>Ga0209406_1000137_pt1 | contig 65438 bp, 59 predicted proteins | sample COGITO_mtgs_1204_FD_184808 | JGI IMG/M metagenome (GOLD analysis project Ga0209406, IMG submission 184808) | Pelagic marine microbial communities from North Sea - COGITO_mtgs_120426 (SPAdes) (version 2) | ecosystem: Environmental > Aquatic > Marine > Epipelagic ... | reverse complement strand
TTAGCTAACTGAATCGTTGCAATTACTACTTTTAACTATTAATAAGTAAAAAAATCCAAAAATATTAATAGTAATTTTTTATATGATAACAATAGATATTTCTTATTTTTTGATTTCATTGGTTTTGTTTCCCAACAAAAGAAACAACAGAAACGTCACATTATTTTTAAGCTTTTTTCTTAAAATAGATAAAGCTTTAGTCATTTGATTCTCAACAGTATTCAATGATAGGTTCTGAAAATCAGCTATTTCTTTATACGATAGTCCACTCTTTTTACTTAACAGAAAAGTTTCTTTACACTTTTTCGGTAATTGCTTTATTTCCTTTGTTACAATTTCTATTAATCTTTTGGTTTTACTCTGATCTTCATTTTCAATAAAATAATCGATTCCTTCAATATATTTTCTTTCCAAAATCGATATAGATAAATCTTTTCTGTACTGATCAATAAATTCATTGTAAACAGATTTATACAAATAGTTTTTAATTGAAATATCGGCATTTAATTTTTCACGTTTATTCCACATCCTAACAATAACATTTTGGACAATATCTTCAGATTTAAAATCATCTCTAGCGAGACTAGTAGCATAATCACATAATTCTTTATAATGAAGATCTAATAAATGTGAGTAGGCAAAGTCATCCCCTTTTTTTAGGTGTTTGATAAAATCTTTTTGGTTATTAAAGAGTTTTTTCATTGAAATTCTTGACCTTAATTGTAAACATACCAAAAAAAATTAAAAATTGCGTAGTGGTATGGCTGTATCAACTTCGTTATTATAGTATAGACGTTTTTTTATGGATATTAATACAAAAAAATTAATCGTAAAATTTTTAGCAAAAGAAGCTAATTTAAAAGAGCTAAGACAATTAGAGCAGTGGATTAGAAATCCTGAAAACGAGCATTTATTTAAAGAATATTTTAAAGCTAACCATTATGCCAATAAGGTTTTAAAAACTTATGATCTTGAAACTGCTAAGAAAAATATACTTCAACAAATAAATCGTAGAAAGGCCAAGTCAAATTATATATTTAAGTATGCAGTAGCCGCCACTCTTGCGTTAATTTTAACTACAACTTATTTCTTTGGGGATAGTTTATTTAATACAACTGATAAAGATGTTGTTTCCCCTCCAATTTTTAATGCAAACACTATTGAACATGGAAAAGATAAAGCTGTTCTTACTTTAGAGAACGGTTCCCAAATAGCCTTGGAAAAAGGTAATAGTATTCAGACTCAAAATGCTACAAGTAATGGAAAGGTATTAGTTTATCAAAATAAGGCTAAACAAATAGTTGAATTAGTATATAATCAATTGACGGTTCCAAGAGGGGGACAGTTTGTTGTAAAACTATCTGACGGTACTAAAGTTTGGTTAAATTCAGAATCTCAGTTAAAATATCCAGTTAGTTTTATTAAAGGTCAGTCAAGGGAAGTAGAATTAGCTTATGGTGAGGCCTATTTTGATGTGTCACCTAGTTCAAAACATAAAGGAGCAAAATTTAAAGTTTTTAATAAATTCCAGGAAATAGATGTATTAGGTACAGAATTTAATATTAGAGCTTACAAAGGGGAAAGTAATGTTTACACAACATTAGTGGAAGGAAAAATAAGTATAAGTACAGATAATAAAAACCTAGGTTTAAAACCAAATCAACAATTAGATTTAGATATCAATAATAATACTTCAGCTATTAAAACAGTTGATGTTTATAACGAAGTTTCATGGAAAGATGGGGTCTTTAGTTTCGAAAACAAAACACTTGAAGAAGTCATGAGAGTATTTTCCCGTTGGTATGATATAGAAATAGTGTTTAAAAACAACTCAATCAAGAATGAAGAATTTGTAGGAATATTAAGGAAAAACAAAAGACTAGAAACAATTCTCAAAACCTTTAAAAACTATGGAGTTATTAAAAACTTTGAAATTGAAGATAAAAAAGTAGTATTAGAATAAAAAACGAGAACGAAGTTCAAACATTTTCTGGTGTATCGAACTTCGTCCTTTGTTACGTATTAATTAAAATTATGTATAACTAACACAAATCTAATTTATGGAATCTAAATTAATTAATCTACGTTTTCTCTTTGGAAAACGACTAACAATGACAATTATGAAAATATTTATCATTTTATTATGTACAACGGCCTTTTCATTGACTCCTGACACATCATTTTCACAAGGAAAGGTAATCATTGAAAGAGATCAACTCGTGTCAATTGATCAGGTATTTGAGATCATAAAAGAGCAAACAGAGTTTAGTTTTTTCTATCCTAAACGTTTTTTTGAGAATACTCAAAAAATACAGTTAAAGAAAGGAGAAACTACGGTTTATAAATTATTAGAAAAAAGTTTGTCAAGTAATAATATTAGTTACGAGATAACAGAGGACAATACCATTCTAATTATTGAAAAACCAGTTTTAAATGAGGTTAAAAAGATACAACGAATAGTTACTGGGATTGTTAGTGATGAGACTGGACAACCCATTCCTGGAGTAAGTGTTTTAGTGAAAGGAACACAAAATGGAACAGTGTCTGATTTCGATGGCAACTTTCAGTTATCATTGCAGGAAGATGCTGTCATTATATTTTCATACATAGGTTATATTACTCAGGAGTTAAATTCTTCTGCTACTATGTCAGTTGTAATGAAAGAGGATATTGCAAATTTGGAGGAAGTAATTGTAACAGGGTATGGTGGAACTATAAAAAAAGATCTTGTTTCTGCAATTTCTCAAATAAAGGGTGAGGCAATTTCAAATCAACCAGCATCGCGAGTTGATAATTTACTTCAAGGTAGGGCAGCTGGAGTTGAGGTAACAAGTTCTAATGGTGCACCTGGATCTGAGCCAGTAATCAGAATTAGAGGTATTAGCTCAATTAACGGAAATAATAAACCTCTATATGTGATTGACGGTTTTATTGCGGGTACTAGTTTCAATTTATCAAATATTAACGTTAATGATATTGAATCAATTCAAGTACTTAAGGATGCTAGTTCTTTGGCAATATATGGAACAAGAGGAGCTGCTGGTGTTGTAATTATAAACACAAAAACAGGAAAAAGTAATATTGAAGGAGAGGTAAATGTTGACGTAAATCATTATTCAACATTTTCAAAGGTAGAAAGAATGCCTAAAATTGGAGACATTCGAACATATGCTGAATATTGGAACGAGGCTGTTACATTTGTTCCCGGAGCAGATGGTTATGGAGCTAACGATTCATCTATTGCTCTTCCATATCCTGACATAAATGCATTAATTCCAACTGGGTGGAGAGATATAGTTGTAAGAAACGGGGTTGTTGAAAATACTGATGTGACTGTTTCAGGAAATTCAAAAAAATCTAATTTTAGAGTTTCATTCAACAAATGGAATGAAGAAGGTGTCATTCAATCATCTGGTTTAACTAGACATACGGTTCGTGCTAATTTTGATTCAAAAATTAGTTCAAAATTCAGAACAGGTTTACGATTAAATATATCCGAAAGAAATATTGAGCATAATAAAATTAGCATTAATAATTTATTTCAAAATACTTTAGAAGTAAAGCCAATATATAAAGATGATGGTATTACCTACACTGATTCTAATCCATACAGTGCTTCTCCTGAACAAAATTTATTTGCTGATATTAATGATAAAATAGATCACAGTAACATTACAAATGCAATTGCAAATACATACTTTGAATACGATATAAATGATCATTTAACATTAAGAACAACCTATGGAGTCGATTATAATTGGTTGAAAAGAAATACGTATTTACCTAGTATTCTGCCACAGAGGTTAAGTGGAAATCTTGGAGGAGAGGCACAAGTAATAAGTGAAAATAGAAAAAGTATTTTAAATGAAAACACTATTACTTATGAAAATTCTTGGGTTGATAGTTCCTTAAAAGTATTGGTTGGTTGGACTGTTCAAAAAAATACCGCTGAGGTTGTAGGGGCAACCGCAGAAGGTTTTCCAAATGATGTTGTCACCTTTAACAACTTATCACTTGGGTCAGATCCGACAAAAAATCAAGTTAATTCTAGTTATTTACAAAGAACATTTAGTTCGATATTAACAAGAATTAATTATTCTTATAAAGATAAATATCTTTTAACTTTTGCAGCAAGAAATGATGGTTCTTCTGTTTTTGAAACTGGAAATAAATATGCTTTTTTTCCATCACTTGGAGGTGCATGGAAAATTGATCAAGAAGATTTTATGAAAAGTCAAAATACTGTTAGTAATTTAAAGCTAAGAGCGAGTTATGGTATGGTTGGAGAACAAGGAATTCCTGCATACAATTCAATAGAAAAATACACCACTCAAAATGTGTTTTTTAACGACGTTATGCAAAACGCTGTAATTTTATCAGAATTACCAAGTAAAAATCTAAATTGGGAGAAAACATATCAAACCGATATTGGATTAGAAATAGGTTTTTTAAACAATAGGTTTAATTTAGAAATAGATTACTACAGTAAATTAACCAAAGATCTTTTATTGGCAAAACCACTTCCAGGAACTGCGGGAGGAACTAGGCTAGAAAATGTAGGTGAAATTGAAAACAAGGGTTTTGAAATTGCTTTTACATCATATAATATCGAAAAAAATGATTTCAAGTGGAATTCAACTTTAACACTTTCATCAAATAAAAATAAAATCCTAAACTTGGGATCTATACCTTATATTAACTTATCAAATATCAACGCAGGAGGAAGCGGGCCATCCGTTCGCTTAATTCCAGGAATGCAAGGCCCTGTGTTTATAGGAGCTCAGTATCTTGGGACTTATAAAAGCAAAGAAGAAATAGATGCTGATGGAATGTTTGGAAGATCATTCATTGGTGGCCCTAGATATTTAGATGTTGATGGAAATAGTGTTATCAATGAATTAGATTTTGTTACATTGGGAAGTAGTCAGCCTGATTTTTATGGTGGATTAAGAAACAATATAACTTACAAGAATTGGAATCTGGATGTATTCATTCATGGATCCTATGGAAATGATATTCTTGACGGATCAATTTTGAGAGGATACTTTGGACGTGGTGGTAATGAAAATGTAAGACCTGAGGTCAAAGATAGATGGACAGCTCAAAACCCAACTTCAAACATCCCAAGAGCTGGGACAACAGCAGGGAGTTTTCAGCCAACTAACAGTGCTATGATTGCTGATGGATCTTTTTTAAGGCTTAAAAATGTAACATTGTCATATAATTTTAAACCAAAATTTGTAAAAGATGCAACAGTTTATTTTTCTGGCAACAATCTACTGTTATTGACTAATTTCGATTGGGGAGATCCAGAAGCTAGTGAATATGGAGCAGACGCTCTTGAACAAGGAGTATCGAAAAATATATATCCCTACTCATCTAGTGTTGCATTTGGTATTAACATAAAATTATAATTAATAAAAACTAATAAATCATGAAACATATAATAAAAAACATTTTTAATTTACTACTAATAACAGTTGTATTCACTTTTTTTACTGGTTGTGATGAAGATTATTTAGCTGAAGATTATAGAGATGGCCTGTCTCCACAAACCTTTTACAACAATGATACTGAGGCACAAATGGCAGTCAATGGAGTGTATGTTCTAATAAAAGGAAGTGGTTATTTTGGTGGAAGATGGAGGCAAGCTGCTTGGAATTTTGGTGCGGATGAAATGGGTCCCAGTAGAAATATTTGGAAAGATGTACATAATTATACTTTTGATGAAGGTATTTACGATGGTGATCAAGTTTGGAATGCAGCTTACTCAGTCATCAGAAATGCTAATTCAGTTATTCAAGGGGTCAAAGACAACGACAAACTTAGCGATGCTATAAAAAAACAAACTCATGGTGAAGCATTAGTTCTTCGTGCAATTGCTTATTATGACTTAACTGTTCAATTTGGTGACGTTCCATATTTTAGAGAATTACTTTCAAGTGAAGAATTGTCTAAATTACCCAGAGTTTCATTAACCAAAATAAGGACTGAAATGAAAGATGACTTACAAGAGGCATTTAATTTACTTCCTGATTCTTACTCAGGTACCGATCTAGGTAGAATGACGAAATGGGCTGCTATTGCTTTAAAATCTAAATTTCATTTGATGGATAGTGAATGGGCAGATGTTTTGTCAACTAGTGAAAATATTATAAATAATTCTCCACACAAATTGATGGATAAATTTGAGGATGTATACGGTTGGGACAAAACAACGCCTGGAAATCAAGTTAAAACAGAACATATTTTATGGATTGATTATGCTGGTGCTTTAGGGTCTGGTTTGGTCCCTAGACACAACTTACAGTTGACTAATGAAGTGAACCCTAGACTAAGAGATGAACCAAAGGATAAAAAGCAGAGGAATGCTCTTAAAAAGGTATTGGCAGCAAATAATCATGCATTTACTGGATTTGGCGCCCAAGTTCCACTTCCAGATCTTGCTAATAAAACAAATTGGGAATCTGGAGATTTGAGATATGATGCGACTATTCTTAATGAATATGGGGGGTTCAAATTAAAGTTCTCCTATTTTAAAAAATTACAAAATCTTGATCAGATTCATTCAATGAGAAATGGACATGCGGAAAATGTTGTAATGATTAGATTAGCTGATATATATTTGATGGCAGCTGAAGCAGCTAATGAGTTGAGTGGTCCTAGTTCAGCTTATAAATTTGTAAATAAAGTAAGGGAAAGAGCATTTGAACCTGATAAGCCCTGGAGTGGTATGACAAAAGAAAGCTTTAGGACAGCTTTACAAGAAGAAAGAAAATTTGAATTGTGTGCAGAGGGTCACAGAAGGGTGGATTTAATTAGATGGGGTATTTTATTAGAAACAGTTGAAAAAACAAAATATTTTAAATACTCAACTACAAAAACAAATATTAAACCAAAACACGTGAGGTATCCCATACCGCTTGACGAAATTTTAAGAAATCCTGTATTATTGGAATCTGACCCAACAAATAACGGATATAGGTAGAAGTTTTTATTGTTTTAATTAAGCCTCTTTAAATTAATTTTAGAGGCTTTTTTGTTTAAAGCCTTATTAATATTATGTTTGATATATGATCAATAGTTATAAGTTTTTAATTTTTCTTCCATTTTTTTTTCTTTCTTGTAACAAAGACATAAAAAATGAAATGCCAAATATTATATTGATAATGACTGATGATCAAGGTTGGGGTCAGACAGGTTATTATGATCACCCTGTATTAAAAACACCTAATCTTGATGCAATGGCTGAAAATGGATTACGTTTTGATAGATTTTATGCAGGGGCCCCTCAATGCTCACCAACAAGAGCTAGTGTTTTAACTGGAAGGAATAATGATAGAACGGGTGTTTTTTATCATGGCTATCCTTTAAATAAAAATGAAATAACATTAGCTCAAAAATTAAAAAATATTGGTTACTCAACTGGACATTTTGGAAAATGGCATTTGAATGGAATCAGGGGTCCAGGTGTTCCAATTTTTGGAGATGATGAATATAACCCTGGTGTTTTTGGCTTTGATAAATGGATAAGCACGACAAATTTTTTTGATATTGATCCAGTGATGAGTGATAATGGAGAATTTATTGATTTTAAGGGAAGTTCATCTGAAGTCATAGTAAAAGAAGCTTTAAAATTTATTGATAAAAATGTAAAACAAAATAAATCTTTTTTTACTGTAATTTGGGATGGATCACCACATAATCCTTTTGAGTCAAGTGAAGATGATAAAATAGGTTTTGAAAATTTAAATAAACAAAGTAGGCAACATTACGGTGAGATAGTAGCATTTGACAGAAGCTTAGGTATTTTAAGAAATAAGATAAGCGAATTAGGAATTTTAGATAATACAATTATTTGGTTTTGCAGTGATAATGGAGGCTTAGATAAAATTAGTCCCTCAACTGTCGGAGAGTTAAAAGGATTTAAAAATACGATGTGGGAGGGGGGACTAAGAGTTCCTGGAATTATTGAATGGCCAAAAATTATAAAACCAAGAATTACTAAATATCCAGTATCGACAATGGATATATTTCCTACAATTTTAGAAATAGTTGGAATAAAATTGGATGAGAATTCTAATTATTTAGATGGAGAAAGTATTGTTGATATTTTTGAATCAAATCCAGTAACCAGATTATCAAAAATTCCTTTTCGTCATGATAACAGAGGAGCTTTAATTGATAATAATATTAAACTTGTAGTTCATGATATTAAAAACTTAGTTTTTGAGCTTTATAATTTATCTGACGACCCAACAGAGTCAAATGATATTTCAAAAATTAATACTGATTTATTACAAGAAATGAAAAATGAATTTATCAATTGGAATGAGACTGTTAATATTGAGATTTCAAAAATGAAAATAATTGATCCCGTACATTGGCGTGATAATGAAAAATATTCTCCTTTTTTCGATCAATGGATAGAGAGAAAAGAATATTCAGGATATATTAAAAGAAAACCTTTTTCAGTACTGTTCGAAGGCAACTAATTGGTTGACTTTTTGAAAGGTCATATATCTACAATAAAAAAGTTCTTGTTTTTTTCTATTATCATTTATATTTAATCATACTGTTATTTTTTACTAAATTAGACCAACGGGTACAGCTTTGTATAACCTTCTAACGAAATAATAAATTTTCTTATGAAAAATTATAATAGAAGAAAATTTCTAAAAACAACAGCAATTTCTGCAGCAGCACTCACCGCAGCATCTAGATTAAGTGCAAGTTCACCTCCTAAATCTAAAGGCAAGTATATGGGCGATTTTTCAGCTCCTAAATTGGAAACAGTTAGAGTTGCTTTCATTGGATTAGGGGCCAGAGGAAGTGGACACTTAAAATCAATATCAAAATTAGATGGAGTAGATATTGTAGCTGTTAGTGATTTATATGAGGATAATGTAAAAACTAATTCAAAGACTGCTAAGGAACTAGGTAAAGGAGAAAGACATAGCAACATTGCTCAATATTGGGGTTCAGATGATAAATGGAAATTAATGTTGAATGAAATTAGACCTGATGCGGTATTCATTTCCACTAATTGGAATAATCATGCTCCTATGGCCATTTATTCCATGGAAAATGGAGCACATGCTTTTGTTGAAGTACCCATAGCTGTATCACTGAGTGATATGTGGAAAATAGTAAATACATCTGAAGAAACTCAAAAACATTGCATGATGATGGAGAATGTTAATTACGGAAGGGACGAACTGATGTATTTAAATATGTGTAGAAAGGGAGTTATTGGAGAATTGTTGCATGCTGAGGCTGCATATATTCATGAACTTAGATTTCAAATGAATCAAGAAAACAGAGGAACAGGATCTTGGAGAACTCATCATTATGCAAATGGTAAAGGAAATTTATATCCAACTCACGGGCTTGGTCCAGTGGCTCAGTACATGAATTTGGGCAGAAAAGATGATACGTTTGAGAGTATAATTTCTTATTCTTCACCTGCAAGAGGAAGAAAATTGTATGCAGAAAAAAATTATAACAAAAATCATAAATGGAATCAATTAGATTATCGAAATGGAGATATGAATACCTCAATTATAAAAACAACTAAAGGAAAAACTGTAATGGTTCAATGGGATGAAACAAGTCCGCGTCCTTATACAAGGCATAATCTTGTTCAAGGGACAAAGGGAACTTTAGCTGGCTTTCCAACAAGAGTTGCTCTGGAAGGAGGATTAGAAGGAGTCGCAAAAGACCACCATTCATGGATAAAAGGAGATGGATTAATACAATTATATGAAAAATATGATCACCCATTATACAAAAGATTAAACCAAAAGACTAAAAATAGTGGTCACGGAGGGATGGATGGAATTATGAGATATCGAATCATAGAGTGCCTTAGAAATGGATTACCTTTAGATCAAAATGTATACGAAGGTTGCTATTGGAGTGCCGTTACTCCATTAAGTGGTCAATCAATTTCAGACGGTGGAATGCCTCAAAAATTTCCTGATTTTACAAGAGGAAAATGGGAGCAAACAAATCCATTAGAAATAATTAATTAATTTAAAATTTCACAATATTTTTATCTACTAAATTATATGCTTTAGCTATTTATATCTAATATAATCTAAGATTAAATTAATTTTACGATATGAAAAAAATTACAACCAATATTTTAAAAACACTTTGTTTAATATGTCTTTTTGTTTCATGTAATAATCAAAGTGAATGGATTTATTTATTTGATGGCCAAACAACTGACGGATGGAGAGCATATAATGGCACTGAGATCCCTGAAAAATGGGCTGTTGTTGAAGGAGAATTGACATTTAATACTGAACTAAAACTGGAAGAAGATTGGATAGGAGGAGGAGATATAATATACTATAAAGAACAATTTGAAGATTTTGAATTACATTTAGAATGGAAACTTCCCAAGGGAGGAAATAGTGGTGTTTTTTACCATGTTCAAGAAGGTCACGATTCTCCACCGGCTATTTCTCCTGAGTACCAATTGCTTGATGATATTGGATGGGAAGAGATAAATAATGCTAAGCTAAAAGAATGGCAAAAAGCTGGAGCTAATTATGCTATGCATGAAGCAGATGCAAACAAAAAAAAATTAAATCCCGCTGGTCAGTGGAATTCATCTAAAATTATTTTTACTAAAGATAAAGTTGAGCATTGGTTAAATGGACAATTGTTGTTGGATTTTGTTCCCTATTCAGATGATTGGATTTTAAAAAGAAATTCTGGAAAGGTAGGTCCAGACTATGCAAAGTATAATAAAGGATATATAGCACTTCAAGACCATGACAGTCCCATATGGTTTAGAAATATAAAAATTAGAAAACTATAATTTTTAATTAACTTTAGTCTTATTGTATATTTATTATGAAAAAAAACAGAAGAAACTTTATTAAATCAGCATCAGCATTGGCTTCATTAAGTATTTTACCAACTCCAATTTGGTCTTCACTTAAAAATAATAGACTAAGGACTGCCCATGTTGGTGTAGGAGGAATGGGTGCGGCAGATTTAAAAGATGTAGCTTCACATAAGTCTGTAGATGTAACGGCATTATGCGATGTTGACTCTACAGTACTTGAAAAGGCTAGTAAACTATATCCAAAAGCTAAAATTTATAAAGATTATAGAGTTATGTTTAAGGAAATAGCTGATTCAATTGATGCAGTTATAGTTTCCACACCTGATCATACACATGCTCCTGTTTCAATTTTAGCAATGGAGTTGAATAAATCGGTTTATTGCCAAAAACCTCTAACTCATCATGTAAGTGAAGCTAGAGCAATGAAAAAATTAGCAAAAGATAAAAACCTAATAACTCAAATGGGTATTCAAGTTCACTCTTTTTATGACTATAAATTAGCTACTTTATTGATTCAATCCGGAATTATTGGGAAGGTAAGTACAGTAAGAGCTTGGTCACCAAAAAACTGGGGGTATGATGGTCCAAAACCAAAAGGATTTGATACAATTCCCGAAAACTTAGATTGGAATCTTTGGCTAGGCACTTCGTCACACAGAGAATATAAAGACAAAATCTATCATCCTGGTAATTGGAGAAAAATTTTAGATTATGGCTGTGGAACACTTGGTGATATGGGTGTTCATATTTTTGACACCCCTTACAATGCCCTTGAACTTGACGTGCCATTAACAATAAAAAATAAGTGTAGAAAGCCAAATGGATTTGGCTTCCCTGAACATAATCAAGTTACCTATGAATTTCCTGGCACAAAATATACTTCAGAAAAACTAAAATGGATATGGCAAGACGGTTCTGGAGCACCAAACAATCATAAAGACTTAAAATTGCCTAACAAAGATAAACTGCCTTTGCAAGGTGCTATGTTTATAGGAGAAAAAGGCAGGTTATTACTTCCACACTTTATGGAACTGCCTAAATTAATTGTTGATGAAAAATATGTAGAATTAAATCTTTCTGAATTAGAAAATTCTGGAAAAATAACAAATCAACCAGTTAGAGATTATGGTGGTGAGTCATATTTACATTATCACCAATTTGTTGATGCTTGTCTAGGAAATGATAAGTGTTCTGCGCCTTTTTCTTATTCAGCTAGATTAACTGAAACAATTCTATTGGGGGTTATTGCAGGAAGATTACCAGGCCAAACATTACATTGGGACAGTAATTTAGAGAAGTTTGAGGAGGAAGAAGCTAATAAATTTTTAGATTTTACTTACAGAAAATTTTGACTTAATTAACCCTCTGTAATCACGATATAATCTTTCCAAGATTAAGATTTTTTGTTATTTTTCATTAATGAAAAGTGCTTACTTATTATTATTTGTTGTTTTTGGGTTATTTGCACAAGATGATTTTTCAAAATACAACCAAAAAATAATCGGAATTGATTATAATTTAGAGATGACACCAATAAAGAGTGGAGTTTTTTTAATGGGAAGTCCGAAAAGTGAAAAGAATCGTATGGCAGATGAAGGTCCAACTCATCAGGTAAAAGTTGATTCTTTTTGGATGGCAACACACGAAACAACCTGGGATCTATATCAACTTTTTATGAGTCGTGATATCGATAAAAATCAACCAAATTTTAATTCCAGAAATGAAGTAAATATTGAAGTAGATGGTGTTTCAGGCGCTACAACACCATACGTAGAAATGAGTTTTGGTATGGGAACTGAGGGATATCCTGCAATTTCTATGACTCAGTTGGCTGCTAAAAAATTTTGTCAATGGCTTTCTGCCATGACAGGTAATTTTTATAGACTGCCGACAGAATCTGAATGGGAATATGCATGTCGGGCAGGAACACAAACAGCTTTTTCTTTTGGAGATGATACTAGTAAACTTGATGATTATGCCTGGTATAAAAATAATAGTGAGGAATCTTATCATAAAGTTGGTTTAAAAAAACCAAACCCTTGGGGATTGTTTGATATGCACGGAAATGTTTCTGAATGGACATTAGATATGCATGATGTGAGAGCCTACCAAAAATATTCAGGGGGTGTTGCAACAAATCCTTATGAAAAACCAACAAAATTATATCCTAGAGTAGTAAGAGGTGGCTCATGGATGAATTCAAATTTTAAATTACGAAGTGCTTCAAGACAGGCTTCATCAAAGCAATGGAAAAAACAGGATCCACAAATACCAAGAAGTGAGTGGTGGCATACCGATGCTCAATTTGTTGGATTTAGAGTAATTAGACCATTTGTAACACCTCCAATTGAAGAACAATTAACTTACTGGGAATAATTAAAACTATTATAATGAGTAGAAGAAAATTTTTAAGAAATACAGCTTTGTTAACAGGAGGTATACTTTCTTTTCAACCAAGCTTTTCAAACCAAAAAAATTTTAAAAACAGACACCTGTTTAATTTGAAATATGCTCCTCATTTAGGAATGTTTAAACATCATGCTGGAAAAGATCCTATTGATGAATTACAATTTATGGTTGATCAAGGTTTTACAGCTTTTGAAGACAATAACATGAAAAAGAGAGACTTAGAAACCCAAAACAGAATAGCTTCATTTATGTTAAAAAATAATATGGAGATGGGTGTTTTTGTAGCTCATACAATTCACTGGAAAGAACCAAATTTAGCTAGTGGGGATAAAGAAAAACGAATCGAATTTCTTAATGAAATTAAAAATTCTGTTGAGGTCGCAAAAAGAGTTAATGCTAAATGGATGACAGTAGTTCCTGGACATCTAGATTTAAGGTTAAATATTGGTTATCAAACTTCAAATGTTATTGAATCTCTTAAATATGCGAGTGAAATTTTAGAGCCTCACAATATGACAATGGTTTTAGAGCCTTTAAATTTTAAAAATCATCCTGGCTTATTTTTGTCCAAAAGCCCCCAAGCCTATGAAATATGCAAATCAGTTAATTCACCAGCTTGTAAAATTTTATTTGATATTTACCATCAGCAAATTGAAGAAGGGAATCTAATTCCCAATATAAAAGCATGTTGGGATGAAATAGCTTATTTTCAAATTGGGGATAATCCAGGAAGAAAAGAACCAACAACTGGAGAAATAAATTATAAAAATATATTTAACTATATTCATGAAAGAGGCTATAATGGTATTTTAGGAATGGAACATGGGAATTCTAAGCCAAATAAATTAGGGGAATTAGGTGTAATTAATGCATACAAGCAAGTCGATAATTTTTTAATTTAATAATATGAAAGAAAAAAAAATAAATAGAAGATCATTTGTAAAAAACACTACAATTAGCACAGGCGCTTTATTGACAGTTCCTTTCTCATTAGAAGCTATGGCTAATAGTTCAAATAATAAAAAACTTAAGTTAGCTGTTGTTGGGTGTGGAGGAAGAGGAACTGGTGCTGTTGTTCAGGCTCTTAGAGCTGATAAGGATGTTGAACTGGTAGCAATGGCTGATGCTTTTTTAGATAAAGTTGAAAAAAGTTTAAAAAGTATTGTGAATGAACTTGAGGGTGAAATAAAAATTAATGTAAAAGAAAAAAATAGATTTCATGGATTTGATGCTTACAAAAAAGCAATAGAACTAGCCGATGTAGTCATTTTAGCAACTCCACCTGGATTTAGGCCCTTACATTTTGAGTATGCTATTGAAAATGATAAACACGTCTTCATGGAAAAACCTGTTGCAACGGATCCAAGTGGGATTAGAAGAGTCTTAAAATCAGGAAAATTAGCTCAGGAAAAAAAATTAAATGTTGTAGTTGGTCTTCAAAGACGTTATCAAAACAGTTATTTATCATTATTCGATAAAGTTAAAAAAGGAGACGTTGGTAAAATTATCTCCGGTCAAGTTTACTGGAATGGTGCAGGAGTGTGGGTTAGAAAAAGAGAAGCAGGTCAATCTGAAATGGAATATCAAATGAGAAATTGGTATTACTTTAATTGGCTCTGTGGTGATCATATTGTTGAACAACATGTTCACAATCTTGATGTTGCTAATTGGTTTATTGGAGAGTACCCCGAATCTGCAAGTGGAATGGGAGGAAGAGAGGTTAGAAAGGGAATTGATCATGGTCAAATATTTGACCATCATTATGTTGAATATAATTATCCAAGTGGAGCGGTTATTTCTAGTCAATGTCGACATCAGCCTGGAACTCATCGAAAAGTAAGTGAAACTTTTCAAGGTACAAAGGCTATAATTTCAACTAATAAAAATGTAGCTCAAATGTTAGATCATAATGGAAATTCTTTATTTAAATATGATGCTAAGGGAGATAAAAGTCCTTATCAAATTGAACATGATAAATTATTTGAATCCATTAGAAATGGTGGAATAATAAACAATACCGATTATGGAGCTATGTCTACTTTGACATCAATTATGGGAAGAATGGCAACTTACAGCGGAAAACTAATAACACGGGAACAAGCATTAAATTCAACAGATATTTTAGTTCCTGATAATCTTAACTGGAAAACAAACCCCCCAGTTATGCCCGATAATAACGGAAAATATCCTGTAGCGATTCCAGGTGTTTTTAAAATTAGTTAAATGAAAAAAAAAGTAATTCTATTGCTTTGTTTTGTCTTTTTTCTTAGTTGTGAAAAACAAGATTCCTCAGATTCTAAAATTACTGAATACGAATGGACAACAAAACAGTTTGTTTTTGATCATGATGGTCTATCTAGATCATATATTTTACATAAACCTCTAGATTTTGTAGAAAATTCTCCTTTACTATTTGTGTTACATGGTTTTGGTAGTTCAGCAACAACTATAATGACCTATTCACAAATGAATACATTAGCAGATGAAAATGGATTTATGGTTTGTTATCCACAGGGATCTACCTTAGACACAGGTCAAACGCACTGGAATGCTAATTTAGAAATGAGTAATATTAAAGACATTGATTTCTTGTCCAAACTAGCTAAACAAATACAATCTAATTATAAAATAAATCCAGAAAATACTTTTACAAGTGGTATGTCAAATGGAGGCTTTATGAGTTACACATTGGGTTGTGAAAAAGCAGATATTTTTAAAGCAATCGCATCAATTACCGGGACAATGAGCGGAAAAGATTGGAAAAATTGTAATCCATCACAAAAAATACCAGCACTTCAAATTTCAGGAACTAATGATACCACTGTACCTTGGGATGGCACTATGTCTACTGCTTATGGGTGGGGAGGAGCTCCACATATTCAAAAAGTAATGGATTTTTGGGCAGACTTGAATTCTACAACCAAAACAGAAAAAATTGATTTTCCTGATATCGAAAGTTCTGATAAATCAACAGCTTCGTTAACTAAGAGAACCGATGGAATAAATGGAAATGAAGTGTGGTTTTATACAATTTCAGGGGGTGGTCATGATTGGCCTGGTTCCTGGGGAAATAAGGATATAAGTGCCAGCCAAGAAATATGGAAATTTTTCAAAAAACACCTTAAATAATTTAACTTAATAAGCTTTTGTTTACCTCGCCATGTACGTCGGTTAGTCTAAATCTTCTTCCTTGATGTTTATAAATCATTTTGGTATGGTCAATTCCAAATTGATGAAGAATAGTTGCCTGTAAGTCATGAACATGTACAGGATCTTTTACTATATTATAACCAATATCATCTGTTTCGCCGTAACTAAAACCTGGTTTAACTCCTGCTCCAGCCATAAAGATTGTAAAAGATCTAGGGTGATGATCTCTTCCATAATTAGTTTCAGTTAAATTACCTTGACAATAATTAGTTCTACCAAATTCCCCTCCCCAGACAACTAACGTATCTTCCAAAAGCCCTCTTTGTTTAAGATCCATAATCAGAGCTGCAGTCGGTTGATCGACATCACTAGACTGTCCTTTAATCTGAGTGGGAAGATTTTCATGTTGATCCCAACCCATATGATATAATTGTACAAATCGGACATCTTTTTCTATTAACCTTCTTGCTTGTATACAATTTGCTGCATAGGTTCCAGGTTTTTGAGCATTCGGACCATACATTTGGAGTATGTGATCAGGTTCATTAGAAATATCCATAGTTTCGGGAACCGATGTTTGCATTCTGTAGGCCATTTCGTATTGTGCAATTCTATTGCTAATTTCTGGATCACCAAAAGAAGCTTCCTGTTCGTGATTCAATTCGGCTAAATAATCAAGCATTTTTCTTCTTTCACTTGCCGATACTCCGTCGGGATTTTTCAAATAAAGTACTGGATCTTTTGCTGATCTAAATTGTACACCTTGGTGAAGAGAACTTAAAAAACCGTTTCCCCATAGTCTTGAGTAAAGAGGTTGTCCTTTAGGTCTCCCTGTTCCATTAGATAATAAAACAACAAATGAAGGAAGGTTATTATTTAAGCTTCCCAAGCCATAACTCATCCATGAACCCATACTAGGTCTTCCTGGTTGTTGGGACCCCGTTTGAAAAAAGGTTATTGCAGGGTCATGATTAATAGCTTCTGTATGCATTGATTTTACAAAACATAATTCGTCTGCAATTTTACCAACATAAGGCATTAAATCACTTACCCAAGCTCGTGACTCTCCATATTGTTTAAAATTATAAATGCTTCCAGCAAGAGGGAAATTAGCTTGTCCTGAGGTCATTCCAGTCAATCTTTGTCCTTTTCTTACAGACTCTGGCAAATCAGATCCTCTTAATTGATTAAGTTTTGGTTTATAATCAAATAGGTCTAATTGAGAAGGTCCTCCACTTTGAAAAAGATAGATAATTCTTTTAGCTTTTGGAGCAAAATGTGGAAGATTTAAGGCTTTATTTCCAAGTACAGAAAAAGGATCAGTATTCTTACCAAAGTTTAATGGATCAATTAATGATCCCAAGGCTAGACCACCTATTCCCAATCCTGCTTTTTTTAAAAAATTTCTTCTGTTATTATTCAAAAAATGTTTGTGAATTTCTTCCATTTTAACTCTTTTGTGTGGTTTCGTCAAGATTATATATCAACACTGCTAGAGAAACAAAAGCTTCTTTAGCATTTTTTTTATTTACTGTAATGACTTCATTTAGGAACTTATTTAATTTATCAAGTTCTATATTATTTGGTTTTCTTCCAGTTACAGTTCTATAAAGCTTTATTATTTTTTCATTATTATTGATTTGAGAATCATTGAAAATTTTATTAGACAAGTGTTCTGCTGCTAACAAATATTGAGGATCATTCATTAAAGCTAATGATTGTAGCGGAGTACTAGTTTTTTGTCTAACAGCAACACAAAAATCTCTCGTTGGAGCATCAAAAATCATCATTGAAGGCGGTGGCACCGTTCTTTTCCAAAATGTATATAAGCTTCTTCTAAATAAGTTTTCTCCTGTGTCTTGAACATAAAAAGCTAAACTTCCACCACCTCCACCTGTAACTTCGTCCCACAATCCATCTGGTTGCATAGGCTTTACACTTGGACCTCCAATTTTGCTAACTAGCATCCCGCTTGAAGCTAAAGCATTATCCCTAACCATCTCAGCTGATAGTTTTTGTCTAGGATAATGAGCTAAATAAATATTATCCGGGTCTATATCTAAGTTTTGTTGTTTAACCTTGCTAGATTGTTTGTATGTAGAGGACATAACAATTCTTTTTATAAACTTTTTCGTATCCCATTTATCATCATTTTGGTAAGTATATGCTAGCCAATCCAAAAGATCAGGATTTGTTGGTTTGCTTCCTTGACTTCCAAAATCATCGGGAGTCGAAACAATACCGATTCCAAAAAATTGTTGCCATATTCTGTTAACAGCAACCCTAGACGTTAGAGGATTATCCTTGTCAAAAAACCACTCAACTAATCCTATACGATTTTTATCATATTTGTTACTGTCAAAAGGCAACACAACTTCAGGTGTTCCGGGCTCAACCATTTCAGTAGGCGAATCATAACTTCCACGATTTAAGACAAAAGTTTTTCTAAGATTTTCGGACTCCTTCATAACCATTAGAGTTACTTTTTTAATGCTATCAGGTAAGCTTACAAAATCAAGTTCTGACTCTATATCTTTTTTTTCAATTGTAAAATTAGGTTTTGGTGCTAAATCGCCATAAGCTATTATTCCATCCTCCTCAACATTATTGAAGAAACTGTAAAAACTAAAAAATTCTTTGTGAGTTATTGGATCATATTTATGAGTATGGCATCTGGCGCATTCTACCGTTAAACCCATCATAACTTTAGATGTGGTTACCGCTCTATCTGCTACATATTCTACTCTATATTCTTCAGGAATAACACCTCCTTCTTGAGTTATTTTATGGTTTCTATTAAAACCTGAAGCAAGAATTTGTTCTTTGGTTGCGTTTGGAATCATATCACCTGCTAATTGCCAAGATATAAATTCATTGTAGGGCAAGTTTTTATTGTAGGCATGAATAACCCAATCTCTCCATGGCCACATAATTCTTTCAGTATCATCTTGATAGCCGTGACTATCTCCGTACCTAGCTAGGTCCATCCAAATAGATGCCATTCTCTCACCATAAGATTTTGAGGCTAATAGATTATCAACTACTTTTTCATAAGCATCATTTGAATTGTCTGATAAAAAAGCATCTATTTCTTTAATAGTGGGTGGAAGTCCAGTCAAATCAAAAGAAATTCTCCTTAACAGAATTTCTTTTTTTTCTACTTCGGAGGGCTTCATACCATATTTTTCTAAATTAGTTGAAATAAAAAAATCAATTTCATTTGTTGCCCAGTTTTTAAAAATACTTTTTGGTATTTCAGGTAATGAAGGTTTGTTAAATGACCAGTGTTTATCCCACTGGCCGCCTTGTTCAATCCAATTTCTTAAAATATTTTTTTCTCTACTTGTCAATTTTAAATTCGACTCAGGAGGCGGCATTAAATAGCCAACATCTTGACTACTTATTCTTTTAAGAAGTTCGCTTTTTTCAGGATTTTTCTTGTCAATAACAAAATGGTTTTCATTCTCTAATGATTTATAAAAATCATCTTTTACGTCGAGTCTTAAATTAGCTTTTCTGGCTTTGTCATCAGGGCCATGGCAAGTGTAGCATTTGTCTGACAGTATGGGCTTTACATCAAAATTAAAATCTATATTACCAATTTTTTGGGAATTAAATTCAGTATTTAATACATTACTATCTTTCTGAATAATAAATGTTTTTTCTAGGGGATTTTTTGAAATGAATTTAAAAAAAATAATTCCAATAAATGGGATCAAGAAATATATGGAAAGTTTATAGTTTTTTTTCAAAGCTCTATAAAGTTAATTTTTTTAAAGTTTAAATAAAAAAATCTTCTAAAGTTATAGCTCTTTAATTCTTATATTTTTAAAATATGCTTTTCCAGGATGATCTTGTAAACATATAAACCCCTTGGAGATTTTGCAAATCCATACCATCTTTCTTCTCCAAGATATTCGTAGTCTTGAGATTTACTAAACTTACTTTTACTGACTAGAGAATCCCATTCCTTTCCTTTTAATTTAAAATCATTTATTAAAATTCCATTTAAAACAACTTTTCCTTTATTATTCTTGTGATCTATCGTTATGTGAAAAGAGTTCCATTGCCCAGGCGGATTTGCTTCGTATGGATTTTGCGGGGCATAAATCCCATAAACAGCACCTAAAATTTTTTTTTCTTTCCTAAATCTTCAATAATGTTATTTGATACTATTTCTCCTCCTTAAATACTTTTAGGATTTGAGTAAGTTTTTGTGTCTAAAATTTGAATTTCTGGCCCTGTTTGGTATGGGAATTTATATTTATCATCTTCACTAACTCCCCACATAAATCCACTATTTCCTCCTTTTTCAATTTTCCAATCAAATTTTATTTCAAAACTTAAGTATTTTTTATTGGACAATAAACTAGCATCAGAAACTAACATATTTTCTGAGCTCATCTTTGCATCAAAAATAAACACATCATTCTCAACGGTCCAGCCACTTTTTGTTCCATCGTCTTGAAATATATGCCAACCCTTCAGAGAGTTATCAATAATTAAATTTTCCCAATCTGATTTACTTTGATTACAACTAACAATTGATAGAAAAATCAATAAAATAATAATTCTAAAATTCATATCTAAATTAATCTAGTGCTTTGAGAATAATTTTTTCCATCACTTTATATCCAGCTAAATTAGGATGAACTAAATCATCTGCAGCAGTATATTCAGGTACTTTTAGCCCTCCTTTATCATCAACCATTGAAGAAAAATAATCTACATACGTGATATTTTTTTTAATACAATAATCTTTTAAAATCGTATTTAACTTAATCACCTTAGGAGCAGGTTCTAATCCCGGTGACCATAAAAAGTCTATTGCTGGTAGTGTAGAACATATATAAACTTTTATATTATTAGCTTTTGCAATCTCTGCCATTGAAATAATATTCTCAGCTGTATTCTCGATAGATATTGGTCCAGTATTTCCTGCTATATCATTTATTCCAGCCATAATTACCACAGCTTTTGGATTTAAGTTCACTACATCTGGTTTAAACCTGATTAACATTTGTGGCGACGTTTGACCTCCAATTCCTCTGTTGACAAATGGATTGTCGCTAAAAAAACTAGCGTCAAAATTACTCCAGCCCTGTGTAATTGAATTACCCATAAACACAACTCGATTCGGGTCAGCAATTTTTTTAAGTTGTTCGTTTTCTTTTTCATACAATTTTAGGTGAGCCCAGTCTTTCAATGTTCCTCCACCAGCTGTAACTATTTCTTGTGCGTTATTGTTCATAAATGCTAATAAAAATAATAGTAATAATATTTTGTTGTATTTCATTGCTTTGTTTTAGAGTGTATCCATTTTAAGAAGTCTTTTTCAGCGAAGGCATTGTTCCAGCTACCATGTTCAACATTTTCATAGAAAGTTATTTTAGGACTGCCTCCAAATTTTATAATTGCCTTTGCCATTTTAAGAGACTCATTTGGATGAACTGTTTTGTCATCAGATCCGTGAAAAATCCATACAGGAACTTTTTTAGCGTAACTGCTAACAGAGCTAGGATCTCCATCTCCACAAATGGGAGTAGCTGCAGCAAACATATCTGGTCTAAGATTTAAAATAGCAAATGTACCCATTCCTCCCATAGATAAGCCACTTACATAAACTCTATTTATATCAACGTCTTTTCGTAATAAAAAATTATCCATAAATTTTACAACTAAGTTCATAGCCTTAGACTCCTTAACATCATATGCAAACTTATAGGGATCTTCATAGCCCCACCAATCATGTTTAGGAGCCTGAGGGAATATGACCCATGAATTATATAATTCTCTATTTTCTTCTTTTAAAAATAATTCTCCGCCATGAGTTAATTGTGCCGTATTGTTGTTTCCTCTCTCACCTGAACCATGTAAAAATAAATGGACAGGGTATAATTTATTAGGATTATAGTTTAAAGGTTTTAAAATTCTGTAGTTTAAAGAGTCGCTGTTATGAACAAAAATTTCTTTTTTGTATAAACTTAGATCTTGAGATTTAAGATGGCTTAAAGAAAAAATAATAATTATGAAAAGGATTTTCTTAAACATACTTAATTAATCATTTGATGGAATTCTTATTTTTTCAACTAAATCTTGAATTTCTTTAGATGGTTCTTTTGTTAAATGACAAACAACAAGCGATATTATAAAATTTATTAACATAGCAAATGTCCCAAATCCCTCAGGTGAAATACCAAACCACCAATCTTCACTTGTTCCTCCACCAAACCATCCAAACTTAAACTTAGTCATGTAAAATAACATTAGTAATAACCCAATGACCATTCCAGAAATAGCGCCCTCTTTATTCATTCTTTTATAAAAAATCCCTAGAACTATTGCTGGGAAAAATGACGCAGCAGCTAATCCAAATGCTAATGCTACAACTGCTGCAACAAAACCAGGTGGATTAATACCAAAATATCCAGCCATTAATACTGCAAAAAATGCTGAAATTCTAGCTGCAATCAGTTCTCCTTTTTCACTAACATCAGGTTTTATAATTTTTTTAATTAAATCATGAGAAATTGAAGATGAAATTACGAGAAGAAGTCCTGCAGCAGTTGAAAGAGCGGCAGCTAATGCACCTGCAGCAAGAAGCGCAATCACCCAATTAGGTAATTCAGCAATTTCTGGGTTTGCCATAACCATAATGTCTCTGTCAATAGTAAGTTCGTTTATTTCAGGTTCAGCTACATATTGAATAATACCGTCATTATTTTTATCATTAAAAGTAAGTAAACCTGTTTTTTCCCAGTTATCAAACCAAACAGGCATTTCATCATATTTTTTTTCACTGACCGTTTCAATTAAATTGGTTCTTGCAAAAACAGCTATGGCAGGAGCCGTGGTGTATAAAATAGCAATAAACAAAAGTGCCCACCCAGCTGATTTTCTTGCATCGCTAACTTTTTTAACTGTGAAAAATCGAACTATAACGTGGGGAAGTCCAGCAGTTCCAATCATAAGGGCAGCTGTAATAAAAAATACATCTAGTTTAGATTTAGAACCAGAAGTATATTCATGGAAGCCTAAATCTTTACTTAATCCATCCAATTTATCTAAAAGATAAATTCCGTCTTTTCCCTCAGATCCAAAACCAAGCTGAGGAATAGGATTTCCAGTCATTTGAATTGAGATAAAAATAGCGGGAACCATAAATGCAAAGATCAGCACACAATATTGAGCTACTTGTGTGTAAGTAATACCTTTCATTCCTCCAAGGACAGCATAAAATAATACTATTGCCATTCCAATGACAACTCCTGTATTAATATCAACTTCTAAGTATCTTGAGAAAACTAAACCAACGCCTCTCATTTGTCCTGCTACATAAGTAAATGAAATAATTAATGCACATATAATAGCCACAAGACGAGCAGTATCTGAATAGTATCTGTCACCTATGAAATCTGGCACGGTAAATTTACCAAACTTCCTAAGATAGGGGGCTAATAGTAAAGCTAATAAAACATATCCTCCAGTCCACCCCATTAAATAAACAGACCCATCATATCCCATAAATGAAATAAGGCCGGCCATTGAAATAAATGAGGCTGCTGACATCCAATCTGCGGCAGTTGCCATTCCATTTGCTAAGGGTGAAACACCTGATCCAGCAACATAAAATTCGTTTGTTGATCCAGCTTTAGACCATATGGCAATCCCAATATATAATGAGAATGTAATTCCAATCATTAACCAAATCCAAATTTGAAGAGTCATAAAGAGTTATTTTATGTTATATTTTTTATCTAATTTGTTCATTAAAACTATATAAGTGAGTATTAGTATTACAAATACATAAATTGACCCTTGCTGTGCAAACCAAAAACCTAATTTAAATCCACCAATTTTAAATTGATTCAATTCATCAATTAATAAAATTCCAAATCCAAAAGAAACAGTAAACCATATGGTTAAAAGTATAACCAGATATTTTATATTTTGTCTCCAATACTCTTTTGCAGCTTTTTTATTCATATTTTTTATTTTCAATAATATTAATTATAAATAACCTTAATACTAAGGTTTCTTTACTCACAATGTAGGTTTTTTAGTTCATTTGACTCATAAAAAAAAGACTAACACCCTTTATTATTATTATAAATCATCTATTTTTAATTATTAAAAAAAACAATGAAATTCACATCAAAATTATATTTGTTATCAAAATTACTACTAAACCAAAAACATAAACCCTTTTATTTATTTTTAATTACAATATTTTTTTCTTGCAATTTCATACCTAAAAAATCAAACGTAACAAGTTCACATAATTGTATGCCAAGTAACTCTAAACTAAGTGATTTGGACAATCTTAATGAAATTAATTATGCAGAAAATGGAAGTTTAGAAGGAATGATTTTTGTAGAGGGAGGTGAGTTTGAAATGGGAGGAGATAATGATGATGCTATGCAAGATGAGTTTCCCAAACATAAGGTAGTAATAAATTCATTTTGGATGGATGAAACTGAGGTTACTAATAATCAGTTCATGAAATTTGTTGAATCAACAGGTTACGTTACCACTGCAGAAAAAGCCATAGATTGGAATGAAATAAAAAAAATTTTACCCCCTAATACACCTAAGCCTCACGATAGTTTATTGTCCCCTGCATCATTAATTTTTTATCAAACCAAAACCGAAGATATGAACGATTACACTCAGTGGTGGAGATTAGAAAAAAATGCCAACTGGAAGCAACCTTTTGGAATAGATAGTGATATTAAGGGCAAAGGAAATCATCCGGTTATTCACATAAGCTGGGAAGATGCCATTGCTTATTGTAAATGGAGTGGTAAAAGATTACCAACTGAAGCAGAATTTGAATACGCATCTAGAGGAGGCTTGAAAAATAATATTTATAGTTGGGGAAATGAACCTATTTATAAAGGAGATATTAAGGCCAACACGTGGGAAGGAAAATTCCCCTCATCTAATAATATGAAAGATAATTATTATTATACCTCACCAGTAAAATCCTTTAAACCAAACGGATTTGGATTTTATGACTTAGGAGGAAATGTTTGGGAATGGTGCTCCGATTGGTACCATTCAAGTTATTACGAAATGATAGGATCTAGTGTAACCTCAAATCCCAAAGGTCCCGAAACAAGTTATGATCCAAACGAGCCATACAGTCCAAAAAAAGTTATGAGAGGGGGAAGCTTTTTATGTAATGATTCTTACTGTAGTGGTTTTAGAAATTCAATGAGGATGAAAAGCACTCCCGATTCAAGTTCCTTGCATGCAGGATTTAGGACAGTAGTTGATGTGAAATCATAAAAAATACCCCTAGTTTGGAACGTAGGGGTATTTAACAACAACTAACCAAAAATATTATGTATAAAGCATTATACATTAATCGTGCCAAACTAAATTTTTTCTAAATTTTAACCATTTTATTAAAAGGAATTACAGTGTTATAACCTTTTTTATTAAAATAAGAGGGAGAATTTGTTGGTCCTGCAGCTAAAATAAAATCACCTCCCCAGGCACCAAGACTTTTAATCTCACCTTCAAAATCTTTAAATAATTTATCTTTTACTGTAGTCAGATTTAATTCTTTTGAAAGAACATTTTCATGATCTAACATGTAACTTTTAAAATCAGTAAGATTAGTGGCGGAGAGAAAATTATTAGTCAATTTAGAAAAATATTTTACAAGATTTGTGTCGATTTTTTTTTCATTAAAATTTTTAATTTCTTTATTGGTGTCCTGTTTTTTATTTAAATGAACAAAAAATAAGTTTTTATGAAAATCAGGACTAAACGATGCTATCTCAATTATTGGTTTTTTATTTTTAAGTTGATATAGAATAGGTGAAATGCTATCGGCACAAGCAATATCATATCCACTTCCATTAAAGTTTGACCATAGTAATTTGTATGGACTTATATTCGCCCATTTTGCAATGTTATTAATTAATGTAGATGAGGTGCCTAACCCCCAATTATTTGGAAAATCAAGCCTGGTTTCAACAAGTCCTTTAAAATTTTTATTTAAAAATTTCGGATTAAGTTTTTTTGCGACCTTTAAAATAGAAATTAAAGATTTTCCAATTTTTTCATTACTACTTTTTAAAATTTCGATATTAAAAAGTTCAATCTCACAATCAAACCATATTTTATTATTTAAATCATAACTTTTCCAAACTAAAAATTCGAAATTTTTCTTTTTAAATGATAGGGATTGTTTGAATATTGTTGGTACAGCTAAAGCTAGCGCTCCTTTTAAAACCGCATATTCGGATGTTATTAGTATTTTACCATAACTATCAGTTTTAAAATTCATTATTTCTAAGTTTTATTAATTCTTTTTCAACAGAACTATAGGAAACTACATTTGATTTAAAAAAATCAATCAACTTGTTTTTTTCATCTTCGCTTGCTTTTAGCGCATTTAAAATATTGATTAAATGCATTTTCATGTGTCCTTTTTGAATCCCAGAACTAACAAGAGATGAAAGAGCACCAAAGTTTTGAGCGAGTCCTGCAACAGCTACAATTTTCATTAATTCTTTGCCTGTTGGATTTTGTAGTAATTTAAGGCACCATTTAACCAGGGGATGAAGAGAAGTAATTCCTCCGACTGTTCCAATAGAAATTGGTAATTCCACCCAAAAATTTAATACACCATTTTTTATTTTAACATCAGAAAGACTTGAATATTTTCCGTTTCTGGCAGCGTAAGCATGAATGCCAGCTTCAATGGCTCTAAAATCATTTCCTGTAGCAATTACAACTGCATCAACACCGTTCATAATACCTTTGTTATGAGTAACCGCTCTTTCTTTTTGAGATTTAGCAATTTTTATAGCTTGTTCAAATTTGTATGCAAATCCTTCAGTATTAAATTCTGATTCTAAGTCTTCAACTGCGCAACTCACTTCAGCTCTAACTAAGCATTCAGGCGTATAATTTGAAAGAATACTCATTATCACTTGGATTTGTTTTTCATTTTTTGAAAAAGGTTCATGAGTTAAGGCTTCTCTATTTAAACTTTTTGCAAATTGCTCAAGACAAGAATTTATGAAATTAGCACCCATTGAATCAACTGTATTAAAAGTCGCATTAAGTTGAAAATAATTGTCCAAATCTATAGTCTTATCTAGTAATTCAATATCTAGAATTCCACCACCTCTTTTAATCATATTTTGGCTAATTTTTTCACAATCATTTATTAACTTTCCTTTAATTTTATTAAAAAAACTTTTTAACTTATCTATATCTCCATTAAAAATAAAGTGTACTTGCCCAGTTTTTTTAAAATCAATTATTTTAGTTTTAAACCCTCCTCTTTTTCTCCAAAATTTTGCTGCTTTGCATGCAGCTGCTACAACTGAACTTTCCTCAATTGCCATAGGAATAGTATAGTCTTTTCCATCAATTAAAAAATTGGGAGCTAGTCCTAGAGGTAAAAGAAAATTTGAGATGGTGTTTTCAGAAAATTCATCATGTACTTTTTGTAAATCACTGTCATTTACCCAGTACTGCTCAATTAATTTTAAGGAACTTTTATCGTCTTGAAAATATGTTTTGTTAACCCAAGCTATTTTTTCAGGTTTGGTTAATTTGGAAAACCCTTCAATTTTATTTTTTACATTATTTTTTTTCACCGCATAAAGATAGTAATTGTGTTAATTAGTTGAATAATATGACCTTTTATAATTATATATTAGTTCTCATATTTAATAAAAATCAATTACTCATGAAAAATTATTTAAAATATTGCTTGATATCTTTTTTTGTTATTACATTATTTAGTTGTGAAGAGAATCAAAAATCTAATCCCAACATTATATATATTTTGGCTGACGATTTGGGCTACGGCGAAATTGGAGTATTCGGTCAAAAACATATTGAAACGCCTAATATTGACGCTTTGGCAAAAGAAGGGATGATTTTTACAGATCATTATTCTGGATCCCCAGTTTGTGCTCCATCAAGAAGTGTTTTAATGACCGGTCTGCATACAGGAAAAACACCCATAAGAGATAATGGTGAATGGGGTGAAAGAGGAAATGTTTGGAGTTTTAAAGCGATGTTAGACAATCCTGAGTTGGAAGGACAAAGACCCATGCCTGATTCTATAATAACAGTTGCACAAGTACTTAAAAATAATGGTTATAAAACGGGAATGGTTGGAAAATGGGGCTTGGGAGCTCCAAACACAAATAGTATTCCAAATGAAAAAGGTTTTGATTTTTTTTACGGTTATAATTGTCAAAGAATAGCTCACTCTTATTATCCGACTCATCTTTGGAAAAATAAAGAAAGAGAATATTTAGATAATTATTTGGTTGAAAAAAATGAAGATTTAGCACCAGATGCAGATATTTTTGATGAAAAAAGCTATTCAAAATATAATCAGAAAGATTACACACCAACATTAATGCATAAGGAGGCTTTGAATTTTATTGAAACTAACAAGGATGAAAATTTTTTCCTTTACTACGCTTCACTTATTCCTCACTTAGCTCTACAAGCCCCTAAAAAATGGGAAGATTATTACAGAAAGAAATTTGGTAAAGAAGAGCCATTCACTGGAAAATCATATTACCCTAGTATGACACCTAAAGCTACTTATGCAGCGATGATTTCTTATTTAGACGAGCAAGTCGGTGAAATTGTTTTAAAATTAAAAGAAATTGGAGAATATGAAAATACACTGATAATATTCACTAGTGATAATGGGCCGAGCTTTTTGAAAGAAGTCGATTTAACTTTTCTTGAAAGCACATCTTTTTTAAACAGTTCTAGAGATAGGGTTAAGGGCAGTATGAATGAAGGTGGAATTAGAGTACCTATGATAGCGTCTTGGCCTAATGTAATTAAAAAAGAAACTAAAACTAATCACATTTCATCTTTTCAAGATTTTTATGCAACCGTTTGTGATATATTGAAAGTTGAACCACCATACCAAATTGATGGGTTAAGTTTTTATCCAACCTTAAAAGATGAAAATCAAAGTAAACATGAGTACTTATACTGGGAGATAGCTGCAAAAAGTGGACAACAAGGTATTCGATATGGAAAATGGAAAGGAAAAAAAAAGAACTTACAAAAAGGTAAGCAGCAATTAAAGCTATATAACCTTGATGAAGATATTTTAGAATTAAATGATATTGCTGAAAAATATCCTGAAATTGTATCAAAGTTAGAGGAGTTTTTAATTGAAGCTAGAACAAATCCTCAATTAGATAGGTTTAAAATTAAAGGTTTAGGAGACTAACATTATGACTGACTCAATTGTTATAATGGCGGCGGGAGCTTCTACAAGAATGAAAAAGTCTACAATTGATAATAGTCTGAGTAATGAAAAAGTTAAAGAAGCCAACAACAAAAGTAAGGCTTTAATAGAATTTGGGGAAAAAAGTATTCCATTTATAAGCTATCTGTTACAAAACATTATTTATTCTGGTTTTAAAAACATTTATATCGTAACAAGTGAAAATGACATACATTTTAGAAAAAATTTTCAAGATATTTTAAAAATAGATTTAAGTAAATCAAATATTTTTTTTTCCATACAATATATTACTATTAATCGAAAAAAACCCCTAGGAACAGCTGATGCGATTTTACAGACGATGAATCAATTTCCTGAGTTAAAGACCAATTTATTTTGTATCTGTAACGGAGATAATTTGTATTCAAAACAAGCCTTAACAACAATAAGAAAAACGAAATTTAAGAATGCTTTTATTGCTTACGATAGAGAAGGGTTAAAATTTTCGAAAAAAAGAATTTCTTCTTTTGCGATTGTTAAAATTGATGACGAAAACAACTTAATTGATATTATCGAAAAACCAGGTAAACAAACGATCAATGAATCTAAAGACTCATTGGGTAAAATCAGAGTTAGTATGAATCTTTTAAAATTTGACGGCAAACATTCTTACATCTATTTTAATAATTGTAGAATAAATAAAAACAGAAATGAGAAAGAAATTCCAGATGTTATTAAAAAAATGACTAGTGAAGGGAAAATAAATATTAATGGGATTCTAATGTCGGAAAATGTTCTTGACTTAACTTCTAAAAAAGATATAGCTAAAGTTCAGAAATACATTTTTTGATATTCTTTATCTATATAAATATGTGCTTAAGCTATTAATTATGTAAATTTATAAGACATTGACTTAAATTCACATAATTAATTCCCATATGATTGAATTATCTTCATTTGACTACACTATAATAGCTTGTTTTTTTTCTATAACATTAATCATAGGTTTTTTAGTATCAAAAAAATCTTCCTCCAGTTCCTCTGAATATTTTTTGTCAGGGAGAAATATGCCTTGGTGGTTATTAGGTATTTCAATGGTAGCCACAACTTTTTCCACTGATACGCCAAATCTTGTAACAGATATCGTAAGAACAAGTGGCGTTTCTGGTAATTGGGTTTGGTGGGCATTTTTATTAACTGGTTTACTAACAGTTTTTGTTTATGCCAAACTGTGGAGAAGGTCAAATGTTAATACCGATATGGAATTTTATGAACTTAGATACAGTGGTTGGGGAGGTAGATTTTTAAGAGGATTTAGGGCTATTTATTTAGGAGTTATTTTTAATGTAATGGCTATGTCAGGTGTGACACTTGCAGCAATCAAAATTGGTGAGATAATGCTTGGTCTTTCTCCCATTGATACAATATTATATGCAGGAACTATTACAGTTGTTTTTAGTACTGTAGGAGGATTTAGAGGCGTGGTTTATACAGATTTTATATTATTTTTTGCAGCGATGGTAGGTTCTGTAGGAGCAGCATATTATTTGGTTAACATTCCTGAGGTTGGTGGAATGGCTAATTTAATTGCCAATACACCTAAAGATATGCTTTATTTAACCCCTAGTTTTGATGATCCAGATATCTATATCCCTTTACTAATTGTTCCCTTAGCTGTGCAGTGGTGGAGTTCATGGTATCCTGGTGCTGAACCAGGAGGAGGAGGATATATTGCTCAAAGAATGTTAGCTGCAAAGGATGAAAACCATGCAATAGGTGCTACATTTTTCTTTAACGTAATGCATTATGCTTTAAGACCATGGCCATGGATTATTGTTGCTTTAGCTTCTTTAATTGTTTTTCCAGATTTAGCTAGTATTCAAGAAGCCTTTCCTAATGTTTCTGATGATAAACTTGGACATGATTTAGCATATCCAGCGATGTTAACAATGTTACCCTCTGGTTTATTAGGTCTTGTTGTTGCTTCTCTAGTAGCGGCTTATATGTCAACGATTTCTACGCATCTCAATTGGGGATCTTCTTATATTGTTAATGATTTTTACAAACAACAAATTAAAAAGAATGCGTCTGAGAAAGAACTTGTAAATATTGGTAGAATTTCTACAATAATTTTGTTTTTATTAAGTGCATCTTTTGCGTTATTGTTAACAAATGCTCTTCAATTATTTGATGTAATTTTAATGTTTGGGGCTGGTACAGGATTAATTTTTATTTTGAGATGGTTTTGGTGGAGAATCAATGCATGGAGTGAAATTACAGCAATGTTTGTCTCGGGATTTGTGTCTATAATTTTAAATTTTACAACTTTAGGGCCACTATTATTTTCTGAATCAGGAATTTTACCCTCCTATTACAAGTTCCCAATGGTTGTTTTATTTACTACTGTGGTTTGGTTATTGGTTACATTGTTTACTAATCCAGATTCCAGTGAAACTCTAATTAATTTTTGTAAAAAAACTAATCCTGGTGGTCCAGGTTGGAAAAAAATTAAAAACGAAGCCTTGAAAAAAAATATTGTTTTTAATGACGAATCAGAAAAAGGATGGTCCGTGCCACTTGGAATAATCTGTATGATGTTAGGATGTTTTGCTGTTTATTCTATTTTATTTTCTACTGGATATTTTATTTACGGAGAAACAAATAATGGAATTACCTTTTTAGTTATTGGTTTATCTTTTGCAATTTTATTGAAATATAATTGGAATAAATTAAAAAAATTAAAATGACTATAAGTTATAAATCGCCGGGAACCCTTGAAGCAACAAGGTTTGAAAAAATTCATAGCGTTATTTTTAAAGAATCCAAAGAGGCTTCAAAAATCGTAGCCAATGAAATAGCAGATTTGATAAGAAAAAAACAAAAAGAAAATAAAAATTGTGTCTTAGGTTTGGCTACTGGTTCTTCTCCAATTTCTGTTTACAATGAATTAGTAAGAATGCACAATGATGAAGGTCTAAGCTTTTCAAATGTAATTTCATATAATTTGGATGAATACTTTCCAATGTCCAAGGTTGATCTTCAGAGTTATGTTTATTTTATGAAAATTCATTTGTTTGATCATATTGACATCAAGAAAGAAAACATTCATATCCCTGATGGTTCCATATCAAGTGATAAAATAAATAAATATTGCGCTAGTTACGAAAAATCTATTTCGGACTCAGGCGGAATTGATTTTCAACTTTTGGGAATAGGAAGAACTGGACATATTGGTTTTAACGAGCCAGGATCTAATTATGATTCTTCAACAAGGTTAGTTCATCTTGATTACTTAACTAGAAACGATGCAAGAAAAGCATTTGTAGGTATTGAAAATGTACCAACAACAGCTATTACTATGGGTATTAGAACTATTAGAAAGTCTAAAAGAGTAGTTCTTATGGCTTGGGGAAATAATAAGTCTTCTGTTGTAAGTAAAGCGATTGAAGGTGAAATTGATTCAAATATTCCTGCTAGTTTTCTTCAAAAACATAAAAACGCAACATTTGTTTTAGATCAATCTGCTTCTGAAGAATTGACTAGAGTTAAAACTCCATGGAGAACAGGTCAAGCTAACTGGAATGAAGAATTAAAAGCTAAAGCGGTTGCTTGGTTGTGTGAAAAAACAAATAAATCTGTCTTGAACTTAACAGAGTCAGATTATAATGAAAATAATCTATCTGAACTCTTACTTGAAAAATCATATTATGATTTAAATTTAGATTTTTATAAACGAATTTTTAGATCAATAACCGGTTGGCCTGGAGGAAAACCAAATTCTGATGATAATGGAAGGCCAGAGAGATCAAAACCGTCAAAAAAGAGAGTTTTAATATTTAGTCCACATCCAGATGATGACGTGATTTCAATGGGAGGGACTTTTGACAGGCTTGTTTCGCAAGGCCACGAAGTACATGTTGTTTACCAAACATCAGGAAATATTGCTGTTAGCAACTCAGATGTTTTAAAATTTTTAGAAGTAATCAACTCTACATTTCCTGATTGTAAATGTAAAAATGAAGAGTTAATAGGTTTATTAAAAAACAGTACTGAAATTATTAATAACCCAAGAGTTAGAGAAATTGCAGCTACAATTAGAGAAAAAGAATCTTTAGCCGCTACAAGATTTATTGGAATTCCCGATTCTAACGTACATTTTTTAAAATTACCATTTTATGAAACCGGTGGTATAAAAAAGTCAACTCCAACCGTACTAGATTTAAAATTAACAACCGAAATAATTTCTAAAATTAAACCAAATCAAATTTACGCAGCTGGAGATCTTGCTGATCCGCATGGAACCCACAAGGTTTGTTTGGATATTCTATTTGATACTATTGAGAAATTAAAGAATGAATCATTTATGAAAGACTGTTGGGTTTGGTTATACAGAGGAGCATGGCACGAGTGGCCTATTCATGAAATTGATATGGCAGTTCCTATGAGTCCATTTCAAGTTTTAAGAAAAAGAAAAGCAATTTTTTATCACCAAACTCAAAAAGATAATGTTATGTTTCAAGGAGATGATAACAGAGAATTTTGGGTCAGAACAGAAGATAGAAACAGAGCAATTGCAAAAAAGTTTAGAGACATTGGAATGTCTGATTACTCAGCAATTGAGACTTTTAAAAGACACCATTTTTAGGTATCTTACTACAATGCTAATTATTAAAGAGGTATGTGTTGATTCTTTGAATGAAGCAATCAGCGCTGAAAAAAATGGCGCAAATAGAATAGAGTTGTGTTCTAGACTTGATAAAGATGGGTTAACACCCTCAAGAAAACTAATACGAGATTCATTTAATTTATTAAAAATTCCTATTAGGGTCATGATAAGGCCAAAACACCCTTCTTTTGTTTATTCTGAAAATGAAATTTCTGATATGATAAAAGAAATTAATTATTGTAAAAAAATCGGAGTAGATGGAGTAGTTTTTGGATGTTTAGACAACAACTTTAATTTTAATATGAGTCAAATTAATTTACTTTCTGAAATTGCAAAACCATTAAATGTTATAATTCATAAATCCATCGATAGTACTAATTCTGTAACGGAATCACTTTCTAAAATAATTAAAAATGAAAATATTAATGGAGTATTGTCATCTGGAGGATACCGCTTTGCTAAAGATGCTGTAAAAACTCTAAAAAAAATGTTAGATTTAAGCCCTGAAAATTTTGAAATTATTTGTGCAGGTGGTATAACATTTGAAAATTTCAATTTTTTGCATAAAAAAATTAATGCAAAACATTATCATGGAAAAAAAATAATTAATATAAAATAAAAAAAATGACTGATCAAACTACTACCCAGAATAAAACTTTTTTTGGACATCCAATAGGTTTATTCGTACTTTTCTTTACTGAACTTTGGGAACGGTTTAGTTATTATGGGATGAGAGCTATTCTGGTTCTTTATTTGGTCTCTGAAACTTCTGGTGATAACCCTGGGATGGGATGGAGTGATAGTTCGGCCATTGCGCTTTATGGTTGGTACACGATGTTTGTTTATTTAGCAACAATCCCAGGCGGAATTTTGGCAGACAGGTATTTGGGTCAAAGGAAGTCTGTTATGCTTGGAGGTCTTTTATTATGTTTTGGCCATGGTATATTAGCCGTCGAAGCATTATGGGCATTTTATACTGGATTAGCTTTTATTGTTTTGGGTGTTGGATGTTTAAAAGGAAATATATCAACAATGGTTGGAGGACTTTATTCTAAAAATGATAACAACAAGCGAGATATGGGTTTTTATATTTTTTATATGGGAATCAATATCGGCGCAGCAGTTGCAGCACTAGTTGTGGGTTATATAGGTGAAACGTATAATTGGCATTATGGATTTGGATTAGCGGGTATTGGAATGGCAATAGGACAATTTGGATATTGGAAAGGTCAAAAGTATTTGTCCCATGTCGGCAATTTAATTAAAATAGAATCATCTGATGAAAGTAATTCGGAAAATTTATTTTTACAAATTTTTAAAAAAACCAATTCACTTATAGGATTTTCTTTAATGGCTCTTTTGGGAGTTTATGTTGGATTATATATCGATTGGAGCTACGGACTCCTATTAATAGCTATCGCTTTTGCAGTAGGGTTTGCAATAGTAGTGTATAACGATGGAAATAAAGTTGAAAAGGATCGAATATTAGTTACATATTTAGCCTTTCTAATCGTCATTGTTTTTTGGGGATCATTTGAGCAGGCTGGTGGTTTAATGAATTTATATGCTTCACAAAAAACAGATTTATCTTTAGGCTCCTTCATGGTACCAGCAAGTTGGTTTCAGTCTGTAAATGCAATTTTTATTTTAATTTTTGCAACAGCTATTGGCTCTTTTTGGATTTGGTGGAAAAAATCAGGATACGAGCATTCCTCTTTATTTAAAATGGCTATTGGAGTAATTATTATGGGGTTTGGTTTCTTTTTCATGTCAATGGCTGCTAATGAGGTTGTTTATGATGGATCAGGTGAAATCACAAAAAAATCAGCAATGTATTGGTTGGTCTTAGCTTATTTATTTCATACAATCGGTGAGTTGTGTGCTTCTCCTGTTGCACTTTCATTTATCACAAAATTAGCGCCAGCAAGGTGGGGTGCTTTCATGATGGGAGCTTATTTTGCGGCCACTGGACTTGGAAATAAAGTAGCAGGACTAATTGGTGAAAATGCAAGTGAAGTTGGAGATTACGAAACATTTGTAGGGATAACTATTTTTTGTACAATTTTTGGACTTTTAGTTATTTTAATATTGAAACCATTAAAAAGACTTGTTCATAATGCAGAATAATTTCTATAAAGTGAAATTTTTTCTAATAAATTTTATTTTTATTTTTTTTATTTCAAACTCTTACTCACAAGAAATAAATTGGATAAGTTTAGATGAAGCTTTTAAGGCTCAAAAGGAAAATCCAAAGAACATAATACTTGATGTTTATACTAATTGGTGTGGTCCATGTAAGTTGATGGAAAAAAATACTTTTAAAAACAAAGTAATAGCTCAATTTATTAATCAACATTACTACGCTGTAAAATTTAATGCAGAGGGTAATGAAACAATAAGCTTTAAGGGAAGGAAGTTTGAAAATGAGGGTTACGATAAAAGCAGATCCCAATCAAGAAATTCTACTCATATGTTTGCTAGATTTTTAGGTGTAAATGCATATCCCACGACTGTTTTTTTTGATGATAAAATGAATTTAATTACACCTATCCGTGGATATCTAGTTCCACAACAACTGGAAATTTATCTAGAATTATTCAAAAATGATCAATACAAATCAGTTAAATCCCAAAAGGAATTTGATGATTTTATTAAAAATTTTAAAAGTAAATTAAAGGTATAACTTATTTTTTATTTGCTTTCTCTATATAAATATCTAAAGCTTTTGACATTGAAGGTACTTTGGGAGATGGGGCTGAAATATCAATTCTAAGCCCTGCTTTTTCTGCAGCTTTCACTGTTGTTTTGCCGTAAACAGCTATTCTTGTATCATTTTGTTTAAAATCAGGAAAGTTTGAAATCAGAGATTCGATTCCAGAGGGGCTAAAAAAGACTAAAACATCATAAAAAACATTTTTCAAACTTGAAAGGTCGCTTATAACTGTTCGGTAAAATGTACCTTGAACCCATTTAACACCTAGCTCGTTAAGTTTTTCAGGGATAGCAGGTGAAAGTACATCGGATGAAGGAATTAAGTAACTTTCTTCATTGTATTTAGCAATTTGAACAGATAAATCTTCAAAAGTTCGTCCTCCAACGTATATTTTTCTTTTTCTGTACACCACATATTTTTGTAAATAGAAAGCAACAGCTTCAGATAAACAGAAGTATTTTAATGCATTTGGAATTGGGAATCTCATTTCTTCAGCAACCCTAAAGAAATGGTCTACTGCATTTCTACTAGTTAGAATTATTGCAGAAAATTTACCTAAATCAATTTTTTGATGCCTAACTTCACGCGCTCCTAATCCTTCAACGTGGATAAAAGGAATGAAATCAATTTTAACTTTTCTTTTAGATTTTAACTGAGAATATGGTGAATTTTCAATTGTAGGTTTAGGCTGAGAAATTAAAATAGTTTTTACTTTCATATTGCTAAAATTTAAATGCGTGCCACATAACAATTAATGCAGGTCCTAATTCGAAGGCGCAAAGATACAAAATAAAATAAAGAATACCCTTAGGACTTTTATTATCATATTTTTTATAAACAACACGTGAACATAAAAACAGATAGATAAGGTATACTGTAAATCCAATAACAATTATATTTTTAATGGAAAGTGGGTTAAAAATTATAATTAGCAGATAAATATAAAAGTGTAAAGAAATAAGATTTTTTAATCCAGTTCTTAATCTGCTTACTTCGTTCAAATAGATTTTGTATTTAAATATTATCGAAATAATATTTTCAATTAGATACTTTATCCCAATATATATTGTAATAATTAATGAAAAAAATAAAAAATTTTGACTTTGAGATTCATCAAACTTGTTTGGAAAAAGGTATAAAGTAAAAAAAAGTGAAAAAACAATAATTCTTAAAAAAAACAGTAAAGAATTAAAAATTGTGAATAGAGGAATAGAGGATTTAGCTTCGAAAAAAAAATATTTGTGAAGGCTCCAAAATTTTATTAAATAAATAATTTTATTTCCTCCTACTGCTCTAGCCCAAAGTATTAATATTGAAGTTACAATCAATAATAATTTTACCCAATTAAAAACTAATTCTTCATTATATAAAATTTGATTCACTCTCCAAAATTAATATAATTAAAGAAGTTAAAATGGAAATATTATTTTAGTTTATTAAATCTGTATTTTTGCTTAAAATTAAACAATGCCTAAAGCTGTAGTTATAATTCCAACTTACAATGAAATTGATAATATTTCTACTGCGATAGAGAAAGTTCTTAACCTTTCCGAAAATTTTGATATTTTGGTTGTTGATGATAATTCCCCTGATGGAACAGCTGAAGTTGTTAAAGGTTTCGTTTCAAAATATTCAAATAGAGTTTTTCTTGAGATAAAAAATATTAAAGAGGGATTAGGAAAGGCTTATACTTTGGGATTCATTTGGGCAATGGAAAGAAACTATGACTATATTTTCGAAATGGATGCTGATCTTTCACATGATCCTAATGATTTAGTTAGAATGTATGTCGAACTACAGAGTATTAATTGTGATGTTGTAATAGGATCAAGGTACGTTAATGGAATTAATGTTGTTAATTGGCCATTAAGTAGAATTATGTTATCATATTTTGCATCAATATATTCAAGAATAATTACTGGTCTCCCTGTAAAAGATGCTACCTCTGGTTTTGTAGGATTCAAAAGAGTAGTATTAGAAAAAATGAATTTAAGTTCAATTTTGTTTAATGGATATGCTTTCCAAATAGAGCTTAAGTTCAAAGCCTATAAAAATAATTTTAAAATTTTAGAAATCCCCATAATTTTCAGAGATAGAGTTCATGGAGAATCTAAAATGAGTGGAAATATTATTTTTGAAGCTGTTTTCGGTTTGATTAAACTAAAAATTAAAAGTTTTTTAAATTAAGTAGGTATGTCTGATATTTTAATAAAAAATGCTAAAATCGTAAATGAGGGAAATATTTTTAAGTCTGATATATTAATAAGTGGGGATGTAATTGTTGATATTGCTGAAAATATTTTGGTAAAGGATACAGATATTTTAATTAATGCTGAAAATAAACTTTTGATCCCTGGTGCTATTGATGATCAGGTTCATTTTAGAGAACCAGGATTAACTCACAAAGCAACTATTAAATCTGAATCTAAAGCAGCTGTTGCAGGAGGAATTACATCATTTATTGAGATGCCAAACACACTTCCGCAAACTACAACACTAAAGGAGTTAGACAATAAATTTGATTTGGCTAAAAAAGATTCTTTTGCTAATTATTCTTTTATGTTTGGTGGAACTAATACTAATATTGAGGAAATTAAGAAATTAGATAATACAAGAGTAGCTGCACTAAAACTTTTTTTAGGTTCATCTACAGGGAATATGTTAGTGGATAACCAAAAAGTTTTAAAAGAAATTTTTGAAAGTACTAATCTTTTGATTGCTGTACACAGTGAAGATGAGAAAATAATAAATAATAATTTAAACGCCTTTAAGTTAAAATATGGTAATGATATTCCATTTGAATATCATCCCGAAATTAGATCTGAGGAAGCATGTCTAAAGTCTACAAAAAAAATAATAGCTCTTGCTAAAAAAACAAATGCTAGATTACATGTTTTTCATTTATCTACAAAAAGTGAATCACTCTTATTTGATAATTCAGTAAAATTGAAAGATAAAAAAATTACATCTGAAGTTTGTGTTCATCATTTATGGTTTACTGATAAAGATTATACAAAAAAACAATCATTAATTAAGTGGAATCCTGCTATAAAATCTATAGACGACAAGAATGCTTTATGGAATGCATTAAATGATGACAGGATTGATGTAATAGCTACTGATCACGCTCCTCATACAATTCAAGAGAAATCAAAAAAATATTTAGAATGTCCATCAGGTGGGCCTTTAGTTCAGCATGGATTAGTTTCAATGATTCAACATTTTTTAAACAATAAAATTAGTCTTCAAAAAATTGTAACCAAAATGTGTCATAACCCTGCTGATTTGTTCCAAATTGATAGAAGAGGGTATATTAGAAAAGGTTATTATGCCGATATTGTATTATTAGACCTGAACAGTCCCTGGAAAGTTGAAAAAAAGAATATTCTATATAAATGTAAATGGTCACCTTTTGAAGGAATTGTATTCGATTCCAAAGTAACACATACGTTTATAAATGGTAAATTAGTTTTTGAAAACGGAAAATTTGATAATAGTTTTAGAGGAAGAGAAATAACTTTTAACAGATGAAAAAAATAATTCTAACTATTAGTTTCTCTATTTTATTTTCATGTTCAAACTCAACTGAAAATAAACCTGAGAATATTATGTCTGAAGATGAAATGGTTAATTTTTTAGTTGATATAAATATTATAAACTCAAGTAGGTCTTTTAAAAATAATTCAAAAATAAATTATTACAATATCAAAGATTCTTTATTATATCGCAAGCATAAAATAGATTCTGCAATATTTGATCGAAGTAATTTTTTTTATTCCTCCAAACCAAAAGTTTATTTAAAAATTTATTCAAAATTGGAATTAAAATTGAACAAAATCAAAGATTCTTTAAGCAAAGAGTTTGAAAATAATTCAAACAAAGACAAACCTATTTAAAAAATTATTTTACTTTTTTAAAAATACATTACAAGTATCTTTAATAGAACTATCAATCTTAATAAAGCTGTATTTGAGTTTTTTTAAGATTTTATCGTTTGAGTAATGACTGGAAGAAATAGATGATTTCACAGAAGCGCTATTCAATTTTCTTTTTTTTCCAAAAACTAAACTATTTAAGAAATCTATTATTAATGCAAAATACATTAATGCCTTACCAGCTTCTTTTTTTGGCGGAGGTAAATTTAAAGATTTACTGACTTTATAAAAAAATCTTTTGAATGACCAATTTTCAGCAACCAATATAAACCTTTCAGAAAAAATATTTTTTTCCATTAATTGATGCATGATATTAACAACATCTTTCACACAAATAAATCCAGTTTTTCCAGATGGATAATAATTCATTCCTCTACTAATTTGTGTAAAAAAAGCTCCACTTCCTCTTTTCCAAAAACCACTTCCAATTATTACGCCAGGGTTAACTATAGTAGCATTTAATCCCTCAGATATTCCTCTCCAAACTTCCATTTCTGCATTTTTTTTTGTAAAAGAATATGGATTTGAATTATCGAGCCAATCTGTTTCTTCATTTGTGAATTTGTTAGTACTCAAACCAATAGCCGCTATAGTACTCACATAACAGAATTTTTTTATATTAAAGTCAATAGAAAAATTAACCATGTTGGCTGTTCCCTCGACATTAATTTTATTCATCGCTTTTAAATCTTTTTTATCAAATGAAATAAATGCGGCACAATGATAGACCTCCTCAATATCCTTAAAAATATTTTTAAGACTTTGCAGATCATTAATATCTCCTTCCACCCAATTAATTTTAGAAAAAATTTCTTCAGAATCTTTTGAATAAGTTGAAAATACTTTTTTAACCTTTTCAAGGTTGCTATTTTTTCTATGAAGTGCTACAACTTTTTTATTTTTATTTACTAATAAATTCAATAAGTGACATCCAACTAATCCTGTTCCTCCTGTTACTAAAATCATGGTGCTAATGTACTATTTTTTGATTTACTTTTTTCTTTAATACAAGAGGTATATATTTGTTAAAATTAGTGTAATGTCAAAAAACTTTATTAATGAACTCCGCTGGAGAGGAATGTTGCAGGACATTGTTCCTGGATGTGAGGAAAAGTTATTAGAAAAATCAGTTTCAGGTTACATCGGATTTGATCCTACAGCAGATTCGTTACACATTGGAAGCTTAGTTCAAATTTTAATATTAATGCATTTTCAAAACTCAGGACATAAACCAATAGTTTTAATAGGAGGTGCTACAGGTATGATAGGAGACCCGTCTGGTAAATCATCAGAAAGAAATTTATTATCAAAATCTGAATTAGAAAATAATATTAAAGGAATTAAATCTCAGCTTTCTAAATTTTTAGATTTTGACTCAAATGAAAAAAATTCTGCACTAATATGTGACAATAATGATTGGTTTAGCGATATTAATTTAATTGATTTTATTAGAGATACTGGAAAGCATTTGACTGTGAATTATATGGTTGCAAAAGATTCGGTAAAAAAAAGATTAAAAAAAGATTCAAAAGAAGGTATGTCTTTTACAGAATTTACCTATCAAATAATTCAGGCATATGATTTTTATCATTTATTTAAAAATAAAAATTGTGTTTTACAAATGGGAGGCAGTGATCAGTGGGGAAATATTACTAGCGGGACAGAACTTATTAGAAAAAAAACTGGTAAAAAAGCTTTTGCTATGACATGCCCTCTTATTACAAAGGCTGATGGAAGTAAATTTGGAAAGACAGAGGAAGGTAATGTTTGGTTAGATCCAGAAAGAACATCGCCATATAAATTTTATCAGTATTGGCTCAATATCTCTGACGAAGATGCCATAAAATATATAAAGATTTTTACTTTTTACTCTAAAGATCAAATTGAAGAATTTATTTTAGTTCATAAAAAATCCCCACACCTTAGGTCGCTCCAAAAAATTATTTCATCTGATTTAACTAAACTTGTTCATTCTTCTGATGACTTAGAAAAGGCGATTTCAGCTTCAAACATATTATTCGGAAAATCAACTTCAAAGGATTTAGCATCTTTGGATGAAAAAACTTTTTTAGATATTTTTAAAGGTGTTCCAAAAGTTGAATTATCTTCTGCTATTTTCAACTCTGAATTGAGTATTATTGATTTTCTTCACAAATCCGGGTTTTTATCCTCTAAATCTGAAATTAATAGAGGGATTAAGGAAAACTCAATATCCATTAATAAAGAAAAGATAAATACCGATTTTTCTATCTCTAAATCAAACTTAATTTGTAAAAGATATATTTTAGCGCAAAGAGGAAAAAAGAATTATTATTTAATAATAATTAACTAAACATTTGATTACAACCCCTTATTTCTGATTCATTAAGTCTTCCTGAAATTGTATAATTTTCGTTTTCAAAAACTTGACCAACATCATCTGTAGCTATAAAAGCAATTGAATGTTCATTTGCTAAATCAATAATATTAATTGCGCCTTTTCCATAGTTGTTGACTGCCAATGGATTATTAATATCTCTAACAAATGTTTTCATCCATGGGGGATTTTTAAATAATCCTTTTTCTTTTGAGTATGATTGGGAAAATAATTCAGTCATTCCATATTCAGAATGAATGTTTTTTGTTCCATAGCCTGCTTTTAGTTTTTTATATAATTCATCTCTGCTAATTTCTTTTTTTCTTCCCTTCATCCCCCCAGTTTCTATAATAATTAAATCACTTTTGACAATATTATATTTTTCTATAAAATCTAATAAAGCAAAGCTGACACCAAATAATATTACTTTTGAGTTATTAACTTTTTTCAAAGTGTCGTATAATTCCGAATAATTATTCAAGTAAAATTTACTTTCATCATAACAGGATGTTTTAATAAAATCGTCAATCATGTAGACTAAAGAGGAATTTTTTTGTTCTAGATAAGAGGGTAGAAGAGCTAAAAAAATATAATCTTTAATTGGGCCATAAAAAATTTCAAATGATTTTCTAAAACTTTGGATATATTTATTAATATCGCTAACCTGATTTATACTTCTTTTTCCCCCGGTTCCACTACTTTTAAAAATATGTGTAATTTTTTTTTTATTAGAGATGACTTTATGAGTTTTAAAAAATTGAATTGGCAAGAAAGGGATTTGATTTAATTCTTTAACGTCACTTGGTATAATTTTCAATAACTTACAGTATTGATTATAAATTAAATTTTTGTTGAATTGAATATTAAATAAAGCAATAGCTTTTTTTTTAAACTCTAGTTCAGAATTAATATTGAATGGATTCAATTTTTATTTCAAATTTAATCAAAACCTTATTAAAATACTTTGTTAGCTTATTGCTAATTTTAGTATTAATTAATTGTTAAGTAAGACTATTAAAAATTTAAGATTAATTAGTTTTGAAAAAATGTCAAGTATGATCAAGATTTTAGTGGTTGATGATGATTCAGACATCATTGAAATTTTAAGATATAATCTTTCTCTTGCCGGATATCAGGTTAAAACTGCTTCTAATGGAAAAGAAGCGGTAAAAAAAGCTAAATTATTTTTGCCTGAAATTATTTTATTAGACATAATGATGCCAGAAATGGACGGAATCGAAGCGTGTACTCAAATAAAATCGTTACCATCTTTAAAGAAAACAATGATTATATTTTTAAGTGCTAGAAGTGAAGATTTTACTCAAATTGCTGCTTTTGATGCAGGAGGAGATGATTATATATCAAAACCTGTTAAACCTAAAATCTTATTAAGGAAAATACGATCTGTTGTTAAAAGAATACATTTGAGTGTAAACGAAAACACAAGAATTGAATTAGGTAATATCGTAATTGACAGAAATGAATATTTAGTAAAAATTGATAACAATAATATTAAATTACCTAGAAAAGAATTTGAATTATTTTTTTTATTAGCTTCTAAACCCAGAAAAGTATTTACCAGAGATGAGATAATGAGTAAAGTTTGGGGAATCAATGTTGTGGTAGGGGACAGAACAATTGATGTTCATATTAGAAAATTAAGAGAAAAAATCGGAGATTTACGTTTTAAAACAGTAAAAGGGGTAGGCTATAAGTTTGTCTAATAATTTTATGTCTTTGTTCAATAAATCTAAAGTTCAGTCATTATTTATTTCAATTATTCTTAGTTTTCTATTGATAACAAGTCTTTTGGTTTATAACTATTTTTCTGACGATGATATAAAGTATTTACTAGTTCTTGTTATCCCATTGTTTGTATTTTCTTTTTTGATAGTTTATATATATTTAGAATTCTACGTATTTAAAAAAATAAAAAATCTTTATCGTGATTTAATTCCTGAAAATAATGAAGAAGAGAATTCGTTAGTTTCAACAAGCATGGATCAATTAATTGATGACCTCAAAAAATTTTCTAAAGAAAGTCAAACTGAAATCAAATCCATGCAAGAAAAAGAAAACTTCAGAAGAGATTTTATTGGAAATTTAGCTCATGAATTAAAAACCCCATTATTTACTTCCCAAAGCTATATTTTAACTTTGGTTGATGGTGCACTAAAAGATGAAAAAGTTAATTTAAAATACTTAAAGATTGCTGAAAAAGCTATAGAAAGATTAATTTTTATTGTTAAAGATTTAGATTTGATAACAAAGTTAGAATCTGAAGGTCTAAAACTAGAGAAATCAAAGTTTAATATAATTTCTTTAATAAATAATGTATTTGAAATGTTAGAACTTCAAGCTAGTAAAAAGAAAATCACGTTAGCTTTAGGTTCAAAAAATATAAAAGTAAATGTTAATGGGGATCAAGAGAAAATTCATCAAGTATTAACTAATTTAATTGAAAATTCTGTTAAATATGGAAGAGAATCTGGAACAACTGAGGTTTCAGTTGAGAATATAGTTGAAAATAAAGTTATAGTTAGAATAACGGATAATGGTAATGGAATTCAAAAAGTAAATTTAAAAAGGTTATTTGAAAGGTTTTTTAGAATTGAAAATTCTGGTAGCAGGTCCACCGGAGGGTCAGGATTAGGTCTGGCTATTGTTAAACATATAATTGATGCTCACAACGAGAAAATATATGTAGAAAGTGATTATGGTGTAGGTTCTGAATTCTCATTTACTTTAGAAAAATCAAATTAATTATTTTAAGTTTGTTTTATTCTTAAAAAACTAATTCTTGGGAAGTAAAAACAAACTAAAAAGATTCATTGAAAATGAAACTTTTTCTAATGTAATTCAACCTACAAGAGAAGAATTAATTTCTAATAAATTTCATTACAAAGGAAATTGGAATAATCTTTATTTTAAAAACAAAAATCCTGTTGTAGTTGAGCTAGGTTGTGGAAAAGGTGAGTACACTGTAAGTTTAGCAAAATCAAACCCCAAAATAAATTATATAGGAATAGATATAAAGGGAGCTAGATTTTGGAGAGGAGCAAAAACTTCGCTAAAAGAAAAATTAGATAATGTTGTTTTTTTGAGAACTCAGATTGAATTAATTGACTTAGTTTTCGATAAAAATGAAGTACACGAAATTTGGTTAACTTTTCCAGATCCTCAGATTAAATTTCAAAGACTAAAACATAGGTTGACAAATCCTTTTTTTTTGAAACTGTATAAAAAAATCTTAATACAAGAGGGATTAGTTCATCTTAAAACGGATAGTGAATTTCTTCATGGTTATACTTTGGGAGTTTTAGAGAGTTTTAATGTAAAGCCAATATTTTCAAATCATAACATATACAAAAATAATAACGCTCCCTTGGATGTAATTAATATTAAAACTCATTATGAAAAGTTGTTTTTAGAATCGAATAAAAATATTTCATATTTATGCTTTAATTTTTTTAATGAATAAAAAATTAGATTTTTTTGAACGTGTTTACGGAGTAGTTTCCAAAATTCCAACTGGTCGAGTTTCTACTTACGGCGCGATAGCTAGTTTTCTAGGTACTAAAAATAGCGCAAGAGTGGTTGGATGGGCTATGAACGCTTCTCATTTGAAAGGAAATATTCCTGCTCACCGAGTTGTGAACCGAATTGGTTTATTGACAGGAAAAAATCACTTTTTTGGAACTAATTTAATGCAACAACTATTACAAAATGAAGGTATTGAAGTGAAAAATAATCAAGTCACTAACTTTAAAAATATTTTTTGGGATCCAGCCTTAGAATTATAATAATTTACACACTTAAGCTTATATTTGTATTTTAATTAATATTGATTGAAACCAAGTAAAGACATTATATTATCGCTTTTAAAAACTATTTTTTTAGAAAATGGTAAAACTGACATTGTTTCTAATAAATCTATAACAAATGTTATTGTTTTTGAAAACGAAGTAATTATTGATTTGGAAATTAATAATCCTACGTTACAGTCAAAGAATAAAATTAAAGCATCAATTAACGATGTCTTAAAATCAAAATTTAATCAAATTGAAGTAAAAGTTAATTTTAAAATTACCAAAACAACTAATAAAACAATTTTAAATGATTCAAGAGTTTTAGAAAATGTTCAAAATATCATCGCTGTTAGTTCCGGAAAGGGTGGCGTTGGTAAATCTACAGTAACTGCTAATCTTGCAATATCATTAAAAAAAATGGGATTTTCAGTTGGAGTTTTAGATGCAGATATTTACGGACCCTCAATTCCTATGATGTTTGATGTTGTTGATAAAAAGCCTTTAGCAGTAAATTTAAATGGAAAATCTAAAATGAAGCCTATTGAAAATTTTGGTATTAAAATTTTATCTATTGGTTTTTTTACCAAAATGGATCAGGCTGTCATATGGAGAGGACCAATGGCCTCTAAAGCATTGAATCAAATGATATTTGATTCTGAATGGGGAAATTTAGATTTTTTATTAATTGATCTTCCACCCGGAACTGGAGACATCCATTTAAGTATCATGCAAGCTTTACCAATTTCTGGGTCAATAGTTGTCAGTACACCACAAAATGTAGCTTTAATTGATGCCAGAAAAGGAGTTTCTATGTTTAAACAAGAAAATATTAATGTTCCTGTCTTAGGTATAATTGAAAATATGGCATATTTTTCTCCAGCCGAGTTTCCTGACAAAAAATATTATTTATTTGGAAAAGAGGGTGCCAAAAATTTATCATCAGACTTAGGTGTTCCTTTTTTAGGAGAAGTTCCATTGGTTCAAAGCTTAAGAGAAGCTGGAGATATTGGAAGACCTGCTGCGCTCCAAGATGAATCAGAAATAAAAGATACCTTTAATTTAATTTCAAAAAATATGATTTCAGAATTATTGTTACGAAATAAAAAACTCCCAGCTACTGAGGTCATAAAAATAAAAACAATGTCTGGGTGTTCAGCAATAAAGTAATTATTATGAAAAAAGATTTATTAACTAAAAAAGTAGAATTAGCTCTTGATGAAATTAGACCTTTTTTGATTTCTGATGGAGGAGATATCTCGTTAATTTCAATAGATAAAAATATTGTAAAAGTTCAGTTGATGGGAAATTGTGTAAGCTGTTCAGTCAATCAAATGACTTTGAAAAATGGTGTTGAAATGACTATTAAAAAGCATGCTCCGGAAATTCAAGAAGTTGTTAGTATTGAGTAACCAAATGAAAATAATTAAAACGGATATTTTAATAATTGGTGGAGGTCCAACGGGTCTATTTACTGTATTTGAAGCAGGATTATTAGGCTTAAAATGTCATATAATTGATGCATTAACAAAGCCTGGCGGACAGTGTGCTGAGTTGTACCCTAAAAAACCAATTTTTGATATACCCGGAACTCCAGAAATCCTAGCAGGAAAATTAGTAGATGATTTATTAGAACAGATTAAGCCATTTAGCCCAGGTTATACACTTATGGAATCTGCTGAAAAATTAGAAAAACAAAAAGATGGTTCTTTTAACGTAATTACCAATAAAGGAACAATACATAATTCAAAAGTAGTTGCAATTGCAGGAGGTTTAGGAAGTTTTGAACCTAGAAAACCAAACATTAGTAATTTAAAAATATTTGAGGGCAAAGGTGTAGAATATATGATCAAAGACCCTAATTTCTTTAAAAATAAAAACGTTATTATCTCTGGCGGAGGTGATTCAGCTTTAGATTGGACCATTGAATTACAAAAAATTTCTAATAAGGTTACCCTTATTCACAGACGTACAGAGTTTAGAGGTGCTATAGATTCTGTTGAAAAAGTACAAGTTTTAAAAAATAGTAACTTAATTGATGTAATAACTCCTGCAGAAGTTATAGGTTTAATTGGAAAAGACACTTTGGAAAGTGTAAAGGTTTCAGTAGATAGTGAAGAAAAAATAATTAACACCGATTTTTTTATTCCTCTATTTGGATTGATTCCTAAATTAGGAGCTATATCAAATTGGGGATTAGATATTGAAAAAAATTCAATTTGTGTAAATAATTCTTTAGATTATCAAACTAATATTCCAGGTGTATTTGCGATTGGAGATGTGAATACTTACCCAGGTAAATTAAAATTAATTTTATGTGGTTTTCACGAGGCTACATTGATGTGCCAAGCTGCTTTTAAAATAATATATCCCGAAAAAAAGAATATTTTAAAATATACAACAGTTTCTGGCGTAAATGGTTTTGATGGATCAAAAAGAAAATCTGAGGCATCAACAATAAAGTCAATTCGATGATCAATGATTTTGTTTTTACTAAAATTAAGAATGTTGAAGGAATTTCAGAATGGAGGTCCCCAAGTAATATTGCCTTAATAAAATATTGGGGAAAAAAAGAAAATCAAATCCCATTAAATTCTTCACTAAGTATAACATTAAGTAAATGTTTTACTCAGACAAAGCTTACATACAGACCAAAAATAAATAACGAAAAAGATTTTACTTTTTTATTTGAAGGAGCTAAAAATATAAGTTTTGAGCCAAAATTATTTCAATTTCTCAAAAGGATTGAAAAATATTGTCCCTATCTAAATTATTTACAACTAAAAATTGAATCTCGCAATTCATTTCCACACAGTAGCGGGATTGCTTCATCCGCTTCTTCCTACAGTGCATTAGCCTTATGCATTATGGATATTGAAAAAAAAATTAATCCCCAATTAGATGAAAAATTTTTTCTAAAAAAAGCTTCTTTTTTAGCTAGGCTAGGTTCCGGAAGTGCATCAAGAAGCGTGATAGGATCTTTTTCAATATGGGGTGAATCTAAACATTTTGAAAAAAGTACGGATTTGTTTGCAATAAAATATTCTGATAAAGTCCATAAAATATTTAATGATATTTGCGATACAGTACTTATTGTAGATAAAAATAAAAAAGAGGTTTCTAGTACTGTTGGTCATCAATTGATGGATAATCATTCTTTTTCATTTGGTCGGTTAGCTCAAGCTGAAAATAATATGGGTTTACTAAAAAATGCTCTAAAAAATGGAAATTATGATTCATTCATTGAGCTGGTAGAACTGGAAGCATTGACTTTACACGCTATGATGCTAACTTCGAAACCATATTTTATATTAATTAAACCAAATACCCTGGAAATAATAAATTTAATTTGGAATTATAGAAAAAAAAATTTGTCAAAGGTTTGCTTTACTTTAGATGCAGGAGCTAATATTCATCTGCTTTATCCAAAAAGAGAATTTATTAAAATACAAGAGTTTATAAAAAATGAATTATCCATTTTTTGCGATTCCAATAGATTTATAAATGACATGATTGGTAATGGACCATTTAAATTGTAATTTTGTAATATGAAAGCACCTTTATTTTATTCCAAAATTCTACTTTTTGGAGAATATGGTATTATAAAGAACTCAAAAGGACTATCAATTCCATATAATTCTTTTAAGGGTGGATTAAAAATTGGAGATATTAACTCAAAAATTGTTGATCAATCGAACAGAAGTCTTCAAATATTCAGAGACTTTTTATCTGATATTGACAGCTCAATTGTAGTTTTTGATTTAAAAAAAATGAACAAAGATCTTTCTAACGGAATGTATTTTGACAGCACAATTCCACAAGGATATGGTGTGGGAAGTAGCGGTGCTTTGGTGGCGGCTTTTTACGATCGATATGCAATTAATAAATTTACTGTTTTAGAAAATTTAACTAGAGATAAAATATTGCAATTAAAAAGTATTTTTTCATCAATGGAATCTTTTTTTCATGGTAAATCATCAGGGCTTGACCCACTAAATAGTTATTTGAGCCTTCCTATTTTAATTCATTCCAAAGATCAAATTGAAACAACTGGAATTCCACTTCAATCTTCTAATGGCAAAGGAGCAGTTTTTTTAATTGATAGTGGAGAGTCTAGCGAGACTGCTCCAATGGTTGATATCTTTTTTAAATCAATGAAAAACACTAACTACAGTAGAGTAATAAGAGAGGATTTTATTAGAATAACCGATTCGTGTGTTGATAATTTTTTAGCTGGAGATTTCAAATCTTTATTTTTTGATATCAAAAATTTATCAAAGGTTGTTTTAGAAAACTTTAAGCCAATGATTCCTCAAAATTTCCATAAAATATGGGCAAAAGGGATTGAATCAAATGATTATTTTTTAAAGCTTTGTGGTTCTGGTGGTGGCGGTTATATTTTAGGTTTTTCTCAGGATTTTGAAAAAGCTAAATCTGCTTTAAAAGGATATAAATTACAAGTTGTTTATAATTTTTAAATTCAATGGTTTCCAAAACAAGCAATAAGTTTTTAATAAAAATTTTGAGCTTGTTTTCATTAGTAAGAGGATACAACATTATATTTATTATTATTGCCCAAATTGTTTCCTCAATTTTTATTTTCTCTGGGTACAACAATATTTATAAAGTTATTTTTGATTTAAATATTTGGTTAATAATTTTATCTAGCTCTACATCTATTTCCGCTGGATACATAATAAATAACTTTTACGATTCTAGTAAGGATTTAATAAATCGGCCATTAAAAACATTTTTAGAACATGAAATTTCAGGATCTACTAAGTTATCTGCTTACATTATTTTAAATTTTTTAACATTATTTTTTTCCTTATTAGTTTCATTGAAAGCTTTTATTTTTTTTGGTATATACTCACTGGGAATTTTTCTCTATTCAATTAAAATTAGTAAATATCTTTTTTTAAGAAATTTTCTTTCTGTAATGCTTGTGATTACACCCTTCTTCGCCATTACTGTTTATTATAAAAACTTTTCTTTGGAAATTTTCACTCATGCTATCTTTCTTTTTTTTGTCATATTAGTTAAAGAATTAATTAAAGATCTCGAAAATATTAAAGGAGATTTCACAATGAATTATAAAACAATTCCTGTTGTTTATGGAGAAAAATGGACAAAAATTTATATCAGTTTATATGTTTTTTTTATAATGGGAATTTCATTCAATTTGATATTTAATTATGAAATTTTTATGATGAAATATTTTTATGTTATTTCTATTCCATTTTTTATTGCTTTTAGTTATTTACTTTGGAAACACAACAATAAAAAATATTATGAAACTCTCCATAATTCTATAAAAACACTTATTACTGTGGGTATATTTAGTATTATATTACGTGGACTTTGATAATTTCTTATGATTGAAAGTGTATTAATTAGACTAAATAAGTTTATTTCAAATTCTGGAATTTGTAACAGAAGAAAAGCAGATGAATATATTATACAAGGCAGAGTTAGGGTAAACGGAAAAATTCTAAATACACTAGGTTCTAAAATATCATTAAACGATGTTGTAGAACTTGATGGAAAAAAAATTATTCCAACAAAAATGGAATACATAATCTTAAATAAACCAAAAGGGTTTCATTGTGTGTATTCTAAATCTAATGTTAAAACTATTTTTTCTTTATTATCGTCTCTAGATGATGTAAGCAGATTCACTTCTTTAGATTTTTTGAGAGATAATTATACTGGACTTATTGTTATATCAAATGACACTAAATTTATTAACCAGATGCACAATAAATTACAATCATTCCTACAAATTTTTCATCTAAAATTAAATATTGATTTTTTAAAAAAAGACTTAAAAATCATCAAGGATTTTGATTCGAAATATAATTTAAAAATTAAGTCAATAAATTTTGTTGATGGGGCTAATAAAAATGAAATTGGATTAGAAACTAGTGCTTGCTCTGTAAAGGATATAGAAAAAATTTTTTTGAAATTTGATTACAAAATAATTTCTTGCGACAGGGTTCTTTTCTCTAATTTAACAAAAAAAGATTTGTCGAGAGGACAATGGAGGAGGATGAAAAAACAAGAACTTATAAATTTAAAATCTTTTTAATTTCTACAAGCCCAGATAAATCCTCTTGTTAATAATTTCCAACCGTCAGGATATCTAATAAATTCATTAGGATCATGTCCAATTGAAATATAAAAAACTTTTCCTTTTCCATATTTTTTTTTCCAAGCAACTGGCATGACTACCCCATCAATCCATGGGTAAAATTTATTGTCAAATATGGTATTAGCTATAATTTCAATATTGGGGTCGAAGTGCATATAATATTGTTCTGTGAAAATTTCAAAATTATTAAGTCCCTGAGTTAATTGATCATTTAACATATTAACCTCAAAATTTACTTTTCCACCTGGATGAGCAACAAATTGACCACCTATCATAAACTGATAATTGGTTTTAGTTCTAAACGAATCCGTAAGACCACCATGAGCACCAGCAATTCCAACACCATTATTAATGGCTTTTACTAAGTTATCTGCTTGATTGTTAGAAATATCTGAGAGAGTAACAGATTGAATTATCAAATCAAATTTTGTTAATGAGTCATAATTATCATAGACCTCTAAATTATTAGATTCAGTGATTTTTGCATTTTGAGATTTCAACCATTTAATTACATTATCAGCAAAAACCTTTGGTTGATGTCCTTTCCACCCTCCCCATACAACTAATATATTTTTATTTTCTAATGATTGAGAGAAATTAAGATTATTCGATAAAATTAAAATTAGAAAAACCAACAAAACTTTTTTGATTTTCATTGGAATTAAATAGTAATCAAATTCATGAAATTTATTCATCTATATTTTTTTAATTTTTAAAGATTAACTTTAAAATTACGTCTATTTTAATTATTTTAAAATAAGTTATTACCTATATTGAATTGTATGAAAAAAAAATCAAGAAGAAATTTTTTAAAAAAATCATCGGTCTTTGGCGCAGGTGTTTTTATAGTTCCAAGAAATGTTTTGGGAGGTACAGGTTTTACAGCACCAAGTGATCAATTAAACATTGCTGCTATTGGCGCAGGCGGTAAGGGTTCAGATATTCAAGATTCATGGGTTTCAAATGAAAGAGTTATTGCCTTGTGTGACGTTCATTTAGATGGTAAGCATGGAGTTGTACAATCTATTAAAAAATACCCAAAAGCGAGACTTTATGAAGATTTTAGAGAAATGCTTGATATAGAGAAGGATTTAGATGCGGTTACTATTAGTACTCCAGATCACACTCATGGTGTAATTGCAAATAATGCTATGAACAGGGGCTTACATGTTTATGTTCAAAAACCTCTTACTCATAACATTGAAGAAGCTAGGCAATTAACTTTAACAGCAAAAAAAAATAAAGTTGTTACTCAGATGGGAAATCAAGGTGGTTCAAGTGTTGGGGTTCAAAAAATTCAAGAGTGGGTTGACAACAAAATGATTGGTAAAATAAATAAAATTTATGCCTGGACCAATCGTCCTGTTTGGCCCCAAGGATTTCAAATGCCTGACAATGATGCGGATAAACCTAAAAATTTAAATTGGGATTTATGGTTAGGACCTGCATCTCATACGAATTATTCTTCCAATTTACACCCATTTAATTGGAGAGGATGGTGGGATTATGGTACTGGTGCGCTTGGTGATATGGGTTGCCATATTCTTGATGCACCCTACAAAACACTAGGACTACACTACCCAACTGATGTTGAGTGCAGCGTTGGTGCAGTTTTTCAAAAGCCATGGAGTTATAATTATGTTCCCAAAAGCTGCCCTTCCTCATCAATCGTAACTCTTCACTTTGATAAAACAAAAAAAAATGACTCTAGAATTAAACTGGTTTGGATGGATGGAGGATTGAAACCCAGTCATCCAGATTTAATTCCAGCTGAGGATTATTTAGGTGAAAAAAATAGTACAAATGGTATTTTGATGATTGGTGAAAAAGGTGTTATTTCTTGCGGAGTTTACGGACTAAATGCTAAGCTTTATAGAAAAGGAAAAGAAACAATTCATTTGAAAACCGATTTAATTTATAATAAAAGCAATAATCTTGATACAATTCACCATCAACAATGGATTGATGCTTGTAAAGAAGGATACGGAAGTGAGTCATTTCATAAACTTACTGCTTCTTTTGATTATGCAGGACCATTTACTGAAACTGTTTTAATGGGTAATTTGGCAATTAGATCCTATATGGATATTGGTTTTCAGAAATTAAAGTATTCGGACAATTATGTTCATATTAACGAATACGATGTTTTTAAGGGTAGAAAAAAGCTTTTGTGGGATGGTAATAATATGAAAATTACAAATTTTGATGAAGCTAATCGTTTTGTAGGCAGGGAAAGAAGAGCTGGTTGGGAATTATAATTTATTTTTAGAGATATAATTTTATGATTCGTCTAAAATTTTAATTAACTTTTAATTAAATCAATAAATTAGTTACATGAAAAAAATCTTTTATATTTTAATATTTTCTTCTCTGTTCATTGCAAGTTGTAATAATCCAAAAAAAAATTCAAAAACTGTTAATTTAGAAAATGATATGGGTTCAAGCCCAGATAATAATTGGGTGTCGTTAATTCAAGAAAATTCTATGGATGGTTGGCACTACTATCAAGATGACGGTAAAAAAACTGGTTGGGATATTAAGGATGGTGTTTTAACTTTCACCTCTGCAAATGCAACTGGCGAAGGAGACAAAAGTCTTGTTAGCGATAAAGAGTACACAAGTTTTAAAATTCATTTAGAATGGAAAGTAAGCTCAGGATCAAATAGTGGATTTTTTTGGGGAGTAAAAGAGGATATGAAATATGAGTTTCCATTTGTAACTGGGCCAGAAATTCAAATTCTAGACCCAGCTGTTCCAGATCCGCCTTTAACCCAAGCAGGTGCATTGTATGGCATGGTAGTTCCGTCAAAATGGGTTACTAAACCTGCAGGTGAGTGGAACAGTTACGATATAACAATTGATCATAATTCTAATCAAGGAATAGTTGTTCATAATGGCACAAAAATTGTAGAGTTTCCGTTGAGTGGAGACGAATGGGACAAGATGGTTGAACCAACGAAATTTAATAATTGTGACCAAAAGCCTTGGCAAAATTGCGATTTTGGAAAATTTAAAACAGGTAAAATTTCTATTCAAGATCATCCTGGTGTTATTTCATTTAGAAATATCAAAATTTTAGAATTATAGATTGTTCACATCTAATTATAGACATAAGTAATCGATATATTTCATGTTTCTAATAATGCTTTTATAATTTTAATTTTTCAAATAATAAATATGCAGATTAAAGAAAACTTAAAGGAATATGATGTTATAATTGTTGGCTCTGGTGCTGGAGGGGGAATGGCAACTAAAATTTTATCTGAAGCAGGTTTGTCAATAGCTATTGTTGAAGCTGGGCCATATTATGACCCGGCCAACCCTGATCAAATGACTCAGATGAAATGGGCTTATGATTCCCCTAGACGTGGAAGAGGCACAACAAGGCCTTTTGGAGATTTTGATCAAGCCTACGGAGGATGGGATATTGAGGGAGAGCCATATTCTCAAGTTGGTGATACACAATTTAGATGGTTTCGATCTAGAATGTTAGGAGGGAGAACCAACCATTGGGGAAGAATATCTTTGAGATTTGGACCTGATGATTTTAGAAAAAAATCTATTGACGGGCTAGGTGAGGATTGGCCTATAACCTATGATGATATTAAACCATATTATGATAAAGTAGATAAACTTATAGGTGTTTTTGGAAGTAAGGAAAATTTACCTAATGATCCTGATGGATTTTTTCTTCCACCACCCAAGCCAAGACTTCATGAAATGTTTTATATAAAAGGAGCACGAAAAAGTAATGTAAAAGTTATGCCGTCCAGGTTGTCCATATTAACTAAAAGAATTAATAATGAGAGAGGAGTTTGTTTTTATTGTAGACAGTGTGCTAGAAGTTGTATGGCGTACGCCGATTTTTCGTCTGGATCATGTTTAATTTTTCCGGCTCAAAAATCTGGAGGTCAGATTGATATGTATGTAAATTCTATGGTGAGATCAGTGACCACAAATGAAGAGGGTAAAGCAACGGGTGTATCTTACATAAATAAAGACGATAAAAAAGAATATAAACTAAAAGGAAAAGTAGTAGTTCTCGCAGCGTCAGCATGTAGTTCTGCTAGAATATTATTAAACTCAAAAAGCAAACAACACCCCAATGGTTTAGGAAACAGTAGTGATATTGTTGGAAAGTATTTACATGACTCAACTGGCGGAGGAAGAATGGCATTTATTCCTGAATTGATGGATAGGAAAATTTATAATGAAGATGGTGTTGGTGGAATGCATGTATATTCCCCGTGGTGGTTGGATAATAAAAAGCTTAATTTTCCCAGAGGCTATCATATTGAAGTTTGGGGTGGCATGGGCGCTCCATCCTATGGGACAGGTTTTAATGTCAATGCTTTTAATAAATTCTTTGGAATCCCAGTTGGAGGATATGGTGATGTGTTGAGAAAAGACATGCGAAAATACTATGGATCGTTAATCGGAATGGATGGCAGAGGTGAGTCAATTGCTATGAAAAGTAATTATTGTGAAATTGACCCTAATCAAGTTGATGAGTATGGTGTCCCTACCTTAAGATTCAATTATAAATGGACAGAGCACGAAGTTAAGCAAGCGGAACACATGCAAAATACTTTTGAAGAGGTTATACATAATATGGGAGCAATAGCTTTGGGAAATAAGGCTGACAAAAGCTCTAATTTTGGATTAACTAAACCTGGTGAAATTATTCATGAAGTTGGTACAACTAGAATGGGTAATGACTCTAAAACTTCAGTTGTTAATGAGTTTGAACAACTTCATGATGTTTCCAACGTGTTTGTTGTTGACGCTGGACCGTTTGTCTCTCAAGCAGATAAAAATCCGACTTGGACAATTATGGCCCTAGCTTGGAGGAGCTCAGATTATATTATAGACCAGTTCAAAAAACAAAATTTTTAATTCAAATGGATAGAAGAGATAGTATAAAATCAATTATGTTAGGCTCCATTGGAGTTGGAGTTCTTTTTGAAAGTTGTGTTAACGGAGTAAGCAGCGAGGAGATAAAAAAAACTATCTCTAAATTTCAATATGGTAGAACTGAAAAAGAAAAAACTTATGATAAAAAGCTTTTTTCTATTCAATGTTTTAGTAAGAAAGAAATGAAAACAATTACACAATTATGTAATTTAATTTTACCGCCTAATGAATTTGGATCTATTATTGATGCAGAAGTTCCAGAGCTAATAGAGTTTATGGCAAAGGACATTCCAAGTTATGAAACAACTATTAAAAATGGTTTGTCTCTTTTAAATCAATTTTCAATTAAGAATTATTCAAAGTCTTTCACTGATTGTAATGAAAATCAACAAAAAGAATTTCTTGATGAAATGGCATATCCAGACCCAGATTTATCTAGCTCTGAACAAAAAGAAGAAGTGCAATGGTTTAGTTTGATGAGAAATCTAACTATGACAGGTTACTATACTTCTAAAGTAGGGATTAAAGAATTGGGTTATGTTGGTAATACACCCAATGTATGGGATGGCGTTCCCAAAGATGTTTTAGATCAATATGGTTTATCTTATGAAAAAGGATGGATTGATAAATGTGTTGATCAATCTAAAAGAAATGAAACTGCTGTTTGGGATGATGATGGCAATCTCTTAACATAAAAAAAGCCCCAATTAAATTTTATAATTGGGACTTTGATGTGGTACCTCGCAGAATCGAACTGCGGACACAAGGATTTTCAGTCCTTTGCTCTACCAACTGAGCTAAGGTACCATAGTTAGTTTTTTTTGCAGAGCAAATATAATCTGTTTTATTAGAGCAGCAAAAAATCATGTAAAAAATCTTCTGTATTTTTATCTTAAATTTTTCAAGTTTTGAATGTAGTATTGGATATTGGCAATTCACTTTTAAAAGCAGGTCTGTTTAAAAACAACAAACTTGTTAAGAAATATAATTTTGAAGTTGATTATTATAATAATATTAAAAACTTATTAGAAACAAATGATGTTTCATGTTCAATAGTATCTAACGTTTCAAATCCCAACAAGAGGTTAATTAATCTATTAAATTCAAAGACAAAATTAATAAAATTTAATACTGACTTAAATGTTCCTTTTATTAATAAATATAAAACTAAAAAAACATTAGGCGATGATCGCGTAGCTCTAATAACGTCAGCTTTAATACAATATCCAAATGAAAATGTATTAATTATTGACTTAGGTTCTTGTATCACCTATGATTTAATAAAAAGTAATAAAGAATATGTTGGTGGAGCTATTTCTCCTGGACTAAAAATGAGGTATAAATCTCTCAATACTTTCACCTCAAATCTTCCATTGCTCGAACCAAAAGACGCAAATTATTTAATAGGAAAAAACACAGAAGAATCAATTCACTCAGGTGTTATTAACGGAATAATAGGAGAACTTAATCATTCAATTAGTCAATATAAAAGTGACAATAAAGAAATTAAGATAATTTTAACAGGTGGAGACTCTAAATTCTTGTTCAATAAGATAAAAAATAGCATCTTTGCCACTTCGAATTTCCTACTTTTGGGTTTAAATTTTTTAATAGAAATGAATAAAAAATAATGAAAAAAATTTTTCTGTCTATTTTTTTAATATTCAATATGACTCTTTGCTATGCTCAATCAGGAAGTCTATCGCCATATTCTTTTTACGGAGTCGGCGAAAATACATTTAAAGGTTCAATGGAAAACAGATCAATGGGGGGGTTGAGTGTTTACAGTGATAGTATATCTATTAATTTAACTAATCCAGCTGCTTACTCAGAACTAAAGCTTGTCAATTATTCTGTTGGAATCAATTACAGTAACATAAATCTGAAATCTGAAAATTCTAATGAAAAGGCCACTACTGCGAGTATAAATTATTTATCCGTTGCTGTACCAACGAAATATTTTGTTTTTGGTTTTGGAATAATACCAAAATCCTCAGTTGGATACCTCTTAGAATCTAATGATGATTCTAAAATACCGAATGAAATCAACAGATATGAGGGAAATGGTGGAGTTAATACTACTTTTTTAACCATGGGTTTTAAAATTCTTAAAAAAATTAGATTCGGTATTTCTGCTAATTATGATTTTGGAACCTTAGAACATTCAAACTCACGTTTTCTTGATGGAGTAGAGTTATACACAAGGGTTCAAAGTAATTCCTCATTGAGTGGTCTTAGTTTTGATTATTCCGTATTGTTTAGAGAAGAAATTTCTAAAAATTTAACGATACACGCAACCTATGGTATTAAGCCAAGTTCAAAACTCAGTTCAAATAATTCCCAAATTTTATCTACAATTCCAGTAACTGGAGGTTACGGAGGCGATACAGAGAATATTGATTTAACTGCTTTAAGTCTAGATAAAACAAAAATCTTAATACCTACTCAGACAACTTTTGGATTTGGGATTGGAAAAGATACTAAATGGTTTATTGGAATGGATTATTCTTATGGTGGAGCTGGAGGATATGAAAATAAATTATTTAATTTAGAAAACGTTGAGTATAAAAAGGCATCTAAATTTGCTATTGGAGGTTTATTTGTTCCAAATTATAATTCGTTTACTAGTTATGTAAGCAGAATTGTTTATAGAGCTGGAATTAGGATAGAAAAGTCAGGATTACATATTCAAAATCAATCTATTAATGAATATGGAATTAATTTTGGTGTAGGTTTACCATTTCAAGGATTTCAAAATTTAAACTTGGGTGTTGAAATTGGTAAAAGAGGAACTAAGAAAGGTGGTTTAATTGAGGAAAATTTCGTCAGTTTTAGGCTTGGTATCACCTTGAACGATAGGTGGTTTGTAAAAAACAAGTATAATTAATAAATTTGGCTTCGTTTTTGATAAAAATTTATTCATAACCATCTAATTATCAAACGCTAATTTTTGATACATATAAAATGAACAAAACATTTTTTTATTTTCTGTTTATAATATTAAGTTTTAATTTATATAGCCAATCCAAAGAAGATTGTTTGTCTAATCTCTCAATTTTTGCTGAATATGCCAAAGTAAAAAATTATGATGCTGCTTATGAACCATGGTTAAAATTGAAAGGAGAATGTCCAGATTTGAATTCTGCGATTTATGTGTATGGGGAAAGAATTTTAAAAGATTTCATTAAAAAAAATGAAGGTGATTCAAAAAAGAAATTCGAATCAGACTTGTTGGTCCTTTATGATGAATGGTTAAAGTATTTCCCAAAATCTAAAAGGACAGGTAAAAATGAAATCGGTAAAATCTTAGCTATAAAAGCTCAATCTATGATTGATTATAAGCTTGCTGAAAACAAGGAAATATACGATGTTTACGATTTAGCTTACAAAACTGACCCTCAGAGTTTCACATCCCCCAAGGGTTTATATAATTATTTTAAAATTTACTTTAATTTGTATAAAGAAAATAATTCTTCAGTAAGTTTAGAATCTGTTTTCGAAAAATACGAAGAACTTTCAGAGAAGTTTGAACTTGAGATGGGCGTTTATTCTTCAAAGTTAGATGTTCTTTTGAAAAAAGAAGAGAGTGATATCCCTATCACCGGAAGAGAATCTAGAAATAAAAGGGTTTATGAAGTTAATATGGTTGCTTGTTCAACTTATTTAAGAAATTTGAATGCTATCATAGCTAAAGAGGCAACATGTGAAAATTTAATTCCTCTTTACAGAAAAAACTTTGATAAATTTAAAACAGATACTGTTTGGCTTAATAGAGCAGCCAGTAGAATGGATAGTAAAGATTGTTCAGACGATCCATTATTTGTCGAATTAGTTGAGGCCTTACATCAATTAAATCCTTCTGCTAATTCAGCCTATTACTTAGGTCTTTTAAATGATAAGAAAGGTAATTCTAGTGAGGCTATTAAATATTATACTGAATCAATTGATTTGGAAAATGACAACCTTAAAAAAGCCAAAACTTTATATAAAATTGCATTAAAATTTAAAAAATCAGGTCAATTTAGTAAATCGAGGAGTTATGCTAATAAAGCTTTGAATTTTCAACCCTCACTTGGTGGTGCATATTTGTTAATTTCAAATTTATATGCAGCCAGCGCGAATAACTGTGGAACTACTCAGTTCGAGAAAAGAGCTGTATATTGGCTAGCAGAAAAACAAGCAAGAAAAGCTGCTTCTGTTGACGCTTCTGTGAGAAAGACTGCTATTAGAACCGCTGTAAGTTATGCTGGAAGAGCACCATCAAAAACAGACATCTTTACTGAGGGAAGATCTGGCGAGACTATTTCAATCAAATGTTGGATAGGTAAAAATATTAAGGTTCCTTCACTCTAAAGATTAATGTATAGAACGATCATTATAATTATATTTTTTTTTATTTCTTGTGAGGATAATTTTCAAGAAATCAAAAATATAAATTCTGATGATAGGTTTCCAGTCGGAATTGCTGAAGATATTAAATTAATTTATACTGATTCTTCAAAGGTTAAGGCTGTTTTAACTGCCCCTCTCAATAAGGATTATACAAACCAAGATTTCCCTTTTTCAGAATTTCCTAATGGAATTAACATCACTTTTTTCGATGAAAATAAAAATGCTACTTTGGTTAAAGCCAATTATGCAATAACTTACAATAAAACTAATATTGTTGACTTAAAAGGCGATGTTATTATTAATGTTCATGATGGTTCTATCTTAAAGACCTCTCAATTATTTTGGGATCCTGAACAAGAATGGTTGTTTACAGAAGAAAAGTTTAGTTTTAAAAATGATGATTATGATATTATTGCTAAAAGGTTAGATGCAAACAGATCATTTACTGTTTTTAATACAGGAAAACTAGATGGAAAAGTTCTAGTTGAAGAAAATTAATGATAATTATGAAAATTAGAAAAATTTCTGAGATTGCTTATTTAGCAATATTTATTATTGCCTCTTATGAATATTTGTTTGGAACAAATATTGATCAAGACAGAAAAAATATACTGCTTGTTTTTGCTGTAGTTTCTGTTTTTATGTTTTTCTTTAGAAGATATTTTAGAAAAAAATTTGAAAGCAGGAAAAAATAAATTTAATGGATACTCAATTAACCATTATTTTATTTTCTATTCTTTTTTCTGCTTTTTTCTCTGGGATGGAAATAGCTTTTGTCTCATCAAATAAAATACATTTAGAACTAGAAAAAAAACAACATGGATTTTTTTCTAATTTTTTGAAGAAAATAACAAAAAGTCCGTCCAAATTTATTGCTACTATGTTACTGGGCAATAATATAGCTTTAGTTGTCTATGGACTTTATTCTGGAAAACTGATATTAGAATTATTATTTCCCGAAGTTGATAATTCTAAATCGTTAGAATTTATATACATTTTTTATCAAACCTTAATTTCTACCTTTATTATTTTAATATCTGCCGAATTTTTACCAAAAGTTTTATTTCAGATTTATGCCAATATATTATTAAAATATTTTTCTTTCCCATCATATATTTTTTATGTTCTATTTAGTCCAATCATTTATGTCTTGAATCTTATATCAAACAGTGTTTTAAGTAAATATTTTAAAACTAAAGAGGACGAACTTAGAATTGTTTTTAGCAAAGATGAACTGGGAGATTATATCAACGAAGAATTAGCAAACGATGACCTAAATTCAGAAATGGATTCCGAAATTCAAATTTTTCAAAATGCTTTAGAGTTTTCTAATGTTAGAGCTAGAGAAGTTATGGTTCCAAGAGCTGAAATTATTTCCATTGATAGATATAGTGTTTCAAAAAACTTAAATAAAGTATTTGTAGAGAATGGATTATCCAAAATTCTGATTCACAGAGAAAATATTGATCATTTGGTTGGATATGTTAGTCTTTTCGATATGTTTAATCATCCTAAAAACATCAAATCAATTATACACCCGGTTGAATTTATCCCTGAGTCCATGTTAATCAATGACGTTTTGAATTTATTGACAAAAAAAAGAAAAGGAATAGCGGTTGTAATTGACGAGTATGGAGGGACATCTGGTATAATAACTAGAGAAGACATAATGGAAGAATTGTTTGGTGAAATTGAAGATGAGCATGATTCTCTTAGTTACTTAGAAGAAAAATTAGATTCAAATTCATTTCTTTTTTCTGCAAGATTAAAATTAGATTACCTAAACACAAAATTTAAATTAAATATTCCATTGAGTGATCAGTACGAAACCCTTGGTGGATTCTTAGTTCACAACATACAAGATATTCCAACTACAGGTGAAGTGATTAAAATTTTATCATTTGAATTTACAGTTAAGGAGGTTACTAATACTAGAATAGAAACTATAGAGTTAAAAATTCTTAATTAAATATAACTCAGGTCTTTTTTTAATTGATAAGGATATTGTATTTTCGTTTGCTACAAAAAAAAAAATATGGCGATTTTAGGAAAAATTAGAGATTTGGGCCCTGCAGCATTAATTTCAGTCATCGGTTTAGCTCTATTTGCATTTGTTTTTTCAACAGGAAGTGGAAGTATTACTGATATTTTTGACGAACCAAATCAATCTCCAGTAGGAAGTATTAATGGTGAGAAGGTTTCAATAGAAGAGTTTAGAAATCAAGTAGATTTTTTGGAAAGATCTTATAATCTTACTGGAATGACTGCTGTAAATAATGTTTGGGATCAAACATTAAGAACATTAATTTTAAAAAATCAATTTGAATTAAGCGGTATAGGATCTGGAAAAGATCATATTGAAAACATTTTATCCCAAAATCCTAACTTCAGTTCTGATCCAAGATTTTTAAATGATGCAGGGATTTTTGAAATCGAAAAATTTGTAGACCTGATAGTTGAATTTAAAACAACCAATCCACAAGCTTACGAGCAGTGGCAAAGTCAAGAATTAGTTTTCCAAGGTCAGGCTAATGAAAAAATTTATTCAGACTTGATTATTTCTGGATTGAATTTTTCATTTAAAGATGGAGAATTTGAATATTTATTACAAAATGATAGAGTGGATATTGAATATGTACAAATTCCATATAGTTCAATTCCTGATAGTTTGATCAAGCTTAAAAATTCCGATGTAGAAAAATATATTAATGCTAATAATTTTGATTTTAAAGTAGATGCCACCAGAAGTATTGAATATGTAGTATTTGACGAAAATCCATCTAAAGATGATGAAAAAGAAACAAAAAAAATATTACAAAGTTTCCTAATAGAAAAAAAGGAATATAAT
>Ga0209406_1000134_pt1 | contig 66073 bp, 45 predicted proteins | sample COGITO_mtgs_1204_FD_184808 | JGI IMG/M metagenome (GOLD analysis project Ga0209406, IMG submission 184808) | Pelagic marine microbial communities from North Sea - COGITO_mtgs_120426 (SPAdes) (version 2) | ecosystem: Environmental > Aquatic > Marine > Epipelagic ... | reverse complement strand
AAAGAAGTGTTGCCTATGGTGATGGTGTTTACAAATCTGAAGATGGTGGAAGCTCATGGAAAAATGTTGGATTAAAAACATCTGAGCATATTGGAAAAATTATTGTAGACCCCAATAACTCTAATACCGTTTATGTAGCGGCAATGGGGCCTCTTTGGAATGAAGGAGGAGAACGAGGGGTATATAAAACGGTTGATGGTGGTACAACTTGGAATCTAATTCTAGAAATTGATAAAAATACAGGTGTCTCTGATATTGTGATGGACCCAAGAAACCCACACATAATATATGCCGCTTCTCAACAAAGAAGAAGACATGTATACACTTATATTGGAGGTGGTCCTGGTTCGGGAATACACAAAACAACAGACGGTGGTAAAACTTGGGTCAAACTATCCTCAGGGCTTCCAACCGTGGATGTTGGAAGAATTGGTCTAGCTATTTCACCTATAAATCCAGATTACTTATATGCAATTATTGAAGCTTCTGATAAAAAAGGTGGCTTTTTTAAGACTACTAACAGAGGTGCTAGTTGGAGTAAAATGAGTGACTACAGTACCAGCGGAAATTATTATCAAGAAATATACTGTGATCCAATTGACGTTGATAAAGTATTTTCAATGAATACTTGGCTGCATCACACTAACGATGGTGGTAAAACATTTGTTAAAACCGGAGAAAAATCAAAACACGTTGATAATCATTGTATTTGGATAAATCCTAATAATACAAATCATTGGATTGTAGGATGTGATGGTGGTCTATATGAAACTTGGGATCATGCCGAAAATTGGCAATACAAACCAAATCTTCCTTTAACGCAGTTTTATAAAGTAGCGGTAGACAACAACCTTCCATTTTACAATGTTTATGGTGGAACACAAGACAATAATAGCCAAGGTGGACCATCGCGTACAATTACAAATCATGGAATCATGAATGAAGATTGGTTTATTACCAATGGTGGTGATGGATTTGAATCTGCAATTGACCCTATTGACCCTAACATTGTTTATGCACAAAGTCAATATGGTTGGTTAGTTAGATACGATAAACAAAGTGGCGAAAGAGTAACAATAAAACCCCAGCACAAAAAGGGAGATCCAGCTCTTCGATGGAATTGGGATGCGCCATTAATAATATCACCGCATAATAACAAGCGCTTATATTTTGCAGCTAACAAGCTTTTTAGAAGTGATGACAGAGGAGATAGTTGGCAAGAAATAAGCGGTGACTTAACAAGGCAATTGGATCGAAATAAAATGAAAACAATGGACCGTGTTTGGGGAATGGACGCCGTTATGAAAAATAAATCCACCACTATATTTGGTAACATTGTTGCTTTAGATGAGTCTCCATTGCGAGAAGGACTCCTTTATATTGGAACAGATGACGGACTAATACAAATTACGGAAGATAACGGTAGTACTTGGAAAAAAATAGAAGCCTTTCCTGGAATTGCAGCTATGACATATGTAAATGCAATTGTTTGTTCTAAACATGATACCAATACTGTTTATGCAGTATTTAACAATCATAAAAGAGGTGATTTTAAACCTTATATTCTTAAGAGTACCGACAAAGGAACCACATGGAATCCTGTTCAGGGAGATTTACCAGAAAAAGGATCTGTATATGATATTGCCGAAGATCATATAAATCCAAACCTATTATTTGCTGGTACCGAGTTTGGGCTTTTCTTTTCTGACGACAGTGGAAAAAATTGGACGCAATTAAAATCAGGACTGCCAACTATTGCGATTAGAGATATCGAAATTCAAGAACGTGAGAACGATTTGGTTCTAGCCTCTTTTGGACGTGGATTTTACATCCTAGATGACTATACACCTCTTCGCTATTTAAACCAACAAGATTTTGAAGTAAAAAGTAAAATATACCCAATCAAAGAAGGTTTAATGTTCCAAGAAAGTAGTCCGAAGGGAATGAAAGGCAAAAGCTCAATGGGTGAATCATTTTTCACTTCACCAAACCCTCCAGTCGGTGCTGTATTTACTTACATAATGAATGACACTCTAAAAACAATAAAAGAAATTAGACAAACTGAAGAAGCTAAAATAAAAAAATTGGGAGGAGATGTATTCTACCCATCGTTAGAAGAAATTAAAGCTGAAGACAATGAAGAAAAACCTTTCCTTTTGTTCCTTGTAAGAGACTCAAAAGGGACTGAAGTTAGAAAGCTAAAAACTAAAGTTACCACGGGAATAAATAGGTTAGTTTGGGATTTCAGACACGCTCCATCGGTTCCATTGCGACTGAAACCAAGGGCTATTGGAAGGTATTCTGGAGCTGATGAAGGACCAATAGCAGTTCCGGGAAAGTATTCTGTAGAAATGTACAAAAGCCATAATGGAGTTATTTCAAAATTAACAGACCCTGTATCGTTTGAAATCAAAACATTAAACAACCTTTCTCTTCCTGAATTAAATAAAGAAGAAGCTTTAGCTTTTCAACAAAAAATAAGTGACTTGCAAAGAGCTGTTCGTGGAGCTGAAAAAATCCTCTCGGATATTGATACTCGCGTGAATTATATAAAGGTTGCTGTCGAATCTGTTCCTCAACTACCGCTTTCTTTAATGCCAAAAGCTAAAAAAGCAGAAAACGATATCATCACTTTAGAAATAGCATTCTATGGTGAATCAAGCTTATCATCCAGAGAATTTGAAGTTAAAAATAGCCTTTCAGATAGAATTGAAACTGCTATTTGGAGTACCCTAAGTCACTCATCAACTGCATCAGAAACTTCTATTAGGCTATACAAAGAAGCTGGGCAAGAATTTGAACCTCTTCTTAATCGACTTAAAGAACTCATAACCGATGTGGAAGAAATGGAAAAGGAATTAGACAAATACAAAGCACCCTATACTCCCGGCAGAATTCCTTTACCAGATTGGAAAATGGAGTAAATTTGAATTATCTTTGCAATAATAACATGAAAAGAATACAACATATAGAAAATGAAATTTCAGCGCTAAGAAATCAATTACAAAATCATAAGTTGTATGAAAACTTAAAAACTGTAGATGACATAACGGTTTTTATGGAGAATCATGTATTTGCCGTTTGGGACTTTATGTCACTTTTAAAATATCTTCAAATAGAATTGACAAATGTTCAAGTTCCATGGACACCTTCTAAAAACACAACTCTTTCCAGATTCATAAATGAAATCGTACACGGAGAGGAAAGTGACATTAATGAATTAGGAGAGCCTAAAAGTCATTTCGAAATGTATTTAGATGCAATGCATCAATTCAATGGAAACACCTCCGATATTACTAATTTCATAAGGCTTGTTGAAGCTGGAAATACAATTGAATATTCTTTAAACCAAATCAACCTTGACAAAAGAGTAGCTGATTTCGTGAAATTTTCTTTTTCAATTATTGAAACTAACAAGGCTCATCTTGTTGCTTCTGCATTCACATTTGGACGAGAAGATGTTATTCCAGATATGTTTATTGAAATCCTAAAATCTGCAGATTCAGAAAATACGGCTTACAATAAGTTGAGATATTATCTTGAAAGACATATAGAATTAGATGGGGACGAACACGGACCACTATCTCTTAAGATGATTTCAGAACTATGTGGTAATGACGACCAAAAATGGAGTGAAACGTTAGCAGTAGCCAAGCAATCCCTGGAGAATAGAATTTTTCTTTGGGATGCAATTAATGATATAATACAAAAAGTAAAACCAGCATATAACAATGCATTTACCGATTAAAGAAATTATCTAAGAAGGTATTGACGTAAAAATATTTGTATTTTATCTTATCAAAAAAGTTATTTTTTTGTTCTATCAAGGGTTAATGTTCCCTATAATCGGTATTCTACCTTTCGCTAATCTATCCAATTCCGTTTGCATTAGGGAAATAATCTCTTTGTTAATTTTTTCTAGAACTTCAGAATTATTTGCATCTTCAGCAGTATATTCATCCAAGGAGAAAGCTGGCAATATACTAAGTGTAACTTGTGAAGGGAGTGGCAAAGATAAGAATGGAAAATGGCCTACGTGCCAACCAAAAGGAAATGACCAATATATTGGCCACGTATGCAGGTTAAATAATTTAGTTAATCCCGTTTTTTTAGCAATATCCTCTCCCGATGACAATACAAAAAGCGTTTCTCCCCCCCCAACACCAACAATTGGTAAAATTGGAACATTCGCTTTTAGTGCTGATTTTATGTAACCAAGATGATTGTAGAAGTTTATTTCATTTCTTTCTGAAAAAGGTTTAGCATTCTCCCGATCACCCCCTGGATAAACTGTTATAGAATTACCATTTTTTAAAGCTTCAATGGCGTTTTTTGGATTCGCATCTAAAATCCCAAATTCTTTTTCAGGTAATACCAGAAATTTTGAAATATTATGTAAAGCATTATGCACCAACACTTTCATGGGAGGTTTATTTTTCAAAGAATAATACTTTGTAAGCCATAAAAAAGATTCAGGCATGAAGTAAACTCCCAAATGATTTCCGATTCCTAAAAATGGAGTGTCCGGAATATTTTCAATACCAATAAATTTTGCACGATAATACTTCTCTAATAAAGGCTTCAGGATTTTAGCCGATTTCTTGGCTAAATACATCTCTTTCACCTCTCCTTTTTTTTTCATCTTGCTGCTATTCTGCTTTTTTAATAAAGCATTTAATAAACCTAAAGATAATAATTAATCGGCGAATAAATACCATGCATAGCCTCTTTGTATTGGATAAACCAGTATATTGTAAACTGTATTATTTTTTTATCAAACCAAAAAGAAGATGTTGACCGAAGCAATGGCTAAAATAATACCTGCTCTAAAAGAGTCATTGCGATATGTAGCTCCTACAACTATCTATTGTAAAAGCAAAGAGGAATTCGATCAAGAAATAGGCTCAGATTTTATAAGAAATGCAAACCAAGTAACTGAGAATAATGAAGAGTTCTTAGTGGGGTTATCGCACGGGCAATCACCCTCTGGAGCATACACTTACATTCTGGCTCACTATGATGAAATCTTGCACCCAGAACGAATTAATTACACATGCATCAACTCTCGGTTAAAAAGGCAAAGAGGATTGGTTGATGTTATGGATGCAATTTCATTTTTGAAAGCTTTAATCGAGACTAAGAAAATAAATAAGGATCAAATTTTAGGAAGAAGTTTGGATCGTGAAAATATAGAAGCCTATAAAGATGGGCTAAACATCTCTTTGGCAAAATCCCTCAATAAACTAAATAAAAAAGGCCTTGATTATGTTTTTGTAGCCTCCACTACAACTGGACAAGTTGCAGGGATAACAAAAAATTCAACAGCTTTTAAATCAAAAGACTTAGTTGTTATAGTAAAAGACACTGCAGAGCACGAACTGACGTACACTCCAGACTTTTTAAAAAAATCCGCTAGAATTGCGTTCCTAGCTACAAAAGCTGAAAAAAGAATGCCGCTTGCTTGGCTATATTACAAATGGGGAAAAGAGAAAGAAAGCCCCAATTTTTTGCGATTTATCGATGATGTCAAAAATAGAATGACTGTATTTATTGATGATCAGGCATTGACTTGGCCACAGGTAAAATTGAAAAGAGCGTCAAAATTTGGAGATACGCATATCACCATAGATATGGCTTTGCCTTTCGATGAAAAAAAGAAAAAAAAGTTGCCTGTAATAATTATGGTTCACGGGTTTTTAGGGTTAAATACTTTTGATGCCTTATTAGCTTTTATTCCTTCTGATAAATATATTGCTGCTGCAATGCATTATGGTTCCATCCCGCATGCTTTACCTCCAAAACTATATTCAAAATTTGTAGCGAAAAACATCAACCATACGGTAGGTTACTTTGGTAAACTTGGCCACCCTGTATACATTTTTGATCATTCAATGGCAAACACATACCTCCTAATGATCAGTGAAAACATACAGAAATATGATGCTGTAAAAACCTATGTAAAAGGAAGAATTGCCTGTAATCCGTTTTTTGGATCTGAGACGAAACATGCTACAGCAAGATTTATGGACAATGTAATTCTCAAATCAAAAATTTCTATGGTGGATAAGTCCCTATTTCTAGCTTTACGAACTATGCGACCTTTTGAAACTAAAAAGGGAATGCGCTACCTCGCCATTGGTTTAACCAATTGGTTGATAAAATCAGACTCCACAGTTCATAATAGAATATGGAAGGCAATAAAACAGCGTGTAATGGTTTTGGTTTCAGAAATGGACATGCTTCCTGAGCTCAATAAAATACCCATTGAACACACACTAAATAAATTACCAATAAAAATATTTGCCATTCAAATACAATCTGCCTTAAGAGAATCTAAAGAATTGGACAAGATTAAAGCGTTAACTGGATTTGAAAATAACAATATACCGACTTTAGTCTTAAAAAGTGATATTGACCCAATAGCTAAGTTTGTCCCTCGCTTATACGAGACTAGCAGCAACACGACAATTATTGATGTCACAAATACAGATGAGAAAGAGCTCTTTAAAGAGCACCTTTTTTATATGATTCACCCAAAGACTACAATTGAACTGATAAGCCAGTTTATAAAAGAAACTGAGTAGGATACTTTAATTACTTATTCTCCTTCCAAACATGGGTGTTGTCCGAAAATAATTCTTTCCCGAATATAGGAACCTTTGCCTTTATCTCTTCTACTAGGTAACGACAAGCATCCATAGCATCTTTTCTATGTGCTGAAGAAGTAAATACAAATAGGCATATTTCACCTGTTTTTACAACTCCTTTACTGTGATAAATATGCATACAAGTAAGATCATACTTTTCAAATGCAGCTTCACGAATCTCATGAAAAGTTTGATTAGCCATCTCGTCATAACAAGAGTAATCTATAGCTAAAACCTCCTTCTCTTCTATTATATCTGCTCGAACTTGTCCCAAAAATATATCGTGCGCCCCTATATTTGTTTTCACCTGATGATGGGCTATTGATGTAGCTATTTTTTCAGGAGTTATTGCTCCATCTACAAAAACGTTTTTTATTTTTTTTTCACTCATATTTAATGTTTTACAGAACTATCCCAACATTCCTCCTTCAACATTGATCAGGTTTGTATAATTATACTCCTTTTCCAAATAATCAATTGCCACTTTACTTCTTACTCCATGTTGACAGATAATATATACTTTTTTGTCTGTCGGAATTTCATTTACATAACCAGCAATTTCGTGCAATGGGGCATGCAAAACATGTTTACTTTCTAATTGCGGCTGCTCCCAAACCCCTCTAACATCAACAACAAAAACATCTGAAGATAATTTGACTAATTCCTCTAACGTAATACTTTTTCCCATACCTATTGAAACTTTACAATAACCTTGATAATCAAATTTTAAAAACTCCTCTTTATTAAAAACTTCAACAACGGTTTTATTAAGTTTTATCTCCGTAAATGAAGATTGAAGTGCATTGTATATCATTAATCTACCAGATAACACTTTTCCTATTCCTAAAATGATTTTAATTACTTCGTTTGCTTGTTGTGTTCCTATAATTCCAGGTAAAACACCAACAACTCCGACTTCAGAACAAGAAGGAATACTTCCTGCTTCGGGTGGAGTAGGAAACAAACATCTATAAGTAGGTCCTGCTTGATAATTAAAAACCGATACTTGTCCTTCAAATTTATGAATCGCTCCATACACGAATGGCTTATTTGCAATCAGACAAGCATCATTCACCATATACCGGGTGTAAAAATTATCCGTACCGTCAACAATTATATCGAACGCGCTAAATATTTCTAAGGCATTTTCATTTGTCAGTTCCTCATTATAAGCTATGACGACTATAAATGGATTGTTGGCATTCAATTTCTCTTTTGCAACTTCAGCCTTGCTCCTACCAACATCATTCGCGCTAAACAGTATTTGACGTTGCAAGTTTGACGCATCAATCGTATCAAAATCAATAACGCCGATTGTTCCAACTCCAGCAGCGGCTAAATAAAATAAAACGGGACATCCTAAGCCCCCAGCACCAACAACAAGTACTTTAGCCTGCTTCAATTTCTCTTGGCCTTCCAATCCAACTTCATCTAGTAATAAGTGTCGGCTATAACGATATTTTTCCTCAGCGGTTAATGGCATTAAATAATCGAATTCTTACCTACGTTGTTTCCAGTTTCTCTTGTTACCTCCACTGTTGCTGTTTCCAGAACCTCCTCCTCTATTCTTTTGGCTATTAGAATGTCTAGATCTTTGCTGTTGTGGCGCTTTCTTTTCCATTGGTGCCTGTTCTACTCCTTCATGTGCAAAAGGATGATCTGATATGACTGGAACTTTTTGTTTTATTAGCTTTTCAATCTCTTTTAAATCGGCTTTCTCTATAGCATCGCAGAAAGACAATGCAATACCACTTGCTTTTGCTCTGCCTGTTCTTCCAATTCGGTGAACATACGTTTCAGCTACATTGGGCAAATCAAAATTAATGACTAAGGATAAATCATCGACATCAATACCACGCGCTGCAATATCCGTAGCCACTAAAACGGCTAAATCACCATCTTTAAAAGCATTAAGGGCTCTTTGCCTAGCATTTTGCGCCTTATTCCCATGAATTGCTGCAGCTTTAATTCCTGCTTTTATTAAAATTTTAACAATTTTATCTGCTCCATGCTTTGTTCTTGAAAAAACCAATGTAGACTTTGCCTGCTTTTCTTCAATTAAATGAATCAATAATTTGGTCTTACTTGGTTTAGTAACATAATACAAAGCTTGATCTACCTTTTCAGCTGTCGCCTGCTGTGGTTTAATCGTTACCTTTTCTGGATTGCCTAATATCTTCCCAGATAGCTCTACAATGGATTTTGGCATTGTAGCTGAAAAGAATAAAGATTGCCTTGTTTGCGGTAATTGTGCAATCACCTTTTTTATGTCATGGATAAACCCCATATCTAACATATGGTCAGCTTCATCCAATACAAAATATTCAATGTTCTTTAAAGTTATAAAACCTTGTTGTATCAAATCTAATAACCTCCCAGGTGTTGCAACCAAAACATCCACTCCAGCTCTTAGTGCGTTGGTCTGTTGCCCTTGTTTTACTCCACCAAAAATGACTGTATTTTTAATCCCTGTGTGTTTTCCATAAGAAGTAAAACTATCAGCAATTTGAATTGCCAGTTCTCTAGTAGGTGTCACAATCAAAGCTTTAACCGTTCGAGCCCCCGTATTTTGCTGTTTATCTAGGTAAATATGCTGTAAAATAGGTATAGCAAAAGATGCCGTCTTACCAGTTCCAGTTTGCGCACACCCCAATAAATCTTTACCCTTAAGTAATATTGGAATTGATTGTTCTTGAATTGGGGTTGGGTGTGTATAACCTTCTTCTTCAACTGCTCTAAGAATAGGTTCTATTATATGTAAATCTTTAAATGTCATGTATATTTATTAAGCTGACAAAGGTAAATGAATAAGTGGATAATAATAAACTAATGCCATTCGGCTTCAATATACTTCTATCAACTGCCCTTTCTATCAGTTGAGCAGGACAAAGTATACGACTTTAAACATTTAGCCCAATTAAGTCTAAAAAAGTGTCCATTACCTTCGGTGAGAACGCTTCGCTAAGTGCGAGTGGTCCCGATTTTTTCATCGGGATTGTATCGAGAATCACTTTTTGGAGCAAAATAATTGATTCTCGATACAATTCTCTTCACTTCGTTTCAAAAATTACTCGAATGGACAATTATTTAAAATGCGTTTAACAGCACAGTAGAAAGCTCTAATTAGTTCATAATGCCTATATTTAGAAACGTAAAACAGTTATACAGCGTATTATGATAAGCATAAAAGAAGCACTAGCGAGAGTTAAGGAAAACACAGCCAAGTTAGACTCTGTAAATGTTAATTTATTGAATGCATTAGGAAGCGTACTTTCAGAAAGCATTCAATCACCGATAAATATGCCTCCTTTTGATCAATCTGCTATGGATGGCTATGCTTTAGGAGGAGATGCCTTAGTATATACTGTCGTTACTGAAATTCAAGCTGGTGCTTCGGCTGCTGGTAAATCACTGTCCCGTGGTGAAGCTGCAAGAATTTTTACGGGAGCTATGATTCCGGAGGGAACGGTTTCAATTGCAAAACAAGAAATTGTAAAAAGAGATGGAGATACAATAACACTATTAGAGGAAGTTAGAGAAGGAATGAGTATCCGAAGAAAAGGAGAAGAATTAGCGATAAATGACATTGCAATATCTAAAGAAACTTATTTAACCCCAGCGGCAATAGGTTTTTTAAGTGGCTTAGGAATTCAGGAAGTAAATGTATATCGTAAACCTAAAATTGCCTTAATTGTCACAGGAAATGAACTAACTAAACCTGGAGAAATACTACTTCCTGGTAGAATCTATGAATCTAATTCTGCAACATTAACAGCAGTATTAAAACATGCAGGATTCGATTCAAGTCTAGTTACCGTAAAAGATGATTTTAATTCGACAAAAGAAACCATTGGAAATGCAATTGACCAGAATGATGTTGTTATCATTACCGGTGGCATCTCTGTTGGTGATTATGACTTTGTTGGAAAAGCACTCGCAGAATTACATGTTGAAGAAGTCTTTTATAAAGTGAAACAGAAACCAGGTAAACCTCTTTTTTATGGTAAAAAAGGAGACAAAAGCATCTTTGCATTACCAGGAAATCCTGCTGCAGTTTTGACTTGTTACTATATGTATGTGCGCACAGCAATTCGATCATTAATAGGTATTTCAACTCCAATGTTAGAAGAAAGAGAAGTATCTATTTTACATGACTTCATAAAGAAAGGAGATAGAGCGCACCTTTTAAAGGCTTACATTACCCCTGAAGGAGTTCAAGTTCATGCGGGACAAAGTTCTGCTATGCTAAGTTCATTTGTAGATGCAAATAGTTTAATGTACTTGTCAGAAGAAGATAGAGAAATAAAAAAAGGAGATAAAGTTCTTGTTTACATTCTTCCAATATAACAACCTTAGATTTTAAAATAAATCGACTAGAGTAAAAAAATTAGTTTTTAAAGATGCATGCAACGGGGATCATATTAGCAGGAGGTAAAAGTTCTCGAATGGGCGAAGACAAAGGCCTTGTTCTGCTAAACGGCAAACCAATGATTCAATACGTTATTGAAGCTTTAAAAGAAGTTGTTTCCAATATTATTATAATTTCTAATAACGCATCCTATAATAAATTTGGTGTTCCGGTCTATTCAGATATTATCAAATACAAAGGACCTGTTGGAGGAATTTATACGGGCCTTTACCATTCTACAACAGAATTAAATTTTTGTATTAGCTGTGATGTTCCAATGATTTCATCGGATTTCATTTTATGGTTATTAAAAAGAAGTGGAAACGCATCCATAACACTTCCGATGTACAAAGACAAAATACACCAAATGATTGGCGTTTATTCAAAACAAGTTTTATCAAATTTTAAAGAGAGTACAGAAAAAGAACATTTAAAATTAAGCCAAGTTAACAAGGATATGGCTTGTGAAATAATAGACATTGAAAAAGAATATGCTAATTTTGATGAATTGATATTCAGTAATATTAACACCAAAAATGAATTGATCAGCATTGCCGATGAAAGCAAACATTAAATATTTTGGAATGATAGCTGAAAAGATTGGAAAATCAGAAGAATCGGTTGATTTGGACGAAAAAAACCAATCTGATTTACGCAGTTATTTCATTCAAGAATATCCATTTTTAAATGAAATAGATTATCAAATAGCAGTGAATAAAACCTTATCAGAGGTTATTGATATGAAGAATGAATTTGTAGAAATAGCTTTACTTCCTCCTTTCGCGGGCGGCTAAAAACTTTAGATAAATGGTAGATATAACTTTTAAGGCTAGCACACTGAGAATAGCAACAGCGCAAGCTGTAGTTGTGGTGAGTAAGCAAGAAACGATTGATGCAATTAATAATAAAACTGTTCCTAAAGGTGATGTTTTTGCAATGAGTAAAGCTGCTGGTTTATTGGGTGTCAAGAAAACAGCAGATTTACTGCCGGATTGTCATCCAATGCCAATTGAATATACCGGTATTGAATACAACATTGAAGGATTAGAAATAACAATCACAATGACCGTTAAAACAATCTATAAAACGGGTGTTGAAGTTGAAGCTATGCATGGTGCTAGCATTGTAGCATTAAACATGTACGACATGCTTAAGCCTATTGATAAAGGTATTGAAATACAAACGATTAAACTCCTGGGTAAAAAAGGGGGCAAATCTGATTTTAAAGATAAGTATAGAACAGATCTTACAGCCGCTGTTATTGTATGCTCCGATTCTATATCAGCAGGGCAGAAAGAAGACAAAGCTGGAAAAGCGATTATTCAAAAATTAGAAGAGTCTTCTGTTGAAATTAAAGAGTATGCAATTATTCCGGATGAAATTGAAGACATTCAAAAAGCGGTATTAAAGCATGCAGCTGAAAAAACGGACATGATACTATTTACAGGAGGAACTGGATTATCTAAAAGAGATGTCACTCCTGAAGCATTAAAACCATTATTGGATAGAGAAATTCCTGGGATTGCCGAGGCTGCAAGAAGTTACGGACAGGATAGAACTCCCTATTCAATGCTTTCGAGAAGCGTTGCTGGTGTAAAGGACCAAACATTGGTACTTGCCTTACCCGGTTCTACCAAAGGAGCTGCCGAATCTATGGATGCATTATTCCCTGCAGTCTTACATGTATTTAGAATATTTAAGGGCGCAAGACACGATTAATAATTAGATTTAAAAATCTAGTTATCATTTTTAACTGCCTATTATCATAAAAGGGTGTACATTGTAATCCGATATTTAAAATAAATTATAACGCTTTTTAATAGCATTTTCAAATTGACGTTGGTTAAGAAACCAAGAAAATTTTAGGAATAGTAGATCATTAAAATCCATGGACCAACCTGCAGCAAATATTGTCGATACTTTTGGTAGAGAACACGATTATTTGCGTATTTCGTTAACAGAAAGGTGCAATCTTAGATGCTTTTATTGCATGCCAGAAGAAGGAATACCTCTGCGAGAAAAGTCGGAGTTTATGTCTAGCGAAGAAACGTTGGCAATTGCTAAAGTTTTTGTTGGAATGGGTGTAAAAAAAATTCGCTTAACGGGAGGTGAACCCCTCGTCAAAAAAGATGCTGCCAACATAATCAAAGAATTAGGAAAACTCCCCGTAGAATTGGCTATTACGACTAACGCTGTTCTCGTAGATCAATTTATTGATGTATTTAAAGAAGCGGGAATAAAATCAGTTAACGTCAGTCTAGACTCATTGCAAGAAGAAAGATTCAATATGATTTCTAGAAGAAATTATTTTGACAGAATCATGAAAAACATCCAATTGCTCATTGCAAATGATTTTATCGTTAAAGTCAATGTAGTTGTAATGCGTGACTTGAACGAACATGAAATACCCGCTTTTATTGAATGGACGAAGAAACAAGCCATCCATGTTCGTTTTATCGAGTTTATGCCATTTGATGGAAATAAGTGGAACTGGGACAAGAAAGTTTCTTTTAAAGAAATTCTTGATATAGCAAATGAGGCTTTTGGAGAAAACGCTATTACAAAAATACAAGACAGCAAGAATGACACTACCAGAAGCTATCAATTAATAGATGGAATTGGGACTTTTGGAATAATTAGTTCAGTTACCAACCCATTCTGTGATACTTGTAATAGGATACGTTTAACCGCTGATGGGAAAATTAAAAACTGTTTATTTTCACAAACTGAAACAGACTTGCTAAAAGCACAACGAGAAAACTTAGATATCAAACCCTTAATTATTTCTGCAATTCTTGCTAAAAAGAAACAAAGAGGTGGTGCAGAAGAGTTTGATGAAGATTTTGTTGAAAACATGAAAAACAGGGCAATGATTGCAATTGGAGGCTAGAAAAAGTTAGCAGTAATTGCAATATATTCTCTATATTTACGGGAAAGATATAGTATGGATAACACACATATGTGTGTTATCCATTTGTTATGGGCAAGTTTAAAAACAAAGACGGTCTGCGAAAGCCAACGGGCTGACCACCCAAAGTGACAAAAAAAGTAAATTTAAAAAAAGTGGAGACCAGAACCCACTTTAAAAAACGGGGCGTATTCCGAAAAGCCTTATGAGTAGGAACAAAATTTAAATTAATTATTATGCCAATGGATTGTGCTTGGTGCGGGAGACAAACAAAATGGGATGGTGGTCCCGCAGGTGGTGTGTATTGTTCTAAAAAGTGTGAGCAAGAACATCGAGACAGTAAAAGAAGTTCTTCAACAGGTGGCTCGGGCTCTAGCGGTTGCTTTATTGCGACATCTGTATATGGTGATTATGACCACCCAATTGTTTTGGAATTACGCCAATTTAGAGATAATTGGTTAGCAAAAAAGAATTATGGAAGAAAATTTATTCAATGGTACTATCAAAAAGGCCCTCTTTTAGCCTCTTGGATTGAGAAAACTAACGCTAGAAAACTTTTTGTACTTGCAATTATTGTAAAACCTCTTCATTTCTTTGTGAAACTTTTTAGGCTAAATAAATAATTAGGGAGTATTTGTTTCAAATTACCCTTTTAATATGATATTTGGACTTATGCTATTATCACTTTATTTAAATTGAAAAAGCCCATAACAATAAATATACGTAATGCGGGGTGGTTGGGTTAATTTGAACATTAAAGTATTCAATAAACAGCATAGGCTGTTTGATAGTGAAGTGCCTTTAACCCCGCACTACGCATATTCTAACCGTTATAACCAACTAAAAACATTATGAAAAATATTTTAATTATTCTGTGCATTATTTTATCAACATTCACATCAAAGGCCCAAATTCATATTGTGTACGTATGGGATGGATATTTTCAATTTACTCCCGCAGTAATTACAATTCAACTTGGAGATACAGTTCAGTGGCTTCCATTGTCAGGAGGAGCTCCTTCAATGGTACACACTATTACTTCTACTAATATTCCTTTAGGAGCTGCAACATTCGATCAAATATGGCAGGCTCCAGCAGATACCTTTTTTCAATATGTCCCGCAGGTATTAGGTCTTTATGAATATGAATGTACCCCACATGTATTATCTGGTATGATAGGCTCTTTTAATGTTATAGATGGGACTACAGATGTTAACAACTACTCTTCCGAAGAAACCAACCTAATTATCTATCCAAATCCCTCTCCGAATATTTTAAATATAGATGGTCTTTATTCTGAAACCGAATACAAAATTTATAATCTTATTGGATCATTAATAATATCCGGAAAAACCAATAAAGCAATTGACATTTCTGATTTAATAGGCGGGAATTATATAATTGAAATGTTAGGAGAGAAACCTCGTGTGATGAAATTTATAAAAGAATAATCATTTATAAATAAGAAAGTTTGGATTAGCTATCATTTAACGACTAGCATGAATGCTACCCCATGTATAGTAGTTGATATTATTGAAATAGACTGTATTACTAACAGGTAGAATACATATAACAGCAGCATGCTCAGAAGTCAAGCAATGGTTCTATCAGTGTGCATCTGCTGCCTATGCTAGAGGAGAAGTACCTTATTCCACTCAAATAGTGATAAATGGTGCTGTTAATCAAGAAGCACTTCAAGTAAAAAACCATCTAATAATCTGATTTTAAACTTTCCCTAAAACAAATAATCTATTTCGTATAAATGACACTTTGAAATAATAATAAAAGTACTTTTGTCTTGTATTAATAGGATTAAAAAAATTGAATGAAAACAATTACTGAAAAGATATTAGCGCTAAAAAAAGAAAAGAATGCTGTAATTCTAGCACACTATTATCAGGAGGAAGCAATTCAAGATTTAGCGGATTATGTTGGAGATAGCCTTGGTTTATCCCAAAAGGCTGCTGAAACGGAGGCTGACATTATTGTTTTTGCTGGTGTTCATTTTATGGCGGAAACAGCTAAAATTTTAAGCCCTAACAAGAAAGTATTTCTCCCAGACCTCAAAGCTGGATGTTCATTAGCAGAATCTTGTCCTCCAGATACATTTGGGGAATTTGTGAAGAATCACCCGGATCATGTTGTAATAACCTATGTAAATTGTTCTGCGGAAATTAAAGCGCTGAGCGATATCGTTTGTACCTCTTCCAATGCTTTAAAGATTGTTGAATCTATTCCAAAAGACAAGCCGATAATATTTGCTCCAGATAAAAATTTAGGAAAGTATATTATCAGTAAAACAGGCAGAGATATGCTTTTATGGGATGGTGCATGCGTTGTCCATGAAGCTTTTTCATTGGATAAACTGCTAAAAGTCTATGCAGATAACCCTGGTTCTAAAATAATTGCCCATCCTGAATCGGAAGAGCATATATTGGAAACAGCAACATACGTAGGTTCTACATCTGGAATGATTAATTATGTGAAAGAAAATCCTACAGAAAAATTTATTGTTGCTACAGAAGCTGGTATTCTGTATAAAATGCAACAGGAAGTTCCCGATACTGTGTTAATTCCTGCTCCGGCAAAAGACAACAATACATGCGCTTGTAGCGAATGTGGCTATATGAAAATGAACACTCTGGAAAAATTATATAACTGCTTATTGAATGAAACTCCCGAAATAATTGTGTCGGAAGACATTCGTATAAAAGCATTGAAACCTATTGAAAGGATGTTAGAACTTTCGAAATAGATATATTAGAGAAAAGTAAGTCAAGGACAAACAATGGAAACGGATTTTTTAGTCATAGGATCTGGTATTGCAGGTTTAACATACGTTATAAAAGTTGCTGAAAAATTTCCTGATAAAAAGGTGGTTGTCGTTACTAAAGCGAACGAAGGTGAATCCAATACACAATATGCTCAAGGTGGCGTAGCCATTGTTCAAAATGCTACAGACTCTTTTGAGAAACATGTACAGGACACTTTAAAATCTGGGGATGGTTTATGCGATGAAGAAGTTGTTCGAACCGTAATAAGCGAAGGACCGAAGTGTCTTACTGACATGATATCCTGGGGAGTGGATTTTGACACGGATAGCGAAGGTGAATTTGATTTAGGAAAAGAAGGAGGCCATTCTGAGAATAGAGTTGTTCACCACAAAGATATTACGGGTGCAGAAATCTCAAGAGCCATGTTAACCCGATTAAAAAAGCTAAATAATGTGGAGCTGCTTTCCCATCATTTTGTTGTCGATTTAATTTCAGATCATCATTTAAAAAAAGATTTGCCAGAATTGAAAACGACTTGTTATGGAGCCTACGTCATTTGCGAAAAAGAAGGCAAAATAATTACAATTTCGTCTAAAATAACGGTTTTAGCATCTGGGGGTATTGGACAGGTATATGGCCATACCACTAATCCAGTTATTGCAACTGGAGATGGCATTGCAATGGCATATAGAATAAAAGCCCGCGTAAAAGACATTGAGTTCATACAATTTCATCCTACTGCACTTTATTCTGCTGAAACAACTCCTACATTTTTAATTTCAGAAGCAGTAAGAGGATTGGGCGCTAAACTCAGAAATAAAGCGGGTGTAGAATTTATGTATCAATACGATAACCGGGGAGCCTTAGCCTCTAGAGATATTGTAGCACGAGCAATTGATTCAGAATTAAAAAATACGGGAGAGAATTTTGTTTACTTAGACTGTACGGAATTAGATCAAGAAAAATTCACAGTACATTTCCCTAATATTAAAGAGAAATGTAAAAGCCTTGGACTGGATGTCCATAAAAACTTTATACCTGTTGTGCCTGCAGCCCATTATGTCTGTGGGGGAGTTCAAGTAAATTCTGATGGGCAAACATCCATTCAAAATTTATTTGCTTGTGGTGAATGTTCTCACACTGGTTTGCATGGAGCAAACAGGCTGGCCTCTAATTCACTATTAGAAGCATTTGTATTTGCAGATAAATGTGCCATCAAGTCAATCGAGCTTATTGATTCTATTGAATTTAAAGCTGAAATTCCGGAATGGAATTCAGATGGGACTACTGCACCTAAAGAAATGATTTTAATTTCATATAATCGAAATGAACTCCAACGTATAATGCGTGATTATGTAGGGATTGTAAGATCTAATCAACGTTTAGAAAGAGCCTTAAAAAGACTTCATTTACTGTATGAAGAAACGGAAACTCTTTATCAAACAACAACTATTTCTCCACAGCTTTGTGAATTGAGAAACTTGATAACGGTAGCTTACCTTATTGTAACCCATTCTATAAAGAGAAAGGAAAACAGAGGGGGTTTTTATAATTTAGACTTGGCCTAAACTAGTTTATATGGAATGTCTCGTGGGGGTGCTATGTGAAACTCTCAGTGTAACTCCCAAGATAAATATGAAAACGCTAAAACCCTTACGTATTTTAATATATATAATTTAAAATCAGTTAATTAAACATAAATTAATGTAGCTTTACTTTAAGTTAGCACTTTGTGATTAAAGGAGGAATTATTTCAATTACAACTTGACACCAATAATTGTTGCATCATCAATTTGTTCTTTATCTCCTTTCCAATTCTGGAATTCTTGAGCTAAGGCTTCTTTTTGCTCGGACATACTTTTATCTTGAATAGATAATAGCATATTTTTTAGTCTTTTGGATTTAAACTTCCTGTCCCCTTCTCCCCCAAACTGATCTGCATAACCATCTGAACTCAAATAAATAGCATCTCCCTTATTGTATTCAAATACCCTATCTTCCGAATGAAAAGATAGATCGTCAGCCCCTATTGAGCAGTTATCCCCCTTCATTTCATAAAGAGCCATTTCTTCCAGGTTTAATTTTGAATAATTATCAACTCCGCTGACAGGAACAAAATTATCTTTTTTAGTAACTAAATACAAGGGGCGCTTTGCTCCGGCAAAACGAATTAAATTAGAATTATTCTCTATGGAACATAGACAAATATCCATGCCATCGTGAGAAACATTACTCTCATTTGCATTCATAAAGTCTAAAAAAAGTTCATTTGCTTTCGTTAAAATTTCTGCAGGTTTCGTTAAACCAAACTGATCCACTGCATTATTTAAACTTATGTTACCAGCCATTGAGATTAATGCGCCAGGAATTCCGTGCCCGGTGCAATCTGCAACAGCAATTAGGGTAACTTCCTTCAGTTTTTTTGCCCAATAAAAATCACCAGAGATACTGTATTTTGGAAGAAAATAATTAAAATGTTCAGGAAATAGCTCATTCATTTTTTGATCACTTGGCAAAATCACATTTTGTACTGTTTTTGCACGATTTAAGCTATCATGGAACCCCTTGGATTTTTCCTTTATTTTAACCTTAAAATCGTTTAATTTTTTTCTTGAATGTTCTTTTTCAATATTCTTTAAGTCTTCCACTTTTTTTAACTGATGTGAAATAATGGCTATCAATTCCTTATTGCGGTAGGGTTTGGCTAAATAATCCTCTGCTCCTAGGTTCATTCCTGTTCGGAGGTCATCCATTGTGGATAGCGCAGTTAAAAAAACAAAAGGTGTATGTTTCAATTCATCATCGGCACGGATTGCTTTTAACACATCTAAGCCACTTATTTTAGGCATATTTATATCGCAAAGTATTAAATCTGGCTTTAAACTGAATGCTCTTTGCAATCCCTTTTCTCCATCAGGCTCACTTTCTACTTCAAAGCCATTTAAATCCAAAACATCGCAAATAGACTCTCTAATTAATGCTTCATCTTCAATTACTAATATTTTACCCATGCAAATGAATTTTGTTTAATACAAACCTAGTTAACTATTTCGTATTGTAATACCTTAACTTTCCGAACATTACCTTTTGTTCACCCAACGTAATCGTACACAATCACTAAAAAGTGTGACAAGCTAGGTCATTTTGTAGCCGCCTCAACATGTTAGTCAAATTTCACCTTTCTCTTACAATATATACTTAAGTATTCCCTATTAATAAGTGCATCAGTTCTTCTTTTTTGCGAACCGAAACATTTACACTTGAACCATCTGACATTAATAAATAACCTGCTTTTCCTCTCACAAATTTTTCAATATGCTTAATATTTACAATGGTAGATTTATGAACTTTTAAAAAGTTTTTACTCGTTAATACTTCTTCAAAATCTTTCATAGGTTTAGAAACAAGTATTTTCCTTTTGTCGGCTAAATAAAAGTTACAATAAGCTCTATCAGCCTGACACTTAATTATTTTATCAAAAGAAATTAGTTCTAATCCATCATTGCAAGGCAGGGCTAATTTATTTGCATCTGCTATTACAGTTTCTGGTTTACTAGCAGGCCGCTGGTCTAACAATTGATTACGTCTGTCCAAACGCAGTCTTACTGTTTTTAAAATATCGCTAGTTGCAAAAGGTTTAAAAATATAATCGTCGGCACCCAAGCTCATCCCATAGCGCAAACTCTCTACTTCTACTTTAGCCGTAAGAAAAAGAAAAGGTGGAATGATTTCATCTTTAAATCGTTGATTAACAGCTTCCAGTAATTCAAAGCCTCCTAATTCTGGCATATTTACATCACAAAGCACCAAATCTGGTTGGTTCTCAACAATAACATCATACCCTATTTTTCCATCACTAGCTATTAAAACCGTATAGCCTGCTAATTCAAGAATCTCTTGTAAAGTATCTCTAATGCCTTGCTCATCTTCAACGACAAGTATTTTTTCCATGATTTTTGTTAGAATTATTATGGTTCTACATGCAAGGTATTAATGTTTTTTTTAAAGATATCGTATTTTACCCATTATTTATATAAAATTATGGTGCTCATATTGTAAAACCACCTTCAGAGAAAGTTCTTTTTGCATCGTAATTGCGAAGGCGCAGCCTGCGGCAATCCCACGTTGGATTGAGGAGATTGCCGCACTTTGCTAAAACGCAAAGTTTGGAATCACGACAAGTGAGGCGGACGATGTGAAATGGACTACATGTGGGGGGATTTGTCTTATTCTACTTATAAGTTACTAAATCTATTACACTTCCCGCTTAAACGTTATTGCAAAGCAGCTACCTTCTCCCAATACTGATGTAGCAGTAATTTGTCCCTTGTTAACTTCAACGTATTCTTTTGCGATGCTCAAGCCTAATCCTGTACCTTGAATTTCTGTAACATTGACTGCTCGAAAGAAAGGCTCAAATAAATGTAACTGTTCCTCTTCTGGAATACCTAAACCATAATCCTTAATAGATAAGACCACTTCTGTTGGTTTAAAATGAATGCACAATTCAGGGTTTTCTTTTCCTACAGAATATTTAAAGGCATTACTGATTAAGTTAGAAAACGAATGGGTTAGTAATTTAGGGTCTAAATTCACCTGGTAAGATTCTCCGTCAATCTTAAAATCTAATTTTCTGCCATCTTCTTGTATCGAATTAAATTGTTGTATCAATACATTGGAAAATTCAACCAAATCTAAATCTTCAGGCTTATAATGAACGTTTCCAGAGGTTAATTTACCTAAAACAAGAACCTCATCCATAAGATCGGTCATCTTAGAAATTGCTACCGTAATGCGATTGGTTATTTTTTTATACTTTTCGGGCTCTTGTTTTACATCCATGTCGTTTAACATTTCAAGTAACTCAGTATTAGACTGAATAACCGCTAAGGGCGTTCTAAACTGGTGAGATGCGATTGATACAAAACTGGTTTTAAGCTGCCCCAACTCTTTTTCTTTACTTAAGCTGTAATCTAATTCATCTGCTTTCTGATTTAGAACCCTATTTTTATTTTCCAAATTCTCTTGCATTTCTGCAATAGAAGAGTTAAACAAGAGCAATACTGTAATAAGTATACCGACAGCTGAAACTGTATTTAACAGGGAAAGATATTTTAAAATTTCAACATCGATGGTATAGACTCCGTCAAAGTCTGATAGGGTAAAGTATAAAATCACATATAAACAGAAAGTTGTAATCAAATAAAGTGACCTTTTCCAGGTTTTCCATCCAGGATATAAGAAGAGAGCTGCTAGTAGGATAATGATATATATATTAAAATTACTTTCCCAACCAATGAAATAATTTGCCAAAATTATTCCTGTAGCAGAATTTAAACTTCCCAGAATGAAGGGAATCTCAATCCATTTATTTTTGAATAACTGGCGCCACAATAAAAACAGAAAAAATGTCATTACGGCATAGATGAACATTTCAGGCACTTTCATGATAAAATAAAAGATACTTAGCAATAAATGAACAAAACTACCGGCCAAGCAAGCGACAGTCATCGACTTTGAAAAACGATCAGAGATGCGCTTTTCGTGTGTAAGTTGGTTGCTATGTTCTAACATAAAATACTAGGTAATTGTTTATTCAACTAATCTGAATGCCTAAAGAATTTCAGGTATTTTAAAAACAGAAGCTTTATGGTTAGCAATATCATCAATATTCCTGGAAAACTAATTGGTTTTATTGAATATTTCAACTTCAATCTTTTATTTTCCTATCAAGTATATTTTTAAATCCTTTCTTTTGGAAAAGTTATTTCAAAAGTACTCCCTTTTCCCAATGTAGATTTAACCACAATATTCCCCTTATTAACTTCAACGTATTCTTTTGCGATACTCAAGCCTAATCCTGTACCTTGAATTTCTGAAACATTCTCTGCACGGAAGAAGGGCTCAAACAAATGTTTTCGTTCATTTTCAGGAATACCTACCCCGTAATCTTTTATCGATATAACCAATTCTTTTGGTTTAAAATTTATGCTCAGCTCAGGTTTCTCATTTCCAACAGAATATTTAAAAGCATTACTAATTAAATTAGACAATGAATGTTCTAATAGTTTAGAATCTAAATATGGCTGATATATGTCTCCACTATAAACAAAATCAATATTTCTTCCATCTAGCTGAACCGCATTAAATTCTTCCACCATTTTTCCGCAAAAATCAATTAAATCTATTTCTTTCGGGTTACACGAAACCTTTCCAGATGTTAGTTTACCGATAGTCAGCACATCATCTATTAGTTCGGTCATTTTAGAAATTGCTGTTGTAATACGGCTGGTTACTGTTGTATACTTTTCAGGCTCTTGTTTTACGCCCGTTTTGTTTAACATTTCAATTAACTCAGCATTGGACTGAATAATCGCTAAGGGTGTTCTGAATTGATGTGAGGCAACGGCAATAAAACTTGACTTTAATTCACCTAACTCTTTTTCTTTAACTAATGATTTTTTTAACTTCTCTTCACTATTAATAAGTTCTATTGTTCGTTCTTTTACTTTTTCTTCAAGGCTATTGTTCAAATTATTTAGTTGTTCTTGAATCTTTTTCCGGGCCGTTATATCTTGGGCTATTCCTGTCATCAAAAATGGTGTGCCGTCAGTACTTTTAAGAATTTTCGTGGTACTGCTAATCCATTTTATTTCTTTATCTGGAGTTATTATCCTGTATTCTAACAAAGTAATACCATCAGTAAACAGAGACTCACCCTCCTTTTTAACTCGTTTTATATCATCTGGGTGAATCATATCGAGCCATAGATTTGGTTTTTCATACCAATCTGCCATTGGGAAACCGTATAACTTAAGCACCGAATTACTAACATACTGCATTTGGTAGCTCGGCAGGTTACGGCCCCAAACAACTTCTTCTAATGACCCCATTACAAGTTCTAACCTATCTTTGCTAGCAATTAATAACTCTTTTTGCCGCTCAATTTCTCTTGACGCCTTCAATAAATCTTCTTTTTCTGCTAATTGTATTTTAATTTTTCTCTGTCCATTCACAAAGTATGTTTGAATGCCAAAAAGAAGAATCGATATCAAAATAAAATTTGCTCCATAAACTAGTACAATAGCATTTTCATCTATTTCTTCGGGAAAGTAACTTCGCGCTGATTCATCAAGTAAACAAGCTAAAACCACTAAGAGAAGTAAAGCGCCAATCCACTTTTTAGCAGTTTTTATATCATAGAAAACAAGCGCAATAAATGGGGCAGTGCAACTCCATAAGAGCATCCCACTGGATTGGCTAAATCCTCCAAGTGTTAACTGTAATAAAAAAGGCAACACCAGAACAAGAAATACTTGAAAGAAGCGGAATATATTGTATCGTTTTGTATTAATAAAATGAAAAAAGCTCGTAAATGAAACAAAGGCATAAGCTAATGGGATGGTTCCTGCTGTCGTAAACCCATTTCGCATGAAGTATAACCCCCAAATAATAGCTGCCAAAGCATAGGGAATAACCATAATGGTCATAATCGACTTCTTTAGACGCTCTTCTGGAGTGTCTGAAGGAATACATCCTATTTCTATTAACCTTTTTAGTTTATTTTTTCTTGCCTTATTCATTTACTAATTATTTTTTTGCATGAATATACAACCTTCATCGATCAAACTTTATTTCAAAGCAACTACCTTCTCCCTCCATTGATTTAACAGAAATAGTACCCTTATTAATTTCAACGTATTCTTTTGCGATGTTCAAGCCTAATCCAGAGCCTTTAATATCTGTTACATTGTTCGCTCGAAAGAAAGGCGTAAATAGCTTTAAATGCTCTTCTTCGGGAATACCTAAACCATAATCTTTTACAGATAATACAACTTCTTTTGGTTTAAAATGTATGCTCAATTGAGGATTCTCTTTTCCGACAGAATATTTAAAAGCATTACTGATTAAATTAGATAACGAATGAGTTAATAAGATTGGATCTAACTGCAGCTTTATGGGATGACCCTCTTTAACAAAATCCAAACTTCTTCCGTCTGCTTGAATAGCGTTAAATTCTTCTGCCAATTTCTCGCAAAAACCTACCAAATCTAGATTTTCAGGAGTATAAGCAACGTTTCCCGAAGTTGCTTTACCTAAAACAAGAACTTCATCTATTAGATTAGTCATTGTCATAATTGCTCCTTTAATACGGCCTGTTATTTTTTCAAATTTTTCGGGCGCTATTATCTTTCCAGTGCTAGCCAACATTTCATATAATTCGGCATTAGTTTGAATAACCGCTAAAGGAGTTTTGAATTGATGCGATGCCATTGAAACAAAGCTGGTTTTAAGCAACCCAAGTTCCTTCTCAGTATCTAATGACTTTTTCAATTTTTCATTCTGAAGCTGAACTATTTCTTTTTGCGAATCTATTTCATTCTTTTTCACTAACAATTCTTCATTTATTTGATTCAATTCTTTATTGGCTTTGTCAACAGTATGTTTTTGAATTTCGATGACTGATTTTTGATTGGAAGTTAGCTTAAATCGGTTATAAGTGAATATTCCAAAGATTAAAGTCAAGAATAAGCCGCCATACAAATAGAAATTTTTTTGTTCCGCAAGCTCTTTCTTTTCGCGTTGGTTATTGATTTTGTCTTGACTAATTTCTATAAGGTAGGCATTTTCCAGACTGTCCTTAGTCGCTTTTTTATCATATTTATATTTCAAGCTTTGTCTAATTATCTCGTTACTTATGTTTTCGCTTTGTATTTCATCTTTCGTTTCCATAAAAAGGATCAACATATCTAGTGCTTCCGCAGGCCTATTAAGGGCTTTGTAATATTTAGACAAACCTTTTGCAGCATCTTGAATTTCCTCTTTTGCACCAATTTCTTGCGCAATTTTTAATGCCCTTCGTGCAAAAGAAATTGCTTTTAGTGTTAAATTTTGTTTAAAATTAATCTGAGCAATTAAATTTAGTGAATTTGATTCGTTTAGACGATTATTTAATTTCACTTGCGTCTTTAAAGCTTTATTTATATAACCTAAAGCAGTATCATAATGCCCTAAGTCGAATTGAATACTACCTATGTTATAATTTATTTTAGCATTGAGATTCTCTTCATAGCCCTCATTAACGATTAATGCTTGTTCAAAACTACTAAGTGCATCTTCATAGTTACCTTGATTCAAGTAAACAACTCCAATATTAACTAAAGCATGGGATTCTCCCATTTGGTTCTCGAGTTTAATTTGAATTTTCAAACTTCTATTGTAGTTTTTAAGGGCTGTATTATAGTCTCCCTCCTCTTTATAAATCAGCCCTATATTATTCAAGGAGTTAGCTATTCCTTTTTCATTTTTAAGATTTTCTTCAATTTTTAGACTCTTTAGATAGTACTTTAAAGCATTTGAATGATCGCCTTGTTCGAAATAAACTAACCCCATATTGTTGAGCACTGAAGCAATTCCCTCTTGATTTCCTGAGGTAATTCGAAATTCCAGGCATCTAGAGTAGTAATGAAGCGCTTCTTCATAGTTATTTATAAAAGATTTTGAAATTCCTTGTAAAAGCAATGCCGTTGACATTCTATATGTTAGCTTTTTCTGTTGAGCAAACTCATAGTATTCTTGGGCTAAAATAAAAGCTGAATCCGGGTTATTATATAAAAAATGATTTACAATATAACTTTGATAGGCATCAGTTCTTGCAGTGTCATTAAGTTCTTTACTATTCCAAATAGTTAATAAGCTGTCAATTTTTTTTCTCTCCTCTAAATTAAACCCTTGAGCAATGCCACTAAAAGAGTTTAGAAGAAATAAAATGTAGATTATCTGTTTCAATGTATTATTATTCATTTTCGTGAAGAAAAATGTCGCTCGTTTACTCATGCTCTTCTTAGTGTATTAATCCCATTAGGTCAGTTATATTAACTATACTTCTATTATTAGCTGATAATTGCATTTATAGTTAGCGCTTAAACGTTATTTCAAAACAGCTCCCCTCTCCCAATTTGGATTTAACGGAAATTTGTCCCTTATTAAGTTCAACGTATTCTTTTGCGATGTTTAAGCCTAATCCAGAGCCTTTAATATCTGTTACATTGTTCGCTCGAAAGAAAGGCGTAAATAGCTTTAAATGTTCTTCTTCGGGAATACCTAAACCATAATCATTTACAGATAATACAACTTCTTTTGGTTTAAAATGTATCCTCAATTGAGGATTCTCTTTTCCGACAGAATATTTAAAAGCATTACTGATTAAATTAGACAACGAATGTCTTAATAAGATTGAATCTAACTGCAGCTTTATGGGGTCGCCCTCTTTAACAAAATCCAAACTTCTTCCGTCTGCTTGAATAGCATTAAATTCTTTTGCCAATTTCTCGCAAAAACCTACCAAATCTAAATTTTCAGGAGTATAAGCAACGTTTCCCGAAGTTACTTTACCTAAAGCCAGAACTTCATCTATTAGATTAGACATTGTACCTATTGCTTCTATAATACGACCCGTTACTTTTGTAGACTTTTTGGGTTCTATTATTTCCCCCGTGTTCGCCAACATTTCATATAATTCCGCATTAGCCTGAATAACAGCTAACGGCGTTTTGAATTGATGCGATGCCATTGAAACAAAACTAGTTTTAAGCACACCCAATTCTTTTTCTTTTACCAAAGAATTTTTCAATTTCAATTCATTCTCTTGAAGTTTCTTCTGCAATCGCGACTTAACCTTTATTTCTTCCGTTTGTTTTTCTATTTCAAAGTTTAAATTATTCAAGAGTTCGTCGCTGGTCTCTTTGTGCTTGACTAAATTGTGTTTCAATGTTATTAAAGAGTTGTTTAAAATACTAATTTCATTTTTACCATTTGATCCTCGTAATTCCACATTGTAGTTACGTTTACTTAATTCAGAAGCAAAACGACTAGCTTTCCTTATAGGATTGGTAACGAGAATGAAAAAGAATGCAGACAATAACAATAAAGCAAAATTAGCTATATAGGTTAATTGCCATATTGGTCTGTTAAGATATTTTAGTTGTTCTCTACTTTCCTCTTTAGATGTACCTAGAATTATTTTCCCATTAATTATATCGGTTTCAAAATCAGAGCTTTTCAAATAATACGTTGTACTATCATGATAAGGCTTGTTAAACCCCATGGAATCTGGAAAGCAACGAAATAATTTATAACCATTGTCTTCTCGTTCCAAAAGCGCAATAAATGCATAATTATTGTCTTTAGAAATTTGATTTATTGTTTCTTCTATGATTTGAAAATTATTTGATTTTAGAGACACTTGGATCCCTAGTGAAGCTGAACGAGCCATTGCTTCTAATCCAACATTTGCTCGTTTCTCTAGAATTTTGTAGTTTTTATTATTGTAATAATAACCCAAAGTAACGGAGAGGAAAATACCCGAAATTGCAAATAATGCCCAAAGACGAAAGGCAAAACTATTTAATAGACTTTTCATTTTCAGATTTAATTATTGAAACTTTAAATTCTGTTGGAATTTCTTCTTTACAATCAACAAAAACGCCTATACTACCTTTATGCTTTGCAAGCATCAAAAGTGCCTCCTCATTACTATCAGCAAATAATGGTGCATTTGATCTACCCGAAAAAACAAGTCCTAGCCAGAATTTTTTCACTCCTTGTGTGGATTTATTATAAATTGCTTTAGCTAAATGCTGTGACTTTTCATCCTCATTAAACCTTAGTACAAGAATCACGCTATTCCCATTTTTCCAACGACTCTTCTCTCCTTTGAATATAGATTTAATATCACTTTTGGTATAACTTTTTTCATCTATTGAATTTCCACAAATTCTAATTCTTGAGGAATAATTTTGCGCGGAGCAGTTCCCTATCATTAAGAACAAAAATGCAACCGTAACAAAAACCGAAATATTTGATTTAATATATTGCATAAGATAATTGTAGTATAAATTCATAATAATTAGAGGTCGAATTATTTGCCCAATTTGGGTTAAACGTATAACGTTCTATTTGACATTTCAAATTTATCAATGGGTTAAATTGGTGTTTATAGCCGACTCCATATTTAAGTTGATTAACTAAACCATTCCTTAGCTCATTATTTTCGTTTTTCAACATATCTAAAAGAATATAAGGGGTGTATTTCTCTTTGATATTGTATCCTATATAAAGATAATTACAATAGCCTTCAGCAACTCCCAGTGTATCGCTCCGACTTGACACCATACTAAATTCGTTCAATATTTCAAGTTTCGTTTCAAAACGAGCGAAAGAAAAATTGATTAATTGATAATCCAATGAACCAGCATACATAGAGCCCATCATGCCGGATCCTTGATGCATATGTTGCATTGTATTGTTTTGAGGAATATAACTATAATAATATGAAGCACCTATTCTCATCCCATCTACTGGTTTTATATGAAAAGCACCTAGAACAGCAGGATTATTTCCATCTCCGGTTAAAGAATTGCCAGTTTGAATATCATACCCGAAATTCAATTTCCCCAAATTCTGACCTTGAGCACGAATACCTATTGAGTGCACTGGAATGAAGTAACTAAATGCTAAGGGTCTATCCGTAGTTGGAAAAAAAATCCGAGCATGATAGTAAACATCGTTCCAGTAATTAACCGGTGTATGCATTTGTCCTATCATAAGAGAATGGTTACCAACATAATTGCACTTTATTCTTGCTCTGTGCAAATTAGCATGAATATCGCCTCCTCTGTAACCTAAAGAAAATTCTCCCAAGAACGAAAACTTGTTACCCATATCACCCGTAACAAATAGACTTTGTTCTCCGAGTTGCCAGGCTAAATCAAATTCTTCAACATCCTGATGATATTCAAGATTATGCTCCATTGAACCAAAACCTTTAACATTAAAATTACCCTGTGCCAATAGACCTGTGGAAGAATAAATAAGGGTTAAAAGGAATAAATAATTAAATTTCATAACTTTTTATAATTAGTTAGTATAGTTTTTATCACGTCTTAAATGTTATTTCAAAGCAGCTACCTTCTCCTAATATAGATTTAGCGGAAATAGCACCCTTATTAACTTCAACGTATTCTTTTGCAATGCTCAAGCCTAGCCCTGTGCCTTGAATTTCTGTAACATTGTCTGCACGAAAGAAGGGTTCAAATAGGTTTGAAAGTTGTGACTCAGGAATACCTAACCCAAAATCTTTTACGGATAATACCACTTCTGTTGGCTTAAAATTGATAATCAACTGCGGATTCTCTTTTCCTACAGAATATTTAAAGGCATTACTGATTAAATTAGTCAACGAATGGGTTAGTAATTTAGGATCTAACTGCAGGTTGTAGGCTTCTCCTTCTGAAAAAAAATCTAAAACTCTGCCATCTTGTTGGATCAAATTAAATTCTTTGCTTAATTTCTCACAAAATTCCACCACATCAATATCTTCTGGAAAACACCGCAAGCTTCCAGAGGTTAACTTACCAAGCGTAAGCACGTCATCCATTAAGTCAGTCATTTTAGAAATTGCTTCTATAATTCGGGAGGTAACTTTTGAATACTTTTCGGAGTCTTGTTTCTCAGGCATGTTGTTTAGCATCTCAAGCAGTTCAGCATTAGACTGAATAACCGCAAGCGGTGTTCTAAATTGATGTGATGCAACGGCAATAAAACTTGATTTTAATTTACCTAACTCTTTTTCTCGTTCTAATGAATCTTCCAATTCTTTATTAGAAATAGCTAAGTTAGTCATTGAATTATATAGCTCAATACTCTTTGACTCTAGCAAATGCTCTGCGGCTTTACGAGCATTAACTTCCCTTTTCCGGGCTTTCTCAAGTAATTCTAAATTCATATCGAACTTAAATTTTATTCACTTTTAATAGCACTTTTTGCCCATCATTCTCTTCACCTATTTTTACAACATCGACGTCCTCCTCAAAATGATTAGCAGCTCCTTTTATCAAACCTATGGCCAAATCCGACATTTTTCTTGAGGACATGTAATTCAACATCATTTCATTGTCACTTTTTATTTCGGCTTGAAATCTAGGTAACTCAGCATCCGGATAAAGCTTTAAAACTTCTGGATGAATATATTGGTCGATAGAATTTAAAAAACTAAACAAATTGGGCTTTTCCACAAATACGGGGTATTTGTCTTTTAACGTAGTGAAGAAATATTCACCAAAAACCGTTAACAATGCTGGGACCGGAAGTCCTTTTATTTCAGATAATTTCCCAACCATCTTAAACATGTCTTTATGGCTATAAGTACCTACAGAGGTATAAACACCATCCGTATCGAGTTCACATTCATCAATGATCTGTTGAACTACTTCTAATCCAAATTCATTTTCAACTAACTCTAAAAATTCCGTAAATACAATTCCTTTCATAATTTATCTTTTTTAAATTTTATTTCAAAACAACTCCCTTCTCCTAATACTGATTTAGCGGCAATATTGCCTTTATTAACTTCAACGTATTCTTTTGCAATGCTCAAGCCTAGTCCTGTTCCTTGAATGTTTGTAACATTACCTGCACGAAAGAAGGGCTCAAATAGATGTAAATGCTCCTCCTCAGGAATACCTAAACCATAATCTCTTACTGATAATACCAGTTCTGTTGGTTTAAAATCTATACGCAATTCAGGATTTTCTTTTCCTATAGAGTATTTAAAAGCATTACTAATTAAATTAGACAACGAATGGTGGAGTAATTTAACATCTAACGCCACCACATAGGCTTCTCCGGCTGTAGCAAAACCAATACTTCTTCCATCCAATTGAACAGTATTAAAGTCTTCCGCCATTTGCGTGCAAAAATCCACCAAATCTATGTCTTCAGGTCTATAAGAAACTTTTCCAGAAGTTAGTTTACCCAGCATAAGCACATCATCCATTAAAGCAGTCATATTAGCAATTGCTGAAGTAATACGGCTGGTTACTTTTGCATACTTTTCGGGCTCTTGTTTCACATCCATTTTGTTAAACATCTCAAGTAACTGAGCATTAGACTGAATAACCGCTAGGGGTGTTCTAAATTGATGGGATGCAACGGTAACAAAACTTGCTTTTAATTTACCTAACTCTTTTTCTTTAATTATTGATTTTTTTAACTTCTTTTCACTACTTATTAATGCTATTGTTCGCTCTTTTTCCTTGCTTAACGAATTTTCCAATTTTAGTTCGTTTGCTTTGAGTTCCTTCGTTTTTTCTTGAACACGATTTTCTAGGATTACATTAAGATTCTCAATTGTTTGCTTGTTCACTATTCTATCTGTAATGTCAAATTCAACAAACATAAACCCCATAAGCTTTTTAGCATTATCGAATAAAGGCTGAATGTTTAAATCTACCCAATACTCATTACCATTCTTGGATTTTCGCACTAACTCCACAGAAATTTTTTTCTGCTTATCCATTGCTATACTCACTTTTTCATAAAACGAAACACTCGTTTTATCAAACAAATAATAAGTAGAATTTTTACCAATTATCTCACTCAAAGAATAACCAGAGCGCTCTAAAAAAGCATCGTTGGCCCAGGTTATTTCTCTATTGTTATTTAACATGAGAACACCATTGTTCGTGTTTTTGGCAACGAAAGACAATTTGGTGTTTTCCTCTTCCGCTATAATACGCTTAGTAATATCGGTTCCATAACCTATTACGAAACGAAATTTACCCTTCTCATCTAATATAGGATTAAAGCTTCTTAACACTACTTTTCGTCTCCCATTTTTAAGAGTAAATTCGTCTAACCAGTTTTCAGGTGTTTTAGTTCTCATTATTCTATTGAAAAGCTTGCGGCGTTCAACTGCTTTTTCATCTGAAATCCCCTTAAAATTAACATAATCAAAATCATCCTTCCCAATTAGAAAATTTCGAGTTACAGGATCTTGAATTCCATTCGGATTAACAAATAGATATCGATGTTTCTTATCAAATACTGCAACATCAGAAGGTATACTATTCAGTATCCGTTCATAAAAATCTTTTTGACTTTGAATTTCATCCTTTAAACCAATAAGGCTTTTTTCATTTTCTTTTACTTGATTGATAAAATTGGTAATGTCAGAAGCGTAAATATTTATATAATTAAATTCTTCAACATATACCAAGGTTAGCGAATAATGCCTTTTATTTCTAGTCTGAATAATCCTTTCGGAATTCCTATTTTCTTGAATTTTCTTGAAATAACCTAGTAAAACGCGATCGTTTAATTTGTTTTCTTTGATCTTAAAATCTGATAGAAAATTTATAATACTCGCTGCATTTTTATAAACGAGTTCAAATTTTTCATTAAACCTTAAAATTGGATTTGGATTCTCTGAAGGAAATTTCGATAATTCACTAATTTCTTTTTGAGCTGTCTCTAATTCTGTATTTTTTTTATTTAAATTATTGGAAACCTTTTTTGACTCGGTTATATCCCTAAGAGATAACTGAAAAAATTCATCATTCCCATAAGGCAATAGCTTTGCTAAAAAAGAAACATCCGTCAACTTTCCATCTTTGGTTTCGATTTTCGTATCAAAATGTGTTTGACCAATACTTTTTAAGTCAGTAATTTCACTTTCCATACTCGCCTTTTCCTCTTTTGGAAATAGATCTACTATAGTTAGCAGGCGAATATCTTCTGCAGAAAAGCCAAGCAGCGCTGAGGCAGCTTTATTTGAATCAACAAACTTATTTGAAGTAGCACTAAAGATTAAAATCGCGTCGCCTGCATGTTCAAAAAGAGCAACGTGTTTTTCTTGAGAAACCTTGAGTTCCTCCCCCAGCATATTTACCCCAGCAATTATAGCATCTATTTCATCCAGAGATTCCGAAGGGGTAACTTTATGTTCGAAATTCCCTGATGCTAATTGAAGTATAAATTCTTGTATTTGATTAAAGCGCTTATCCACCTAAGCTTGCATTAAAATCTAGTTGTTCATATAGCCATTCAATAGCGTCATCTTTTTCGTTAAAAATTTTCATTTCCGTTCTTGAATTCTTAAATCCAAGAAAGAAATTAGCAATAATTCTGGTATAAAATGAATTTACGATTAATGCCACGCTTACATTGCGCGGATTGTCATTCTGGGATTGAGAATACCAGTCCCTCGCTTCTTTTGAGATACTCTTAATATTAGCAGTATCAATGATTGTTGCAAAGTAATTAACCTCCGCTACCAATTTTTCGGAAAGTTGCATATCTTCTTTTGCATCTTCTAACTCAATTTCAGCACGCTCTTTACACTCTACAAATATTACATCATTTGATACTAACCAAGCTTTAGAACATCTAGTTTGGTGCTCAGTAGCTTCTTTTAAGGATGTATAAAAATTTTCTGCCTTGTTCATAAAACAATTTATTAAAATGTAATTAATCTAATCCTACACCAACGCTTCCACTTCCCCTCTATAACACCTCCATCAATTCTTCTCCAAATATCTTTCTAATGCAAATTCCTTCTTTCTAAATCATCCTGTGCGCTTAAATACAGGTTTATTTCGATTACCCGAGATGATTTTAGTTTTTTTTAATGCGTTAAATAGCTCTAACCTTAGTCATTTAACCTTAGCTCAATAAGCCTCAATAATTCTGGTGCAGAATATGGTTTTGAAACAAAATCTACAGCACCTAAATCTAAAGCAAGTTGAACGTTTTTTTGTTCGGTTTTAGCCGATAAGAATATAAATGGGGGAAACTTGGACGCACCCACAAGATTCTTTAACTTTTCTAACACCGCGAAACCATCCATTTTAGGCATATTTACATCGCAAAGCACCAAGTCGGGAGCTGTTTTAGTGAACAATTCTACGCCTTCCTCACCATCTCCTGCCTGAATAACAGTATGTCCGTAAACTTCTAATATTTCCGTTAACGTTTCACGTAACAGAACATCATCCTCAATCGTCAATAATTTTCCCATAACACCTCAGTTTAGCTCTAATGCAAAAGTATGCTCTTATATCAATCTTGACAAACGACAATTTCCGAATGCAGACATTGACTTACCCAACGAAACTGAAGGTCAATTTACATATACAGCCCTGAGACTTACAAACAACTAAAAACAAGGGCTTTAGCTTCAACTAAAACCCCTGATTCATCGCTAGAGATTAATATTGAGTTTCCCAACGTAACGATAGGTGATTGAGCGTTAATACACCTTATTGACAATACAATTGGAGAAAATAAAAAGCGGAGAACCGGTTGATTTTAACCAATTCTCCGCTAGAGGTTTTATTTTGTTTTGTCATTCCCTACTTATTCAATTATAATTTTTTCTGAATGTAAAGATCCCTCACTTAATACCTGTATTAAATAAACCCCTTTGGATAGCTTGGCAGAGTTGAATGTGATTTTGTTATGTTCCATATTGCTTTCAAGTTTTATTACTTTTCCATGTACATCTGTAATTATAACTTGGGCATCTTTCAAGTCATCCAATTCAACTGTAAATGATTTTCTTGCAGGATTAGGAAACACGGTAAATAGTAAATTATTTTGTATTTCATTTATTTCTGTATCAATTTCAATAGAAACTTTAACTGGCAAACTAAAAACGGGACAGCCTAAAAAATCAATTTGAATATTATAAATTCCCGTATCAGAAATCGCAGCATTATTAAATGTAAATGCTGTGTCATTAGAAATTGGATTATTACTTGGGTCTAACCAAGTGTAATTAATTCTGGTATCTCCAGAGAAGATGTCTGCAAAATTATTAGTTACCACTAGATTAAAGTTATCTCCGATATTAATAGTTGTATCAGGAGATTGAACAAAGATAATGTTATCCATCTCTTCTAAATGAAACAATAACATTTCTGTTCCTCTTAATCCATCGCCATAACCAATGGTTCTAAAATCAATCTTTTTTTGCACACATAAAGAATCAAGGTATATCGCATGAAGCTCTCCAGGCACAGAATATCTTCGATCCGTTCTACCTCCTTGATATTGCACCAATGGTTCTAATACTGAAGTCCATAATCTATCTGACTTAAAAGCATTGTTGAAAATTGTCATATCTAATTCTTGCCCAAAATCTTGATGCTCAATAAACATCCGACCTTCTATTTGATTTGACAAATCACTATAAATTCCCCCAAAGACACCTTCTATATCAATAAGACTATCCCCTAATAGTCTATAATAAGAATCTGAGAATGTTCCAGAAGCATCATTAAATTCAATTTCAAACCTAAACAGTCCAGACTCATTCATGTCTTGTTCAGAACGCACATCTAATAAATTCCCTCCTTGAGAAACCAACGTTGGATACATATTAGCTGCACTTGAAGTAGAGGTGTAAAGTCTTTGACTACCTATCGCGTAGGCTCTTTTTCCTATTTCAGTACCAATACTATAGGATTGGTTTTGCATTAAATCTCTGGTAAAAGGCCCCGCTGCATCATAAACCAATCCATCATAGGAACTATAAGGGTTTGCTCCTTGGTGAGGACCTGACAAGGTTTGTCCTGCATAAGTTCCTCCAGCATCTATTTGCCAATGTCCGTCATTCGTTATAGATCGGTTTCTAAAACTAGTATTGTCCCAATCTCTTATAAAATCAATATTTCCAGGGGTATTATTCAATTGATGTGTCCAACCCCAAGTTGCTCCTGTTTCTACTTCATTTGCCCCTAATTGATCTGTTGAGCCCCAGTTCCATTCCAACCCATTTTGATGAGTTTCCATAAAATGAATTCTATTATCGTGCTGAAAAGAATTCCAACTTAAGGATGTAAAACTTAGCATAAACACTTTCATTCCTAAATTGATATTACAATCAAAAATTCTTTGATCGTTTATCCAAGTAGTCATTGGAGTTCTTTCTACTTGAGGTTTTATTAGGTTAAAAATGTCAATCACTAAACTTCGTGTAGGAAGTAATGTATGATCTGCATTCAATCTATTGTAATATTCCGCGTTAAAGTTTGAGAATATTAAAGAATCTTCATAATACATTTTTTTCATTGCTGTAGCACCAACCCCATACCTAATCCATTGGCTTCCTGTTGCCTGGCTAGAACTCCAGTAATCTTTGGTTGTAATTTGACTATGATTTTCAAAATCATAGTTCCATTCAAAAGGCATTCCTGCAGCTTGATTCCAATGTATTTTATGCTTCTCCCCATTAAAGAAATTCGGATAAAGACCTGCAAATTTATCCATCACAATAATTGCAACGCCTTCTGCCATGCCTTCTTCAAACCCGCTAAGAGTAGGTTCGAAGTGCCAGGTTGAATCACTGGAAACTCCGACATTATCTCTGTAAGCATGCACTAACTCATGAATCATTAACCTAGGTTGATTTAAATCAAAATTCGCATCCACATAATTAGTAGAATTAGAGCTTACCTGATTAGGGCCATTGTAATAGGTATTTACTCCAACAGCATAGGCATCATTAACAACATGTACTGTATGGCTCATACTTGGTGGGCCATAAACTTCTTTTATGATAGGGTTAACTAAATCATAAAACTCCATTAGTTTAGCTGCTTCTGTCGCAGTATAAGCCGCAGCTCCTCCAATACCATAATTTGTTTCTATATTGATGGTTACAACATTAGTGGGATTGCCTAAATTTTCCCAAATAAATTGCAATTGAAAAGTAGTATCTAACGCACCTCCCACATTTAAGCTTAAATAAAAGGTATCTCCAATATCAAATGCTGTTCCCATAGCTGCCGCACTTCTCCTTAACTCTTCATAACTATGTCCACCGGTATGCTTGGCCGATGCGCTTAGTGCTTGTCCCCAACGAATGTCATTCCCTCCAGGAGTTGTTCCAAAAGAAAAAGATTGGCAAGAACCTACATCCCATTTTGCAATTGCATTATGAATGCTTTGCGTGTAGGCTGTTACATTAGCAAGTAATGATTTATTTTTAGGGCCACTTTTTTCTGGAGAATCAACCCAAACTGGTTCTTCGGGAGGTCTCTTTTTTCCACAGGTATGTTTTGAATGATCGTGTTTTTGACTAATACAATTTTGAGGGATAATTTCATTTAATTGTGCGTTGGAATTAACGCTTAAAAGAAACAACGGAAACAAAAAAACAACATACAGGTTATGTAGATGAAAGTTTTTCATAGAGTAATTATAAAATGTTTTCATACTAAAGTTAACCAAAAACATATTTATTAGCAAACGACAAGGTGGTTTTTAAAGATTAACTTAATTTTTTCAAGTTCTGTCTCATTAATACCATCTTTTAATTGTTTACGACAATTCTGATTACAGTTTTACCGCCACCCGTGCTCCCATAAAGGAAATACACACCATTATCCACATCCATTATGAATTGCGCATTTTCTGAACTTTGCACCACTCCCTTGAGAATAACCCTTCCTCTCACATCCAGAATCCAGAAATCCGTATTTGCACTAAAACCTGAAACATTGAAAAATCCATTATTTGGATTTGGCCAAAGCTGTAATCCTTCAATTAAATTTTCGGAAAGCGATAAACAACTGACTAATATAGCCTCAAGGGAACTTGTTCCCACGCATCCAATCACATCTGTATAAACATAGTTTATTGTATATGATCCTACACCCCCAACAGAACCTGGGTTAAACACATTGCTTGACAAGCCTGGACCTGTGAAAATTCCACCTGATGGAGTTCCCGATAATGTAATTGGATCAGCCCCACTAACACATAGGGTATCTAGTGAAGATGGAGTAATTGATACTATCGGAAGCGGACTTACTGTTACTGTAATCATGCTTGTATCTGCACAACCATTAATATCAGTTCCTGTCACCGTATATGTTGTGGTCATGGTTGGAGAAACAGATATACTCGATCCAGTTCCTCCATTGTTGTCCCAGGCATAAGAAGAGGCTCCTATTGCTGATAAACCAGCAGTAGATCCATAACAAATAGAAAAGTCAGCAGCTGTTGTAACAACAGGAAGCGAATTAATAACTAAGCTAACTTCTCCTTGAGCCTGACAGCCATTTGCATCAATACCAGTTACCACATAAGTAGTATTAGCCGATGGGGAAACTGTTACACTTGCACCGGCCCCTGCACCGTTATCCCAGGTATAATTGGATGCTCCAGAAGCAGTTAATACAGCATCATCACCTATACAAATAGCAACATTACCATTTGTAACTATACTAGCAGGAGAGCTTTCGATTACCTCAATAAACGTTTCAGCTGAAATACATCCTGATAGATCAGAATAATATACTGAATAACTCCCTATGGTGCTTACAGAAATAGTTTGAGACGTTTCATTAGTCGACCAAGTATTACCAGAAGCATATGAGGAGCTAAGGTCAGCTGACTGTCCTGGACAAAAACTAACAGTATCTCCCTGACTAATTATAGGTTCGTTGGGAGTGTTCACATCAACAACATTAGCCAAGATGTCTTGCGCATCACATCCGTTGGCATCAGTAAAAGAAAAGGTGTACTCGCCCGGGTCTAAACCACCAGCGGTAAAAGGTAAGGTCACATTGCTAGCGTTTCCTGAAACAGGGCCTATCCATTCAAGGTTTCCTATTCCTCCAGAACCAATGGTAATAGAACCATCAGAAACATTGCAGGAAGAAGGACTTTCAGTAGATGCTAAACTAACAGTAGGATTAGCATTTACAGTAATACTAACTTGATCAACATTTATACAACCATTAACATTTGTTCCTGTAACCTCATAAGTAATTGTTGAAGAAGGAGCAACTTCAATGTTTAATCCACTTCCTAATCCATTATCCCAACTGTAAGAATCTGCCCCGGAAGCCGATAAAAATACCGTATCTCCAAAACAGATATTTGTTGAACTCGCACTTGCAACAACACCCGGCAAAGCATTGACCGTAATTGTTTGAGCATAGGTATCACTGCCATAAGGATTTGTTGTGGTTAGGGTTACCGTATAAGTTCCACTTGCAGCGTAATTATAAGTTGGATTCTCAATAGCACTTGTTCCCAATAAATCTCCAAAATCCCAAGACCAAGAAGTTGGACTACCCGTTGAATTGTCTGTAAAGTTAACATCCTCACCTAAACACAAGTTAGGGTTAGTAGAATAGTTGGCTACTGGTGGGTTATTCATCTCTGTTCCATCTATATTTATGTTATCTATAAATAAGTTATTTCCAGCAATGCCGTTATTGAAACTTTCGAAACGAACAACCACAGAAGACTCTCCGTCATAAGCAGATAAATCAATTGTAAAACAATCTGCTCCGATAGTTCCCGTGCACCAATCTCCGACAACTGGAACAAATTCGACGGTACTGGTAACTGCGGTTGCCAAGGAACCAGTGCCATCTTCTGCATAACCAGCGATTTGTTGAAAGGAATTACCGCAATCTGTTGACACAAGAAGCAGCAAAGAATCTGCTGAACTGGTATTGTATCTTCTAAAGGCATGATCAAACGTCATGCTCACGTTTGTATGATTAGAAAAGTCCAACGGTGGGGTCTGCATACCGTCTCTTTCGAATCCATTACCATAATTATAAAGGTCCATTTTTGCGGCCTTATCTCCTGGAGAACTTCCAGCTACCGTCAAAATTTCCCATGTAATTCCAATATCAGGGTTTGAAATCGTCCATAAATTGGCATTAAAAGTGTTAGACTCAAAATCTTCATTAAAAGGTAATGATTCAGGACCTGTAAAAAGAGTAAATCCTACATCACTTTGATCATTGACCAGATTAAGATCTGCAGATCCATTAGGAAGATTAGTATAAGCAGTAAACGTATAGGAACCACTCGCTACTGACATATTTGGCAAATTGACTGTGACACTCGCTCCCTGAGCCAAACTACCTGTCCATGTATATGTCTGGTTCGGACCACCGTAACCATAAACTATATCAACCGATGTTAATGTTGATGTTCCATAATTATTCAGTTGAACTACTGGATCTATTGAAGAATTACAAATTGTACCTGATGGAGAGGAAACAGCACTTAAACCTGCATCAAGTGATACGTTGGAAGTGATGCAAAAATTATGACTCGTTTGATTACCGAAATCACCGTTGACAGCTGTCATCTGGAATAGATTAGCACCGGTTTGATCTTCCATGAAATAATTGCCATCCACTGTACAGGTCCATTGCGAACCATAAAGCCCATCTCCATAAGAATCATTAATAATAAAAATATAACACCCTGAAGCTAAGCATACATTTTCAACGTTTATTTCTCCTCCAGTAACATCTGCATAAGGGCCTCCAGAAGCCATAGTGACACCAGTACCATCCTCATCAATTTGCCAAGTAATTTCGGAACCATAGCAATCTGTAAGAATAGTGAGATCCGCGATTTGGCCATTGGCTACAATCGTGAAATTAGATATCTCAGAGTTGTTTGCGGCATTTTGATCTGCTGTTCCATTCGGGTTTAAAGCAGTAGCTGTAAGCACATGAGCCCCAGCAGCAGGTGTTTGGTTTGGAAGTGACACAGTAACAGATTGCCCCTGAGTAAGATTACCCGTCCAATTGAAAGTAGAAACAGGACCTGCATCTATTTGATATTCTATATCAATCGAAGTTACAGTGTTTCCTCCATAATTAGTCAAAACTATTTCTGGGTCAACATCTGCTGAACAAATAGAACCAATTGGACTCTGGATAGACGAAACACCCACATCTAAGTTGTAAGTATATTGATTCATACACAGCAATGCCTGATATGCATTTATTCTACCCGCACCAAGCTGACCTATGTAGTTTGAATTGGCACCATCAATATTCTCAGCAGTACTAAGTAAACAATCCACAACTTGCTGTGGTGATGCAGAAGGCGCATGAGAAATCATAAGCCCAACCAAACCTGCCACAAGTGGAGATGCCATTGATGTTCCTTGAGTTACTTGATACGAGCTTCCTTCATCCGTACTCAAAATACTAGATCCTGGAGCTGAAATACTTACCCATGTGCCATACTGAGAAAAACTTGATTTCGAATCCCCAGTCGTTGTTGAAGCAACTGAGACAACATCATCATATGCTGCCGGATAAAATTGTTGGTTCGTTCCATCATTACCAGCAGCAGCTATAAGAATTGTACCAAGATTCCATGCATAACTGCAAACATTCTGCCCATAATTAGAGGAACCTCCTCCTCCCCAGGACATATTGATTACATCTGCACCATTATCTGCAGCCCATATTATACCATCATATCCACTTGTAAGAGAACCTGTATTACAATCGCCGATTTTCACAGGCATAATGCTCACATTGTATCCAATTGAGGCAATACCTATATTATTATTCGTTTCAGCACCAACAATACCCGAAACATGGGAACCATGAAAACCATCATTACCACCGCACGGTGAAGGGTCATTATCATTATCAACAGCGTCCCAACCTGGAACCATTTTATTAACTAAATCGGGGTGACTAATATTAATTGCATTATCGGTTACCGCGACTACAATATCTGAGGAACCCGTTGATATATCCCATGCTAAAGGAGCATCAATTTGAAATAATGCCCATTGACCTGAATTAAAAGAGTTCGAATAATACTGATCGTTGGGTGACAAAAAGCTTTCGTGCAACTCCTTTCTCTCTGCATACTCTAGCTCATTCAACTCGCTCAAATAAGTAACAAGTTCACTCACTTTATTAATCTGACTAAACTCTACCTGATAGGTCCTAGACAATAATCTGTCATCAATACCTGGATGTAATTGACTAATCTTTTGAACACCAAAGGTGGCTTTAACATCTTTCAAAAACTGAAAAGCATCAATATTTACGATTCCCGATTCAGTTATCGGTTTTTTTACGTAATGTTTTAACTGAAAAACAACCTTCCCATCCTGGTACCATCGGTGTACCTTCTGGGAATTAGCATTAAGAACTGAGAAACAGGTAAATAGAGTTATAATTAAATACTTCATAATTATTTGGTTTAGGTTTAAAGATAAAATTTACAAATAAATAAGTATAACAACAAAATAAAATTGATGAACGGCAATCTAAATTGGTTCTGTCGCATTAATCTCTGCTACGTTTAAGAAACATCATAGATATCCATAGGGAATAATCCTTCAAGCTGTTTATTTCAAATTGAGGTTTACACTAAATCATCGTGATGTAGAAGAACTTCTTTCCATTGGGGGAATAAAAGTAGATCACTCTACTATTCAAAGATGGGTGTTCAAATTTACACCTTTCATTGAAAAGAATATGCATAAACGTAAACGCCAAGTTGGAAACAGTTGGGTAATAGATGAGACGTACATCAAAGTTGGTGGAAAAGATAGGTGCTTATATAAAGCTACTATGAATCGGCAGATATAGAAGGAAGGCGCCTGATAATCGGTTTGACGCTCCCTCAAAAATTCACTTTTAAAAATAAAAAAAATCAAACCAACGAAGTTGACAAAACTTTTCAACTACTATGAAATAGTAGCAAAGGATTTAAGAGAATAAAAAAACGGGACCATTCCAAAAATTTGGAATTGTCCCGTTTAGTGACCTCGACAGGAAGGAGTTCAAACTTTTTGGAGGATTTGAAAGCGTTGGAATAACCGCTTTAAATCTCCTTGAAAACACCTTTCATTATTAATGAATAACAACCATATCCACCCTACGGTTATGACTTCTTTCTTCTTCAGTATCGTTAGTAGATATCGGTTTAGTTTCGCCAGAAAAGTCTACTACAATTCTATTTTCATCAATACCAAATTGTATTAAAAATTCTTTTACCGCTTCTGCTCTTTTCTTAGAAAGTAACATGAAAATCGAAGGTAAAACATCAATAAAACGCAAAAAAGATCCAAAAGACAAACGATACACACTTTATCATATTGAAAAGTGACATTACTTCAAACAAAAGTAAAGTTGAGAGCAATAAAAATAAGAGCTTATGAGATTTGAAATGAAATTTTCTCCATACATAATTTAGTCTAAAAAATCCAACAAAATAAAACATACAAAATATAATAGAGGTTTTATATGTTTTTAAAGGCTCCAAATTTTTTATGACTGTACCCATTTATGATTTCTGTTTAAACGATTTTTCTCCTTTTCAATCAAGTTCTTTTCTTGGAGTAAAATTAATATATACTATATAATCACTCAAATGATATTGTTTACAATTATTAAAAAAGGTCTTAATCAATAAAAGTGTATCTTTGTTATTGTATTTAATACAATAACTATATGGAAATTGCAATAATTGCACATGACGGAAAGAAAGCTGAGATGGTTCAGTTTTTAAATGAACAAGCGGAAACCCTTCACAAAAATGAAGTAACACTTATATCAACGGGAACGACAGGTTCAAAGGTAGAAAAAGCAGGTTTCAAAGTGACTAAATTATTATCCGGACCAATCGGAGGTGACGCCCAAATAGCTGCGCGCGTCGCCGAAGGGAAATGTGATATTGTTATTTTCTTCAGAGATCCACTAGACAAACATCCGCACGAACCAGATATCTCTATGCTTATGAGAATTTGTGACGTACATGATGTCCCTTTGGCAACAAATCCAGCCAGTGCAAATCTCCTTTTCAAGGGTATAGTGAACAACATCTAAACCTCACAACGAAGGTTATTTTAATATTATTGGGGGAAAAATAACAATCTTCTAAAAACTAGCAGCTCCTTGTTTAGATAGATTCATTCTATACCTAAGCAACATTTCCATTCCTCCTCTTCCGTCACTAGCAATGGCCAATCCTGACATATTTAAGTCATAGCTTACACCTAAGGAAAAGGAAGCGAAATTTAAGAATAGCGTAGTATAAAAGGCATCTCCAACTCGTACATAAGCTCCCATTGAAATAGTTGATTTGTCATAATAGCCGGTATATTTAGAACTTTCTTGAAGAGAGTAAATGAAATCTGTTCCAACTGATAATGACTGATTTGGACCTTGGATAAAGTAAATCATATTTGGCGAAAAGGCTATTTTAGAATTGTCTGGACTAAACTCTCCCCCTCCATGAATCGTATACTTTTGATAGAGGTTTTCATTTGCATTTAGCAATGTGTTTTGCGGTTTCAATAAGTGCGCCACAGAAACACCAAAATTTAGGGAGTTTTGGTTGTTTAGTTTTCCAAAATAGTAAAGTCCTGAATTAATGTCAAATTTAAATGATTTATTAGTTCCTAATGTTTCTCCGTTTTCCAAATTTGAATCAAAATTTGATCCTGTCCATTGTTCGTCCCAAGTTAAGGATTCCATACTTGCAAATCTTTGGAAAAATGAAGGTTGAATACCTAGCGCTAGTTGATGGTTTTCAGCTACTTCAATTGCGTAATTTATGCTTATGTTCGTTATGTTTGTTGTCAATTGACTATCACCAGCCTTATCGTTGTAGAAATTGACTCCCAACCCTAGAAAACTATTATTTGATTTTCCTTTCATTAGTTTAGAGTCGATACTTGCTGAAATTGTATTGTAAGGGTTTGAACTAATTGCTTTCCATTGGTTTTTAAATCCTGTAAACAATTGGATGTCGCCAGGAAAAAATCCTGTTGCTCCCGGGTTTATTGCCATTGGAGAGGCGTAAAACATACTATAGTGTCTGTCTTGTTGCGTTTGCCCATTTATGATTATACTTAAGGCTAATATGCTAAATACTAATTTTTTCATGTCTTTTTGTTTTAACAATTTATTTAACCAAAGTTATGTTTCCTTTCAACGAGTTTTTATCCCCATTGACGTATTCATATTCCAAGTAGTAAGCAAAGACCCCAGTGTTTTCGGGTTGTCCTTTGTAGGTCCCGTCCCAGCCACTAGACAAGTCGTTAGTTTCAAAAACCTTCTCACCATACCTATTGTAAATAACTAAAGTAAAAGATTGAATTCCTGAACCTCTTACGTAAAGCACATCATTATGGGTATCGTTATTTGGAGAGAATGCGGTAGGTATTCCAATAACTGATTCTACTTCTTCAATAACTTCTACTATCTGACATGCGGTATCTGGACAGTTTGTTGCAGTATATGCAATTAAGCAAATCGTATAAGCTCCTTCAGCGTTATAGGTAATAGATGGATCGTCATTGGTTGATGTAGTACCATCGCCTAAATCCCATAAATAGGATACTGAACCGTTAGATGAATTATTGGTAACCACTAAAGTTTCACCCACAGAAATCGGGTTTCCAGATAAGTCAAAATCAGCATTAGGAGCACCTGAATTACTGATTGAAATTGGGCCATAAGAATCTGTACATCCGTTATCATCTGTTACCACCAAGGAGTAATCGTTGTTGGATAAATTAGTGGCATCCAGGTTTCCAGCTACTCCATTCCAAGCATATGAATAGGGACCAGTCCCACCTATAATAGTTATTCCAGTAATCGAACCATTTCCTGCATTACAATCTTCATTTATAATACTAATAAGAGTTGGGTCAATTGATGGCCCACTAATAGAGCCGACAACAATAGGACCGAATGTAGAAAAACAACCATTATCGTCTGTTACAGTAAGTGTATAACTTCCTCCTGCTAATCCCAATGTATCAGCTGAAGAGCTACTTACCCCATTCCAATCATAAACATGAGGCAGCTGTCCTCCGGAAGCGACTATTCCAGTAATCGAACCATTTTCAGAAGCGCATGTTTCTGGAATTATAACAATGGAAGAATTGTCAATACTGGGTCCAGAAAGAGAAGGGTTTATTGTAAGATCCAAGGTAACAAGGGAATCACATCCAGCTATATTCGTTAAAGTCCACTGAGCGGTATTATTTGATGCTGTATAAGTGTTACCGTCAATCCAAACATATGAATCACAAGCTAATTGAACATCTGTTCCAGTATTGAATGTAGCAATATCAATTGTAAAAGAATTTTCATCTGCACAATTAGGCACGGTTCCTGAGTCTGCATAAACATAAATTGTCTGAGTAGCAGTAATAGTTGAACCAACTGAAATAGGTCCTACACCACCGGGAGATGAAAAATAATCCCCAACACCTAAAGATGGAAGAACATAGCTATCGCAAGCAGTTACATCAGTTGGTGAATCCGCCACTGGTGTCGAATTAATCGTCACTGTAAAAGAATTTTCATCCGTACAATTAGGTACGGTTCCTGTCTCTGCATAAACATAAATTGTCTGAGTAGTATTAATAGATGAACCAACCGAGATAGGTCCTACTCCATTGGGAGATGAAAAATAATCCCCAACGCTTAAAAGTGGAAGAACATAGCTATCACAAGCAGTTACATCTACTGGCGAATCTGCTGTTGGTGTCGAATTAATCGTCACTGTAAAAGAATTTTCATCCGAACAATTAGGAACAGTGCTAGTCTCTACATAAACATAAATTGTCTGAGTAGCAGTAATAGCTGAACCAACTGAAATAGGTCCTACTCCACCAGGAGATGAAAAATAATCTCCTACGTTTAAAGATGGAAGAACATAGCTATCGCAAGCAGTTGCATCAGTTGGTGAATCCGCCACTGGTGTCGAATTAATCGTCACTGTAAAAGAATTTTCATCCGTGCAATTAGGTACGGTTCCTGTCTCTGCATAAACATAAATTGTCTGAGTAGCAGTAATAGTTGAACCAACTGATATAGGACCTACACCATTAGGAGACGAATAATAATCTCCTACGTTTAAAGATGGAAGAACATAGCTATCACAAGCAGTTACATCTATTGGTGAATCTGCAGTTGGTGTGGTATTAATGTTTATGGTTAGCGGTTCTTGATCACTACAAACTCCATTCTCATCATACGCGTACAAAGTAACATTAGAAGGGGAATTATAATTGGTTCCTATCGGAATCAAAGCTCCCCCTCCAGCTGGTCCTCCTGGAGCATCATAATAAGCCTGACTACCTGAAAGACTTGCACCAGTAATGGCTGGTAAAACATAACCTATATCACAAGCACTGTAGTCCGCTATTGGATTAATATCAGGAGCTCCTGGATTACTTAATGAAGACGACATCACAATGCCCGTGCACAAACTTCCACCAACCGAAAGAAAAACATCATAATTACCTGCAATCAAATTAGATATTGTTATCTGCCCTGCTCCATCAGAAATCATTGAGCTAGGACCAACAACAGTAATGCCGTCATCATAGGTCACATCGTAACTTGTATTATTTAAAAGTCCTGATATTAAAATATTTCCGTCAGAGCCATTACAAAACGTTGGATCAGATGCAACAAGCGAATAGCTAGGAGTTATTTCAATCGTTACTGTAAAAGAACTTTCATCTGTGCAATTAGGAACAGTGCCAGTCTCTGCATAAACATAAATTGTCTGAGTAGAAGCAATAGTTGAACCAACTGAAATAGGACCTACACCACCAGGAGATGAATAATAATTTCCTATATTTAAAGATGGAAGAACGTAGCTATCGCAAGCAGTTACATCAGTTGGTGAATCCGCCACTTGTGTCGAATTAATCGTCACTGTAAAAGAATTTTCATCCGAACAATTAGGAACAGTGCCAGTCTCTGCATAAACATAAATCGTCTGAGTAGCAGTAATAGTTGAACCAACTGAAATAGGACCTACACCACCAGGAGATGAATAATAATCTCCTACGTTTAAAGATGGAAGAACATAGCTATCACAAGCAGTTACATCAGTTGGTGAATCTGCTGTTGGTGTCGAATTAATCGTTACTGTAAAAGAACTTTCATCTGTGCAATTAGGAACAGTGCCAGTCTCTGCATAAACATAAATGATCTGAGTAGCAGTAATTGTTGAACCAACTGAAATAGGTCCTACTCCGTTGGTAGATGAAAAATAATCCCCAACACCTAACGATGGAAGAACATAACTATCACAAGCAGTTACATCAGTCGGTGAATCTGCTGTTGGTGCGGTATTAATTGTTACTGTAAAAGAATTTTCATCCGTACAATTAGGAACAGTGCCAGTCTCTGCATAAACATAAATGATCTGAGTAGCTGTAATAGTTGAACCAACTGAAATAGGTCCTACTCCACCAGGAGATGAAAAATAATCCCCAACACCTAACGATGGAAGAACATAACTATCACAAGCAGTTACATCAGTTGGTGAATCTGCTGTTGGTGTTTGAATAACTGTAATCGTTCCTGTAGCAGTTGCAGTTCCACAACCACCTGTAAAAGGAATTGAATAATTGAACGTACCCGCTTGGGTGGGAGTTCCACTTATCGTAACGACACCATTTGATGCATTACCAGAAAAAGAGGCACCAACGCCAGGCGGTAATCCGTTGGCTCCACTAATACCATCACTATCTATACCTGTGGAATTGGTTGTGCCGTGAGTCACGTTTACTAAAGGTGTAGAAATACAAACTGTCGGAGTAGTAGAAGGAGCACCTACCGAGTAAGGAGATGGACAATTACAAGCAGGGTCTCCTGCATCCAAAACTGTAACGGTAAGACTAAGTGGAATGCCAAAACATCCTGAATTACTCTCAGGGTAAACATTATAAATCACTGTCTGAGTACCAGGCACACCGTTGATCAATGTTTCACCAATAATAAAGCTTGATGATGTCTCATTAGTTATTGTAGTAGTTTCTCCATTAACGTTCAGATTATCTGAAGCTTGCCAACAATAAGACGTTCCGCCGGACCCAGAAATAGATAAACTTGTTGTTTCTCCTGAGCAAATTGTTTCCGTTAATGGGTTACCTGTTACTGCTGGGGGTGTGCATGTTGAACAATTAGACACTGTTAACGATTGGTTCTCCATTACAACATCACAAACTGTTTGAATTTGACCTCCTCCAGCACCACATCCCGAAGTAAAGCCCCAGTTAGGAGAAGAATTATTACCCAAAAGAACCGCAAGATCACCAGAATAGGTTCCAACCACATTACCATCAAAAGTAGCAGTTAAGTTTCCTGTGGTTCCGGTTAACACATCCCAAGTTATACAAATATCATAGTCGGAACCATCAACTATTGATCCGCAGCAAGATTTCAAAGGAATTGGAGAAGACAAGTTGTTTGAAAATCCATTTTGATTGATTTCAGCATGATGGCAATTAATATCTGCATCAGGCCAGGTATCAAACTCCACCGCAACTGCATTGTTGAGAGCTTCATAACCTATATTTCCTCCAACACCCCCTAAAGACGCATCATTATTTCCGTTAAGGACAAAAGCTATTCCGTCTCCTGAATTTGGATTTGTTCCAAAATTTGCTGTAAATGTGAGATTGAAATCATTGGTTAAATCTAATGCTGAACAAACCCAGACATCACCTTCTCCATTCGCTGGAGTTCCATCAGTAAGCACAACGCAATTACCCGAAATAGATGGGGTTGGAATACCATTATTTAGAAATTTGTAATCACCATTGCAAGATCCAGGTCCTCCCGGACCAGAAACAGAGGTTAGACCTACTCCATTAACCGTTATTGCTTGAGAATAAGACTCATGCAGATATAGACTAAAAATTAAATAAATTAATACTATTCTCATAATATATGTTGTCTTTCTTTATTAGCACACTCCTTTCTATTGATGAAATTATTTCAATAACAGTTCCATTTAACCTACTTATTGTTTATAAAACAATAAGCTAAAGTAACATATTATTTTTAATAAAATTATTTTTTCAAGAATAAATTGCATTAAGTTGATTTTTGTTATATTGCATTCCATGAATTCGAATGCACTAATTCCCAAAGAACTAAAAAATTATTTCACCTTAGGTTTATCCATTGATTGTGTGGTATTTGGATTTGATGGAGAGAAACTGAAAGTCCTTTTAATTGAAAGAGGAGATAATCCATTTAAGGGATACTGGGCACTGCCTGGAGACCTTCTTGCACCAGATAAAGATCTCAATTCTTCCGTCAATGAGGTTCTCAATGACCTTACAGGACTAAATGATTTATTTTTTGAACAAGTAGAAACATTTGGAGAAGTTGATCGGCATCCTTTTGGAAGAGTTCTAACAACCAGTTATTATACCTTAGTAAAGATTAGCGACTATGAGTTAAACCCATCTTCTTTTGCTTGCGAAGCAAAGTGGTTCAATATCGAAGATGTTGCAGAACTAGCCTTTGACCATAATAAAATTCTAAATACGTGTTTTAATAAACTTCAAAGTTCAATAAGAATAAAACCGATCGGCTTTGAGCTCTTACCTCCAAAATTTACGTTAACGGAATTGCAACTTCTCTATGAAGCTATTTTGGGGTTGAAATTAGACACAAGAAACTTCAGAAAGAAAATTCTGAGTATGGAATTTCTTATTAACACCGGGAGTTTACAAGAAAATGTTTCTCACCGGCCAGCAAAACTTTTTGAGTTTGACGAAGTGCGTTATAAAACAATAACAGAAAATGGGTTTGCATTCGAAATTTAATTATCCATTTGCTAATTTTTCTTTTCAAAACATCTTGGTTTTATTGCACTTGTTTATATTAGTTATAGGTCAATAACTGCAGATAAAATGAATTAAATTTCTATGATAATTGTAGTTTTTACTTGCTTAATGTAATTTTTACAATATCTTAGCAGTCATAATTTAAGATCATTAAATGATGCTTACCACTTTAGATGTTTCAATTCTTGTTGTCTATTCAATTCTTATCCTAAGTGTTGGATTATACATGTCACGTTCTAAAAATGGAATTGAAAAAAACTCAAAAGATTATTTCCTAGCATCAAAATCCCTTCCATGGTGGGCTGTGGGAGCTTCTTTAATTGCTGCCAACATATCTGCAGAGCAATTTATTGGTATGTCGGGTTCTGGTTTTGCCATGGGTTTAGCGATTGCTTCTTACGAATGGATGGCTGCACTAACGCTTATCATAGTAGGTAAATACTTTTTACCAATTTTTATCGAAAAAGGTTTATATACAATTCCTGAGTTTCTAGAAAAACGTTACAATTCTCAAGTCAAATCCATATTAGCTGTATTTTGGGTTGTGCTCTTTATATTTGTTAATCTAACGTCGGTGCTTTATCTAGGGGCAACAGCGCTAGACACAATACTTGGAAATGGAGATGGTTCAACCATAGTATATAGTATAATAGGACTTGCTTTATTTACAGCCGCCTACTCTCTTTGGGGAGGATTATCTTCTGTTGCATGGACGGATGTAATTCAAGTAATTCTTTTAGTTGTAGGAGGACTAATTACAACATTCATTGCACTATCTGAAGTTTCTCCAGACAATACTATAATTAATGGGTTAAAATACATCTATGAAAAAGTTCCGGAGAAATTTGACATGATACTAGATTCAAGTCACCCCGAATATGCTAATCTACCAGGCATCGCTGTTCTAGTTGGCGGTATGTGGATTGCAAATATTTATTATTGGGGATTTAACCAGTATATTATTCAACGAACATTTGCTGCAAAAAGCTTAAAAGAAGCTCAAAAAGGAATTGTGTTTGCCGCTCTACTAAAAATGATTATACCATTAATTGTGGTAATTCCAGGAATTATCGCATTTGTAATGTATACGGATAGTCCACAAGTGGCAGCTGATTTCATAGGGCCTAATGGTGAAATTATGAATGACAAAGCATTCCCATGGCTAATCTCAAACTACGTTCCATCCGGCTTAAAAGGACTTGTATTGGCAGCACTTGCAGCAGCAATAGTATCGTCGTTAGCCTCTATGCTGAATAGTACTTCCACTATATTTACAATGGATATCTACAAACCTCTTATCAATAAAAATGCAAGCGAAAAGCAATTAGTAAATATTGGAAGAATTACAGGATTAACTGCTTTGATAATAGCCATTTTTGTAGCTCCAATGCTAGGTGGTATACCACAAGCATTTCAATATATACAAGAATATACGGGAATCGTTAGTCCTGGAATACTGGCTATATTTATTCTTGGCTTATTCTGGAAGAAAACAACTGGAAAGGCGGCGATAATAGGTGCCTTTTTATCTATTCCTATTGCCTTCTATTTCAAAGTGGGGTCAAAAGGATGGATCGATAGTAATCTCTTCCCTGATCTGCCATGGATGCACCAAATGGGACTTACTTTCCTAATTACAGCTGTTCTTATGATACTTATTTCTTTCCGTCAAAACAAAGGTCAAGATGATGAAAAAGGAATTGATTTAAATAAATCCTTATTTACAACCTCCCCTGTGTTCAACGTACTTTCTTTTGCTGTAATTTTGATGCTAATCGTTTTATATGCATTATTCTGGTAATATGAAATTTTGGATGATTACCATATCAATAATTTGTTCGTTATTCACGAATGCTCAAGACAGTCTTGTAAAACCATCTCCTTTACAAGGACTAAGCATCAGCGGTAATTATAGATTTTACGGTCAACACAGATTTCTAACAGATCCTTACGCTTTTGAAATAGCAAATGGAGAACCGGTCTATATGGAAGGAAGAAATATTCTTATTGGTGACGCTACACAATTGCCAGAGTTGACACTAAATATTAGTGGAAGACCTAATTCTAAAACATCTTTTGGGACAGATTTAGTAGTCTGGAATCAAATGACCGGAGATTTTGATTACTACAGAAATCTGCAGCTAGGAATCAATTTATATGGCAATTTTTCTACTGATTTTGGAAATGTTGGAATACGAGCAGGAGGAATCCATTGGCACCAAATGACTCCGTTTACAATGCGGTCTTTTGCCGGATTCAATCGTTACAGTTTGTTCGAGAGAAACCCTTGGGACCCACAGTTTAAAAATGTTGACGAAAGATACTCACAATACTACAAGCTAGGTGCTATATCGCAAGATACCAGATGGGCACAGCAAGCATTTCAAGGGCTTATTATGGATATAACAGAGCTCCCTCTAGGGCTCTCATTGAGCTTGATTTACGGGAAAACACAAAATGCTGGCTCTGCATTTGCAGCAGCTAACAGTATTCCCGAAGACTCTTCTTCGGTTACATTTCTTGGGTTGCTAGAAAATACCATCCCCAACAATGTCTATGGTGGTCAGTTTACCAAAGTATTTGGAAAACATTCAATAGGTTTAAACTCGTTTAATCGATATAGTTACAGTGACCTACTTGCTCAAGATGAAATTCATAATAGCGTGCATACAACTACTTTTAACTTTATGTTCAATAAAATTGAAATAACAGGAGAAGCTGGTATTGGACAATATAGAGATGTTTATCAAGATTTAGGGATAGGAGAGCTCATTTCTACCAAAATAAAACTGACTGAAAAGTTAATTCGGAAATTACCTATGGAGATCCACTTATATCGCATCGCTTCGAACGTGGTAAATAACAATTCTGAATTTGTTAACACCTCCGTGGTCGAAGTTCCATCGGCTGCGGCTAGCTCACAACAAGTTATCGGATCGAATGGTGTACTGCAACAAACGGGTAGTGCCATGCTAGGGGTTGGACAAATGGCAAATAACCGACAAGGATTAAATCTTAACTCAGACTTCAAAATTAAACTAGGTTCGAACCACATCAAAGGGGTCATTGGAATGGGGATTTCTCAAGAAATTGAAAACCTCAATAATCAAATCACCTATGGACATGCAATTAATGGTCTAACCATGTCAAGGCTTTGGCGATGGAGTTTCCCCGCCAATGTTGGACCATATAATAGACTCTCTGTTTTATACCGAGGCGTATTCGAAACAGTTAATCTAACTGATTTAGATGCCAGTGGAAATGTTGTAAACGACAAACACTTCAACAATATTGAAACTCAATTGAAATACGAGTTCAAATTATTTGACAGACCATTTTACATGTTTTATTTGGGAATGTATAACTCAGTCCAACCTAATTTTTCTACGATAACTGTATTCACAGAAGATGCATACATAAGGTACTATGCTCACCAGTTTGAAAATTATTATAGAATTCATCCTAAACTAGTTCTGGCTCAATATTTAGGGTTGGAGCGTGTAATTGGAAATTATTCTACACAAGTAGAAATTGAATCTAATAGACCTTTGAATCAAAATGGTTTAGCAATAGGTTTTGGTCTAGATTACGTATTAGCAAAAAACACAATGCTTTACCTTAGACATAGGTATTTCAAATTTGAAGACACGAGTTACGCTTTGTCAAAATTTGCGGGGAATGAGTCTACAATCGAACTAAAAATTAACTTCTGATGAGTAAAATTTCTCTAATAATAGTATGCTTAGGGCTAATTCCAGCAGTATTAGCCCAAAAACAGAAATCCCAGATTAATGGAAGTGCTAGAACCTATATATTCTCGAATAACTTGGATATTGATGATGATATAGACACCATTACCACCAGAAAAGCTAACTACGGTCATTCTTTACTAGATTTCGGAGTAAGTGCTTTTCCAAACAAGAACACAGAAATAATTGGTATGTTTAGAATTCGCAACGAACTAGGAGGTTTCTGGGGCGGTGGCGTTTCTTTTAATGTAAGACAATTGACTTTAAAAGGAGTAGCGGGCGATATTGTTCGCTATGAATTAGGAGATATTGACATCAAACAAACTCCCTATACCGTTTGGAATTTTGGGGAAGAAGGGAATATAAATGAAGCGGATATATTCGCTTCAAGAAGACAAGTTGTTCATTATGATATGTTTTACAATGACTCTTCAAATGCTTGGCGTATGCAAGGAGCGCAAGCTAAATTTGGATTGAATTTCAACAAAGGTATTAAAGCTATTAATTTTCATGGCTTCATGACGAGGCAAAAAACGACAGATGGATTAACAACACCTGAGAGAATGTTCGGGGGAGGTAAGATTGGAATTGAGGCCTCAGAAAATTTGTCGATCCTTTTTAATAGTGCTAATATATTTGACCTAACTGAGACAATAGCGGATAGTCTTCAATTTAAGAATTCCGTCCATACAGCAAGCCTCGAATATAAAAACGATTTAAAAGACAGTCTTGAATTTGGATTCAATTCGGAAATGGGATTGTCATCTACCAATTACATCAATTATCAAGACACACGAGCACCCGAATCGCTTTCTGATTGGTTTATAGATGCAAATATTTACACCAACCTAAAAAATAAAGGTGTAATTGTAAAACTTGGATACAAAGATGTAGGAGCAGACTTTAGGTCTCCTTCAGCTCAAACAAAACGTATAGATTATTCAAAATTCCCTAGAGTTTATAAGCAGTTTACAAACAATTCACTCGGAAGAGTATTGAGCTATGCAGATTTTATTAGTGGTAATACGGACAACTCTTTTAAAATTTCTGAAGAACTATTGCCATATTATGCTGCCTACAACAACACTAACCCCTATGGAGCAGCTACTCCAAATCGACGTGGTATCTATCTTAATCTAGCGCGAAAAGACTCTATTGGTTTCAAGACTTCTTTCATTAAAGTTGCGGGACTTACAGAATCTGTTGGAACCGGAACACTTCAAAAGAAAATTTTCCTGCTTACAGAAGCTGGAACAGATCTTTATCTAAATGATTTATTTAAATGGAATCGTTTATTAAAATTAGATCTTGGAATGCGTTATGAAAATACCACTAGGACAGGAAAAGAATATGAAAACATTCAACTAGCAAGCACTTTTATTGATCTTGGTTTATCTTGGGAAATAGCGGAAAAACTCGATATACTAGCCGGTGCAAAACTATGGTCAGTTAGCGGAAATGCCTTTATCAATGAAAGAAACCTATTCAATTCGATTGATGATTTCGATATTGTTGATTTAAATTTCACAGAAAACGTTCTTGCAGCGGGTCTGCAATATAGATTCAGCGAAAAAAATATTTTCTCTTTGCACTATCAGCAATTCAATATTAATCATGCAGATGATGCAGTGATTGATTATGGAATGTCTCAATTTACTATTTTATACAACCTATTCTTTTGAATATGAAACAAACATTATCAATATTAGCAATTGGCATGGTTCTCTTTACAGGCTGCAGAAAAAATGAACCAGAAACTTTCTACGGACCCGATTTAAATGATTTATTTGGTCCTTTCAGCATTGTTCAAAACATCACAGTAAGCCACAATCCAATAAATTTTGCTCTAGATGGAAACCTATCTTTCAATGGCGAATTATCGAAAAATACGGATTGGGTAATTACTATTACTGGAGCAAATTCTGGGGCAATAAGAAACATTACTGGATCGGAGCGCATTTTATCCAGTGCTAACGCAACTTGGAACGGAGGAGCCAACTCCTACCCTGCATTCTCTATAGAGGACGTTTACATAGAAATTACATTTCCCAATGAAGAAGGATCGCCAGTATTGTATGATACAGTGGCAATTACAGGAGAAAAAATAGATGATGGTGTATTAATTACAGGATTTGAAAATGGTGCAGGATCAAATTGGGTCGTTTTTAACCAAACTACGGTAACTGGTGAAATTGTATGTGGAAATGGAGAATCTGCAAAGGGTACTTGTCATTATAGTGTTGAAGGAGTGGTTGGCTGGGATTGGGCTAAAGGATCTGTTTCTATACAGCCAGATGCTGGAACTTTTCCGCTACAATCCAGCCCTAACAATTTGTTTTTTAATATGGCTCTTAAACCAGTTGAAAGTGTTGGACCAACGAGCTCATTCATCCAAATTTGGTTTGATGAAGACGAAAACGATGATGGTATATTTGACCCAAATACGGAAGACCGATATATCTATGAATACTGGACAACTGATACTATTTGGGAATTGGTAAGTGTTGAATATGCTAGCTTAACACAAGATGAAAACGGTGACCCATTAGTTACTAATGGAAACGGTTTACCTGAGCCTTCTAAACTGCTATCGGTCAACCTATTTTTTCTATCGGATCCAAACAACGGAAATGCCAAGGCCTTGTTCGACCATATAATATTCACCTCTAACGGTCCATATAACCCTTGAAAAACACATTTGTCATAGGGATACTAATTATTGTAGGTGCTTGCGGTTCTGTTAAGTTCCAAAAACAAACCCTTTACGATAGGTATGAGAAGCCCCTGCCAAAAAAACAAGGAGCTCAAACCATATTTGAGGATGCACTTGGAACAATGTGGCATGAATTAGCAGAATGTGGTGAATTCTCTCTAACTAATGAGATTCAGCCGCATTCCGGGAAAAGCTGTATAAAAATTATATGGGATAGAGGTAAAGGATGCACATGGGCAGGATTTGGAAATAGTTACAACAATTGGGCTCCGGTTGATTTATCACAAGATAGATTTAAGAAAGCTTTATCGTTTTACGTAAAATCAACTTCTAAACCGGTTAAATCCATTCCAATAGTTGCTAATTTAGAGGATTTTGGAGGTGGTGGAAGCTACTATTTTGTTGATGCTAAAAAATATCTTAACGGTCTAGAAATTGATTCGATTTGGAGACAAATCGTTGTGCCACTCTGGGATTTTCCTGTTAATGAAGAAGAAGTTGATATCTACTCCATAAAGCAGGTTAAATTTCAATTAGAAGGTACAGGTTCGTTTTACCTTGATGACATAGAGATAATAGATTATTCCAAAAAAGAATACCAACAAATGAGAGATGCAGTTGAACTCATGAAACCAAAAGGAAAGGCTAATCAATCAATATATCCGGGAAGGAGCTTGAAAGAGGATATATGGGGATATGAGAATAATAACTGTCAAATATTGGAAGAACGACAAGAGGAAAACAATCAACATATCTATTGGAATTTCAAACCCGATTGTAATTGGTCAAAGTGGGGAATAAACTGGAATAACTGGTACCAAGTGAACTTTAGAGGTATTACAGCAACTTCAAAAATAATTTTTAAAGTCAAAACCAGTCCGGGTGCGGTTTTCAACATAAAACTTGAAGATTTTCATGGACATTCAACCATAATCTATACGCATGAAGAGGCTAGCTCATGGAAACTAATTAAAATATCACTAGCTGAACTAGATTTGAAAGGTAAAAAGTTTAAGCTCGATCAAATTAAACAACTGCTATTCGAAGGTCTTGAACCGGGGGAGGTATTTATTGATAGCATCAAAATTGTAGAATAATGAAAAGAGATGGAATATTTTTATTCATCGGAGTATGTTTATGTTTTCTTTACTCATGTGAATCGAGTAATGAGTCAACAATTAATACGGTAAATGCCTCTACCATAAATAATCCAACCATTTTTGACTACGGAACTGACATCGAAAATTTGATTTCAAATATGTCTATTGAAGAGAAAGTTGGACAAATGACACAAATCAATATAGATTTGGTTTCAAAAGGAGAAGTTTTCAACCTTAAAAAACCCCACGAATTAGATACTGTCAAACTTGATTCTGCAATTAATCATTATTTTGTAGGTTCATTCTTGAATGTAGGAGGACATACATATACCAGACAGCATTGGAAAGAAATCATAAATACTATTCAGCAAAAGGCAATTAGTGAGGGAAATGGAATTCCAATTATCTATGGAATTGATGCAATCCACGGTGTAAATTATACGGTGGATGCTACCCTATTCCCGCAACAGTTAGGTCAAGCTGCTACATGGAACCCAAAATTAGTTGAATCTGGAGCTGGGGTTGCCGCCTATGAGTGTCGTGCTTCCGGAATACCATGGAATTTTTCTCCTGTATTAGACTTGGGAAGACAGCCGCTTTGGTCAAGGTTTTTTGAGACATATGGAGAAGATGTTTTTCTTGCCAAATCCATGACAGAAGCTGTTATTAAAGGCTATCAAGGTGACGACCCTTCCGATTCGTATAAAGTGGCGGCTTGCCTAAAACATTTTCTCGGATACAGCATGCCATTATCAGGAAAGGATAGAACTCCAGCATGGATACCAGAAAGACAATTGAGAGAATATTTTTTGCCAACCTTTCAAAAAGCAATTGAATTAAATGCGCTTACCATTATGATTAATTCAGGTGAAATAAATGGAATCCCTGTTCACGTTAATTACGATATTTTAACCGTTTTACTTCGAAAAGAAATGGGGTTTAAAGGTCTAGTGATAACAGACTGGGAAGACATTATCAAACTTTACAGAGATCATAAAATAGCAAAAAACATGGATGAAGCAGTGAAAATGTCCATAATGGCGGGAGTTGATATAAGTATGACTCCAAATGATTATTCCTTTAATAGAGCATTGATTGGGCTAGTTAAAAGAGGAGAAGTTCCAGAAGAAAGGTTAGATGAATCCTGTCGCAGAATTTTATGGGTAAAGAAAAAACTTGGCTTACTGAGTAATCCAATTCCTGATTTTGATATCTATGAAGATTTTGCTTCTAGCAAACATAAAGAATTAGCTCAAAAAACAGCCGAAGAATCCATCACATTGCTAAAAAACGAAAAGGGTGCTTTGCCATTATCAAAAAACTCAAACATTCTAGTTTGCGGTCCAGCAGCAAATTCACTGAATATATTAAATGGAGCTTGGACCCATACTTGGCAAGGTTTGGATACAAATTACAACACGAAAGGATGTCTAACCATTTACGAAGCGATTAAAGAAATGACCGAAATTGATGTGAATATTGCAGAAGGCGCAAAATTGTATGAAAATAAAGGCATTAACTCAATTATTTCGCAAGCCAAATCTGCAGATGTTGTGGTTGTATGCCTTGGAGAGGAACCTAGCACCGAAAAACCTGGTGACATCGAAGATTTAAATCTTCCCCAAGCTCAAAAAGACCTTGTACAAGAACTCAGTAAGCTTAACAAAATAATAATTATGGTTCAGGTGTTTAACCGACCCCTGATTGTTCGCGATATAGAGCCATTGGTAGATGCTGTTGTCAATTGCTACCAACCTGGAGATTATGGAGCTAAAGCGTTGGCAAATATACTATTTGGAAATGTAAATCCTTCAGGTAAACTTCCTTTTACCTATCCAAGGTATACAGGTTCGCTTATACCCTATGACTATAAGCATACGGAAAAATTAGACAAAAATTTTGGTAACAACGCCTTCAACCCTCAATGGGAATTTGGGTTTGGGTTAAGCTACACTCTCTTTGATTACACTAACCTACAACTAAACCAATCAAGTTACGGAATTTCTGACACCATGGAGGCAACAGTTGATATAACTAATGCTGGAAAGATAAATGGTAAAGAAGTGGTTCAAGTTTACATTAGTGATCTTGTGGCATCGATAACACCCTCCGTAAAAAGACTCAGAGCATTCAACAAAATTGAACTGAAAGCTGGTGAAACGAAGACAGTAACTCTGAAAATCCCTATTCACGAATTAGCATTTGTTGGAAAAGACAATAATTGGACAACGGAATTAGGAGATTTCCAATTATTTATAGACACGTTAAACACTTCTTTTTCACTGAAATAATTTGATTTCACATATGAATTGACTAATTTTAATTTATCTTATTGTATTTTAAACAAAAACCTATTGATTATGAAGAAAATATCTATATTTCTATTGGCTACAATGATCATAAATAGTGCTATTGGGCAAACCATCTGGGATGATTTTGACAACCCAGAGAATGTAGTTTATGCCTATCACGATGGGATTGGTTTTGATCAAATGTTCACTAATCCAGCAACAGGAGGAGTTAACACAAGCGGAATCTGCGCTAGCTACGATAGAAATCCAGGAGTACTGTATGATGTAATTGTTGTCGATCCTGCGGGCACGAATGTGGTTTCTTCGGTTGCAGACTACGTTATGGGAACAAAAACACTATCTGTAAAGGTATACAGTCCTGGTCCTGGCTTAACAGTGCAAATTACTCTCGAAGACAAAAATGTGGCCGGCCCTACTAACTATCCTGTCGGCAGACATAGCGAGTATACAGCTACCACAACCGGAAATAATGCTTGGGAAACTCTAACTTTTACCCTCGTTAACACACCTGACCCTGCCGTTTCAGATACGAGTATAACTAGAATGGTTTTATTATTTGAACCTAACACGAATAATGCGACCAACTGGCTGTGGGACGACCTAATAGGTCCAGATTTTATTGATCCTTGTCAAGGCGGTATTTTTGACCCATCCATTGGTGATGATTTCGAATGTCAAAGAAACCTAAACTACACATTCACCAATGGAAGTTTGTCTACTGTGACGAACCCAATGTCTTCTAGTAACAACACATCTAGCCACTGTGGTTTCTTTAAAAAATTCCCACCTCCAACAAACGACGGTGCTTTTGGAGGTAATTTAACGACCCCATTCACTACTGCAGATTATAACAGGGTGCATATAGATTTATATGATATGGCTGCTCCACAAGATTTCTATGTTATTGTTCAAGATGCAGGCAGTAGCAGCGTAGCAGAAATTACACATACAACAGCAGCTTCATCAGATTGGCAAACGTATGATTTAGATTTAACTGGAATTCCTTCAAGTACCCAAATAACAAATATTGTGTTGCTCCTTAATCCAGCTACTTCAACTGAAGACTCTATATTCATTGATAACTTTAGGTTTTCATTTGATCCATCTAGCATTTCAAAACAAGACTTAAGCTCAAAAACGAAGATTTATCCAAATCCTTTCGCTGATAATTTTACTATTTCATCAACAGATTTCATTTCTACCATAAAAATAACGGATTTAACTGGAAAACTTATCCATAAAGAAACTCCTGGCAACTTAAAAGAATGTTTAATCAATACAGCATTTTTGGAATCTGGTATTTACATAATTACTATCCAAAATAATCTAGGAACATCTTTTTCAAAAGAACTGATAAAACATTAAAACCATGGAAACAAATAGGTATGAATTATTTTAACACTATATTATTTTTGATATCTATTATTTTGTTTACTTCATGCAAGCAAAGTGATCCCATCCAAACACAATATAATCTTGTTTGGTCTGATGATTTCAACGGAACAGAACTCGATGAGAACAAATGGGATATACAGCTTGGAGATGGTTCCGATTATGGACTATGGCAATGGGGAAATAATGAAGCCCAATACTACAGAGCTGAAAATATTGAAGTGAATGGAGGCTTTCTCAAAATCAAAGCGATGGCAGAAAATTTTGCAGGCTATGACTATACCTCTGCCCGAATACGTTCGATAGGTAGTGGAGATTTCAAATATGGAAGAATAGAGGCATCTATTCGTATGTCGGATGTTCAAGGATTGTGGCATGCGTTTTGGCTTCTTCCTAGTAACCCAAGTGAATCATGGCCAGAGAGTGGTGAAATTGACATTATGGAATATGTAGGTAAAAAACCAGATGAAATATTAAATACTGTTCACTTTGCAGATCAATTTTCAAATCATCAATACATCAGTGACCCCGAGTACTTCATCCAGAATAATGAATTTCACAAATATATTGTGGAATGGAATGAAAATATTATTACCTGGTATATTGATGATTTAGAGACGTTTAAAGTAACTAGAACAAACAATCTTATCAGTTCTACTTGGCCATTTGATGCAGAATTTCATCTACTACTTAATACGGCTGTTGGTGGAAATTTAGGAGGAAGTGTAGATGCTAACGCACTCCAAAACCCGCAATATATGGAAGTAGATTATGTGAGAGTTTACCAACGCTAATTGATATACGAGAAATAATATTAATGACAAAAACATTTATATCAACGTTCTTATTAGGAATCTTTTGTGGCTTCATTCATGCTACCCCTATTGCCGTAGAAATAGTAAAAAATAAAAATGGCTATCAACTACTTAGAGGAGGTAAACCCTACTATATACAGGGAGCTGGAGGAACAGTTCATCTGGACAAATTAAAATCTTACGGAGGTAACTCAATTCGAACTTGGGGTGTAGATGCAAATACGGATAAAATTCTTGATGAAGCTGAAAAAGAAGGCTTGACAGTAACATTTGGAATTTGGATGGGACAAGAAAGGCAGGGATTCGATTATAGTAACGAAGAAGCTGTAAAAACACAGCTTGAAATGTTTAGACAAACTGTCCGGAAGTACAAAGATCATCCAGCTATACTAATGTGGGGAGTGGGTAATGAAATGGACTTAGACTATAGCAATTTCGATGTTTGGAAGCATCTTGAGGAGATTTGCAAAATGATTCACGAAGAAGATCCCAATCACCCAACTATGGCAGTTACTGCAGGGTTAGATGTAGCAGAAGTTAAACTCATAAATAAATTTACCCCTAGTCTAGACATTCTAGGAGTAAACACATACGGAGACATTTCTTACCTACCAGAATCGATTAAAGTATATGGCTGGAACAAACCTTACGTAGTTGCAGAATGGGGTCCTTATGGCTGGTGGGAAGTTACTAAAACTAGCTGGGGTGCATCTATTGAAGAAACGAGCACACAAAAAGCCGAAACCTATTCTAAAAGCATCAAAGCCATAGTTTCTGATAAAAACAATTGCTTAGGCTCTTATGTGTTTCTTTGGGGTCAAAAACAAGAACACACTTCCACATGGTTTGGCTTGTTTACTGAAAGTGACGAAGAAACAGCTGTAATGGATGTGCTTATCGAAGAATGGACTAGTAAACCACCAAATAACTTTGCTCCCAGCATACAAAATTTTAAACTTACCAATAAAAGTGCACACGAAAATATCATTGTTAACTCCACAATTCAGCTGGAAGCATCTGTTGTGATTGAAGATGAAGACGATGATAAGTTAACCTATGAATGGCAAATTATTCCAGAAAGCACAGATAAGAAAACAGGAGGCGACAAAGAAAGAGCACCACGTCCATTGAAAGGATTTTTTCCAAAGAATTCTACAAGCAAATCAATAGTTAAATTCTACACACCCAAAAAAGAAGGTGAATACCGATTATTTCTCTATGTTCATGATGGCAATGGAAATGTAGCCACTGGTAATATTCCCTTTAAAGTTCAGGATTAGATTTGTTATGTTGACAGAATCCTAAGCAATTAAATATTTTGAACCATATTCCTTTTACTTTTATGAAATTCCGCTAGTCTATCGAGAGGACGCCGCAGAATCAAACCAATTTGAATACCATTATCAGCACAAATGTCCCTAAGTTCATTTTCTAGTAAACTTGCAATTGAACCCACAAAATTGACTTTTACTCTCTGATAATCTTTATAACATTTAACATGTATATCTATAAATTGTTGAAAATTACTTCGAATAAGTTTTTGTGAATACTTTAATTCTTTATGCTTAATAAAAATAGGCATAAATGAAGCTATATAAACATTGGCATTTGGCTTCATATATACATTTTCATTAATCACAGCGTTTGTCAATCCCATGTCAATAAGCTCCTTTTCTATTGGAGCCGGTAGTCTTTTATACTGGAAATCAGCAAGCAAGATTTTACCAAAGTGACTTCCACTTCCCTCATCCCCCAAGATGTAGCTTAGAGCAGGCAATTCTTCTGAAACAATTCCACCATCATAATAACATGAATTTGAGCCGGTTCCTAAAATACAAGAAATGATAGGTTCGCCTGTATAGCAGGCAAAAGCAGCTGCGGTTAAGTCATGAGAAACAAAAACCTCCGCTTTAGAAAAAAAATGAGAAAGTGCTTTTTCTAAAATTGAATTTAATTTTACCGATGAACAACCAGCACCGTAAAAAAATACTTCTGCTATTTCATCCTTTATCTGGCATAATTCTTTATGACGGTTTAATTCTCGCAAAACATCTTCTTTCTTATGGAAATACGGGTTAAATCCTTTGGTAGAAAATGTTGTTTCTACAGGAGCACCTATCAATTTCCAATCTGCTTTTGTAGAACCACTTTCAACAACTAAAAACATATTCTGGATTTTCTATTAGATTTCAAAAATAATAAAAATATCTTTAGATATTGTACTTTATACAAAAAGTAATTAACTTTGTTATTTATCAAAGTAAAATTAATTGCAAACAAAACCGAAACAAACTACATAGATATCAATGCAATTCAATGAAAACAGAACAACTTGAATTGCCAACAAAAGAAAATTTTGATTTAATAAAGCTATCAATATGAATTTGAAGCAAAAAATAAGGTACAAAATAAATCCATTTAATATTGTGATTTTTGGTGGAGATGGTGACCTATCAAAACGAAAGATTGTTCCTGCTCTCTTTCACAGATATGCTGCCAAGCAATTAAATGTAGATTTTAATATCTATTGTATTTCGCGATCTTCAAATGATGAGGAGCAATTTAAGACAGTACTTAGAGAATTTATTGTAAAAACCAACCACAAAGGCTCCAAAGAAAAGGCTACAGATGAATTCCTCAAGCATGTCAAACTCCTACAAATCAAAAAAAATAGTGATGCATTTTATGCTGATTTAAAAAATAGTCTAGATGAAAATGCCGAGCGCCAAAGGGTGTTCTATTTTTCGGTACCTTCCTCAGCTTTTTCAGAAATATGCGGAACACTTCGAAGTTCAGGATTAGTTAATGATAGCAGTAAGGTAGTTTTAGAAAAACCATTAGGTCATGACTTAAAATCAAGTCAATCCATTAATGCGATTATCTCTTCAACATTTAAGGAAAAACAGATATTCAGAATTGATCATTACCTTGGAAAAGAGACGGTACAAAACATTATGGTTTTGCGATTTGCTAACCATCTTTTCGAGAGAGCATGGAATG
>Ga0209406_1000131_pt1 | contig 66721 bp, 46 predicted proteins | sample COGITO_mtgs_1204_FD_184808 | JGI IMG/M metagenome (GOLD analysis project Ga0209406, IMG submission 184808) | Pelagic marine microbial communities from North Sea - COGITO_mtgs_120426 (SPAdes) (version 2) | ecosystem: Environmental > Aquatic > Marine > Epipelagic ... | reverse complement strand
CCAATCGGCACAGATGGACTGGGAAAATTACGCATCTCTACGCGCGGAATGTCCCTTGGCGATGCGAACTACAAAGGCTTAATTCGGTTTCAGGGACCTGATGGCAACACCCAAGAATTCCCGTATTACACGCCGAGTTTTACGGTCGCAGAACCTGCTTTGGTGGTGTCGCCGACCGCCATGAACGTATTCTACCGCGGTCTTCCGAACCCGGTAGAAGTTTCTGTTCCCGGTGTTCCTGGCGATAAAATTGACGTCAGAATAACTGGAAATCACAGAATTAAAAAAGAAGCAAACGGTACCTATACCGTAAATCCAGGACAAGGAAAGAAAGCCTCGATTACCGTAACAGCCACCCTACCAGATGGAAGTAAAAAAACTTTACCCTCTCGCGAATTCAGAGTAAAGTCACTCCCGGACCCCGCACCCTTTTTTATTGGAAGAACGAATTCGAATCCGAAAATTACAAAAGCTGAATTATTAGGAGCCGATGGTCTGGGTGCCCAAATGGTGAATTTCAATTTCGATGTTGATGTATACGTTAGATCATTTACAATATCATTGAGTCGAGATGGCACGGTTATTCGAAAAACCAGCACTTCCAATAAACTCACCGAGGATATGAAAGCGCTCTTCAAGAGAGTTTCCAAAGGGAGCATCATCAATTTTGAAGACATAGTAGTCCGAATGCCTGATGGGGAAGATAGACTCGTCGGGGGTCTCAAACTGAAGGTTCAATAACAACTTGAAAGATGAAAAAAATACTAATTCACTTAGTTTGTTGCTTCCTGGTACTATTGCAGATAAATGAGTCCCAAGCTCAAGTCTCTAATGTTCTTGATGGAGCATACGTCAAGGAATCAAATATTACGAAGCGAGTAGTACCATATCCTGCGCTGCGAGAAGCTGACGTCATGTATACAAAACGTATTTGGCAGACTTTGGATTTGAAAGAAAAAATCAATCATCCATATTACTATCCAATTCTTCCGATAGCTGATCGCAAAAACCTTTTTGACGTAATTCGGCAAGCTCTCTTGGTAGAAGGGTCTTTAGTAGCATATGGCACCGGGCCAGACGGGTCTGATGACGAATTCCGTTATCCAATGGCACCTTCACAAATCGATTCAATTCTGACTCCTACAGTACGTATTCCAAAGTACGATCTTCAGACTAATGAGCGGTTACCTGATAGCGTAATAACACTAGCAATCGAAAGTCAAGCAATTACTCGCTATTTAATCAAAGAGGATTGGATCTGGGATCGGCAACGAGGCGAACGCTATGTGCGCATAATTGGCTTAGCTCCGCAGTACGTAAAATCAACGGATAATGGCCCTGAATTCGAAACGCTTTTCTGGCTGTACTACCCAGAGTGCCGCTATGTTTTGGCCAATGCGGACGCGTTCAATCCCATGAACGACGCCCAGCGCCGCACGTACGAAGACCTGTTCCAAAAACGATTCTTCAGCAGCTTCATCCACAAGGAGTCCAACGTCTACGATCGATCTATTACGGCATATGCGCGTGGCTTAGATGCATTGGCAGAGTCCGAGCGCATCAAGCATGAGTTGTTCCTTCTGGAACATGATTTGTGGCATTACTGATACAGATCTCACTGCAAAAAAGCCGGCTCTTTGGATCCGGCTTTTTTTTGGCTCACTCCTGAGCGACCTTTGCCGCCCATGTTAAGCATTTCCAACCTATCTGTTCACTTCGGACAACGGACACTCTTCGAAAACATCGATTTATTTATCGGGCAACGCGAACGTGTTGGATTGGTCGGTAGAAATGGTGCTGGGAAATCTACGCTGCTCAAAATAATATCTGGCCTTCAATCTCCAACCCAAGGCAACGTGAGCATGCCCAAGGATGCCCAAATCGGCTACCTCCCGCAGGAAATGCAGCACAATGAAAACGCGACCATCCTGGAAGAGGCAATGGCAGCTTTTGAAGAGACCCAGCGATTGGAGGAACGCGTCGACGCTCTGACCAAAGAGTTGTCCGAACGCACCGATTACGAAAGCCTGGAATACACCCGACTTATAGAGGATTTGACCTCCGCGAACGAACGCATCGATCTGTTAGGTGGAGCTTCCCAAGAGGAGCAAGTTCAGCGAATTCTCCAGGGCCTCGGCTTCATGGCAAGCGATATGTCCCGTACCATGAGTGAATTCTCGGGTGGTTGGAAGATGCGTGTTGAACTGGCAAAGCTCCTGCTCCGAAGCCCTGAATTGCTGCTGTTGGATGAGCCGACCAACCACCTGGATCTCGAAAGCATTCAATGGCTGGAATCGTTTTTACAGCAAAGTGGAAGCTCGATTCTGCTTATTTCGCATGATCGTGCTTTCCTGGATAACCTTACAACGCGTACAATTGAGATTACCCCCATCAAACTCTTTGACCACAAATCGAGTTATACCAAATACCAGGTTTGGCGAGAGGACGAAAGAATGCGCCAAGAACAGGCCTTCAAAAATCAACAGAAGTACATTGAAGAGACGGAGGTTCTGATCAATAAGTTTCGGGCGAAAAAGAACAAAGCTGCCTTTGCGCAGTCCCTTATCAAAAAGCTTGATAAACTAGAACGCATTGAAGTGGATGCGTCGGACAAAGCTGACCTCCGATTTCGCTTCCCTGCCGCACCTCGCTCTGGAAAAGTAAGCATCGAAGCAAAACAGCTAAGCAAGTCATTCGGCGATCTCGAGGTATTCCAGAACGTCGACTTCATCCTACCAAGAAAACAGAAGGTGGCCTTGGTGGGGAAAAACGGAGCAGGAAAGACGACGCTCACACGGATCTTCATGAAAATGGAGGCCGCTCAAGGCAGCATGACCATTGGTCACAATGTAGACATTGGCTACTATGCACAGAACCAAGCAGAAGAACTCGATGGAAATCTCACCGTCTTCGAAACACTGGATGAGGTCGCGGTTGGAGAGATTCGGAAACGATTGCGTTCCATTCTGGGTTCTTTTCTATTCTCCGGCGAGGATGCGGATAAAAAAGTCCGGGTGCTTTCTGGCGGCGAAAAGGCACGCCTAGCCCTCTGTAAATTATTGCTCCATCCGTATAATTTACTCATCCTCGATGAGCCAACCAATCACTTGGATATTCGTGCAAAAGAAGTGCTAAAAGGAGCACTGAAAGCTTACGATGGTACACTCATCATCGTTTCCCATGACCGGGATTTCTTGTCTGACCTCACCGAAATGGTCTATGAGGTTACCCCCAATGGACTCAAACAGTATATAGGTGACATCAAGCAATTTCTTCACGAAAAACACGCCACGAGCATCAGAGCATACGAGTCCAAAAAGGGATCAACGGTGGCCAATCCAGGTGCCGCCACGTCCAACAAAAAACAAGATACTACTACGAATAAAGAAACTTATTCAGCTCGCAAAGAACGGGAACGAACAGAGCGTAAGCTCAAGAATGCGATCAAGAAGTACGAAACTCGGGTTCAAGAAAAGGAAGCAGAAACCAAGCTATTGGACACAGAAATGGCCTCCATTGATGCCAATGACCGACAAAAGCTCACCGAACTCGCCTACCAATATGAGGCCGTTCAACAAGCGCTCTACGATGCCATAGAAAAATGGACCAAAGCCACCGAGCAGTTAGAATCACTGCCAAAAAATGTGTGAAAAATTAGATTGAGTGTTGAAAACCTCTGTTTAAAAGTCCCTCAAACAGGAGTTTTTTTTGAGCGCCCGATTGAAACTCATTGTCGATTTTCGTCGTATGCAGATAGTGAAGAATTCTCTACTCGTCTTTTTGGTGTTTTTCGGAGCTCTCCAGGGCAACGCTCAGCAAACACCCCTTTCCGTCGGAATCAACTTTGGCGGGGCGAATTACCTTGGTGAAATCGGTGGCAAATATGACCCTCGAGCATCCGTGCTGGACGCAGACATTATCACAACCTCGCCCAGCATCGGTGGGTTCTTGCGTTACGCCGCCAATGACCGTGTGCGTATTTCTGGGGAAGTCAACTACGTCAAGATCAAACAGGCCGATGTCAACGCGGAAGATCCTGCACGTCAAGCGCGCAACCTCAATTTTCGAAACCGCATGGTCGAATTCGGTTTCCGGACAGACCTGACGGTGTTTCATATCGCAGATCGCAGCACCAATCGCAATTTCACAAAGCCGGGCAAACTCTTCATCAAAGGCTATGTCTTTACCGGAGCCTATGGAGTTCTGCACAATCCACAAGCGCAAATCACGCATGACCCCAATAACGAATGGGAAGATCGTTGGTATGATTTACGCGCGCTTCGAACGGAAGGACAGGTTGAAGAATATGCTTCTTTGATCGCAGCCATTCCCTTGGGGCTTGGAATTGAATTCGGATTGGGATATGGATGGGTCATGGGCATTGAAGGCTCGTGGAGATCCACCTTCACGGATTATCTCGACGACATTTCTGGCATGTACGCCAATCCAGACGTGCTTACGCCGTTGGCTGAGGCCATAAGCTCACAATCCAATGAAGCGGTTATTGCCGCCATCGGAGATCCCAGTTCAGGTAACGTCGGTAATCATCAATACAGCGAAGGCGGAACCTACCGGGGAAACCCACAATCCAATGACAGCTACGGTACAATTCAATTCACTTTAGCTCGCATCATCGACACGCGCACTTCTTTTGAACGGGCACTCGACCATATTTCGCGCAGGCGATAGTCAGACGCTCATACCCGCTAAGAAAGCCCGCCATTTTTCCATGACTTCCCGCATATCATCGGGCAATGCTGTTTCGAACTCCATCCACTTTTCTGTGATGGGATGCTGAAATCCTAAGGTCTTTGCATGCAGCGCTTGTCGCGGCAAACGCACAAAGCAATTATGCAAGAACGCTTGGTACTTGCCTCCTCGAACTCCCTTCACCGGTCGGTTTCCACCATAAGCTACATCACCAAACAGCGGATGTCCTTTATGCTCTTGGTGAACCCGAATCTGGTGCGTGCGGCCTGTCTCGAGCTTACACTCCAACAGCGTCACCGGTCCCAATCGCTCCAACACATGATAATGTGTTACCGCATGCTTTCCCTCTTCGCCATCCGGATAAACAGCTTGAACCGTGCGATTGCGACGATCCCGACCGATGTGCCCCTCAATGGTTCCATCCAACTCGAGGTCTCCCCACGCCAGCGCGACGTATCGCCGTTCTACCGAGCGTTCAAAAAATTGATGGCTCAAGGAACTCATAGCCTCCTCTGTTTTGCCTAGCACCATGACACCCGTCGTATCCTTATCTAAACGGTGTACGAGTCCTGGTCGAGGAATCACATCAGCCGTGAGGTCATTTGCGTAATCTGGCGATGAAGTGTCGGGAGGAAGTTTTACTTGTTGTTGCAACAGGTGGTGTGCGACGCCGTGCACCAAGGTTCCCGTGTAATTCCCATTGCCTGGATGGACAACGAGACCCGCAGGCTTGTTGATTACAAGCACATGCTCATCTTCAAACAAAACATCCAAGTCCATCGGTTCAGGCACCAACTCAAACGTCCTAATTGGCTTTGAATACTCAATGGTCACTACGTCGGACGCCTTGACTTTGTGATTTGGTTTGACCGAAACACCATTGACCCGCACATACCCGGCTTTGGCCGAGGCTTGCAACCTAGAACGCGACATATTGGAAACCAGGTTCATCACGAACTTATCCACGCGAAGTGGCTGCTGGCCATCATCGGCGACCAAACGGTGGTGCTCGAAGAGCTCTTCTGAACCGTCTTCGGGTTGATTCACATCCTCGGTTTGATCAGCCATGGCATTCATTTTGGGATTCAATAAAGACGATTTATACCTGAGTGTTCTCCGCAACAGATCCTTTACTCGAGAAGGAGGCGAACGGATTGACCTGAATCTGAGCGAAGTAGATACATGCCAGCTGAGAGCGACTCAAGGCTAATCCGGTAAGTCCCTGGCGCGGGCCAAAAACCCGATTGAAGTACTTGACCTGAATTATTATAAAGAGTCCAGCCCCCTGCATCAGGAATTTCCACCTGCACGGTACCATTTGAAATTGGGTTCGGGTAGGAATGCAATTGCTGCGGATGAGGATTACCAGTCCAAGCAACATCTGTCCAGGTCTCTTGCTTATTGGCACGCAAAACAGGACGAATCATGACTGAACCTTCAATATCTGAATTGGCCCAAGCGCCACCCAGCCCCAGTTTATAGTGAAGATGACCCGCATTGGCATTCGTGTTTTTGTCCAGGCCAAAGTTCAATTCCGCATCTCCCGATTGGACCATGCCCACATGGATTGTACCGCTTACAGGAATCGGATCATCGTATGGATAGTATGCAAACAAATCATACCCATCGTTAAAGTACTGCGGCGTTTGAAACGATTGAAACTCTTGGCTATCGACAAGTTCCGCTCCCGGAAAACCTGCACTGTCCTCCCATGCGCGGAGCAAAAACACCTCATCATCAACGTTGGTGTAATAAGGCGTAAAATGTATTGCCAAACCCAATAAGGTGTCTGGGACTTCGAGCGAAAAGCCCACAGCCAAACTTGCACCTGCCGCTGTCAAGGCGTATGCTTTCTCCGCTGTCCCATCGTCGTAGGCAAAGTCATTGAGGAACACCTGTTGAAAGATGATGCTGTCATTATCCGGAACCCCTACCTTTTCTGTGTGCAACAATCCAATGGAACTTTGCCAAACGGAAACATCCCAAATGGCGCAGCTATCATCGGACGACACGTTGTACGTGTACACCGTTTGCCCATCCTGGTCCGAGCCCAAATAAAGCGGGGTCGTGAATTGTGATTGAGGAAGGACCTGTGTGTTTTGAAATAAATTTGGGATCACTTCAACCGAATCAATGTAGTCGACCGAAAAGCCCGTCTCGACATTGTCTGATTGGGTCGCACTTAAGTTTCGTTGCTTCACCACTAAGCTATCCCGCATGTAAAATTCCGGGTTGGGGACAAAGTGATTCCATGGCATCCGGGTGTACTCACGCAAAAATGTATTCACGGGTTCCACTATCGCAACCTCACTGAACACCTCAAATGTGCTGGGATCGATCTGGTCATCCAGCAGGATGTAATCCAAATGCCACAAGTCCACATTGCCTCCCAAAGCACCCCAATTGCGGAAGCGGAATTGAAAGTCGTTGTCCAGCCATTGTGCTTCATTGACGGGCACAAATACCCGATCAAATTCATCCGTAAAGACCTCAGTAGAGGCCCAGACCTCCGTCCAAAACACTTCGCCCGACACATCGTCCGTAGACTTGAACTCCAAAATTAATTGATCTGTTTCCGGTTCTGGCGCATTCCCACGCCCCCCGCCTTGAACATAAAACATCAGATGCACGTTGGATTCGGGGAAATATCCATTGAGCGCGATGGGCAAAGAAGTCAACGTATCTGCCCAACCTGGCGTGTTGACATTTGTGAAACTGTAAGGGTAACCATCGCGGTCCAATCCTTCAAGAGTGGCTGTTCCTATGGTAGGTGGATTTAATGCATACGTTTGTGTAATGCGAGCAGACCCCTCTTCCCATCGCTGATACATCTCAAATTCAGCAAAGTCGGGACCGGGCATGGATGGCGTGGAAAAATCGTCAAAGAACGGCAGCGAAATTGCACCGCCTCGTTCATTTAGGGGATGGCGATGAGCGACCGGTTCGACCCGCTCCTCATGAGAATCCATGGGAACCATCAATAAATCGGATTCCCGCTCAGCAGGCACCAAGGACACAGCATTTTGCGCATTGGCTACCGTGAACACCCCCCAAGTCAAGGCGGCAGTGAGAAGCTCGATTCTACAGGATTTAGTGAACATCTTCATTCCATTAATCAATTTCATTTCCAACACGGTCCCTTCGCAGGCCCAGAAGCAAATCCAATTCAGTACCCGCCGGAGTAGTTCGAGCCCGGGTAGGCCGCAGATGCTGCTTAATGACTTTGGCCTCAAGTGAATCCGAAGCGTTTTCTACGGATTCAGCATACTCCACCAATCCCAAGCTCAATTGGGCCTTGGTCAGCGATTGGCGGGCCTCATCAAGGGTCAATCCACGAATGTCAGGCACTCCTACCAAATCTTGGGTCGTGGTGCCAGAAACCAGCCGAACCACTGTCCCCTTAGGTAAACGATCTGAAGCCATCAACATACGCCCTTTTGCGTTTTCCATTCGAATGACTCGCCCCACCAATGCTATGTTGGGCTCCAGCTTCTCCTCCACCTTAAAACCCTTGTTTTCCAATACAATTCTTGCGATTCCAAGGCTCTGACCTTCGGTCACGCCCAAAGTTTCAAACGGAGGCGTACTTCGATAGGTCGTCAAATAAACACGTCGTCCTGTTTTTATTTGTGAGGCCGCTGGCGGCACCTGCTCTATTACCTCAAACGCCCTGCCTTTGCTGCTATAAATGCTATCAAGATGAATGGGAATCAATCCCTCCGCTTCTAAACTGCTTCGCGCCTCTTGCAATGTCAATCCTTTTAAGGCGGGAATCGTCCTCGTAGCACCGGGCTGCGTGTACACTTTCAAATACATCCAGACTGCACCAAGCAGAATTACCCATGCCAGACTCAGGCGCAGCACCGTGCGCACAAACGCTCGACTAAAAATAAAACGAAACCACTGCTTCATGCCGAAGTCAACGTTTGGATCAGGAAATTGGTATGCCGCGTGCACATCACGCCCAAGTTAACCCATCAACTCCTCTTCCAAGGCATTATCAAAGGTATTTCGCCATTCCTCACAAAACCCGAAGTGCGTATTATCCACCATGATTTTTCCCTTGGTCACATGACCCAATAATACAATCGGAACATCAAACTCTTCAATCACATCGAGCAAGCGATCTTGCTGGTTTTCTTGGCAACTGACCACAATCCTGCCTTGGCCTTCTCCAAACAAGAAAGCGTCCAATCTGATTTCATCATCGGTGACCAAATCAAAACCCAGCTGATGCGGCATCGCCATCTCGAGCAAGCTGACAAACAACCCGCCATCCGCCACATCGTGCGCCGCCTCTAAGCAACCCCGCTCAATCGCCTTCCGCACACACCGCTGGACCTTATCCTCGGCCTCCAAATCGAAATGCGGAGCAGGCGAGCGATCCACCTTGGCAATGCTACTCAAGTATTCCGAGGCATTGATGCAATTGGTGACTTCGCCGAGAAGGAAGATCAGCTCGCCCTTTTCTTTGAAGTTCAACGTCATGTGGTCGTCTTTGTTTTCGATTACTCCCACCATTCCAATCGTCGGGGTTGGAAATACAGCCACGGCAGAACCATCTGCCTGAGCCGACTGATTGTAAAAACTCACATTCCCTCCGGTAACGGGAGTCTTGAAATGACGACATGCACGCCCCATCCCTTCCGTGGCTTTGACAAATTGCCAATACACCTCTGGATTGTAGGGGTTTCCGAAATTGAGGCAGTTCGTAATCGCACTTGGCACACCTCCAGAGCAACTGATGTTACGAGCCGCTTCCGCAACCGCAATGGCAGTGCCAATTTCTGGATCCATCTCTACATACCGCGCATTGCAATCGACCGTCAGAGCCAATGCCTTGTTCGTTCCGCGGACACTTACCACACCCGCGTCGGATGGGCGATTGGTGCTGCGATTGATGGTACCTACCATGCTGTCGTACTGCTCCCAGACCCATTTTTTCGAGGCAATATTGGGCAGTTGGATCATTTGCTCTGCGATGTCCTTGGCTTCTTCGATTGTCGGGACGGGGACGGTCGCCGGATCCCAGGCCTGGGCCTCAGCGTACCAAGCCGGTTCACGAAACTCTCGATCATACACAGGGGCACCACCGCCCAGCACCAAAGTGTCTGCCGGGACCTCAGCGACCAGGGCTTTTTCCTTGTAGAAACGAATCTGATTGCCCTCGGTCACGACCCCAATACATTCTGCATGCAAATCCCACTTATCGAAGATGCCTTCGACGAGGGATTCTTGGCCCTTTGCCACCACAACCAGCATCCTTTCCTGCGATTCACTCAACAAGATTTCAAACGGCTGCATATCCGCTTGGCGCAATGGAACCTTATCCAAATCGATGTCCATGCCCACCTTACCCGCGGCGGACATTTCAGACGTCGAGCACGTAATTCCCGCAGCACCCATATCCTGCATGCCGCGCACAGCATCCGTGGCAGCCAATTCCAACGTTGCTTCGAGCAGCAGCTTTTCTTGAAAAGGATCTCCTACCTGCACCGCAGGCAAATCATTGGCGCTGTCTGCCGTGATATCCTTGGACGCAAAAGAGGCCCCCTGAATACCGTCTTTACCCGTCGCAGACCCCACGATGTAAACCGGGTTACCAATGCCTGAAGCGGTGGCGCTGATGATCTTATCCGTCTCTAAGATGCCTACTGACATGGCGTTTACCAGTGGATTGACCTGGTAGCATGGATCGAAAAATACTTCGCCTCCAACGATGGGGACTCCGAAACTATTTCCATAATCTCCAATTCCCTTGACGACACCTTCGAGCAGCCACTTGGTACGTGGATTTTCCAAATCACCAAACCTCAAGCTGTTCAATTGGGCAATGGGGCGAGCTCCCATCGTAAAAATATCCCGGTTAATTCCACCCACCCCCGTCGCCGCCCCTTGATAGGGCTCGAGCGCTGATGGATGATTGTGCGATTCAATTTTAAACGCACAGCCGAGGCCATCTCCGATATCGACAATGCCTGCGTTTTCCTCCCCCGCCTTGACGAGCATGTGGGGCCCATCCTTCGGGAGGGTCTTCAAGTATTTGATGGAGTTTTTGTAGGAGCAGTGTTCACTCCACATCACGGAGTAAATGCACATTTCCGTGAAGTTGGGCGTGCGACCGAGGATTTCTGTGATTTTCTCGAATTCATCATCGGTCAAACCCATTTCATGGGCCTGTTCCAATGTAGCTGGCGCGGTGGAGGCATTCATCTTGCGAAAATTTGCACCAAAATTACGCCTCACCTCGAAGGAATCCAGCACGTTTTACCCGCGATTACTCACCATTTGTCAACGGAATTTGCCATGTTGTAATTTCGTGGGCATGAGAGCCGTCATTCAGCGCGTAACAGAAGCTTCTGTCACCATCGATCAAACCACCCAAGGAGCCATCCAAGCGGGATTGTTGGTGCTACTTGGAGTGGAGGACGCCGACACCCACGATGATGTGGAGTGGCTGGCCAAAAAGATTGCCGGGCTGCGCATCTTCAGTGACGAAGAAGGCAAGATGAATCGCTCTGTCGTCGACATTCAAGGTCAGGCGCTCATCGTGAGTCAATTTACGTTGCACGCCAACACGAGGAAAGGCACTCGGCCCAGCTTCATCCACGCGGCTAAGCCCGATCACGCTATTCCGCTATATGAAGCCTTCATTCGCGCCATGGATTCATTTACTTCCCTGCCCGCTGAAACGGGAATTTTTGGCGCTGACATGCAGGTGGCCTTGGTCAATGACGGCCCGGTGACTATTTGGATTGATACAAAAAACAAAGCATGACCCCATCCCCCACCCTCGAATCGCTGCAAACCCAGGTCGATGAATGGATTACAACCATCGGTGTGCGTTATTTCAGTGAACTGACCAACATGACCATTCTGACAGAGGAGGTTGGCGAATTGGCGAGCATCATGGCTCGGCGCTACGGAGACCAAAGTGAAAAGCCCTCTGACAGCGATGCCAACTTAGCCGATGAAATGGCGGACGTTCTGTGGGTCCTGGTCGCATTGGCAAATCAGACAGGCGTGGATTTGACAGACGCCTTTCATCGCAATATGGAGAAGAAAACCCAACGCGACAGCGAACGTCACACCAACAACCCCAAATTGAAATGAAGCACCTGCTCCTAGTCTCTGCCCTTTTCGCCTTTAGCACGGTGATGGTGGGTCAACGTTCAGCCGTGAAGCCTAAGACCTCACTCGACCCCACTTCGGCAGCGGACAGACTAACCGTCGAAAACCAGCGGGCACGCGCTGATCAAGCTTCTTGGACATCCGGATTGGATCTTCGGAGTGTGGGACCCACCGTCATGAGCGGGCGTGTGGCAGACATTGCCGTGACGTCAGAGGATGGGCAGGAATTTTATGTGGCTTACGCTTCGGGTGGACTGTGGCGAACTCAAAACCACGGCACCACCTTCGAACCGTTGTTCGACCAAGCCCTGACCATCACATTGGGGGCCGTGGCGGTGCATTCGAGCGGTCGGATTTGGGCAGGCACCGGCGAAGTAAACAGCTCCCGGAGTTCCTATGCCGGTTCGGGCGTTTACACGAGCGAAGACGAGGGTGCAACGTGGGAGCACGTCGGTTTAGCGGCCTCCCATCACATCGGTCGGATTGTTCTTGACCCGACTGACCAAGACATTGCCTACGTGGCCGCTTTGGGGCCTTTGTATTCTGAAAATAACACAGGAGGGATTTTCAAAACCACCGATGCAGGAAAAAGTTGGCGCCGCGTTCTTTTCGCTCCTGGCGACAATGGAGATGCCGGTGCTGTTGACCTGATCATGAACCCCCAAAATCCCTTGCATCTTTTTGCTGTGCTATGGGACCGAACCCGAAGAGCTTGGAATTTTGTCGGTAATGGATCGGGAAGTGGGGTATGGGAGAGCTTGGATGGTGGGGAAAACTGGTCTGAAGTGTCGGACCTTGCTGGTTTTCCGAAATCCAATTACACCGGCCGGATTGGCCTCGCTTATCATGCACAAGAGGATGTGCTTTATGCCTTGATTGACAACCAAGCTCCTCTCAACGAGTCCACGAGTGAGAGCGAATCAAGCGGGGACAATTACCAGCCTGAAGACTTCAAATCCATGAGCGCCAGCAGTTTTTTGTCACTGGATACCACTCGACTCCAGACCTACTTGGACGACAATGGTTTCCCAGAAGATGCAACCGCTGAGCGTGTTCTAAAAGATGTGGCCACCGGTGCGCTGGAGCCCGTCGATTTTTACAACTACCTCACCGATGGAAACAAAGCCCTCTTCGAGGCGGACATCGTGGGGGCCGAAGTGTACCGCTGGAACAGAGCAGACACCTCGGGATGGAAACGCACGCACACTGACGCATTGGAAGACGTTTGCTACACCTACGGATACTACTTTGGATTAATCAAAGCCGACCCAACCGATGCAAATCACGTATACATTGCCGGTGTACCGCTCATTCAATCGACTGATGGCGGAGCGAATTGGGAGTCGATCGGTGCATCCAATGTTCACGCCGATCATCACTACTTATGGATCAACCCCCAAAACCCACTTCATTTGATCAATGGGAACGACGGTGGAGTCAACATCAGCTGGGACGGTGGAGAAAATTGGGTGAAATGCAACAGCCCTGAAGTGGGCCAGTTCTATGCAGTGGAAGTCGATGAAGCCGAGCCCTACAACATTTACGGTGGACTTCAGGATAATGGCACCTGGCGCGGACCATCGCGCTACCGCAAATCACCGGGTTGGCACCAGAGTGGACATTACGCTTGGACCTCCATCGGTGGAGGAGATGGCATGCAAATCGAGGTCGACCCGCGCGATGCACAGGTCGTCTTTTCCGGCTCTCAATTTGGCTGGTATAGCCGACAAAATCTCGACTCGGACGGCTACGTTGGCATCCATCCCCAGCACGAACTGGGCGAAACACCCTTGCGATGGAATTGGCAAACACCGATTTGGTTGAGTCGCCATCAACCAGACATTCTTTACATGGCCTCCAATCGCCTGCATCGTTCGCTCGACCAAGGCCAAGATTGGGAGACCCTCAGCGAAGACTTGACCCGCGGTGGCATCCCCGGAAATGTTCCCTTTGGAACGATTACAAGCTTGCACGAAAGCCCAATTCGGTTTGGACAGTTGGCGATCGGGACCGATGATGGATTGATTCAAATTAGCCGAGACGGAGGATACACTTGGCAACAACTCACATCCCCAGTTCCACAACGCGCCAAAGAACTGCGAACCCTCTGGGTGAGTGAGGTCCTCTGGAGTTCGCACCATAAAGATCGGTTGCTCGTGGCACTGAACGGCTATCGCTTGGACCATTTTGAATCCTACGTGTTCATGACGGAAAACGATGGCCGGACTTGGAAGCGCTTGGGCGACCGCAATCCATCCAATGGAGGAAGTGGATTACCTGCCGAACCGGTCAACGCCATCGCTGAATCGGCGGATTGGGAGCAATTGCTTTTCGTTGGAACGGACGGCGGTTGTTACGCCTCGGTAGATGGAGGAGCAAACTGGGGAACGTTGCACCCTGAATTACCTGCTGTCCCGGTTCACGACTTGGTCATCCAAGAACGCGAAAACGAGTTGGTCATTGGCACCCACGGCCGCAGCATTTGGGTCGCTGACCTTGGGCCCTGGGTAGACCACGCCGGACAATTTCCACAGCGCTGGCAAGCCGATAGCACCTTGACCTTGGAATGGAGGGATAACTGGGGTGAAAAGGGGTGGGCTTGGAGCGAGCCGCGTGCCGTGGAAGTCTCTTTTTCGGTTTACGCAGACCAACGGCAGTCCGGGTCATGGCAATGGGCGGATTCCACCGGTGCTCTTGTGGCTTCCTTGCCGCCGAGCGCGGTTCATAAAGGTTGGCAATCCATGGTCGTAGCCGCGGAATGGGAAACTGATAACGGTGTGGAATTCCTCGAAAAAGGAACGTACCAATTGACTTGGATCGGCGATGATGGTTCCCAATTGAACGGACCCGTGGTCACGGTTGAAGAAAGTGAGGAATAGACAGAAGCGCCCGAATAGGCTCAGGTTTCGCGCAATGCAGCGGGAATTTGACACACCGGGATGGGATGCATCTTATGTTGATTGGCGGTGTTAAGCCGCTTGTATGTCTGCATGACCTCACGCTGCCGATCGCTCCAATTCGGATCGTTTTGATGTGCGTGGGCCATCGCCCATTCCAATTCTGGATACGTCGCACCCAATTGGTCCTCATCCGTCCGGTCGTCACCCCATAATCCATCGGTCGGAGAGGCCTGTAAGATTTCCTCGATAACGCCCAGGACCTTTCCTAAGGCAAAGACTTCCGTCTTAAGCAAGTCCGCGATTGGACTGACATCCACCCCCCCGTCGCCATACTTCGTGTAAAACCCTACTCCAAAATCTTCCACCTTATTCCCCGTTCCAGCGACCAGTGCATTGCGATCTGCGGCCAACGCATAAAGGGTGGTCATCCTCAATCGAGCGCGCGAATTCGCTAAAGCCAACCCGCTGGAGCGATCATCTCCATTCGGCAATGAGCTAGCAAATGCGTCGTACACCCCCGTAAGATCCACCCGAATGGAGTGAACATTCGCATGGGTCCTTTCCAATTGCTGGATGTGGCTCTGTGCCCGACTCACTTGGCTGGCTGGCTGATGAATGGGCATTTCAATCACGTAAGTGGGCAGACCCGTGCGCGCGCAAAGTGTTGAAGTTACCGCGGAGTCAATTCCGCCACTTACGCCGACCACCCAACCGTTCATTTGAGCCTTTTGAGCATACGAGCTCAACCAAGTTATGATATGCGAGGCAATGGATTCCATACTCATTAAAACATCAGGCCGACGCAAAGTTCAACTTGACCGGTTTTGCCGCGCATTTCACTGGCGACCGGTAATTCTTGGCCCGAGTCTTCGTCAAACTCAAGCAGCAGTTGATCCGCTGAATTCGATTGGTAGATTGAAAATGCTTGGTACTGGTTGCGCATGGCCATGTTGTAGCGAATGCCCACCGCCAACGCTGTCGTGCCGGTAAATCGCCGCTCCCAACCCAAGCCAATGATGTAGCTCGGACGAAAAAGCAATGTTTGATCCACCAGTGAAACAGCTTCGACCGGCCCTGTTTCGCTCGTAAGTGGTGTTAAAGCTCCCGTCGAGTCGGCTTTGGCAAACGCCGCCATCGTCCGAGATCCTTCGGCACGAACATTCAATCCCAATCCGATTCCAAATTGACCATAATACGTTGTGTAACCCACCTCCTTGGTTCTCATTTTGAAGGTGAGCGGAATCTCGACATACTGGAGCCGCTGATCCAATTCCACTCGGTTGATTACCGCTCCGTCTAAACCTGTAAACTCCTCAAAATACTGAACACTGCCTCCAGCGTAAAAAACATTGACTCCGGTTCCGATGGCATAGTTCTCCGTGAACATCGCATCAAAAATAAAACCATACCCGAAATGCGGCAGAGCCCCGTTTGGGTGATGGGTCAATTCACGCGCATCAGAAAAGCTCACATTCGGCGCGATGTTTAGCCCCAAATGAAAACCTTGGCTCGAAGCGGAGTTCACCCATAGAAACGGCACCGCCAACAACAACTTAGGAAGGATTCTTTGCATGGTTTATGGATTGCACGAGGACTGGTTCATCTTTGCATGGAATCAAAACTACTGCGACTCACCTCACCGATTCCATCGAAGACCATGCCAATGCTCACGTCCCCTTGTTCAAGAAACGGCATTTCGCACCCGTTTCGTACCGCGCTTTCCGGGTTCTTTGCAGCCACTATGCTCGTTGCATGTTCCAATGACCTGGCGTTTGATGTACCCCAGGAGGCCTTTAATGCAACCACCCCAGCATCGATCGATGTGCGGAAAATCATTCGGGAATTGCCCCTTGACTCGGTGAGAGCAATGGCCCTGTGGCAGGAGCAAACGGGTGAATTTGGTGTGGAGTATGTCACCGATATTTTACGAATTGGTGTGCCTTCTGACCCTCGATGCATGAGTGAACTGAAGCGGTTTATAGCGCACCCCGATGTTGCTCCAATTGAACTCGCAATTGACAGTACAAGCGGAGATTCAGAGGTGATGAACTCCCATGAAAAGACCCTGACTCAAGCCTTTCAGCGATTCCATTACTTTTTCCCTGCTGACCAGCTGCCAGCTCTGGCATGGATGAACAGCGGATTCAATTATGCCGTCTATCCCACAGAAGGCACACTGGGAATCGGACTCGACTGGTTTCTGGGGCCAGAACACCCCATCGTAGGGACCTTGGCTCCGCATATGTTCCCGCAATACATGCGGAATCGAATGCAACCAGACTTGATTCCCGCAGCGGCCCTTCGCGGCTGGTTGCTCGTTCATTTTAGCAATCCGTGGTATCGGTCAGAGCGGTGCGTGGATGAATTGCTCTACTGGGGTAAAATTCTCTTTATCCTGGAACAGTGCCTGCCGGACACGCCCCAACACAGCCTGCTCGACTGGTCACAAGCGGACTGGGATTGGGCCGAAGCACACGAGCGCGATGTGTGGTTAGAACTGCAGCCACAAGATGCCTTGTTTGCATCAGATCGGCTCGAGTTTGGCCGGTGGTTTTCCGAAGGACCGTTCACCAAATTTGGTGCCATCCCGCAGGAAAGTCCCGATCGTTTGGGAGCCTACATGGGCTGGAGAATGGTGTCCGAGTACATGGCCGACCACCCCGAGACAACGCTTCCGCAGCTGATGACCTTGACCGACTATACACCCGTCGTGAAAGCGTATCGTCCGAAGTAAATTCCCCACCTTTGCCCCTCAAAGAATGAACCATGGCCGAATCCCAAATCAACATCCGCGTTTCCACCAACGAAAACAAAGTCCCAACTGTCATTCAATGGTCGGCAGATGACAGCGATGTCAATGACCGAACTGCCAAAGCCATGGCACTCGCACTCTGGGACGAAAAGGACGGGAATGCCGTGCACATGGATTTGTGGACCAAGGAAATGAGTGTTGAAGAGATGCAACACTTTGTCTGCCAAACGATGATGACATTGGCCAATACCTTAGAAAAAGCAACCAATGACAAGGCCCACGCCCTCGCCATGCGGAGCTTCACCGAAGAACTTGCGAAGCGCTTAGGTGTCCTAAAAGATTGACTTACCCCTCGAAGAGGGCGTTGGTTTCATCAATGAACCGGAGCACCTCCTCGCGACCTTCCCCCTTCTCTGAGCTGGTCACGTAGACCGGCGGCATGCTGTGCCACTGCTTCAGCATTTCTACTTTGTACAAGGGTAAAAAACCCGCCCGATCGGTCTGGTTCAACTTGTCGACTTTGGTAAACACCATGACAAAGGGCAGGTTGTGCTCACCCATCCACGCCATGAATTCCAAATCTACTTTTTGGGGCGGATGGCGGCTGTCAATCAACATCATCACACACATGAGGTTCCTGCGAGCAGTCAAATACTGCTCACTCGTTCGCTGCCATTTAACCCGACTTGTTTTGCTGACTTTAGCGTACCCAAATCCCGGCAAATCGACCAAGTACCAGCTGCGTCGACCCGAAGCCTCCTTGATTCCGTCATCGATCACAAAGTGATTGATCAGCTGTGTCTTACCCGGTGTTGATGAAATTTTAGCCAATGCCTTTCGGTTCGTCAGCATATTAATCAGCGAAGATTTTCCCACATTGGATCGGCCTATAAAGGCATACTCTGGACGGTCGTCAGGAGGACATTCCTGCGGATGCGCGCTCGACTTGATAAACTCGGCAGACTGGACTTCCATTTTAGGTCTTTTGCAAAATGCCGCGCGTCTCATACCAAGAGGCCAGGATGAGGTTGAACGTTTCAGGATGCTCCATCATCGGAGCGTGCCCGCATTCATCCATCCAGAACAAGTCACTATCAGGAAAGCCTGCTTGAAACTCCTCCGCCACTTCAGGGGGCGTGATGATGTCGTTTCGGCCCCAGATCAGGCACACTGGAATCTTCATCTCCGGCAAGTCCTTGGACATGTTGTGGCGAATGGCACTTTTGGCAATGGATAAAATGCGCAACACCTTCTCCCGGCTATTCACCGCTTCAAAGCATTCATCCACTAAGTCCTCTGTTGCGTGCTTGGGATCAAAAAAAGTCACTGCCACCTTTTCGCGAATGAACGACTTGTCTTCCCGGCGAGGAAAACTGTTGCCAAAGGCGTTCTCATACAAACCGCTGCTAGCAGTCAGACTCAAAGAAGCCACCCGGTCGAGGTTATTCTTGGTGAAGATCAATCCCACATGCCCCCCAAGGCTATTGCCCAATAAATGCACTTTCTCCAACCCCATGTCATCGACAAACCCTTCGATGTGCTCCGACAAGTTCTTGGCACTCGTCTTGAGCATGGGCATATCATAAATCGGTAGCATCGGAATGATGACCCGAAAATGGCTGGAGAAGTAATCAAATACACCCTGAAAATTACTCAGTGCGCCAAACAATCCATGCAGGACGATGAGCGGCTCGCCTTCTCCTGCTTCTACATATTTATAAGGACCGCGGTGAATGATACGAGGGTTTTCCATGCAAATAAAGATTCAATTTCAGGTACAAAGGTCAGCACAAACCCACTCGAAACCACCGAAGCCGTCAAGTTCACTGTTCACATGGATTGTTGAAAACGTGTTAATAGCAACTTTCTGTTCTCGAACGCGCTTTCTCCTCAATGCCTAGCCTGACTGACTTATCCTTACAACGCTCTTTAAAACTTTTCCACAAAGTGGGAGAAAGTGGTATATAGTGGGAGAAAGTGGGAAATCTTGGGTAATTTTGAGAATCGAATTATGATGCTGAATCTACTCGGAGAATACACCTGTAAAATCGACGCCAAGGGGCGCTTGATGTTTCCTGCTCGGTTGCGCAAGCAACTCGACACGGTACTTCATCATGGTCTCGTCGTGAACCGGGACATCTTCGAGGGGTGCTTGGTGGTTTATCCGCAGCCCGAATGGGACAAGGTGAACCGCGAGATGTCACGGCTTAGTCGGTACAACAGGAAGCACCAGCTGTTTCAAAGAAAATTCATGAAGGGGGCGACGCATGTCGAACTCGACAGTTCAGGTCGAATCAATCTCCCGGCCCTGCTATTGGAGCACGCCGGCATCCAACTCACAACTGACAACGAAATTATCGTCTCCGGACTCGGCGAGAAGATTGAGCTCTGGAGCAAGTCACGCTATGACCGATCGGTCATCGATGACACCGAAGACTTTGATTTCGGCTCCCTCGCCGAAGAAGTCCGTGATGACCTCGAGCCCACCAGCGACAACTAACCCATGGACCAAGGAGCTTACCACATCCCCGTTCTCGCCGACCAGTGCATCGAGGGGATTGGTGTCTCCACTCGTGCCGACGGAACTTTTGTAGACGCAACATTTGGTGGCGGAGGACACTCCCAGCTGATCCTCAACTGCCTCGCGCCAGGCGGTCGACTATTCGGATTCGATCAGGACGCCGATTCGCACGCCAACATACTGGATGACAAGCGGTTCAAACTTATCCCAGAAAACTTTCGGCATGTCCGGAACTTCCTGCGGCTGGAAGGCGTGAGATCCGTTGATGGATTGTTGGGCGACCTCGGCGTCTCTTCGCATCAGTTCGACGTCGGAACGCGCGGTTTTTCCATTCGGTTTGACGCGCCACTGGATATGCGAATGAACCAGCACGTCGGCCCCTCTGCAGCCGACCTCGCCGCTGATTATTCCGTGGAAGAGCTCACCCGCATTATGCGGCAGTATGGAGAATTGAAGCGACCCGACAAGGTAGCCTATGCGATAGAGGCTGCGCGACGCAACAAAGCACTGACCCGGACCACCGACCTCATCGCTGCAACTGCACACCTCGCGCCAAGAGGAAAGGAAAACCAATTCCACGCCCAAATATTTCAAGCGTTTCGGATTGAAGTCAATGACGAATTGGGTGCACTCAAAACGTTGCTTGAATCCACCATAGACCTGATGCCAGAAGGAGGGCGGCTCGTGATCATCTCGTACCATAGCCTCGAAGACCGACTGGTCAAGCATTTCATGCGCTCCGGCAACTTCGAAGACAACATCCAGCGCAACATTAAAGGCCAAGCACTTTGCCCCTTTGAACCACTGCAGAGAAAAGCACTGGTTGCAGGCGAAAAGGAACAGGAATTAAATCCACGGTCGAGAAGTGCTCGTTTGCGGATTGCCACCCGCACCGCGCTGAGTTTGGAAGAAATTAAATCTCAAGCAGCATGAAAAATCCATTTTCATTCCGCTTTCGATCGAAAAAGGCTGCTAAATCACCGCAAGGAAACCGCATCCTCAGCCCCGAAGAAATTGCCGCTCAGGAAGCGCAAAAAATGCAACTGGCTGAACAACAAGCCAAAGAAAAAGCCCGAAAAAAAGCACAGGATTCCGCACGCTCTACCCGGCCTCGCAACCGAATTGCATCTGTGGATAAGGAGGCAGACGCAAAGCGCCCGAACTCTTTCTTTCAGCGTTTTGTTCGAAATGGCAAGCGAAGCCCGCAAGAAAAACGAGAACGACAGAATCGCCAGTCCATCGGTCCCGTGATTCGCGACGTACTCAGCGGAGAATTTTTGACACGAGAAGGTGTGACACGCCATATTCCGTATTTGCTTTTTGTCAGCGCTCTTTTCATCGCTTACATCGCAATGGGCTACCAATTTGAGCGCATTGAGCGGGAGAAACTGACCACCAAGCGACAACTCAAAGAACTCAGCGCAGAATTTAAAACACTCAAGGCTGAGTTTGAAACCGAGTTACAGCAAAGCACGGTGGAACAAAACATTGCCGATCTCGGACTGAAGCAAACCGTTGAACCACCATTCCTCTTGGAATACCAACCTGTTGCTCCATGAAGAATCAACAGCAATTCTCCAATCGGACCTGGCTATCCTTCGCCCTCTTTGTTATCCTCGGATTTTCCATTTTCGGAAGGATTCTATGGATTCAGAGTGCAGAACACGATAAATGGAAGGCCGTCGGCGAACGATTCGAATCCAGCGTTCAATCCATTGCGCCAGACCGAGGTCAGATTTACGCATCAAACGGAAGCGTTTTAGCCACATCCGTTCCCGTTTTTGAAGTCCGTTGGGACAGCAAGAGCGAGGCCATCAATTGGGACACTTTCGATCGCAACCTGGACAGCCTGTGTGCGGGGTTGAGCACCGTGCTCGGCACCAAGCCTCCCCGTGAATTCAAGGATTTACTGCGCCAAGGCCGCAACATGGGACGGCGCAACACCTTGATTGTTCGTCGGGCATCCTACACGCAACAAAAGGCATTGCTGGACCTGCCTTTTATTCGATTGGGACGCTTCAAAAGCGGTTTCACCTTCAGCCGAATCGAACAACGTCGCAAGCCATTCGGCGATCTTGCGGGACGAACAATCGGCATTGATCGAGAAGCAAACAAGGTTGGACTCGAGGCCAGCTGGAACGACGAACTCACAGGAATAACGGGACGTCAATTGCAACGGCGGGTTGCCGGAGGCCAATGGATGCCTGTCTCCGACGAATACATCGTGGAACCTGTTGCGGGCTATGACCTCATCAGCAGCATCGATATGCATTTGCAGGATGTCGCGAGCAATGCACTCCGCAGGCAATTACAGGCGCACGATGCAGCATGGGGAACGGTCATCCTAATGGAGGTAGCCACGGGTAAGATTCGAGCAATGGCGAACTTAACACGGACCAGTGAAGGCACTGAATCTTCTCCATCCCTCTATAGCGAATCATACAATCACGCGATTGGAACTGCTGTAGAACCCGGCTCCACCTTTAAACTCGCTTCCCTCCTCACGGCTTTGGAGACGGGCGGTGTTGAGCCTTCAGATGAAATGGACACCGGCAACGGCGTGATCACCTTTTACGGCAGGCGAATGTCCGACTCCAATGCCGATGAAGGCGGGCATGGCATCCTCACAACCGAGGAGATTTTCGAAGTGAGTTCCAACGTAGGAACAGCTCTCACCATTAAAAAAGCCTTCGGAGAGCGCCCTCAGGCATTTTTAGACGGCCTCAAATCCATTGGAGTCAGCGACCCCACAGGCATCCGCTTGGCGGGTGAAGCCAACCCAAAAGTGTATGGTACCGTGGGTGAGGATCGATGGTCGGGCCTATCACTCACCCAAATGTCCATCGGATATGAGGTGACCCAAACTCCACTTCAAACCCTGAGTCTATACAATGCCATCGCCAACAATGGCCAAATGATGCGTCCTCAGCTGGTCGAGCGCCTGGAAACCAATGGGACGGTTGTGCGTGAGATTGAACCGGAAGTGGTTAACCAAAGCATCTGCTCTCCTGCCACCCTATTAGCGTGCCAAGGCATGATGAAACGGGTCGCCGATCCTAATGGGCAAGGCACGGCCCACTACATTTTTGCAAAAAGCCCCTACACCGTCGCTGGAAAAACAGGGACCGCACGGATTGCAGGACCCAATGGTTACGATGGCCGCTACCGGGCGTCATTTGCCGGGTACTTCCCCGCCGAGGCCCCCCGCTACTCCTGCATTGTCGTTATCGCAGACACCCGCAGCGGTGTTTATTACGGATCGAGCATAGCCGGCCCCGTTTTCCGAGAATTGGCCAATAAGGTGTATGCCACCGACCCCTCATTCCACGAGTCGAGCGCGGGTTTGCTGGCAGAGAAGGCCAAACTTCCCGGCGCCAAAGACGGTGCCCGTGAAGAGCTCGTGCTCCTTTACGACGCGTTCGGCCTGGCCTACTCGGGGGCGACACAAGGCGACTGGGTCACCGTCACCACAGGTGATTCAATCGCTGCTTTGCGTGTTCGAAACATCGTTTCTGCAGCCGTGCCCGATGTGCGGGGAATGGGATTACGTGACGCCCTATACCTCCTTGAAAATGCCGGATTACAGGTCAAAACCATGGGCGCAGGAACCGTTCGCCGTCAAAGCATTGCACCCGGGGCCGACATCGCTGGCACACAAACCATCACCCTAGAATTGTCTTGAATCGCATGAAACTCCTGAAAGAAATCCTCTATGGCACACGCATCCACGATATCGTGGGCAATACCCATGTGGCCATTGAGGACATCGCATTTGACAGCAGAGAAGTAAAGGCTTTCAGCTTATTCGTGGCCATTCCGGGGACGCGAGTTAATGGATTTGACTTCATCGATCAAGCCATTGAACAGGGCGCCACTGCCATCGTCGCTGAACAACTGCCTGAGACTACCCACGACCAAGTGACCTACGTGCGCGTTCAGGATGCCGCAGATGCCCTCGGCAAGATGGCCTCTACGTTTTATGACGATCCCAGTGAGTCCCTCAAAATCATCGCTGTGACAGGAACCAATGGCAAGACCACCACGGTGAGTTTGTTGCACCGCCTCTTCCGATCCATGGACCGCCGTGCGGGCCTGCTTTCTACCGTGGAAAATCGGATTTTGGACCGCGTCGTTCCTGCAAGCCACACCACCCCAGACGCCCTGCAAATGCAGCGCTTATTTCGGGAGATGGCGGACGCCGGTTGCAAGTATGTCTTCATGGAAGCGAGCTCACACAGCATTGACCAAAAACGGCTGGCGGGAACCAAACTTGCTGGTGCCGTATTCACCAACATCACCCACGAACACCTGGATTATCACGGAGATTTCAACTCTTACATCCAGGCGAAAAAAGGACTATTCGATGCGCTTCCTCCAGAAGGCTTTGCGCTGTACAACCAGGACGACAGCCATGGACCTGACATGGTAATGGACTGCAAAGGGCGCATCCGGGACTACGCCCTCTCCTCCATGGCGGATTACCGGGGAAGGGTGGTCGAAAACCACTTGGGAGGGTTACAAATGCATGTAAACGGACACGACCTGTACAGTCAACTCATCGGTGGATTTAACGCATACAATCTTTTGTCTGTATTCGCTGTAGCGTTGGAATTGGGCATGGAAGAATTGGAGGTGCTGACTCATTTATCACTGCTTAAACCCCCTGCTGGCCGATTTGAACAGGTGCAGGCTCCTGAAGGCATCACCGCCGTTGTCGATTACGCGCACACACCCGATGCGTTGGACAACGTCCTAAAAACCATCGATTCCTTCCGCACAGGAACCACGCAAGTCATTACCGTTGTTGGCTGCGGTGGCAACCGAGACAAAACCAAGCGACCAGTCATGGCCCGTGTCGCAGCTAAATGGAGTAACCGCGTGTTCTTAACCTCCGACAATCCGCGGGATGAGCAACCCGATGCCATCATTGCAGACATGCGCGCTGGGTTGGATCCGATCGACACCAAAAAGTGCATCGCAATTTCAGACCGACGAGAAGCCATTCGCATGGCAGCACAACTCGCGGCGGAAGGTGACATTCTCTTGGTAGCAGGGAAAGGCCACGAAACGTACCAAGAAATCAAAGGCGTTCGCCACGACTTTGATGACCGGGAAGAACTATTGAATGCCTTCAAACACGCCTAATGCTGTATCACCTATTCACCTACATCGATGGAATCTGGGACTTGCCAGGCGCGGGCTTGTTTCAATACATCTCGTTTCGAGCAGCCCTCAGCTTGATCACGTCCCTCATCATAGGTATTCTATTTGGCAAGCACATCATTCAGTGGTTGCAAAAGAAACAAGTGGGTGAAGTCGTGCGCGAACTCGGTCTGGAGGGCCAGATGAATAAGCAAGGAACGCCGACCATGGGCGGACTCATCATTTTGGCAGCCATTCTCATTCCCACCTTGCTCTTTGCCGACCTGACCAACATCTATACCCAAATGATGTTGCTCGTCACCGTGTGGCTCGGGAGCATCGGCTTCATTGATGACTACATCAAGGTTTTTAAAAAGAACAAGGACGGACTCGCCGGCCGATTCAAAATCATTGGGCAAGTTGGCGTTGGCCTCATCGTGGGCTCCATCATGTGGTGGCACCCCGACGTAACCATCAAAGATCCAGCTGATCGAGAGTTTTCAGGCGAGGTGGTTGAGATGACAGCGATAGACGGAGCCGTATTCCAAGTGTTTGAACCCAATGGAGGACTCTCGGTGTGGGAAGCGAAGAAATCGTCCAAAACAACCGTTCCCTTCATGAAGGACAACAGCTTCGATTACGATCGGCTGGTCAGTTGGATTGGTCCGGGAGCAGCTGGTTGGGGATGGCTGGCCTTTATCCCCCTTGTCATTCTGATCGTCACAGCCGTGAGCAATGGTGCCAACCTGACCGACGGCATCGACGGGTTGGCAACAGGAACCTCGGCCATCATTGGACTGGGACTTGCTGTATTGGCCTATGTCAGCTCGAACATTGTCGCTGCCGAATACCTCAACATCCACTACATCCCGCTATCTCAAGAGCTGGTAGTCTTCATCGCTGCATTTGTGGGCGGGTGCATCGCTTTCTTGTGGTACAATGCCTTCCCCGCGCAGGTCTTCATGGGAGACACGGGAAGTTTGGCCTTGGGAGGCATTATCGCGGCATTCGCCATCGCCATTCGCAAAGAGCTATTGCTTCCCGTCCTATGTGGAATCTTTCTTATTGAAAACCTCTCCGTGGTCTTGCAAGTCGGATGGTTCAAATACACCAAACGCCAAACAGGCGAGGGCCGACGCATCTTCCTGATGGCCCCGCTTCACCACCACTACCAAAAACTCAACATTCCCGAGTCCAAAATCACCGCGCGCTTCTGGATCATTGGCATCCTCCTGGCCGTGGTAAGCATTGTGACGCTCAAAGTACGGTAATTCTCATCCCATGTCTCACCCCATCATCCCCATATTCGGCGCAGGAGAAAGCGGCATTGGCGCTGCCTTGCTTGCCGTGCGCCAGGGCTTCGAGCCATGGGTGACGGATGCGGGAGAAATCCGAGAGGATCGCGCAAAATCGCTCAAGGAAGCGGGCATTCAATTTGAATCGGGCGGCCACGATTTGGCCCGTGCGCTCAAACTCGCAGAGAATGGCGGGACCGTCATCAAAAGCCCAGGAATCCCAGAAACTGCGCCAATCATGATGCAATTGCGGGAAGCGGGAGCATCCGTCATCAGCGAAATCGAATTTGCAAGCGGCTTCGCTCAACCTCACGGACAGCGCATTATCGCCATCACGGGAGCCAACGGCAAGACCACCACCACCGCATTGATTGCCGCATTATTCGAAGGCGCAGGAGCCGATGTTGCATGCGTCGGAAACATCGGTAAAAGCTGGTCACGCGACCTGGCCGAACGGTCCAGACCCGCTGCGGTACAGGTGGTCGAAGTCAGCAGTTTTCAATTGGATGGCACCAATGCATTTCGACCCGATATCGCCATACTTCTCAACATCACACCCGATCATCTCGATCGATACAATCACGACATCGAGCAGTATGCCGATGCCAAATGGCGCATTACGGCGAGTCAAACACCGGAAGATGTCCTGGTATTGAATGCCGATGACGCACTGTCCATGGCCCGCTGGAAGCGCGGAAGTGCAGCCGGCGGAACAGCTGCCCGCGTCATCGCTGTAAGCACCGAACAAACAGAAGAACAGCTCACTTCAGCACTCAACGAAGCAGGATTAACTCCTTGGGGTTATGCCACCGTTGATGCCTTGCCTCACCCCGAAATATTTACAATCTACTTACCTCATCTAAATCCTTTTACCATGACCATCCAAGAATTGGCTTTGCAGGGAAAACACAACCTGTACAACAGCATGGCAGCCAGTGTCGCTGCCCGTGTACTCGAATTGAGAAGCGAAGGCATCCGAGATAGCCTCGCACAATTTGACGGCATCGAACACCGCATGGAATTCGTTGTCGAAACAAACGGCATCAAATTCATCAACGACTCCAAAGCAACCAATGTCAACAGCGCATGGTACGCCCTTGAAAGCATTACCGGACCTGTCATTTGGATTGCAGGCGGCATCGATAAAGGGAACGACTATGCATCGCTCCTGCATTTGGTAGGATCGAAAGTCGATCACCTGATTTGCCTAGGAAAAAACAACAAAAAGCTCATCGATACGTTCGGCGACCGTGTAGAAAGCGTTCACGAAGTAAGCAGTGCGAGCGAAGCAGTTCAATTGGCCTATCAATTGGGCTTACCCGGCCATACCGCACTGCTTTCGCCAGCATGCGCCAGCTTTGACTTGTTCGGGTCATACGAAGAACGCGGACGAGAATTCAAAGCCGCGGTGCGCGCATTGTAAGCATGTCGAATGGACAATCCGTGAGCGAGGCCACTACGATCAACAGACGTGTTGGCGCCTATTTGGAAGGGGACAAGGTTATCTGGATGGTCACCTTGATCCTCAGCTTGGGCTCGCTATTGGCGGTTTACAGTGCGATTTCCTCCTTGGCGTACAAATCAGATGGCGGCTCATTGCATTTTCTATTCAAACAAGGGCTGATGTTGACATTGGGCTGGTGTGTGATGCTCCTCGTCCACAAGGTGAATTTTCGCTACTTCTCACGCATTTCTCAGGTGCTCATTTGGGTGGCCGCAGTGCTGCTGATTCTGACGTTGGTCTTTGGTGCCGATATCAATGAAGCCAAACGCTGGCTGCGCATTCCCTTCACGGGACTCACCCTTCAAACATCGGATTTCGCGAAGGTGGTTTTGGTCACCTACGTCGCCCGTGAACTAAATAACCGGCGGACTCAATTGCATGATTTTCGGGCGGGAGTTCTGCCTATTCTTGTACCCATTGCCCTCATCTGCTTCTTGATTTTGCCTGCTGACTTTTCGACTGCTGCGCTGTTAGGCGTTGTCTGCGTGGGCATGATGTTCATTGGCGGTGTTCCTTGGAAACACCTCTTTCGCATAGGGGGCTTGGGTGTGGTTGCCCTGGTCATGCTCTACGGAATCGGAAAAGCGGCACCCGAAGTATTGCCGCGATTTGGAACGTGGGCTGGGCGTATGGAACGTTTTGTTGGCGTAGGATCTGCGGCAGAGGGCGATGCTTTGGAGTACCAAATAGAATTGGCACAAGTAGCGATCAACCGAGGTGGGTTGCTGCCCCACGGTCCCGGAACCGGAACTTCACGAAACTTTCTTCCGCATCCATATTCCGATATGATTTATGCCTTCATCATCGAAGAATGGGGCGCCCTATTGGGAGGGCTTGGGTTGGTATTGGCCTATATCATTTTACTCTTTCGCACCGTCCGTACAGCCACGCGCTGTCCCCGTCATTTTGGTGGGTTGTTGGCCATGGGGCTCGGCTTTATGCTCGTGTTTCAGGCGATGATCAACATGGCGGTTGCCGTGCGGCTCTTCCCAACCACCGGTCAGCCGCTCCCACTGGTTTCGTACGGGGGTACCTCCATGATTTTCACATGCCTAGCTCTGGGCATGATCCTCGCTGTCTCTCGTTCCGTAACGGATCCTGAAAAGTGGGAACGGTCCAACAAGGCCACCAACCAAGTCGTTCGCAACCCCTCTCCCCATGCCTGAATCTGCACGGCTTTTCCAGCGGATCATCATTTCCGGGGGTGGCACGGGTGGCCACATCCATCCGGCTCTGGCCATTGCAGACGAGATCAAACGGCGAAATCCAGGTTGTAAGATTCTTTTTGTCGGGGCTCTTGGACGCATGGAAATGGAGAAAGTTCCCGCTGCAGGCTACCCCATAGAAGGCCTCTGGATTACAGGAATCGATAGAAATTGGCGGAGTCTCCGCAATTGGATTTTTCCTTTCAAACTCGTGAGTTCCCTGTGGATGGCTCGCCGTATTTTGCGAAAATTCCGACCGGAATTGGTCGTGGGAGTCGGTGGATTCGCAAGTGGCCCTTTGCTATTTCAAGCGGCTCGAACAGGCATTCCCACGGCGATTCAGGAACAAAATAGCTTTCCCGGAATCACGAACCGACTCATGGCAAAACGCGTTCGCCTCATTTGCGCCGGATTTCCTGGTCTTGAGCGCTGGTTTCCATCTGACCGAATCATCGAAACGGGAAACCCCTTGCGGGCCCAGGTGGTCGCCTCTGCGCAGGCAAGCGAATCACCGGAAGCGGCTGAATTTTTCGGATTCTCGGGCAACAAGCCCATTGCATTCATCATGGGAGGAAGTCTTGGTGCCGCTTCCATGAATGCCGCCGTGCAACGCATGCTCAGCAACGCTTCCAGCGCGCTTCCCTTTGATGTGCTTTGGCAATCAGGAGCCCGTTACCATGCGGAGATGACTCAATTTGTCGAAACCCTGCCCGCGGACATTCAACCGTGCGTCCGGTGCGTTGGGTTCATCGACCGCATGGATTTGGCCTACCAATCAGCGCGTGTGATTGCGAGCCGAGCGGGAGCGATGTCCATTGCTGAATTGGCCTTGATCGGAAAACCTACGATTCTGGTTCCGTCGCCGGTGGTAGCAGAAGATCACCAAACCAAAAATGCTCAATCACTGAGCGACCGAGGCGGCGCTGTCTTGCTTCGAGATACGGAAGTCATTGAAGGCCTCGAAGCAGAAATTTCCTCCTTATTGGGAGATGAACACCGTCAACAGACATTAACCCAACACCTGCGTTCAGCAGCCCGACCTCAGGCAGCGCAAGACGTGGTGGATGCATTGGAGCAACTTATATGACGCACTACTACTTCGTGGGAATTGGCGGCATCGGAATGAGTGGATTGGCGAGGTATTTTCACGCTCATGGAGCGGCCGTATCGGGCTACGATCGCACCGCCACACCCCTCACCGCATCCTTGCAAGCGCTCGGTATATCTGTCTGTACATCCGCGACTGCATCGGAAGTTCTCGCCGATTTCGAAGCATGGCTCGGTCACACATCGCTGGATGAGTGCGCCGTCATTCGAACACCGGCCGTTCCTTCGGACTTTCCAGTGCTCGTTGCGGCCCAAAAGGCCAAGTGTACCGTATTGAAGCGGAGCCAATTGCTCGGCAAGTTGACCCGCGACCACCCCACTCTCGCCGTGGCAGGTACGCATGGAAAAACCACCACTTCTGCCATACTCGCTCACCTCATGATGGGTCATTCCGAGGGGTGTCGGGCGTTTCTCGGGGGCATTTTGTCCGATCAACAATCCAATGCCATTTGGTCAGAAAACGCCCAATGGACCGTGGTCGAGGCCGATGAATTTGACAGGAGCTTTTTGGAACTCGATCCGACGCATGCGGTCATCACCAGCGCAGACCTCGACCACATGGACATCTACGAAGATGCCAACCAATTCTACAAAGGCTTCAAGGATTTTGCCAAGCGCGTTTCGGGAAGGATCTTTCTAGAAGAATCTGTCGATATCCCCGGGTTGGATGGACAGCGCTATGGCATTGTGAACGATGAAGACAACACCCATTCATTGCACATTGCGGCCATCCACCCTCGGATTGTGGACGGATGGATGGTGGCGGATGTCGCCATGAATCACGCCATTCACGCACATGTCAAATTCCCAATGCCAGGGAAGCACAACGTATTGAATGCTTTGGCAGCTATTGCACTGGCAACAGAGTCGGGCATTCACATCGAGGACTGCCTCGCCCGTCTGAATTCCTTTTCTGGCATTGAACGTCGATTTAACTACCATATTCGAGCGCCGCATGGAGCGTATATCGACGACTATGCTCACCATCCAGCCGAACTCGAAGCCGCTATTTCCGCTGCACGTCTCCACCATCCGGGCAAGGAAATCACAGGAATTTTTCAACCTCACTTGTTCAGCAGAACCCGGGATCATATGGTGGAATTTGGGCAGGCGCTGGCCTTGCTCGATCGTGTTTTTTTACTCCCAATCTATCCTGCCCGAGAGGCGCCAATTCCTGGAATCGATTCACAAGTCTTGTTTGAAAACATCCCGCACACCCGCAAGCATCTCATTGAATCGTATCAGATATTCGATAACCTGAAGGAGTACCCTCCAGAAGTCCTGTTAAGTTTAGGCGCTGGCGACATTGATCGCATCGTGAAACCCTTGACCAATTGGCTTCGTGAGGATGCCCATCGATTCAAATACACTACCTGATCAACCCATGATTCAAAAAATCCTCACCTTCTCCGCCGCCATTTTACTGGTGATCAGCTGCGGAGCGTTGGTAGGGTTTGCTCATGAAGCGGAAGAAACTGCGAGGTACGCCGACCTGGAGGTAGACGTGCAAGAAATAGATGGCATGTTCTTCGTCGACGCCGCAGGAGTGCGCGATCAAATCTTGTCGCATGACAGCATCACGGGTTCGTTCATCGCAGACGTCCAGCTCCAACATGTTATCGAATGGGTTCGGTCCATTCCCGCAGTCGATGATGTCCGTGTCTACCCTGGATTGAATCGGGTCCTGCACGTTCAGGTCACGCAGCGTAAACCGCTCGCCCGCGTGCACACAGGTCCCGACGAAGCAGATGTATACCTCGACAGCCATGGACGAGTTCTGCCTCTCTCACCCTATTACACAGCTCGCGTGCCCATCATCCATGCAGACGACATCGAGATGTGCGACGTTGCATTTGACTTGATTCAAGCCACCCATGAAGACATCCTTTGGTCTGCTTTCATCGACCAAATAGAAGTGAAGCCAGATGGTTCAGTGGACATCATTCCCCGATTGGGAAGCTCCCGGATTCACCTGGGCTTCATGGAAAACCTGGATCATAAACTGAACAAACTTCATGTTTTTTACCGCGAGCAAATTGCTCGGGGCAACCTCAACGCATACAAGCGCATCGATTTGACTTACCAAGATCAAGTCGTTGCACAACGTTATTACTAGAAACCCCCACTCCATGGATTCGCAATCGAACTCTGAAGAACAAATTGTGGTCGGCCTCGACATCGGGACGACGAAAATCGCTTGCTTCGTTGGGCGCCGCAATGAACACAACAAAATTGAAATCCTCGGTTACGGAAAAAGCGAATCCGTCGGGGTGTCGCGCGGTGTCGTCGCCAACATTGAAAAAACCGTTGAGTCAATTCGCACGGCAATTGATGAGGCACAGCGCACGTCTGGCGCCAAAATTGTCGATGTCAACGTCGGCATCGCCGGTCAACATATTAAAAGCCAACAAACCCGAGGGCAGCGTACGCGCAACGATTTGGAATCCGAAATCAGCCAAGTCGACATCGATGCGCTCATCCAAGACATGTACCGTCAGGTCATGCAACCCGGAGAGGAGATCCTTCACGTGCTTCCTCAGGAATACACCGTAGATAACGAGGGCGGGATCAAGGAACCCGTTGGGATGAGTGGCATTCGATTGGAAGCCAATTTTCATGTCATCATTGGTCAAATAGCCGCCATTCGCAACATTCACCGCTGCATCAAAAAAGCCGGTCTCAACGTCGATCAATTGATCCTTGAACCATTGGCATCTTCTGCATCCGTCCTGAGCGAAGAGGAAAAAGAAGCCGGAGTAGCGCTGGTAGACATCGGCGGTGGAACAACGGATATTGCCATTTTTCAAGACGGGATCATACGCCACACGGCAGTCATTCCATTCGGAGGAAACGTCTTGACAGAAGACATTCGACAGGGATGTCAAATCATGAAGAAGCAAGCCGAATTGCTGAAGCAACGGTTTGGCTCGGCCATTTCCACAGAAATGAAAGACAACGAAATTGTCTGCATCCCCGGATTGCAGGGACGAAATCCACGAGAAATTAGCCTCAAGAATTTAGCCTGCATCATCGAAGCGCGCATGACCGAAATTATCGAGCACGTGCACTTTGAAATCCGCAACTCTGGCTTTTCAGACCAATTAATCGGAGGAGTCGTTTTGACAGGTGGCGGATCACAGCTGCGTCACATCACGCAATTGTTTCAATACGTCACGGGCATGGATTGCCGCGTTGGATATCCAAGTGAGCATTTGGCCGAAGCACCCAACCAAGATGTCACGGCTCCAAGCTTTGCCACCGGGGTTGGCTTGGTCATCAATGGATTTGAACGCATTGCCTCCAATGGCGAATCAACCGTCGAAGAAAATGAAGCCCCACGCGGCCGCAACCTGATTGATCAGTTGCGTAAATACTTCGTTGAAGACGAAGAAATTCAATAATCCCATCGGAATCCAGAGCGAAATGAACGAAATGAGCACTGCCCCCTCTCAACCATCTGCCCTCAACGCCCCTATCAAAGTCATCGGCGTCGGCGGAGGCGGATCGAATGCCGTCAACACAATGTACGATCGCGGCATCCAAGGTGTCGACTTTATTGTATGCAACACCGACGCCCAAGCGCTAGATGCCAGTCCTGTTCCCATCAAGGTCCAATTGGGAGCTACCCTTACAGGCGGACAAGGCGCTGGATCGTTGCCTGACGTCGGGCGCAATGCCGCAATTGAAACGTTAGATGAAATCAAAGATCTGATTGGAAAAGACACCAGCATGGTCTTCATCACGGCAGGAATGGGAGGAGGAACCGGCACCGGTGCTGCGCCCGTCATTGCTAAAGCCGCCCGCGAAATGGATATTTTGACGGTCGGGATTGTCACCATTCCCTTTCAATTCGAAGGCCGACGACGAGGTGATCAAGCCTCTGAAGGGCTCGAAAGGATGCGCGAATCGGTGGACACGTTGTTGATCATCCGCAATGACAAATTGCGCGAGTTGTACGGTAATTTGACCATCCGTGCGGCATTTAACAATGCCGACGAAATCCTCTGCACTGCCGCCAAGGGAATCGCTGAGGTCATCACGCTAACTGGAGAGATCAACGTCGATATGAATGATGTGAATACCGTCATGCGGGATTCGGGCAGAGCCATCATGGGATCAGGAACAGCAAGCGGGGAAGGACGAGCGAGAACCGCCGTAACTGAAGCGCTGGAATCTCCGCTTCTAAACGATTGCGATATCACTGGAGCCAATTTTGTTCTTCTCAACATCACCTTTGGAACAGAAGAGATTTTGATGGATGAAATCATGGAGATCACCGATTTCATTCAAGAATCAGCGGGCCAATCAGCCGAAGTTATTTGGGGATACGGCGTAGACCAATCCCTCAAAGAAGACCTCTGCGTGACGGTCATCGCTACAGGATTCAAAGGACATGAACAATGGGAAGGTCCGAAGAAACCTGAACAAACAAAGTTCATTCTTGGCGACCCGAAAGAAATTAAGGCTCCCGTTCAACCTACGCAGCCGTATGGCGAACCAGCTGTTTCAAATGAAGAAGCAGAAATGCCCTTCCTAAAAAGCGATGCACCCATCGAAGCTTCGGCACCACAAGAACCCATAGAGCGCCGACCAGAATTAGCCGAAACTCCGCAACCAACGGAAGCTCCAACCTTTTTCTCCCTCGATGAGAGTGCTTCTGATGCCCGAGAAACAACGGAGGCGCCGTCCGAACATGGAGAAAACGAGGCAGCAGAAGCTCCCTCGATTTCCGGAACAAATGGCGATGAGCCTTCCGTAACGGTGTATACCTTGGAGAGCGATCCGCTGCCACCGACCACCGAAGAACCCAACCTTGGGAACATCAAATTCACGGAAGATGGACCCCCAAAAAAAGAAACGTCACCGATCAACCGACCTTTATCACGGACTCCAGACTTAGCGGGAGATGCATCAAAGGACGTCTTTCCATCCGTCACGCGGCCGGCCGAAAATGAACTCCAAGCGCGAAACGTGCGTCTGTCGCAATTCACCCGGAAATTAAAAACTCCAGGAGGGTTGGCCGATTTGGAGGCAGAACCCGCCTACAAGCGGCGCCAGGTAATTTTAGACGATGTAGATCATTCCTCTAAATCACAGGTAAGCCGATTTTCATTGCATGAAGAAACGGACGAAGAAGGAGAACGCACGATTGAATTGCGAAATGACAATCCGTTTTTACATGACAACGTAGACTGAGGAAAATGAGCATGTACAGCACCATTTCCAATGGCATCAAAGATGCCATGAGAAACAAAGACCGCGAAAGGCTATCCGCGTTGCGCGACATCAAAAGTAAATTGATGTTGGAGGCGACTAAAACCGGAACCGATGGGGATGACATTCCCGATGCGATCGTCATGGCCATTTTGACTAAACTTTTCAAACAACGAACTGAAACAGCAGATTTATACGCCCAACAGGCGCGTCCTGATTTAGAAACCGAGGAGCGCGCACAAGCCGCCGTGATCGCTGAATTTCTCCCTCAGCCCCTGACCGAGGAAGAAATCATTCAAGAGGTGAACGCCATCATCCAAGAAACAAACGCATCCTCCATGGCTGATATGGGCAAAGTCATGGGCATCGCATCAAGCAGAATGGCTGGGAAAGCCGACGGAAAACTCATTTCGGGAATTGTAAGAAGTGCCCTACAAAACTGATGGTCGGCCCGATTGTTAATGTTTCCAATCGAGGTGCGAATGGTAGACCATCTGAGCTTACATTCATCCTCGCAAAAACAACGTAAAATGAAAAACTGGATGACTCTCTTCGCAGCAATAGCCGTCATCGGCTTGGTCTCATGCGGCGAAACAACTGCCCCCTCCGATGCAACCAATTCCGATGCTGATCAAGCAATGGAAAAAACTCAACCCGCTGATGCCATCGATCTCATGGATGGCACGTACCAAATTGATCCTGCAACAAGCACCGTTGCGTGGAAGGGTACGAAAATCACAGGTTCTACCCATGAAGGAAACTTGTCAGTTTACAAAGGCACCATCAATGTCTTGGACAAATCTGTCGCTGGTGGCTTTGTCGCCGTGGACATGAAAAGCATGGTTTGCACCGATGAGGGATTAGATGAAGAAGGAAAAGGGAATTTAATTGGCCACTTGATGTCGGATGACTTTTTTGGCGTTGAGCGATTTCCCAATGCACGGCTTGAACTCGAAGGCATCAAAGTGAAAGGCGAGGTCGCCATGGGATATGGAAAAATTTTCATTCGAGAAATTGCCCAACCCATCAACTTTCCTGTAGCAATAAGCCAGGCAGAAGGAAACCTCATTGTCGATGCGGATGTTACTTTTGATCGATCGAAGCATGACGTCAAGTTCCGCTCTGGATCTTTCCCTGACCTATTTCCCGACCTGGGAGATAAGCTCATCAACGATGAAATCGAGCTCAGTGTGCACATCGTAGGAAAGATGTAATCCACCCTCGCTCAGGACAACTTCGAAGCCCGGCCCGTGCCGGGCTTTTTTGTTATTGCGCGATGCACCCAGCAAATTCCTACCTTCGTCCCTCGTACGTGCACCATGCGTTGGACCAATTACTTCATCCATCCCGGCGATAACCGGTACTACGTGTTCACCTTCCATGAAGATGGGCACGCTGATGATTTTGAGGCTATGCTAGTAACAGAAAACATATCCTTTGAGCGGCATCAAGAAGATGAGCAGTGGCTCTTTGGAATCGCCCGCAGCCATTTTCAACGAGCGCTTCACTGCAATCATCTTGTGCATGCAAAGTACCGGACCAAGTTCATCCCCGTGCGAGGCTTGCGCTATGCCCTTCTCATTGGAACGGCCGCAGTGCTTCTCTTAGCCTTGGTTGGGGCATTCTTCAGTCGAAGCCGTGCGCAAGCCCAACCCGTAAAGTGGGAATTGGGAATCAGCACCGTTGGGGTCTTTCCGCTAGAGGCTGCGGGGTATGAATCGATCGAAGCAAGCAATCAGGGCCTCACGCTCCAGTGGCAACCCAAATTTAGCAGTGGGTTTGGGGTGCGGCTGCACCGCAACTTTCCCAGCAGCTGGAGTTTGGAGACTGGCTTGGAGACGTTGCGCATGAAATCCGACTGGGGCCTAACCTTTCAGCCGGAGAGCCAAGATCCGGCGCTCGCTGACACCCTTTCACTGCGCGCAGGACGCTACCGCTTGCCGCTGTTGGCCCAGACAAGCGTTCCAATCAACCAACAATGGGAGTTATGGGCTGGAGCTGGCGTGTGCCTCGATTTTTTACTCAGCGACGTATTCACGACCAGTTATCAGCAGGAAGAAATATTCTACAATGAATACCAAGTGGAAGAAAACCGTCAACACCGATGGACGGTCCCCTTGCGAGCAGAATTTGGCGGATTGTACCAGCCGAGAGACCGAAGCAAACCAGGTATTTACGTGGGCTGCATTTGGTGGCGTGAATGGTCCAGCAACCGATGGGGTGAAGCTCAGTGGGAGCGCTTGCTCGAAAAAGCAGACGTTCGACTCTTCATGCCCCAGGCAGGTTTCGCTGTCGAAGCGCGCATCATTTTGCCTCCGTGATCCACTCTGTGACGTATTCCAAGGGCTTGCGGTGACTTCGCGGCCACTCCCCTCCATCCGGATAACCGAGGTAAAAGAATCCCAAGATTTCGGAAGGTTCTGACAACCCCGCAAAAGCCTTCACCTCCGGCAAGTTCATGTAACTCGGCGTCGACCAAAACCCGCCAATTCCGTGCGCCGTGCACGTTAGGTACATATTTTGGACGGCACATGCTACCGCCATGCGCTCGTCTTGAATCGGTATGCGACCATTGGAGTCTGGCTCCATTCCAAGCACAACCAGCGCCGTCACCCGCTCACCGCGTGCTTTCAATTTTGCATGCTTCGCTTCCGAAAAAGAATCGCCCGCCGCAGCACGGTACCATGCTGCCAACTTGGGCCCAATCGCCTGCATGCCGTCTCCCACATACGCCTTAAATCTCCAGGGTTGCGTCATCCCATGCGTGGGCGCCCACGTCGCGTTGGTCAGCACCTGCTCCACTATTTCGGGATGTACCTTCCGGGCAGAGTATGCCTCCGGCTTGATGCTTCGGCGGTCCCGCAACAGCGCGGTCGTATCAGATAAATTATGTCTCATGGCATTGGATGTAGGAATGCACATCGGTTGAAGCAAAGGTACATCGAGGCGCAGCGACAATGCGAAACCTTCCCAATGAAAGTCAAGGGTAAACCCGTAATTTCGAGCATGCGATGTACACTCTTGTTCCTCGGGATAATCTGCGCAGCGGAAGCCACCGTGCCCAGCGTTCATGCTCAGTCCAATCCAGATAGCGCCCTGATTCGAAGCATCTACGACGAAGCGCTCGCTCATGGAGAAGCCTATGAAAACCTGCGCGTCCTAACCAAGGACATTGGGCACAGACTCAGCGGCTCTCCAAGCGCATCGAAAGCCATGGAGTGGGGACAACGAATCCTCCAGTCGTATGGAGCGGATTCAACGTGGATCATGCCGGTCGTCGTTCCGAGTTGGACGCGTGGTGATCGAGCGGAATCCATGACCTTTGGGTCAGCCGCTGATCGATCCTTGCACATTACTGCATTGGGAGGGTCCGTAGGGACGCCCAACGACGAGACTATTCGAGGACGCGTGGTCGTCGTCAAAGAACTGGACGAGCTCAAGCGCATGCCGCGCGAAAAAGTAAAAGGGCGCATCGTTCTCTTCAACCGTCCCATGGATCCTGTTCTGATCAATACCGGTTCCGCATACGGCGGAGCAATTGATCAACGAGGCAGTGGAGCGAGTGCCGCAGCGGAAGCTGGCGCCATCGGTGCCTTGGTGCGGTCGCTGACACATGCGCTCGACACCCTCCCGCACACGGGAGCTCTGCGGTACAAAGAGGACATTCGGCGCATTCCCGCGGCTGCCATATCCACCGTGGATGCCACCTGGCTCGGAAGGCAGGTGACAGAACACCCTGATCTCGAAGTCTCCCTTCAAATGAATTGTCGGGCATTTGACGATGTCGAACAAGGCAACGTAATCGGTGAATGGCGAGGATCCGAGCGGCCGAATGAAATCATCACCTTGGGCGGCCACTTGGATTCTTGGGACATCGGAGAAGGCGCACACGACGACGGTGCGGGTATCGTTCATACGCTGGAAGTGCTGCGCATCCTCAAGGCCATCGGGTACCAACCCCGCCACACCATTCGGTTCGTTTTGTTCATCAACGAAGAGAACGGCAACCGCGGCGGGAAGATGTACGCCAAGGTGGCGGCCGAAGAACAGGCCACTTCATCGAAGCGGTACGTCGCGGCACTCGAATCCGACGCCGGCGGTTTCGTGCCCAGAGGGTTTCGCATTGACGCGCCTGATGATGCGGCCACACAGGTGCAGTCATGGGCATCCCTTTTCGACCCTTACAACGTCCACCAATTCCGACGAGGAGGAGCAGGCGTCGATATTTCTCCGCTCAAGGAATTGACCCCCCGCCCTGTCTTATTGGGGCTCAGCCCCGATGGGCAACGGTACTTTGATTTTCATCACAGCGCTCAAGACATATTTGAAAACGTGCACAAAAGGGAGCTGGAGCTGGGGGCTGCAACGTTCGCTGCGGCCGTGGTGTTGTTGGACCAGCAATTGCCTATTCAGGACACACCTGACTAAAACTGACCAAGAAAATCAGCAAATCACCTACCGTGATAAATCCGTTGCCATCAAAATCATAAGGGCAATCGAGCAGTGGCGTACACCAGCCAAAAGTTGGATCCCACGTTGTTCCCGGTCCACACGAAGCCGGAACATCATAGCAATCGAACACACACGATCCATCATCTACTGTCACGAGTGGATTGAAATTACACGCCTCCTCATAGCTGCACCCTTGGCAAATCCCCCCCGTTAGACAGGGGTCAATTTGCCACATTTGCGTGGCTGTTCCATCTTCTGTCAACACCCAATGCTGGTCCGAAAGCAATTCCGTGAACTGCGTAATGGCTCCACTGGGCCAAATAACTTCGATGGAGTCGACGGACGACTCCTCTCCCAGTCCAAAAAGCTCCCATCGGCTGTTCTGACCGAGGTAATTTTCCCCGGCAAAAGTCATCCGAGACTGAGCATGATCCCCAGACCACACTCTGATTTTGGCCCCGACACCATCTCGGTTGCTATCCGTGCCTTCCAACCAAACCTTTAGCCAATGGTTGCTATTAGGTGATCCGCGTAACACCTGTGCAAATTCACCCACCCGATGGGAGACCAAATCCGCAAAACCGTCGAGGTTGTAATCGCCCACGGCTGTCGAGAAAGAAAGGGTGGATACCGTTTGAAATTGAACTTCATCGGCTGCGGTAAATTGCCCCTCGGTGTTATAGAAAAGCGCATCCGGCTCGTCCGGGTAAATGCTCAAGACCTGTGGGTAATTGGTAAAAACGCTGTAGCCATTGGCAACGTGCAAATCTTCCCACCCATTGTTATCGACGTCCAACCAATTGGCTCCCCAGCAAATCCCGTCGACTTGAACCTGGTTCATGGGAACATCGCCGGTCGCATCATCGATACCAAAATCTCCCCCATTGTTGATCATGAGCCAATTCATGTCCTCGGCAAAAGCCGTGAGGTACACATCTGAATCGAAGTCGCCATCAAAATCTGCAACACTGGTGGACATGCAATTGATCGCAATGTCCAGGCCCGTCTCCTCGGCCTTTTCAATAAAGGGCATCAATGATCCTTCCACTTGCTGCTCGAAGAAATAATTTTCATAAATCGTACGGTCTCGCACCACATGCAAATCCAGCAATCCATCGTCATTGAAATCCACCCATTGTCCCTGGAATGACTGGATGCCCAGCGCATCTAATCCTTGCTCTGACGTGGACTCCGTGAAGGTGCCGTCGCCGTTGTTGGTATAGAGCTCGTTGAAAGGGTATTCATCAATGGACGAGGTATAGTTGCAAACGAACAAATCCAAAAAGCCATCGCTGTTGTAGTCACCAAAACAGGCCCCATAACTCTTGCGAGAGGCCAAACTGATTCCGCACGTTGCGCTTACGTCGGCAAAATCCATGTTGCCGTTGTTGATGTACAATTTGTTGGCTGCCAAACGGTAGGTGACAAATAAGTCTTGATCTCCATCGTTATCGATGTCACCCCAAAGGACCATCTTCGCTTCCAACGGATAATCTGGAAGGTCCAGGTCTACTTCCAAAAATCCTGACTCATCTCCCTGTCCTATATAAAAGCGCAAATCGCCTTCGTGATCAGCAAAAGACAAATCATCGATGTAGTCTCCATTGAAATCAACGAAACTCACCCCCGCACCTAGAAACCCCCCGGTATGGTCAGTCTCTAATATGAGGTTGTTGCTCACATCCAGCAATTGGGCATTCGCGTGGGTGTGGGACAACAAACCCAGCGAGCAGATCACGACGGAGAGAATTCTCGGAGTATTACAAAACTTCCAAGCCATAACGTCATTGTGGGCAAGAGATGGCAAAAGAAGCCAAGAAAATGAGGAGATCGGTCACATCGGTCACCGAATCGGCATTTAAGTCTGTCGGACATGGGTTTTCGACAGAAACACATTGCTGCAGCATAGAATCCCAAGCGGTCCCTGGACCGCAGGTGGAAGCCGAAATCCAACAAGAAAAGTCGCATGACCCATCCTCTTCGTTTGCGCTCTCATCAAAATTACACGCCTCGGGATAAGTGCATCCAGGGCAAGGTCCCGTGGAACACGGATCTACGTAAGGGACCGTTTCTCCTTCAACGAATAGCAAACTTTGATTGGGCTCGAGGGTGTAATAACGGTCAACGATTCCTGAAGGCCAATCCACGACCACTGAATCAATTCCGGTGGCCATTCCGATGCCAAAATGTTCCCAACGGCTATTCTGACCCAAGTAATTTTCACCGCAATGCGTCATGTGATAACCCAACAAACCATTGCGGTACACCCTGATTTTTGCACCGATCCCGTCCCGGTTACTCACCGTTCCTTCCAGCATGATTTTGATCCAGCGGTTGACGTTGGGGACCGCTTGCAAAACTTGGGCATACTCGCCTACGACGTTATTGATCAAATCCGGAAACCCGTCCTGATTGAAGTCGCCTGTTACAGCCGAAAACGATAAACTCGCAACATCAAACTGACCCGTTGTATCCTCTTCAAAAACACCGCCTTCGTTCCAGAAAAAGTTATCGGGTACGTATGAATAATTCTGCAGAACGGCTGGCCATGATGTATACGTGCTAAAGCCGGTGCAAACATGCAGATCTTCCCAACCGTCGTTGTCTGCATCAAACCAATTGGCTGCCCAGCTCGTCAAATGAACTTGGACGCTGTCACCTGTTGTCGCTTCATATGGATCAAAGTTTCCTGTACCGTCATTCACGACAAAATAATTGCCTTCCCACATGCCCGCTGACATGTACAAGTCCTGATCGTTATCGTGGTCAAAATCCGTCGCGGAAGAACACATCGCATTGATGGAATAATCCAAGCCCATGGGAACCGCTTCGTTGGTAAACTGACCATTTGAGGATTGCTTGTAATACCGATTCTCGAAGCAAATTCGATCCCGGATCAAATGCAAATCCAATAATCCGTCTTCATCAAAATCCACCCAGTGTCCCTGAAAGTTTTGCTGGAGCGGCTCGCCAAAGGGTCCATCAAACGTCACCTCCTCAAAGTATCCCCCGCCAAGGTTGACGTACAACTCATTGAATGGAGGGTCCATTCCGCTAACATAATTGGCGATGAAAAGATCGAGTAACCCGTCGTTGTTGTAGTCGCCGAAGCATGCGCCATAGCTGCGTCGATTGGTTTGATCAATCCCGCAATACTCGCTCACATCCGTGAATTCGAGGTTGCCTTCATTGATGTACAAACGGTTGGCCGCGAGCCGATACGTAATGAACAAGTCTTGATCACCGTCGTTGTCTATGTCCGCCCAAAGAATGCATTTAGCCTCATAGGCATAAGAGGGGATCTGCAATTCGAAAGGGACAAACCCTTCTCCATTGCCCGTGTAAAACTGCAAGTCACCGAGGTGATGTGCGATGCTGAGGTCATCCACACCGTCTCCATTGAAATCCGCCATGCTTATGCCCTCGCCTAAGTATCCACCGGTATGATCCGTCCAAATGTTCAATTCATTGCTGACATCGATGAAAGGCATTTGCGCCGAGACATCCGACGTAAAAACCAACATGCACCAGAAAGCCATCACCCCAAAAGCAGGACAACGGAACTTTGAGAAAATACGACCATATAAGGCAGCCTCCATTGGATCTTGGTTATCAGTCCAATTCGAGCAGGTATTTAAAAATACGCTTATTTCTCGTACAATACAATTCGATGAAAGAGAATCTTCTACCTAAGGGCAAAGTGAACCAAAGGCCCCCAACATCACAAGCAAATCTTCTACATCCACTATCCCATCTCCTGTCAAATCCGCTGGACACGGATTCTCGCACAATCCCGTGTCGGGATTCCAAATCAGTCCCGTTCCACATACCATACCGCCAATCAAGCACGAAAAATCGCATGAGCCGTCATCGTTGTCCGCATCCGGCGAGAAGTTACAGGCTCCTTCATAGGTGCAACCCGGACAGTTATTCAGGCACACAACCGCACCCTCGGTCAATTCCAGCGGGGCATTCGTTGGGACATCATACCACGTCTCTACGGCCCCCAATGGCCAGTGAACCTTCACCGAATCCACGGTTGAATGATTGCCCATACCGAAATGCTCCCAACGGCTATTTTGAGCGAGGTACCCTTCACCACAATACGTCTCCCGGTACCAATAGTCTTCTCCCGCCCAGAGCTCCACCTTGGAACCTACCGCATCGGCATTGCTGATGGTTCCGTGCAACAAAACGCGAAGCCAATGATTCCCATTTGGATTGCTCCTTCGAATCTCCGGGTTGAACCCCACTTTATGCGATACCAAGTCAATAAAACCATCGCCATTGTAATCTCCGGTCGCGGTGGCGAAACCCAGCACACTCTCGCTTTGAAACAGGGAACCGGGCATGCCCAGCACGCCATTGGAGTTTAAGAACATCGCATCCGGCTCGTTGTTGTTTTCCGTCAACACCGTAGGGAAATCTGTGTAATGAGCAATTCCAGTTGTGATGTGCAACTCTTCCCATCCATCCGCATTCACATCCAACCACTGCCCAGACCAACACACCTCATTCATCACCACTAGATCATTCGTCACGTCGGTATAGAATCCGTTTCCATCATTCTCCAATAACATACTGCCTTCCAATCCACCTGAAATGTACAGATCCAGGTCGCCGTCGCGGTCCATATCATGAGGGCTGGAGGACATACAAAGAATCGAAACATCCAACCCTCTCACCGCTGCTTCATCGATGAAACTTGCCTCGCCGGTCGTCGCTCCTTCGTTGTGATAAAATAAGTTCGGGTAAATCAAACGGTCTCGTACCACATGCAAGTCCAACCAGCCATCTCGATCGACGTCCATCCAATTTCCTTGAAACGACTGCAGGTTCGCTCCGTCCATACCGTATTCGATGGTGACATCTTCAAACATACCATTTCCGAGGTTACGGTAAAGTTCATTGCCTTGCGGGACATCCACCGCATACCCGTAGTTCGCCACAAATAAATCCAACAGTCCGTCCCGGTCGAAATCTCCCCACGCTGGCCCAAAGCTCCGTCGATCATCTTGGGAAATTCCGCACGTAGCACTGACATCAACCATGTTCATTTCCCCGTCATTCAGCCAAAGTTTATTGGGCGCAAACCGAAAGGCCACAAACAGGTCTTGATCTCCATCGTTGTCAACATCAGCCCACAAGATCCCCTTGGACTCTGCCGTTGGAGTTTCGAGTTCTAATTCCACTACAGAAAATCCATTGCCGGTGCCCGCATAAAACTTCAATGCTCCTGTGTGGTGTCCAAAGCTCAAATCATCCAAGCCATCGCCATTGAAATCAGCAAAACTGACACCCGTCCCCAAGTAGCCTCCCGTATGATCGGAATCCAGGCTTGAGGTTCCATTGTCAATGACCAATTGAGCCTCGACCTCCTCCCGTATTGAACACAAAAGGAGAAGTCCTACAACGAACTGAAAAATGATTTTACCGTATGCCACTTACCATCTCTTCTTACCTAAAAGATACGACATACAACATGACATAAAAAAAAGGGCCCGACCGAAGTCGAGCCCTTTCTAAAAACAGTCGTTTCAGGTTATTCGCAAACCGTACCGAATGCACCCAAGAATTGGAGCAAGTCAGCAGTGGTTACAGAACCATCCTCGTTGATGTCCGCTGGGCATGGGTTTGACAAGTCAAACTCACAAGAACCATCGTCGTTACCTGCATTCGCATCATAGTTCGAAGCGTCAGCATACGTACAACCAGAACAGTCATCAAAGTTACACTCTGACAATACCGTAATGTTCGCGGCTGGATCGTAGTTGCAAGCACATGAAATGTCGCAACCCTCGATGCAGTTATTACCTCCGATACTGATGTACTCAGGACCGAACTGCTCACCACCCGAAATCACGCCACCGAATACACCACCGATAGACCATGATGGCTCTGAACTGAAGGTGTCATCACCCGTAGTCAAGATGTAGCAACCAGCCTCCATGCAGTAAACTTCCTGCAGGAATGAACCATCGCTGTTGTCATTGGTCAAAGTCGTGTAGATGACTTCGTTGCCATCGAGATCTGTGATCAAGATGTAGCAGCCTGTCCATCCATCGCCGAAGCTATCGTTCATTGTGATAGTTACGCAAGTGCCGTAGCAGCAAGAACCATCTTCAATCGTAGCCGTTGGATCGAAGTCACATGCATTAACATCCGTGCAACCTGCACACGTTTCGTATTCACATGTTCCATTTTCCGTGGTCGCTTCCATATCGTAGTTACATGCAAAGCTGTCCATGCAACCACAAACAACGTCCGCACCAGCAGAGAATGGGTAAACCTCAGTGACCAAGCTTCCGCCAGCTCCACCCGAGAGAATCTCAACTCCATCTCCGTCAGTTACACTCCAAGACTGCTCACCAGCCCAGATGAATGCGCCTGTGAAGGCATACGTGTAACATCCTGGATCAACACATAGTACATCCAATCCGTATTCCGCACCGTCAAAGTTGTCTTCATCAATGATGAATTGAGCATCGTCAATGGCACCGGCAGCTACAGAGTTGCCATCACCGTCAAAGATCTCATATCCACCAGGTGAACCAGAGTTTCCTCCTGTCCAACCGTCTCCGAACGAGTCATACATATTGACCAAGATTGCAGTACCACCTGGGTTGTTATCACAAGCGCAAGAAGTGTACTCACAAATATCGTTGGTCTCGATGTTCGCATCTGGGTTGTAGTTACAAGCAGCGCTGATGGTACATCCTTCGATGGCCGTCTCACAGCTCAACTCGATTTGGTAAGATCCCTGGCCATTGAATACTCCATCGTTGTCATACGTGACATATACGAAGTAGTACAATGAAGGGTCAGAAACGAACTCCATGTAAGCGTCATCTTGATCGAAGAATCCACAGCCGTCAAACGAAGCACTGTTGTCAAGAATGTTTCCTTCAACATCCAAACCGCAATCATATGCGCCACAGGACATAGAAGCAGAAGTAAATACTTGAACTCGGGTATCGATAACGGATCCACACGTATTCAACGTATGCAATTCACCTGTACCGGCAAACGTCCACCATACACCTGGAAGCGGGTCAAAGACCAGTTCAGTTGTACCATCTTCTTCAGCTACACCAGTCGTAGAGCCGTAAGAGCCACTTGGAATACCAAAGTTTGTTACAATTTGGTTGCCGTTGAAGTAGACATTTGCTGTCGCGCCGTTCCATCCGTCACCGAATGAATCGAAACCTTCAAAGGTGAAATCACCTTCAGCCATTCCACAGTACCAGCTTCCAGAAGTAGCCGCTCCTTCGAAGACGTTTCCTTCCGAATCGGTGATTGCCCATGAGACCTCACCGTCCCAAGAACCACCTCCAGCTACTACGTAAACAGAGTTCTCTTCAGCCGCACAAGGTGTGCAAACTGTGGCTGGAGCACCGTCAGCGGATGCGTTACCCATAGAACCTTCTTGGTAGCCTGTGTTGCATTCCAAGTCAAATGCGTTCTCACACAAATCGTTGTCAGGAACAGCTGTGTAAACACAGTTTCCATCGTCTTGGTTCGCGTAGTCGAGGTAGTTGTCCGCCGATGGGTCTGTACATCCAAGGAAGATACCCGTCGTAGTGAACTCAAATTCACCGCATTCAGCAGGGTCTGTTGTTCCTACGAAGAAGTAGTAATCCGTGTCAGGCTCGAGAGCGATAAACGATTCGATCGAACCGGCACACGTTCCTGTGAACAAGCAACCGACATACGATCCAATGGACTCGCAATCGCCACCTTGCAGGTAAATTGTCAGAGACAAGTTGCCAGAAGACACGTTCGTCAAGTTGAAGTAGAATGTGTCATACATCAAGCCCGTAACAACGTCCGTGCTGTTGAATGTGAACCAAACTCCGTAAACGGTTCCTCCGTATGCAGGAACAAGAGCAGGATTTGAGCAGCATACATCACCAGTGAAGGTAACGTCGTCCAATTGAGGAGTTGCGTCTGCACAGAAATCATTTGAAGGGAATTCCGCGCAATCCTCACACGTCACTTCCAACAAGAATTCTGAACCACTCGAGAAAGCAGAATACTTTGATACGTAGATGTAATAGTTATTACCCGTCTCTGCCAAGAAGGCAACACCGGACATCAAACCACAGTTATCATCGTTTCCAACAATAGGCTCTAATTCACCTTCATCGTTGTACACAAACACGTGCATCTTCGTATCGCTCACAGGATCCGCAAAACCTGAAGTAGACGTCGGAGTGTTACACGTATTGGCGAATACTTGGTAATCACCATCTGCATTGAATTCGTACCATACACCTGGAGTCGTAACGGATGTTCCAGCGAAAGATCCTGTCACTCCTTCTTCGTCAGAAGCATTGGACAAGTTGCCTGAAACTTCCATGTCACAACCAATAGCCTCCGCATCTTCAATAGCATTGTTCGTTGGAGGGCAGATGCAAGATCCATCGTCCACCGTAGCAGAAATATTGTAGTTAAAGCAGAAAGGGTCAGTGCAACCTTCGAAACCGCACTCCTGGAGTAGACCGAAGTCAACAAACCATCCACCGCTTGGGAAACCAATTGGAGGAGGCAGTGGACCGTAATAGCCTGAAGCTACTTGGTCTCCATAAACTGTTCCGAACTGGTCAGTAATAATAACTGCAAGCTCATCATCTGCAGTACCTCCTCCAGAAGAGAAAAGGTAACATCCGAGAGGAATACAATGGAAGTCAATACCCGCATCAGCGATGTACGTGTCCGCTTCATCCCAGTTGCCTGAAATAGACGTTGCTCCATCATAGGAATCCATGTAATAGCTTGCGCCATTCCATCCATCACCTCCGAGGTCATACATCTCAATGATTGCGACATATGTTCCAGCTTCACAGTAAATACAAGACCCCTCGTTCTCTTGAGTTGCAGTTGGATCGTAGTTCGCAGCGGAATCATCCATGCAACCGATGCATGAGTAATCGCAAGAACCATCATCAAAGTTTGCTTCTTCAATGAAGTTACAAGCCATTGCATCCGTGCAACCTGGAGTAGCTGGCAAGCAGAATGAAGAAGACTCAGAAGAGCCGTAATCACCACCTGAGGCCAACTCCAATCCGTTTCCGTCGGTCACAGAATAGCTTCCCTGACCATAAGAGCAGCAGATACCGTCACCAAACGAATCGTACATCGTAAATGTATAGCAATCTGCACCCAAGCATAATTCTGTGCCGTTGAAGTTGCCACTGGCAACCGTGCCACCAGCTTCGTCTACGAGGTCCCAAGAAGTCTCAGAAGCGTAGTTGTCCGGAGTGATATCGATAATCAATGACTCGTAAGCGCATGAACCATCTTCTGTATCTGCAAATTCATCGTAGTTGCATGCAGCAGCATCCGTGCAACCCTCAAACGTGCACTCGCCTGAATCAGACGTTGCTGTAGGGTTGTAATTCGAAGCATTCATATCCTGGCAGCCAGGACCGAAACAGAACGTCTCAGAAGTCTGTGAAGACCATCCAGATCCTCCACCGCTGTCGATGGTCATCCCATTCCACGATACAGTCCAAACTCCGCTAGACCCGATTCCGTCACCGAAGGCATCATACATTACTACGTAGTAACAAGCGTTATCTGTAAGGCACGCTTCTTCGTTAATGGTCGCACCATTGCTGTAGGACCCCGTCATTGACGCAACAACCTCGCCTGTATCGGCGTTGTAAACATCATAATCTGTTTCAGAAGACCAGTAGTTATTCGTAACCGAAATCCCTACAACTAGCGTTGCGCAAGACCCGTCGTCTTCCGACGCGTTTGGATCAAAGTTACATGCTGCTTCGTCTGTGCAACCAGGAACAACCACTGTTCCCACGCAAAAGTCAGAAGAAGAACTATCACCGTACCAACCAACAGCAGCAGCAAGTGTGTTACCGTCGGCATCAGTTACCGAGTAATCGGTTCCTCCATCGCCGTAAGCATCAGATACTGTTAGGGAATAACAAGCATCATTAGCGACACAAGCCACAATTGTTTCCGTCGAACCGTCGGCGGCAAGAGCACCTGATGAGTAGGCATCCCCCGCGGCAACTTCCGCTCCAGAGGCATCCATTAATGACCACGAGGATTCCTCAGGCCAGTTGTCATAAGTGAGCTCAATGGTAAGCTCCACACCGTCACACTGCGCAAAGGCTGCAGGTGCCGAATAAAGGTAAAGCGCGAACATCGCTACGATGCCACAACACTTTTTAAACGTGTTAAACATTTGATTTGGTTTAGGTTAGAATTCTCAGACAATTTGGATGGGCCAAACGCTATCGACCCGGTAACAACGACATCTCAACCGCCTGAACCTTCAAGCGACTTTGATCAATTCAGTGAGGTTTGTTTCAAAAACCCTAAAGAATCGCCCTAAATGTAGAGCAAGCTTTTCTGAAATCCAATATTTCTTAAAGGAAAATTAACAGGTGGTTTTTCTATTCGTCGTTCAATTCCCTGTTCTAGCGGCCTTTCGGAGGTGATTCAGCGAAGTTTGTAATTCTCAGCGCCGCCTAACACAACTGAGAATGAACAATTTATGCCAATATGTTGTTAGCGCCACGCCTCTGCATGCCAGGATTGACCGAACGGAACGACGAGAGAAGGCTCGCACTCAAATTTGCTCTGCAACACCGTATTTACAACCAGCGTACTGTCGTCGATTGCCTTTGCTTTTCGCAGCACCCAAAACCGTTGGAGCGAATCTTCCTGCCATCCTTGATTCGATACCTTATTATACACTACCTGATTCCGCTCCATCCAATGCAGTGCCACCTCCCCCTCATTTCCTTTAAATCCCTGCAACCAATGCACCAACTTATCGATGGAGCATCCTGTTGCATCTGCACTGCGCTCGTTCAGAGCCACCATCAAGCAGCGACGGCCTTCCAATCTCCAACTGGCTTCCAAGGATTGACCATGAGCTGACCACTCCGCTAAGAAAGCCTGAATACCCTGAGCGAGTTGGGTCGCCTCTGCATCCGTCAGCACTCGATTCGCACAATGCAACCACACCCTTGAATCATCCGGCAAGGCTGACCATTGCTCGCCTTGTTCAATGGAATTGGGAAGCCAAAAAACGTCTTGATTTAGTGCCATCTCATTGGTTGTAGGTGTAAATCTAACCCCAACGGTTTCTTTTTAGCAATTCATTCCGAAATTGCGGTCGCATGTCCGATTCACAAAAGCGCAAAAGCGAGTTGATTTCCATGAGCCAAATCAGGCCCTACCTGAAATTGCTCCTGAAAAATTGGTGGCTCATCGCCATCCTCTCCTCAACAGGCTATGCCGCCGCTCGGTTGATCACCCACAGGCAACTGGACATCTATGCCGCCACTGCGGAAGTGCTGTTGGATCAAGGAGGCAAAGAATTGGACTACCAGAAGCGCTTATCCGGGGTCACCTCCAATTCTTTTGGGTTCGGGAGTTCAGAAACCAAGGACCAGCAGCGGATTTTGCGTTCATTTGACTTGGTCGGCCGGGCCGTGGACCGGATGCCCTTGGATGTGGACTATTACTTGGTCGGGCGGCTCAAGACCAGCCAAGTTTCGGGGTTCAGTAACATCGCCATCCAGGCGAAGCCGGAGCTCTTCAATTCTGGTTACCTCGGGCGCAACATCGACTTGTTCATCGAAGACGAAAGCCACTACCGGTTGCGTTACACCCTCAACAACGGAGAGGTGAAAGAGTTGGTTCAGCCCTTCGGCGTGCCCATTGAAGGACCGGAGTTGGCCTTGACCATCTCCTATGCCTCTTCAAGACTGGCGAATTTCAGCGACCCAAACGGGCCCAAAATTAACGAAGCGGCGCTCGAACAAGCACGCAAGCAGCATTACCAGTTTCGCGTCTTCAACCGCGGCCAGCGCATCGGGCAAATGCGAGGATCGCTTCAAGTGAACAACGTCACGGGAACGAACATCCTGTCCTTGCGCTCCTCGAGCACGCTTTACGGCAGGGCTCAGGATTTTTTGCGCATACTGAGTGAGGAATTCATCGATTTCACCAAAGAGGCCCGGCTTGAGTCCAGCCTCAAAACAGAAAAGTTCATCAACATCCAGCTCGAAGAATTGGTCTCCATTATGGACAGCTTGGAGATGCAGGTCGATGGGTTCAAGGAAAAAAATGAAATCCTTGACCTCTCGCGAGAGCAAACCGAATTTTTCAATGCGCTTGTGCAACTCGAAACGCAAGAGCGCGAATTGGAGTTTCGCCTGGAAGCCCTAACATCCTTGCGGAAATACCTCGCCTCTGGACTCGAAGACAACAGCCTGCCTCCCACGTCCTACTTGATGGAAGAGGACCCTTTGTTGATTCAACAGGTCAGCCAATTGTTTGAGATCCGTGGCGAACGAACGAACGCATTGCTGGATGTTACGGAAGACAGCTACCAGGTCCGCCGGCTGGACAGCGCCATCAGCAATGCACGCTTCACCATTACCCGCTACATTGAAGACACGCGTGAAGCCATTGTCGCCCAGCGCTCCAATGTCCGCAACCAAATAAGCGGCTTGGAAAACCGCCTCAGCGGGATTCCTGCGACCCAACGCGATATTGTAGTGATGGAGCGTAAACTTCAAGTGAACGAAAAACTCTACTTATACCTGCTCGAAGCCCGCGCCCAAAACGTCATTTCACGCGCAGGAATTGCCCCACAGGCCTCCATCATTGAGATTGCACGAAACAGCGGAGTCATTGGCCCCAACAAACAGCAAACCATCCGAAACTACAGCTTGTACGGCGCGCTTATCGCATTGGCCTTAGCTTTTGCCAGAATGCTGTTGTTCGACCGACTGGAATCCACCCAAGAACTCCGAGAGGTTACTCAATTGCCCGTTGTCGCTGGGCTGCCGCATTACCCGGACATTGACGCCAATCCACTGGCCATCTTAGCGGATTCTCGGGCCCAGATCACGGAGGCTTTTCGAAGCCTCCGAACCAACCTGCAGTACGTGCTATCGAAGGAAGGCGCCAATACGATTTTGGTAAGCTCGCTCCACCCGGGCGAAGGAAAGTCCTTCGTCTCCTCCAACCTTGCAACGGTCTTGGCCAAGACAGGCAAAAAGGTTGTCCTTGTCGACTTTGACATGCACAAACCGAAGGTGCACAAAAATTTCAAACTCTCCAATCAAATCGGTCTCTCCACTCACCTCATCGGGCGCTGTGAAGTCGAAGAAATGGGACAGGAAGGTCCGATTGACACCTTGACCATTATCACGGCAGGCCCTGTGCCGCCGAATGCCTCAGAATTGGTGTTGAACGATCGACTGGATCCTTTTTTGCAGAAACTTCGAACGGAATACGATTTTGTCATTTTGGACACCCCGCCCATGCTGCTCATCACCGATGCCCTCATGCTCATGAGCAAGGTGGACACGGGCTTATTGGTAACCAACACCCTGAAGTCCACCAAGCGCGGTATTGAGCATTTGGAAGACCTGCTCAATCAAAACAACCTCAGCCATGCTTCGCTTGTCATGAATAACATTCGGATGTCGCGCGCAAGCATGTATTACTCGTACTCGAAGTATGCATACAAGTACGGCTACGGCTACGGCTACGGCTACGGCTACGGCTACGGTGGGGCGAAATACGGGGAGGATCCCGAACCACAAGCCTAAAAAACAGGCGCATATGCAACGAATGGGCTGTTCGTAACGTCTATTCGTAAGAAACAAACGTGCTTTTGCGTTTGTATTTTTGCTATGATGCTGATTCAAGCCCTCTGCAATTCAACACGCCCTCCATTTCCTATGCGAAATGCAATGGGGGCAATGCTCCTCCTTGGGGGGCTGCAACTTCCCGCAGCAGCGCAGTTGGAGATTGATATGCAGTGCGTCCAGGTCAATGATCAGGGCTATGCCACGGTCACCTGGTCAGAGGCTGTGGATCCGGGAGATGTCTTCCAGCAATACGTGCTGCACTTGTTCGAGCCTTCAAGCGGGCTGGTCTTGGAAACGTTCAACATCCCCGACCCCACCGACCCGACCAATCCTTCATTCGTTAACACCACTTACAATGCGAGTGCCACTGAATTGTGCTACTTCATCGTCACCGAAGGACCCGCCGGGACGTTCGGGCCTTCATCGGATACGTTGTGCAGCATTCACCTGACGGCCGATGCTTCGCTCACTCCGGGCATCGTGGACTTGAATTTTAATAGTCCACGCATCGGATCAAGCGATTTCGTCGCCGTTGATCCTATTTCTGTTGAATTACTGGATGAAGATGGCTACTGGCAGGAAATAGGGCTGATTGAAGACAACGGGGGCATGATGACCCTGCCGTATGAATTGCAAGAATGCGAAGGTGACCTTTCCTTCCGTGCCACCCAGTTTGTCGCCATTCAAGATTGCGCGCACCTTTCCAACGAGGCCGGATCCCAATTGTCCGATGAACTCGACCCCGACCCTCCCACCATAACAGCGGTTCAAGTGGACTATCTCCAGCAAGAAGCCGTCGTCGAATGGGAGCCGAGCGAAGCCGATGACCTGGCCGGATACATCATTTACCTCTGCAATGGGGGATTCCAAATGGCCATTGACACGGTGTACGATCCACTGGCCACCTCGTACATCGACCTCAACTCGAATGTCCAATCTTACATCGAATCCTACAATGTAGCGGCCTTTGACTCCTGTTTCATTGGCGGAGAGCCGGACCCTGGAGCAGCCAGTGCTTACTGTGCTTCAAGCCTCCTTTTGAATGCCAGTACGAGCGTATGCTCCACGACGGCGCAGCTCGCTTGGGCAGGCGCGTACAATTTGGATTCAGAAGTCGTTAACTACCACGTTTGGATCAATGAAGAATCGCCTTCGGGGAGTGGCAACTGGCAGGGTTTGCAGGAGATCGGTACGGTAGACGCCTCCACTTACACCTGGCAGCACACGAACGCCGAATTTGGATCAAGTTATCAGTACCATGTTGTCGCTGAGACGAATTCCGGCATCGAGATCTTATCGAATTTGGAAACCCTTGAATTTAGTTATCCAGGGGTGCCCGATTTCACCTCTTTGCGACGGGCATCTGTGACCGATAGCGGGGCCGTTGAGATCATCGTAGACATCGACCCCAATTCCAACGATGTCCACGCCTACACCCTGCAGAGAAGGCGCTCAAACGAAACAGCATTCACCGATTTCGAAACGCAGGAAGGCGTGGGCGGCATGACCCTGCAATTCATGGATTATACCGCACAGACCAGCGACATGAGTTACGCTTACCGCGTTCAGGTAGAGAATGACTGTGGTGATTCTGTAGGAGCCTCCAATACCGCCGAAACCATATGGCTGCGAGGGATATCGGACTTCACCTTGCTCAAAAACACCCTGCATTGGACGCCCTATGCCTATTTTCCTGGCGCGACAGCCGGCTACCGCATTTACCGAAAGTCCAATCTCGGCAGTGCCACCGAACTCCTCACCACCTTGCCCAACACCGTTTATACGTGGGAAGATGATGTCAGCGGCTTGCTTTTCAGTCCAGGGGATTTTTGCTATTTGGTGGAAGCTACCGATGCCCTCCCTGGACCGTCAGGTGGCATCAATTATGCATTTTCAAATGCGTTGTGCCTGACCCAAGAACCGGTTATTTGGATTCCCAATGCCTTCCTGGTGGGTGGCGTCAATGAAGTCTTCAAACCCGTGGTAAGTTTCGCTGATTTCACCAATTTTCGCATGGAAATCCAGAACCGATGGGGCGATGTGCTCTTCTCTACCGACGACATCGAAACGGGGTGGGACGGCATGCACAATGGCGCCATCGCACCGGAAGGCACGTACGGTTACTTCATGACCATTCAAGATGGAGCCGGACGCATCTATGATCGGCAAGGATTGGTGCATTTGCTCAATGGAGAATAAGTTGGTCAAGAGGGCATTGTGCAAGCCTCTTTATTCATTAATTTTGCCCGAATCGTGATTCGTAGCTCCTTGTGCTTTACGGATTTCGGCCCCGATTCAATTGACCAATATGGCCACCCATTCACACAAACCAAAAATCGTCGGCGAAGGCTTGACCTACGACGATGTCCTCTTGATTCCCGCTTATTCAGAGGTGCTGCCACGTGACGTGCAGCTTTCAAGCCAATTCTCGCGCAACATCACCTTGAAAACCCCGGTCATATCGGCCGCGATGGACACTGTGACGGGCAGTGCGATGGCCATTGCGATGGCACGGCAAGGCGGCATCGGCGTCATCCACAAAAACATGACGATCGAGCAACAGGCAGCGGAAGTCAAACGCGTCAAGCGATCGGAAAGCGGCATGATTCAAGATCCTGTTACCCTCGCACGGGAAGCCACCGTGGGAGACGCTCTGGCCATCATGAAAGAACATCAAATCGGAGGGATTCCCGTGGTGGATGCTTCGAACGTATTGGTGGGCATCGTCACCAACCGGGACTTGCGGTTTGAAAAAAACTACGGCAGGCCGGTTTCCGAGGTCATGACCGATTCCAACCTCATTGTCACCCAGGACGGTTCCGATTTTGAAAAAGCCGAGCAATTACTGCGCGAACACCGCATCGAAAAACTGCCGGTAGTGGACAATGCCGGGAAACTCGTTGGTCTCATTACCTACCGCGACATCATCAAGCTCACGGAATTCCCCCTTTCATGCAAGGACAAGTGGGGGCGACTATGCGTTGCAGCAGCTGTAGGAGTCACGCACGACACCCTGGAGCGAACGGAGGCGCTGGTTCAATCAGGCGTGGACGCCGTCATCATTGATACTGCACACGGGCACAGCAAGGGTGTTTTGGCTACTCTTCAACAAGTGAAAAAAGCATTCCCTCACATCGATGTCGTCTGTGGCAACATCGCCACTGCGGATGCCGCGAAAGCCTTGGTCGAAGCAGGAGCAGATGCCGTCAAAGTAGGCATCGGACCCGGCTCCATTTGCACCACACGCATTATTGCCGGTGTCGGTGTACCTCAACTCGGTGCAGTTATGGACGTCGCCGAGGCGCTGCGAGGCACGGGGGTACCCGTTATCGCCGACGGAGGAATTCGATTTACCGGTGACATCGTCAAAGGCCTGGCGGGTGGCGCAGATACCGTAATGATCGGATCCATGCTCGCCGGAACCGAAGAAAGCCCGGGTGAAACCGTTATCTACGAGGGGCGTCGCTTCAAGACTTACCGCGGAATGGGCTCCTTGGAAGCCATGCAAAAAGGATCAAAGGACCGTTATTTTCAAGATGCGGAGGACGATTTGAACAAGCTCGTTCCGGAAGGAATCAGCGGTCGCGTGCCGTATCGCGGTTCGGTGCTGGAAGTGATGCACCAGGTCGTCGGCGGCCTGCGCGCCGGCATGGGCTATTGTGGAGCAAAGAACATCACCGATTTACAGAGCGCCCAGTTTGTTCGGATGACTGGAGCAGGCATCAAAGAAAGCCATCCGCACGATGTGACCATTACCCGAGAAGCACCGAATTACAGCTTGAGATAATCGAATAAGAACATGAACCATCTTTATACCTGTGCAGTAGCCATGACCGTTTTGTTGGCATGGACTGGAATGGCCTCTCCTTGTCAGGCCCAAACTGATGTCAACACGACCGGTGTCAACACGACCGATGTCAACACAACCGAATCCGTTCTAACGGTTGGAGAAGAGGCAGTCTCGCTTGCCGATTTCAAACACATCTTCCTCAAGAACAACCGCGATAGTTCAATCACCGCAGCGGCGCTGGACGAGTACATGGAATTGTTCATCAATTTCAAACTCAAGGTCCAGGCAGCAGAATCGCTCGGAATGGATACCGTAGAGACCTTCCAAAAGGAATTAGCGGGGTACCGTACTCAACTCGCACGCCCCTACCTCACCAACAACGAACTATTGGAAGAATTGGTCCAGCAAGCCTATGACCGCAAGCAAGAGGAAGTGCGTGCCCGGCACATTTTGGTGTCCTGCAGTGCGGACGCAACTCCAGCAGATACGCTCAAAGCTTGGAAGCGAGCGGATGCGATGCGAAAGCGCTTGAGGAACGGTGAAGACTTTGAGGCTGTCGCCCGCTCCAAGGCAGGCTCCGATGACCCCAGTGTTCGGGAAAATGGCGGAGACTTAGGTTGGTTTACTGCTTTTCAAATGGTTTATCCGTTTGAGGAAGCGGCCTTCACAACTCCGGTAGGCGATTTGAGCAACATTGTTCGAACACGATACGGATACCATTTTTTGGAAGTCACCGATCGTCGCCCCGCACGCGGTGAGATTCGAGCGGCGCACATCATGATTCGTACCAAAGAGGGCGCGGATGAAACAGCGCTCGCTGCTGCGGAAACACGCATCGGCCAAATTTACGATTTGCTCGGTCAGGGTATTCCCTGGGAAGAATTGGCCATGAAGATGTCCGAAGATGCCTCCACATCGAGCAAAGCAGGAGAGCTTCCTTGGTTTGGAACGGGAAAAATGGTAGAAGCATTCGAGAATGCGGCGTTCGCACTTTCCGAAGACCAACAGATTTCCGCACCCTTTCAGACATCTTATGGCTGGCACATTGTGAAGCGACTCGAATACCGCGCTCCGGCTACATTTGAAGCCTCCAAGCGGGATTTGCAGAAAAAAGTCAGCCGCGACAGCCGATCCGAGCTCACCCGCTCTTCTTTTCTCGCAAACCTCAAAACGGAATATGGCTATGAGGCGAACTCTTCGGCCCTTAAGACCCTCAAACGCATTGCAGCCAAGCAAGATAGCGTCCTGTATCCCGGCCATCCAATTGACGGCCTAAGGGACCAAGATGCGGCCAAGATCGTCCTGAAGATAGCGGAAGAGACCGCGACACTTGGCGATTTCGTTGCTTACTTGAACATCGTAAAAGTCCGCAACCTGAAGGCCGGCACCAATGACATCATCGACGCCCAATTCGCTGCGTGGTCTGACAAGCTACTCCTGGACTACGAAGACGCCAGACTGGAAGCCAAGCACGATGATTTTCGGTTACTGATGGAAGAGTACCACGACGGTATCCTTTTGTTTGAGCTAACGGATGAAAAAGTGTGGAGCAAGGCGGTGAAGGATACATTGGGCCTTGAAGCCTTCCATGCGGCACATACAATGGATTTCATGTGGGGAACCCGAGTGGAAATGGATGTGTTCACATGTGCCAGCCCCAAAGCATTGAAGGCCGCTCAAAAGGCCGTGAAGAAAAACAAAGACCTCCTCTCCTTCCAACGCGATTACAATGCAGAAGGCAATTTCCTCACGTGGAATGAAGGTGTCTTTAGCGAAGGAGACAATACCTGGGCGGACCGCGTACTGGAAGATGCAGCCGCGGGTTCTCTCCCAACTAAGTCACCCGTATTTGTTGCATACGAAGGAGGCGGTGAAGAGACCATTCTGGTTCACGTCAAAAGCATTCGTTCCCCAGAACCAAAGGCGTTAAGTGAAGCACGAGGCCAGGTTATTGCAGCCTACCAGGATTACCTGGAAGCCACCTGGATCGAGGCGCTGCGCAGCTTGACACCTGTTGAAGTCAACCGTGGATTGCTCCACTCCTTGGCCAACTAGATGCCGTTGGTTCCCGCACGATGGACTCAAGGCTGCAAAACAGCATGCGCTTTGCTAACCGTTGGTTTAACAGCCTGCTCGGAATCTCCCCCGCCTGCTTCGTCTGCCGCTGCTCGTGTGGGAGAAGCACTGCTCTCCTTGGAAGCTGTAAGCGAACACGTTCCTTCGGGGTTGGCACCAGAAGACTCCGTGATCATTGCCCATCGGTACGTTGATCAATGGATTCGCGAGCAGATTCTGGTCAATCAAGCAGAAAAAGCACTGGCTGATCAAGATGTGCGCTTTGATGCGGAATTGACCGCCTACCGCAATGCGTTGGTATTGCACACGTATAAGGAACGCTACGTCAACGACCGACTTTCAGCAGTTGTATCCGAAGAAGAAGCCCTGGCGTACTACGAGGAAAATCTACAGTCCTTTATCTTGACCGATTACGGCCTGCGCGCCCTGTTCATTAACGCGCCGAATACCGCGCGTTTGGAGGAAGTTCGCGCTGCCCTTTCTACGCTCGACTCAACGCAGGTTTTGGACATTGAGCGCTGGTGCGTGGACAATGGCGCCATTTATGCGTTGGACGGTGAGACTTGGTGGAACTTGAACAACTTTACAAAGGAGGTTCCGATGAGTTTTTACCGAACTGCGTCTCAACTTTCAAGTCGTCGCCTTGTAGAGTTCGAAGCCGATGGCCGGGTATACCTCGTTCGTTTTCTTGAACATGCCCTAAAAGACCAGGTGGCCCCTTTTTCTGCTGTGCGCAAAGAGGTGGAAGAAATGATTGTTCATCAACGCCGAAAGGCACTCCTGTTAGAAATGGAGGAACAAATTGTCGTTAAGGCATGGTCGGAAGGCGACGTAGAACGCTACACCCCTTCGTTCTGATCTAGAACGTTACTCAGGACAATCTGTCGCGAAAACCGTAAGGAACGTCAACATATCGTTGATGGTGACTACCCCATCACAATCACAATCCGCTTCCTCAGAGAAAGCACTTGCCGAACCTTGACCAGGCAAACCGGCAAGGATGACAAGCAAATCCACAATGTCCCGTTCACCATTGGCATTAAAGTCCCCGAGGCATGTCGTTTCCACGACCACTGACAAAGTCTGAACGCAGCCCGCAGAAGGCAATGCAAATTCGAAGGTGTACTCACCATCGGCCAATTCGTAGGGCAATCCTGAGCCCTCTGCAGAACCGTCGTTGGCTGTCCATGTCATACCCCACGTTTCCCAAGCCTCGCCCATGAGTTCAATTTCTAAACCGTCACATGCCGTCGTCTCCAGCGTGATCGAGGGCATCGCTGTAAAGGACACTACAAAGCGGTCATCAATTTGCATGTTGGCCGGAAGGTCCACTTCCAAAGCTTCGAAGCCGAGCTGCGCCCGTTCACCTGTTTCCGTGTCTTCAATGACCGCACAAACATTCGCTGGCGCATCCTCCATAGCGTAACCAGAAAAACTCACCAAACCGCCTTCTCCGGTTGTAACGTGAAGAGGAATTGCAGGTGTCTCTGCCAAAGATCCCATGGATTGAATGCTCAGCTTTTCACCCGACTCTGCCACTGTCCATACGCGCAATTCCGATGTAGACGGATTGTTGTAAAACACGGCATCTTCTTCAGCATCAAATGCTGCCGTCGCTCCTTCAACAAATTGAACGAACGTGCGGCCCCATTGCGATGCTGCATTGGTGATTTCGAGGCCCAAGGAACCACCAAACCCCGCATCCCTTGTCCGCATAAATGAAGCGGTATTGGACGTAATCTTATCCGCCTCCGTGAATGTCAAAGTTTGATCAGACGAAACCTTGACCCAAAAAGACTGTCCAACAGCCAATACTTCCGAAGCATCTCCGACGCCTTGATCATTCCGCGTGGTATATGAACCCGCCGAAGAATTATCATAGACATAGTATGCCTCAACGCCGTCAACACGGGAGAGCACCTCTACCAAATCAACGGGAGCAGGGTAGGGATTGGACACCAAATTCCATCCATCTACCGTCTCATTGCTTTGGTTCAAGTCATCCGTGAACGTTAATGGGATGGCTACGTCTCCAATCTGAAATTTCCCTGTCACTTGAATCAATGCCGACTCATTCTGAGCCAACATGGCCATATATCCAGTACCCGGCTCAAGCACAGCAGTCGGGTCCCACATGAAACTCCATCCAGCACCAAGGCTTCCGTAATTGGACTCGACATACTTAAAGAGGAGCATGGTAGGATTGGAGGACGTCCAATCGGCAACGGTCGTTCCCGTGACATAAGCGCCTATGTTCACCCATGACGAAGCATTGGGGTCTGCAGGTATGTATCGCTCAAACGTAAATTCTTGGTCCGTGCCTTGGCTGAAGTTTGAAGCTGCACAAGGTCCAATGATTGCAGTTCCTTCACTTCCTGAAGACAGCGTTATCGAGGATGATCCGGAGCCATCATCCAGTGGGTTTTCGTCCAGTTCGATTGACGTACCGCTCGTAAATTTCATTACACCCCCCTGCTTCAGTTTTGCATGACCTAATACCTTGAGTCCGTCGGGGTTTTCCAAAACCAGGTCATTGATTTCCACATTCGATGCACCCGGATTTGCTGCGTTCCCCGCATTCAAAGTTTGTTGTCCATTCGTACCGGATAATTTCAACATTCCCTGCCCGCCTTTGAAATTTCCATTGGGCCCAATAGAAATATTGCCTTGAATTCTCGCTGTTTTTCCACCGCCATCACACGACTCAAATGTGCCACTAAGAACAGTCAAATTGTGCACCGTAACCGAATCAACACCCGTGCCTGAAACGGAGAACTTTGCATCCTCCGCATTCATGGTGATGTCCAGCGTTGCATTTCCCAAGTCTGCGACGACCTCATTCCAAGCGAAATCTCCTGCGTAATCCGCCAAATTTCCATTGGGCTCGATCAAGAGAAATTCACTGCCAATTCCCAGCGAATCAACGCCGTTCGTGTAATTTCCGTAATCCACCGAGCCGCTGTTTCCGCCTCCGCTATTCCCATTGCCATTCCCGTTCCCATTGCCATTCCCGTTGCCGTTGCCGTTGCCGTTGCTATTCCCGTTGCTGCTATCGTCTTCTGAATCTTCAGACTCACCTGTTCCGACGTCATTGAGACGCGACAAGAACCCAGCGGATAATCCATCTTGAATTAGCCCCGAAGGATCAGCCGTTTTCGGACCGTTGTAGTGCCATTGAGATGTTTGGAAAACATGAGATTCCACGCTGTACAGAGGGCTGAAGCCATCGACACCTGCTGCATCATAAATCAGTGTTCCCGAGGCTGTATTGGGTTGACCGTTTGTTCCATTTAAATCGCTGCCAATGCACATCAAGTGTCGAGGGTTTTCTATCAGAGAACCATCCTCAGGCTGGTAAGCCCAGATATGCGACCCTTTCATGTCGGTTACATTGTCCCCCGTGCTTTCCCAAGCACCACACATCTCGCCGCCCATGATGGAGCGATTGTCGGCTGATCGGTACAATGCTGCATCATCCGTCTCTCGACCTGCTGGTCCAGACTCTCCGTCCTTTATGTCGCATAAGACAATCTCAGTTCCTTCACTCACTCCGCCTTCAGGCGCAGTCCACACCAATCCTTTGAAATTCTCTACCTCTACTGACCACGACCCACCCGAGTTAGAAGTCCATCGCGCCGAAGATGTGAAGCCGATCCGCGTCCCAGCTTCGATATCCCGAAGGATAACAAAAGCCATATGCGATTCAGCGACGTCTTGGTCTTGGGCCTCGCCTGAATTCCCGAAGGTCATCCAGACGTCTCCAGGACTAAGGGTCGTTCCTGAATAGGTTTGTGCTTCTATCGTGGCTATCCCACAGAACATCAAGAAGAACATCAAGAAGAAACTCAACAAGAACGAGGTCGGGCTCAAAAAACCCCGCCTCATTGCTGACATGTTTGTATCACTCATAGAATCCTGCAATTTGGTGCCTCGGGTAAGAATCACCCTGAGTAACATGCGAATGTAAACTAACGTGATGACTCTCACAAACTTAAATGCAAAAAAACCGCCTCCCAGCGACTCTTTTTCACAAACAATTCACTCACAATCCATGGCAAAAACAGTCAAGAATGTGAGCATGTCGTTGATGGTTACTAAACCGTCGCAATCGCAGTCTGCCTGTTCAGCATAGTCACTCTCCAACAGCCCTCCCGGCAACCCAGACAAAATGAACAAGAGATCCACCACATCCCGCTCACCGTTGAGGTTGAAATCTCCAAGACAGGCTGTTTGGATCGTAACCGCAACGTCCTGCATGCACCCGCTTTCAGGAGAATCATAAACGAATGTGTACGCACCATCTTCCAGCTCATAAGGAAGCCCTTCGCCCGACTGAGAGCCATCTTCCGCTTCCCAACTTACATTCCATGTCTCCCAATTCGCACCTTCGACGTCTATGATTAATCCATCGCACGTAGAGCTTACCCAGGTCATGGACGGTGTGCCATTGAAATGGAGCACGAACCGATCATCAAGAAGCGTATTTCCTGGCAACCCTTCTACGACGAGGGAATCCACCCCCATCTGGGCCATCTCTCCTGTTTCTGTATCCAACACCGTGACACAGAGGTTTTCAGGCTGTTCGGGATGTGGAAATTCTGTGAACACCAGTGTTCCGCCGGAACCTGTTGTCACTGTCAACGGCACACTCACCGCCTCCTCCAACCTTCCAGCAGCCTGCCGAGACAACTTCTCACCGGACTCCGATGCCATCCAGACGCGCAGCTCATTGGAGCCCGTTGTGTTGAACATCAGCGCATCATGTTCGGCATCAAACGCCTCCGATGTCCCTTCCTGAAACTTCACAAAAGCGCGCGCTTTGGAGTAGCCTCCATTGGCGATTTCAATGCCAACAGTGCCTTGATAATCGTCCGTCAAATCCCGCACAAACGTGTTGTTATCCGAAATTATTTTGTCCGCTTCCGTGAATGTCAGGGTAGTGTTGGTGCTGACCTTAACCCAAAAAGACTGCCCTACACCCAGCGTGCTCGGCGCATCACTTCCGCCCGCCACGTATCCGTCCGTGGTCACGTTGTCGAAAATGTACCACGTGCTAATTCCCGTGCCCGAAAGAACCTGAGCCAAATTAACTGGGGCGGGATAGGGATTGGAAACGAGGTTCCAGCCATCCACATCCGTATTGCTTTGATTCGGGTCGTCGGTAAATGTTAAATCCACATTGACATCCCCTATTTGAAACGCTCCAGTAACGCTAATCAACGCATCTTCCCCGGCGGGCAACATGGCCATGTAACCTGAGCCTGGGCTGAGCGAAGTTGTTCCATCCCACAGGAAGGTCCAACCCGATCCAAGTGACCCGTAATTGGATTCTTCATACTTGAAAATGAGCATGTTTGAATTTGCAGAAGTCCAATCCGCTACCGTCGTTCCGGTCACATAGGCGCCGATGTTGACCCAAGTCGATCCGTTGGGGTCAGCCGGGATGTAACGCTGGAATGTGAATTCTTGCGAGGTACCGTTGGCGTAATTCGAGGCGGCGCACGGTCCGATGGCTGAAGTACCTGACGTACCATCCGACTCGAACGTTATACTCGAAGCATTCTCCGTATCGAGGGCGAGTTCGTCATTTACAGCGAGGTCATCGAAGGTCATCGCACCCCCTGGCTTCATGCGCACGTGACCCGAAACCTTGGTGACTTTGTTCTTCAGTACCTGCAAGTTATTCAGCTGGACCTTCGTGCTCGTCGGATCGCTGTAGTTGTTCGCATCCAAAGTTTGCAAGGTCAAGCCCGCCATTTTCAGCGTGCCTGCGCCTCCGTCAAAGGTGGCGGTAGCGCCGAGGGCGATGTCACCGTTCACCGACAATTCACGGCCCATGCCGTCGCACGCGGCGAATGCTCCGGTAGTGACGTTGATGTCGTTGCAAGCCACCGCGTCGGCCACATCCACGGACAAGCTGATGCTGTTGTCCACGGTGATGTTCAAGGTGGCGCTCCCCCCGGGGCTTCCGATTGGGGCCCCCGGTCCCGTCGTGAGTGCGTCCCATCCGATGGACTGGGGAAGCGAGATGCAACCGTTGGGGTTGAAGTCAAGGTCGGCGTAGGCTGCGCTATAGTCTGTGATCGACACCGCCACAGTGCTCGTATAGCTCGGGGTGGAACCACCGGCAGCTGAAAACGAAACAGTTTGTTTCAAAGTAACAGGGGACAATTCATCAGCAACATTTGTAAACGGAATCGGGCTGCTACCTCCAGAGTACGACCATTGCGAGGAGATGTAGAATAAGTTATCCTCAAAACTAAATTCAGGGTCCATAGATGCGCCCCACGAAGAGCCAGCGATTAAGGTACCAGTACCTGTATTTGAACCTGGATATACTGATCCCGATGCCAATCCATTGGGATTCGCGTATTCCAAATCGAATCCGAGGCATGTGAGATGACGGCATTGTCCGTCATTATCCGAGTTTCCGACCTGCGAAATGTCCCAAGCTGTATCTGGCTGAAAGATCCAGCTTGCCGGAGTAACCCAAGTAAAGAAATCCAAGGTCGTCGTCAGACTCCTGTAGGTCCCACATTGAACACCACCTTCCAAGTTTGTATTGCCCGTATTGCGACGAACGAGGTTACCGGTGGTGTCGCATTTTGCCTCAGCGGAACTGCCATCGGTCCGTCCGGTATTTTGGATGTCATACAAGATGACTTCCGTGCCCTCTGCAACGCCGTCAGCAGGAGCCGTCCACTCATAGGCCGTAGTTCCGCTTCCTGTAATCCAATTGTCACCAGCCCACTGCAGGGATGGGGAAAGTACCAGCTTCGTACCCGCAACCACGTCTTTCAATAGAGTGAAGGCAATATGTGATGCGCCAATGCCACTATATCCCTCTGCTGCATAGGAGAAGTAAACATCCCCGGGATATAACACAGTACCCGCATATAAGCCCGGATTTAAGGTAGGATCGTCATCGGTGTTGTTGTCGACATAGCCTGCAGGCTGCGAACAGGCCGTTTGTGAAACCGCTGGATCACCCAATCCGTCGCCGTCGGCATCTTCGTACCATGTGACCGCATCAAAAGAACACGCTGCCGTGGGGTTGGCCGTGTAATTGCAGGCAGAAGTGTCCGTGCAACTATCAACATCGTCGCATACACCATCGGAATCCACATCCACACCGGTCCCTCCGCAAACACCGCAAGCGTCGTTTGTTTGGCATGACGCGTTTGCGTTGCTGTTCGCATCGTAGTTGCAGGCTGAAGTATCATCGCAGAGATCGGTTAAATCGGCCACGTATCCTGCTGGTTGACTGCAAGCGGATAATGCC
>Ga0209406_1000108_pt1 | contig 71958 bp, 58 predicted proteins | sample COGITO_mtgs_1204_FD_184808 | JGI IMG/M metagenome (GOLD analysis project Ga0209406, IMG submission 184808) | Pelagic marine microbial communities from North Sea - COGITO_mtgs_120426 (SPAdes) (version 2) | ecosystem: Environmental > Aquatic > Marine > Epipelagic ... | reverse complement strand
AGATAAATAAATCAGAGAAAAGATTAATTCCTAAGAACTGCATTATTTACAATACTAATCATCAAAATAGTTTCAAAAATCGGTTTACAGCACTTTACAGTTTATTCAGTATACATTTTTATGTTGAACTTTTTTATTTAGTTTTCATTTATAAAAAGACACCTAATCTAAATAGAATAAAAACAATTCTTATATCATTAAGAAATTCTAAAGCGATTAAACATTCAATTGAAAATCAAATAGATCTCTCAAAATCTAACCTAACTATATATAGTTATTGGAGTGATGATAATGCAACTGCGATAGCAATGCTGGCAAAAAAATATCCTCAACATAAATATATTTCAAGAGCTCATGGCTGGGATTTATATTTTGAGAGATCAGTATGTGATTACCTGGCATTTAAGAAGCTTATAATAAAGTATTTAGATGAAATTCATTTTATTTCAAATGACGGATTAAAATATTTCAGAAAAAAACATAACCTTCCAAATCAAGATAAATTATTTGTTTCAAGGCTGGGTGTCAAAGGACATTTAGTGGAAATTGACAGCTTCTACAAAAAAGACAAGCCTTTTACCATACTTAGCAATTCTTATATCTATCCAAATAAGCGAGTTGATTTAATAGCAGAAGTTGTTTCCAAATTGGATGGGGATATAAATTGGTGTCATATTGGCGACGCAGCATATGATGATGAACATTTTGAAAAACTTAAGCGTTTTACAGAAAGGTTATTGAAAGATAAAAAAACAATTAATTATACCCTTTTGGGTGGAATAAGCAATTTTGATGTAACAGAAATTCTAAAAACAAATAAAATAGATTTGTTTGTAAATTTAAGTCTTTCTGAAGGGATACCAGTAACCTTTATGGAAGTCATGTCCTTTGGTATTCCGGTTCTTGCTACAAATGTCGGTGGAGTAAATGAAATTATTAATCAAACTAACGGAGTTTTAATAGATAAAGGACTGGAGGCAGAACGGATTGCCAAAATTATATCTGAATTTTGGAGTAAAAATGAATTTGAAATACAGCAGTATAGAGTTAATGCTTTTAATCAGTGGGGTAATAAATATAATGCCGATCATAATTATCTAAACTTTACTAAACATATAATATAAATAATTACAAAAATGTCAGATCACACAAAAAATGCAATTGATACATTTTTCAATTTAATTGACAAAGAGAGAAATATATACGAGGAAGCTCAACTATTTCATCAAACAAGGAAACCTATTTCCGAATATGTAAACATTTTACAAGATCCGATTACCGGAAATGAAATCGGTTTAAAAAATCAGGAATTAATAAGTGATCGTAATTATAGTGCAAAAAATGATATTGCCAATTTTATAAATGAAGATGTAAATAGTGAGGAATGGCAGAGGTTAAATGTTCAATTCTTGAATTATCATAAATCTTTATCCGTTTATACAGCAGTAAATTGTTCACCGTTGATAAACTATTTATCTCTTAAGACTGAAATTGGACTAAGAAAAAATATCAAAGTTCTAGATGTAGGCGGAGGGACAGGTCATACGCATTGCAGTTTTTTTCGATTTCCAGAGGAAATAGATTATTATTTATTAGATCCAAACCTGAGGTTATTACATGATCAGTTTTTGCGCTTTTATCCTAAGCTTTCCTACTTACCTATGGGTCATATTATAGCAAATGCAGAACAACTTCCTATAAAAGATAATTCCTTTGACCTTGTGTTAAATATATCAGCGATAGATCATTTGAATGATTACAAAAAATTTATTTCTGAATCATTTAGAGTTTTGAAAACAAATGGTACAATTTTAATTTCAAGTCATTTAGATATACCCCCAGAATCAAATGATAAAACCAAAGTGAAAACCAAAATATTTTCATTTGGTTTTTGGGAAAGACTCTCAAGATTTTTATACTTTAGAAAGCACAAAGTTGGTGATGATGATCATACTCTTCACCTTGAGAATATGGATCCGATTGAGACGGCATTAATTGACAATGGGTTCAAAATAACCAAAAAAGAAATCTTTAAGCGGTATTTTTGGATTACTGCTAGTAAAAAATAGAGTTTGAAAAAAATACTAATCATATCTTATTTTTTCCCTCCTTGCAATTTAACAGCATCGCAAAGAGCTTATAATTGGGCGAAGCATTTAAAAGATTTCGGGTATGACCCAATTGTCATTACCCGCAGATGGGATACTTCGATACAGTTATTAGGTGATGAATGCATTTCTTCTTCGAGTAAAGAGGTAATTGAAGAAGTGAATGAACGATTCAAAGTGTTTTATATGCCATATATTGGGTCTCTTCGAGATCGAATATTTATAAAAAACAGAGATAGAAAAAAAATATTACGAAAAGCACTATCTTTTAAAGAACAATTTTTTCAGAATTTCTTTATTAATTCATTACCTTATTCCAATATCTATCATAAGGCCGTTGAGCTAATAGAAATTGGAGATATTTCAAGTGTAATTATTACAGGGAGTCCTTTTGAAAGTTTCCATTTTGGATATAAACTAAAAAGAAAATATCCTCATATTAATTGGGTAGCAGATTATCGAGATGATTGGACAACTACTGAACTTTTTCAAAGTGGAAATGTGTTAGAGAGAGTGTTGTTTAAGCTGGCTAAGAAAAGTGAAAAAAAATGGTTGAATTCAGCTTGGTTTTTCACTACTATTTCAAGCCACTATGTGGATAAAATTTCAAATTTCACAGGTGTAAAAGGGTATGAGATTATTAATGGGTTTGGAACCGATTTGACAGAAATAAATACTGAGCCGAAAAAGAATAATGAATTTCACATTACTTACAATGGCACGTTGTATCCATCTCAAAATATAGAACCTGTATTAAGGGGTATAAAAGATGTAATTTTTGAGTTTCAAGATCAACTGGAAATACATTTAAATTTTCCAGGTCTCTCTTTTACTAAAGAAGCAGAAGAAAGAGTAAGAGCTGAACTTAAGGGACTGGAAAGAGTCTATATTACTGAAAGAATTAGTAGGGAAGAAGTTATTAAAATTCAACAAAAATCTCATCTAATGCTAATGATTGCGCATAAAGGGATTAAAGGAATACCTTCAAGTAAACTTTATGAATACATCGGACTAAAAAAACCGGTCTTGTTGTTCCCTAATGATCATGATATTATTGAAGAAACTTTGCTAGATACTAGACTAGGGATTATTTGTGAGTCTGAAAATGAAATTAAAGAGAAGCTTACTTTTGTTATTCAAAGTTTCATAAATAATGGTAAAGTAGGGATAGATGGAGATATTAAACAAATTAAAAAATATTCTCGAAAGAATGGAGTTAAGAAATTTGCGAAATTGTTGGATGAAAATTAATATACTTATATAGTTATGAAAGAGTTAAAGTACATATTCACTGATGTAGAAGAATGTAACATGTGTCAGAATAAAACAGTTGATAATAAGATATTAGGTCAAAGATTAAATAAGTCTCAAGGATTTAACCCTAAAATGAAAACAGGGATTAGCGTTTCCGTTATTAAATGTTCGAAATGTTCGTTGATTTATTCTAATCCTCAACCAGTTCCGGTTGATATTCAGGATCATTACGGAGTTCCTCCCGAAAATTATTGGAAAGATGAATATTTTGTGAATGATCCAAATTATTTTTCTTTTCAAATAAATGAAGCTAAGAAATTTATTTCCTTTGAAAAGGGAATGAAAGCATTGGATGTCGGCGCTGGATTGGGGAAATGCATGATATCGCTTCAGAATGCTGGTTTTGACGTTTATGGTATTGAACCATCTGAAACGTTCAGAAATAAGGCAATTGAAAAAATGAATATAGTTTCCGATCGATTAAAGCTAGGAATGTTAGAAGAAGTTGATTACGATGCAAACAGTTTTGATTTTATAACGTTTGGAGCCGTTTTGGAACATCTATATGATCCAGCTCAAAGTATAAAGCAAGTCATGAAATGGTTGAAACCAAATGGTGTTATTCAAATCGAGGTTCCTTCTTCAAAATGGCTAATCCCTAAGCTATTCAACAAATATTTTAAGTTAAGAAGAACTAATTATGTGACTAATTTAAGTCCAATGCATGAGCCATTTCATATGTATGAATTTGATATTGAATCATTTCGCCAACTTTCAAGAAGGTTGGATTTTGAAATTGTTGAGCATCGATATGAAGTATGTAGTATTTATCATATTCCTAAATTTATGCGACCTGCCTTGCGCTGGTATATGAACAAAACAGATAAAGGAATGCAATTGACTGTTTACCTGAGAAAAAGAAAATAGCGGTTTATCATGTGTGGAATTACGGGTATAATTGATTTTAACAAGCAATCGTCTGAAGAGATTTTGGAGGCGATGACTAATTCATTGAATCATCGTGGCCCAGATGGTAGTGGTGTTGATCTAGACTCGGAAAATGAATTTCAATTAGGTTTTGGACACCGACGATTATCAATCATCGATCTTACTGAAAATGCCAAACAACCCATGCAGTTTAATCAGTTTTCGATTACTTTTAATGGCGAAATTTATAATTACAAGGAAATAACAAAAGAATTAGAACAGCTAGGGCACATATTTAACTCCTCATCGGATACTGAAATGATATTGCATGCATATTCCCAATGGGGTTCAAGCTGCTTGGGTAAGTTTATTGGAATGTTTGCTTTCGTAATTTATGATAAAGAAAAACAAGAAGTTTTTTGTGCGAGAGATAGAGTAGGAGTTAAACCTTTTTTTTATTACTGGAACGAAGGTTTATTTTTGTTTGGATCAGAACTAAAGGCTTTTCATCAGCACCCTGCTTTTCAAAAAGAAATTAATTTGGATGCTGTTGCTGCATTTATGCAATATGGAAATGTGCCTACAAATCAATGCATTTTTCAAAATTGCAGCAAATTAAAACCAGGTCATTATTTACTATTTGATTTGAAAACAAAAGACCATAAGTTGCAGCGTTATTGGAATGTTTACGATGCTTACAATAGTCCTAAGCAGAACATTTCCATGGAAGAAGCAAAAGTTGGAACAGAAACAATATTACAATCGGCTTTTGACTATAGAATGGTTTCGGATGTTCCTGTTGGCGTGTTTTTAAGCGGAGGTTATGACAGTGCTTGTGTAACGGCTTTATTGCAAAAAGACAGGACCGATAAGTTGAAAACTTTTACGATTGGTGTTCCTGATATTGGATTGAACGAGGCTCCTTATGCTAAAGATGTAGCGCAGCATTTGGGGACAGACCATCATGAATATACATGTACGCAAAAAGAAGCAATTGATTTAATTGATGATTTACCCTATTATTACGATGAACCGTTTGCCGACAGCAGTGCTATTCCAACTACGTTGGTGAGTAAAATGGCAAAAGAAAAGGTAACGGTTGCGCTTAGTGCTGATGGTGGAGATGAAATATTTGCAGGTTATAATCGCTACGATTATTTAATTCGTTACGGGAATAAATTGAGTAAAATACCGGGTTTTGCACGAAAGACTCTAGCGGGATTAATGAATGTCGTTCCTTCCAATAGTATTCCTGTTCTCAAGAATAAATATAATTTTCATAATCGCTACGAAAAATTAAAGGGAATATTGAAAGACCCTTCTCCCGGAAAAATAATGTTGAGTTTGAGTCAACAATATACAGATGAGCAAATTCAAGCAGTATTGAAAAATTCTGTAAATGTGTTAGATACCGCATACATTAGTAATGAATTAAAAAAAGATACGTTTTCTCCATTAGCTTATATGATGGCGATAGATTACCAAACGTATTTGGTAGACGATATAATGCAAAAAGTTGATCGTGCCACTATGAGTGCAAGCCTAGAAGGTAGAGAGCCGTTTTTGGATCACCGCATTATTGAGTGGGCGGCAACCCTGCCGGATAACTTCAAATACCATAACGGAGTAAAAAAACACATTCTTAAAGAAATTGTGCATCAATATATTCCGAAGGAAATGATGGATCGACCAAAAATGGGTTTTGCAATTCCTATTGCTAAATGGATGAATGAAGAGTTAAAAGAACGAATTGATTCATTTATTAATGAAAAGAACATTGTTGAACAAGGGATTTTTAATTGGGAATATATTTCAAAATTAAAGACAGATTTTTATAACGGAAAAAAGGAATACGAAACCAAATTATGGTACGTTTTAATGTTTCAAATGTGGTATGCAAAATGGATGTAGATTTTCAATGCTGTGTCATTCAGAACGATGTTTTGCATTATTCAGACAGTATTTTTTTGTCATTCAGAACAATGTGCAATAGGTTGAAATCATTGTCCTTTCGAATGCTTCCTGTTTTTTCATCGGGATTGTATCGAGAATAGATTGTTTTATTATTCAAAACTCACCCTAAATATTTCCTTTTTTCTTTTTGGTGTTTAAATAATAGATCAAATAAATAGCTATGAATAATAGAGATATTAATTGTTGGACGTCACTGAAGACAAACATGCCGATATAAATGATTACTTTTAGTTTTTAACGTTAACAATGCTTTTTAACTCAATAGATTTTGCAATTTTCTTGCCAATAGTATTTATACTCTATTGGTTTGTAGTAAATAAGAACCTCAAACTGCAGAATATACTTATTGTAGTTGCTAGTTATTTATTTTATGGCTGGTGGGATTGGAGGTTTTTATCATTAATAATTTTCAGTACGGTTGTTGATTATTTTATTGGTATTCTTTTATCAAAAGAAAAAGAACTATTTAAAAGAAGACTACTTCTATGGACAAGTATTGGTGTTAATTTGGGTTTTCTAGGCTTCTTTAAGTATTATAATTTCTTTTTGGATAACTTCATTTCGGCCTTTTCATTTTTTGGAATGGATATCAATGCCAATTCTCTAAACATCATATTGCCTGTAGGTATAAGTTTTTACACTTTTCAAACACTTAGTTATACAGTTGATGTTTATAAAAATAAACTTGAACCAACTAAAGATGTTATTGCTTTTTCTGCATTTGTAAGTTTCTTTCCTCAATTGGTAGCTGGTCCTATAGAGAGGGCTACAAATCTTTTGCCTCAGTTTTATAAAAAACGTGAATTTGACTATTCTAAGGCTGTTGATGGAATGCGTCAAATACTTTGGGGCTTGTTTAAAAAGGTTGTTATTGCTGATAACTGTGCTCAATATGCAAATGAGATATTTAACAACTCAGCGGATTACGGAGGAAGTACTTTAGTTCTCGGGGCTCTCTTTTTTGCATTCCAAATTTATGGAGACTTCTCCGGCTACTCGGATATAGCTATTGGAACATCTCGTCTTTTTGGTTTTAACCTTAAGCAAAACTTTGCTTTCCCATACTTCTCAAGAGACATAGCTGAATTCTGGAGGCGATGGCATATCTCGCTGTCAACTTGGTTTAGAGATTATCTTTACATCCCCTTAGGTGGAAGTCGCGGAGGTGCTTGGGTGAAAGTGAGGAATACTTTTATTATTTTCATTATCAGTGGCTTTTGGCATGGAGCAAGTTGGACGTTTATAGCATGGGGAGTTTTAAATGCATTTTATTTTCTGCCCATTTTATTAACTGGTAACAATAGAAAAAATTTAAATACTGTAGCTGAAGGGAATTTTTTTCCATCTATAAAAGAAACTTCATTAATGATATTCACATTTGGATTAACAGTTCTCGCTTGGATATTTTTTCGTGCTGAAAATATTGGACATGCACTAAGTTATATTAAAGAAATTTTCTCGTCATCACTATTCAGGATTCCTTCAATGGACGGTGGAATATCTTCTGCCTTATCAACAATCATGCTTGTGATAATATTTGTTATTATGGAATGGATAGGAAGGGAGGGGCAATATGCTATTGCTAATATAGGACTGAAATGGAAACGGCCATTAAGACATGTAATGTATTATGCTATTATTATAGCAGTATTTTGGTTTAGTGGCAAAGAACAACAATTTATTTATTTTCAATTTTAACAACTGAAAAAATTTATAATTAATATAATTTTATTTCTTATCATTCTTCTATTTTATTTTGGAGGGAACATGATTATTAATTGTATCATCTTTACATCACAATCTGTGAATATAGATAATACTAGAATATTAATTGCAGGTGACTCCCATACTCAAAAGAGTTTGAATCCTGATTTCTTTGAAAATGCACAAAACATATCTCAAGGTGCAGAACCATATGTTTTAACATATTGGAAATTGAGACATATATTTAAATATTATAAGCCTGATACATTAATTTTAGGATTTGCACCTCACAATATTTCTCAATTCAATGACTATAAATTTAGTAGTAGAAAATGGTCTCAAGAAATGTTTAAAAGAAGTTATCCAATCGAAAATTTTAAGGATGTTGAAAATATAATTCCAATAAACTATTTTGATTTTTACATAACATTGTGGAAGCAAACCGCCTTTTCTCCAAAGAGAAAGCATGTTAATTACTTAGGGAAGTATTCTAATAATAAATTCAATGACGTTTCAGATTGGCAATCTACAATTAAAGGTCATTATTTATGGAATGATAAGGTGCTTGGAGTTTCAGAAGTAAGTGTTAATTATCTAGATTCAATAATAAAAATTAGCCAACAGCAAGAGATAATAGTTATTCTAACTAGTAGCCCAGTCTACAATAAATATTTTGACAAAATTCCGCGTTCAATAATGAAAAAGTTTAACTCTCTTAAAGAGCAATATGAAAACCAAGCTATTATTTTTGATAAAACTCAAGAAATATCTTATCCCGACTCACTATTCTTAGATGCAGATCATCTGAATTTAGATGGGGCCACCAGGTTTACAAATGAACTAATCATACATTTAAATAACAAAACACAAACGACAACAATTAATATAAAATAAACGAGCGAAATATCTTTAGAAAAAAAAGCTCATGCCGGAGATCAAATCAATTACAAAGTCAAATTAGCGTTGGATAGGAATAGCCTATTTTTTTAAATATAAAACACCTACGGGTCCTGCAAAAATATCGATCCGAGCTTATAAGAGGCTAAACTATTTCCCAGAAATGAAATCTATTAAATCCATATTTCTATTTTCTAATTAAAGTACAAATATAGTTTTAGCTATTTTCAATAAACCAACAAAACGAAAATAAGAGCGATTAAGTTTTCATTAATAACCAAATTGAGAATTATTACTTCAATACCAACCTCCCAGGGCAAACTCACACTTTCTCATTTTTAATGATAATAATTTAATTGTTTTTGTAGCTTTTGTCAGTTCGAGTGTTCCGATTTTATTCATCGGAATGTATCGAGAACAAAAAAGCTTATTCTCGATACACTTCTCGTTCCTCGAAGCACTCGAACTGACAGCTTTTTACTGTTTTAACAAAATTAACTGTTGTAAAAAAAGTGTGAGTTTGCCCTGATCCCTCACACGTAAAACTTAGTGAGCGCGTTAAAAAAGGTTAGATTTGAGTTACACAATTAATTCAATAGAATGGACCTAAGTTCCCTTATTTTACCGACCGAATTTCATAATCATTTTACGAGGATAGAAGTTTTGGAATTATGTGACATTTCCACAAAGGAGCATATTTTAGAACTTCATTTAGAAGAGAAGAATAATCTTCCGTCAGGATATCCTTCTTCAGAATATGAATCAAAAGGATTTTATCCCTTGATTGAAAACTGAAAACTGGTTACAGTTTTCGGATTCCCGGAATTAGCAAAGAGGAATAGAAATTACAAGGTTATTTGCTACTATTTATCTTTTGAGTGAATCATGAAGTTCCCAAAGTATTTCCAGTCTTTATGGATGTACAAACGACTAGTATTTTCGGCTTTTTTTGATTGATTGAAGTATCGAGTAAAAGGTTTAGTAAGACCGAATAGCTTCGAGGAACGAGAAGATCATTTGGCCGCACTTAAGCTTTGCGCTGATGGTGATTGAATATCAAAAGTAGCCGCATAGTAAGCGTCCTTTTTTGCCTACTTTTTTTGACGCAGGAAAAAAAGTAGGAAGAAATACTCTTTACAAACTATTCGATAAAAAGTCTTTCTAATCATTCATTTTGAATTCAATAGCTTTTCGGCCCCCACTGAGCTGAACCTACTGAGCTGGTCGAAGTGCTGAAGGCACTAGAGTTCTGAATGAAATTTTTCTAGTAATGTTTTGCGTCATTTAGAACAATGTACAATAGTTTAAAATAATTGTCCATTACCTTCGGTGAGAACGCTTCGCTAAGTGCGAATGCTTCCTGTTTTTTCATCGGGATTGTATCGAGAATAGATTGTTTTAATATCCAAAACTCACCCTAAATATTTCCTTTTTTCTTTTTGGTGTTTAAATAATAGATCAAATAAATAGCCGAGAAGTAATAAGGCATAAATGGAATTTTATAGCGCGATAATGCTCCAAAATTAGTGCTAGCCATTCCGACACCAAAGGCGAGCAATAGACTAAAGAAAATGGAGTATAATAGTAAGGGTTCCCTAAAGATTATACGGATTATTTTTCTAGGATTTGTTTTTAAGAAGAGAAATAAGGTTAATATGAGAAGAATCGTGTTTTCCAAAGCTGAAATAACCATTAGAGGCGAACCTACCTCAAAAAACAAGGGGCGGTATAAAGCGGTAAATATGGCAAGTGGAGCAATACTGGACATTCCTGCAGCCGTTCCGTCAATCTCTCCTAAATTATAGTTATTAGCCCCATATTGGTCTTCACGTAGTAAATCTTGTTGAATAATTTGTGCTTTTTCTACAGCCTGATCAATGTTTCCATAATCCCCCATTAAACTGCTCATATTGCTATATAAAAAAAATCCACCACCAAGAATGATTACCCCTAATAGTGGCATTACCAGCATTTTTACAAAACCGGAAGTAACCTGCTTTAAGTATGCGTTGTTTAGCCATAATAAAGCTCCAGGAAGAATGGAGAGAATTACATACGGCTTCAAGGTCATAATCATTGAGATATTAAAAATTACAAGCAGTGCATTGATTAATATTTTTTTTCTTAAAATAAACACATTGTAGAAATTGTAAGAAAACCAGCAAGCTGCTGCTAATACATAAGAATCTTTCATTATCCCAGATCCCCAAAATAATAATGAAGGCATAAATAATATACAAATTGCCAGTGCCTTTTTTGTGTCAGGGTAAGTAGCTGTAAACAAACGATACAGTTTCCACATTCCGATATAAGAAAATGATGCAACGAGCAAACTAGTAACAAAAAAACTCTTTGCACCTAGTAAACAAAATACGGCGGAATACCTTGAAACGGCAAACGTACCAGAATCTCTCCACATGTAGTGGGGAGGGTAGCCTGTGCCTTCATTAAAAGAAAACCAGTTTTGTCCGGATAAATCATTTTCAAAAACAATGGAGTAGAAAGCAGCAAAATCTTCCGTCATTAAGTTGACTAGAGCCAATGAGCCTTTATAATAATTTACAGTATCACCTCCACCGTAGTAAAGCCCATATATCAGGCAAAATGCTGTTGCCCCAATTAATTTTGCCGTCAATCCACCAATAAAATATTGACTATCTAGCCCCTTTTTTTGTTGCTGTGACTTAAGTCCGTAAGCTATGGCGTAGATTATTCCCAAATAAACTATCCCTAAAAAAAAATCTTGTACTGTGAGTATATTCATTGCTTATATTAGCGACTTCAAATATATGCAAAATGAAGATACTTTACCTGTCATATGATGGAATGACGGATTCCTTAGGGCAGTCTCAGGTTTTACCTTACCTACTGAGGTTGGCTGAGAAAGGAATTGAATACACAATAATTAGTTTTGAAAAAGAAGAAAACTTTATTACCAATAAAACTACCATTGAAAATTTGCTGAAAGGAACCAGTATTAAATGGATTCCTTTAAAATATACGAAAAGGCCACCCGTATTATCTACTATTTTTGATGTTTGGAAATTGAAGAAGGCGGTTAAACAGGAGCTTCAACAAGGCAAAGTAGATATTATTCATTGCCGCAGTTATATTAGTGCATTAGCGGGTTTGTCATTCAATAGAAAAAACAATATTCCTTTTGTTTTTGATATGCGCGGTTTTTATGCAGATGAAAGATTAGACGGCGAAATATGGAGCCTTAAGAATCCTGTTTTTAAATTAGTTTACAATTTCTTTAAAAAGAAAGAAAAGGAGTTCCTCACAGAATCGGAAGCGGTAGTTTCTTTGACAGCTTGTGGCAAGCAAGTAATAGAATCCTGGAAATTATCGAATCAATCTCCGATTTCAGTTATTCCTTGTTGTACAGACGAAACACATTTTGACCCTGCTAAAGTAGATTTAGAGCGTTTAAAAGCGCTCAAAAAAGAATTAGGAATTGAAGAAAAGGATTATGTGATTTCCTATTTGGGTTCAATTGGAACCTGGTATATGCTGGATGAAATGCTTGATTTTATTAAGGTTTTGTTTGCTAAAAAAGAGAATTCAAAAGCTTTGTTTATAACAAGGGAGCCCAAAGAAATGGTGTTGTCTAAAGCCAAAGAGAAAGGCCTTGACACTTCGAAAATAATTGTTCAATCAGCAAATCGAGAAGAGGTTCCAATGATGGTGTCATTGAGCGATGTCTCTTTGTTTTTTATTAAGCCTGTTTTTTCTAAAAAGGCATCTTCGCCTACCAAGATGGGGGAGATATTGAATTTAAATATCCCTATTGTTTGTAATTCAGATGTAGGTGATGATGATTTAGTGATGAATGAAATTCTGCCGGAGTATTTAGTGAAAGAGTTTTCTGATAAAGAATACGAAAGAGTTGTTTCCTCTCTTTTAGAGAATCAAAATAAGCCAAACACAGCTTTAAGAAAATATGCTTCCGGTTTCTTTTCTTTAAATAAAGGAGTGGAAATTTATTACTCAATATTTAAGAGAATCTCTACTATTAAAAATGGTTAATGCCAATTAATCTAGGAATAAGAAATTTCCGACCTGGTGAATGTTCTTTAAAAACTTATCCGCAGAGAGCGTGAAAAAGTGCAAGTTGTTTGAACGAGAGTAACGAGAGATTTCTTGCGCTTTAGCGATGAGGAATAAAGTTTTAAAGGTTATTTGCGTAGTCTTGATTTTTTCGTTCTTTTACATCAAGGTAAAAGGACAACAGTAACTACTTTTTATATTCTTTACAATTTAAACAAAGTGATAAGTATCTTATGAAATTAGTTTTCGCAACCAACAATCAAAATAAAGTCAACGAGATAAAATCTTTACTTGGAGAAGGAGTTGAAATAGTATCATTAAAAGATATTGGTTGCAATGAAGAATTACCCGAAACGCAAGAAACATTAGAAGGAAATGCTTTGCAAAAAGCGAGATATGTTGCTGATAATTATAATGTAAATTGTTTCGCAGACGATACAGGATTAGAAGTAGCGTCATTGAATGGTGCTCCGGGAGTTTATTCTGCCCGTTATGCAGGTGAACAATGTGCCGCTGAAGATAATATGACTAAAATCCTTTCTGAATTAGATGGTAAAGAAAAACGGGAAGCAAAATTTAGAACCATTGTTGCCCTTATATTAAAAGGTGAAGAACACTCTTTTGAAGGAAAGATAGATGGAAGTATTACCCGTTCTAAAAGTGGTTCTGATGGTTTTGGATATGATCCAATATTTCAACCAAATGGATTTGATATTACTTTTTCAGAAATGTCGATGGCGGAAAAGAATGCTATAAGTCACCGTGGAAAAGCTGTTGCTAAGTTGGTTGCGTTTTTAAAAGAGTAATTCCTACTGTTTTAGCCTTTCAGCGCTACTTCGATCACATCTTCAAACAATTGTTTTAATGAAAGACCTTCATGTGCTGCCATTTTTGGAATAATGCTTTCTGTAGATTGTCCTGGAACAGCATTGATTTCAATTAAATGCGGTTCCCCATTATGAATGATGTAATCTGCTCTAGCAATTCCTGAAAAATCAAGAATTTCATAAACCTTTAATGTCATTGCCTTAATTTTAGAAGTCATTTCCGCTTCCAAATCAGCTGGGGTAATTTCGTTAGATTCTCCTTTGTACTTTGCGTCAAAATCAAAGAAAGCATTTTCGGTTACTATTTCCGTTATTGGTAATACATGTATTCCTCTCAGCGACTTATAAATACCATTAGTGACTTCTCTTCCGTTTAAAAAAGATTCTATCACCGCTTGAGTACCATGTTTTAATGCTAAAGTGATAGCACCTTCTAATTGACTTTCATTCTCTACTTTAGTCACACCATAACTACTTCCACCATCTGTAGGCTTAACAAAACAAGGAAGCCCAACTTTTTCTATTATTTCTAAACCATTAATCGCTTCATTTTCCCGAATCAATACTGCTTTAGCAACAGGGATATCGAAACTCTCTAAGAAACGATTGCAGGCAAATTTATTGAATGTAAGTGTAGCTGCTAAGTGACTACAAGTTGTATAGGGTATGTCTAGCATGTCAAAATAGGCTTGCAATTTTCCATCTTCTCCCGGAGTACCGTGAATTACAAGAAAAGCACAGTCGATCGTTATTTTTTGCCCATTTATGTCAAAAGAAAAATCAGTTCGGTTGATGAGTTGTTTCTTGTCATTTTCATCAAATCCAAACCAGCCGTCTGTATCAATTTGAATTTTATAGACGTTGTATTTATCTCTATCTATATTCTCAAAAACTGTTTTAGCACTTTTTAAGGAAATACCTTTTTCGTTACTATATCCACCTCCAATTACAGCAATGTTTTTCATGTTATTTCTTATATAAAGTTCGACAATAATTATGTATCTAAGATACAAGATTGCTTTCCAAAGTTATGTTTCTGTACATTCATTTATTAAGCGCTCTAAACTAATTATTAACAGCGGTTCGTTATTGCTATATTCAAACTGATTTACTATTCTTAGAGTTGTGCGAATTATAATTTCCTGTAGAAAAGCAAAATTTTGAATAATAGCGGATGCTCTATCAATAAATTTACTGATAGCCAAGCAGACGCGTTAAAAGTATTTAGTGTTATTTAGTCTAAAAAAAGTGTCACTTCGAGTGAAATTCTCCCGATGACTATCGGGAGAATTTTGTATCGAGAATCACTTTTTGGAGTAAAATAATTGATTCTCGATACAATTTTTTTCACTTCGTTGCAAAAATTACGCGCACTTAGCGAAGCGTTCTCACCGAAGGTAATGGACAATTATTTCAACTCTCCAATCGTTTAGCTATTTTAAATGCGTTTACTCTGATGGTAAATCGAATTAATCTCATAAAAAAATTAATCTACTAGCATAGTAAAGGGGAATCAGGTAAATTTTAATGCAGCGACAGGATAAAAGACAAAGCGAAAAATTCGTGAAGTAAAATGGTTTGAATATGTGTTTACAAAACAATATTTTTATCTTTGTTTCGATTTAAAATGAATATGGGTATAGTAAAAGCATTTTTCAGATTTTTAATTAGTAAGTTGTTCTTAATCAATCTAGCACTTGTAATCTTGGTTGGATTTATGATTCCTTATTGTTCTTTAGGAGCTTTAGAAGATTTTACAAACAATGATTCTGAAAATTATCAGCGTAATTATATAGCGGTGCCAAATTTTATTGGCGTCCATATGGATAAGATTGATGATTTTATTGGAAGTAAAGATTTGAACTACGTTATCAATGATTCTGTTTATTCTGACAATGCACCTGCAGGTTCTGTGATTAGTCAAGATCCAGATCCGCATATTGAAACGGCTGATGATACGATCCCATCATTTGTAAAACCTGGCCGTAGAATATATCTTACGGTTGTCAAAAAAGCTGGAGAGTACAAAGTTCTTCCAGATTTATTATCGGTGAACAATTCTAAAAAATTAGCGAAAGTAAAATTAGAAATGCTCGGTTTTAAAGTTAATTTCGAACCAAAACCCCATAAGGATGATGGTCGTGTTTTGGAATTGAAATACAAAGGAAAAAAGATAGAAGCAGGTAATAAATTGCTAAAAGGTTCCGTTATAGACGTCATCTACGGAAGTGGAGTAGGTGGGAAACCTATTAATTTACCGATGCTGGTTGGAGAAACGGCATTTAATGCGCAACAATTATTGGCATTATCAGGCTTAGAGTCTGAAGTGCTATACGAAAATGCATTAACATCTGAAGACTCTTTATCCTTTGTGGTTTATGGACAAAGTCCTCATCCTCGAAGTGTTGTTAAAGGTGTAGTTCCTTCGGGCTCTTTAGTGACAATAATGGCAAGAAAACACCTTGTTGTATCGGATACAACAGCAGTCGTAGATCCATTATAGATATTGATTGATGAGAAAAATAATAGTTCTACTTACTGTATTTATTTCTTTTGCAACTTATGCACAAGAAGAACTGCAGCCATTAAGATATAATGGTAAAATATTGAAAGAGGAAGCGGCTCAGAAAGTAAGCGTTTTACACGAATCTTTTACTTACCTGTTTGATACACTTGCCCTTCCTTTTTTTGATGACTTTTCCAAAGATCACTTCAAAACCTTTAACGATACCATTGGTGGTTCAAATGTGGAAGATTCAACTTGGTTTTTGTTAGAAATAGCGGGTATTCCAGATGCTTGGGGAAGCTCCTACATGCTGGATACAAGCTATCGCTACGAATATGATACGGTTCCAGGATATGGTTTTGACTCTATATCGATTGATACAATTGCATTATCATCTTCATTCGTTGACGTATTTATATTGGATAATTATCCAGTTACGTTTTCAAATACAGAAGTTTGGCCTTCGTTTTATAGCATAGATTCACTCTGGACTGTTTCCTCTCCAGATGCAACAATTATTGAAGTAAACCCAGATTTATTGCAAGATTCCCTAACGATGTATTTCGTTTTGGAATCTGCTGCAGATGCAGATATTTTTTGGCAAGATCGCTTTGTTTATTTAAATGATACTTACCCTATTCAGCCGCATTCTATTGGTGTTGCTACTTTTGATGGTATTGATGATATTGGATATCCTTATGATTGGTCTTCTCCTTCTGCTACCGGGTTATCGGATGTGTTAACTTCCAAGCCAATAAACCTTTTAGGAACAGTTGGCGATGTTTACTTTAGTTTTTTATACCAAGGCGGAGGAATTGGAGAAGCACCCGATCAATTTGATTCGTTAACCTTAGAGTTCTGGTCACCTGTTACTTCTCAATGGTTTTCTGTCTGGAATACAACTGGGAGTTCGTCTTCAACCTTTAACCAGGTTTTATTTGAGGTTACCAGTGCACAATACAAACAAGATGGTTTTCAATTCCGTTTTAAAAGCTATGGTTCACTTACTGGGAGCTTGGATCATTGGCATATTGATTATGTTGAATTGGCAGATAATAGAGCTTTTGATGATTTTTTTGAAGATGAATGGGCATTTCAATATCCTGCACCCTCTTTTATCAAAGAGTATACCTCTATGCCCTGGACGCATTACCAAGTAGATCCAAAAAGTAGAATGGTAAATGACAGTGTGAGTTTGTCCACTTATAGTTCAAATCCTAATCTAGCAGGAATAAATGTATCAGGAGGTACTGGAATGGAATTGTATTATGATGGAATATTACTCAATTCAATAGATTATTTGGGGGCAGCAACGGTAAATCCTTTATCTAAATTTGATTTAAGATATGAACTTCCGGATTCTGGACCTGAGGAGTTTTGGTTTGATACTGCTTATGCAGATACATTTGCAGTTTTTGATTTAAAACATTTTCTGGGGACTGATACTGATAATTTATTCCGTGGAAATGATACTCTTTGGCAGGAACAAATTTTCGAAAACTATTATGCCTATGATGATGGGAGTGCTGAATCCGCCTATGGGATAGTAGGTAGTGGTGCTGAACTGGCCTATAAGTTCACAATGCCAAATGGAGTAGTGGATTCTTTACGAGCCGTAAAAATGCATTTTGAGGCCTCGGTAAACGATGCGAGTAGTGAGCTGTTTTATATTCAAATTTGGAATGAAATTAACGGAGAACCCGGAGATTTAATTTATACTACGGATGATGAGTTACTTCCAACTACCTACTTGCCAAAGTATAAGTATGGTGTAAATGGCTATTTTGAATATGTATTACCTGAAACTGTTGCTTTATCTGGTACTTTTTATGTTGGATGGAAACAGTCTTCTGCAGAAAGGTTAAATATTGGTTTTGATAAAAACATCAACAATCAAGACAAGATTTTTTACGATATGGGCTCAGGTTGGACGAATACTAGTTTTGAAGGTTCATTAATGATACGGCCAGTTTTTGTTTCGGGATTTGATGATATACTAGCCTCAGTCAATTCAAATAATTCTGTAATCGATTTTGAGATGTATCCAAATCCAGCAAATGATTTATTAAACATAAATGTTCAGGATGGATTTGAAGGAGAATTCAAAATATACGATATGCAAGGGAAGTTATTGTTGGTTGATAATTTATTTGGTTCAGTTCAAGTAAGTATTACTGACTTGTCGGTTGGAATGTATATTGTTCAAATAATAAGTAAACAGGGTGATGTCGCAACAAGTAGATTGTCCGTTTCAAGATAATGGTTATGGATGAAGAGGTAGAGGAGAATGAGGATAATATAGAAGAACAAAGTGAGTTATTCGAACACCATCATTTTGTAGTTGATCCAGGACAGCAACCCTTACGAATAGATAAGTTCTTGATGGCGCGTATTCCAAATATTTCAAGAAACAAGCTGCAAATAGTTGCTAAAAATGGAAATATTCTGGTAAATAAGGTTGTTGTTAAACAGAATTATCGCGTTAAGGGAAATGACGATATTTCCATTGTGATGCCCGAACCTGTAAAGGTTTTTGAAATGATTCCCGAAGATATTCCAATTAAAATTGAGTACGAAGATGATGAATTGGTGATTGTAAATAAAGATCCAGGTATGGTTGTTCATCCGGGTTTTGGAAATTACTCTGGAACGCTAGTGCATGCATTATCATTTCATTTCGACAATCTTCCATCGTTGCCTACAGACTATTTTGGAAGACCAGGGTTAGTGCATCGATTAGATAAAAATACTTCAGGGATAATGGTTGTTGCGAAAACTGAAAATACACTAACCAACTTGGCAAAACAGTTTTTCGATAGAACAACCTTTCGCAGGTATTATGCTTTGGTTTGGGGAGATTTTGATGAGGAGGAAGGAACGGTAGAAGGTAATATTGGGCGTTCTCAGCAAAATAGAAAGGTTATGGATGTATTTCCGGATGGCGATATGGGAAAACATGCCGTTACACATTATAAAATTTTAGAACGATTTGGTTACGTTACTCTAATAGAGTGTCGTTTAGAGACCGGGCGAACGCACCAGATACGGATCCACATGAAACACATAGGGCATCCAATATTTAATGATTACGAATACGGAGGTGATAGAATAGTGAAAGGAACTATTTTTTCTAAATACAAGCAATTTATTGCTAACTGTTTTAAAACTATTCCTCGGCATGCTTTACATGCAAAGTCACTTGGTTTTACGCATCCTAAAACAGGAGAAGAAATGCGTTTCGATTCTGAGTTGCCAGAAGATTTAGTAAATGTTCTAGAGAAATGGAGACGCTATAAAGGAAATTAATCGTTTTAGATGATGAAAATTTTATATATCCACGGTTTAGACAGTTCCCTAAAACCAGAGAAGATAGAGATACTCAAGCAATATGGGGATGTTATTGGTCTTCATTTGGATTACAAGAAAGAAGAAGATCCCTTTAAATTGTTAAACGATACAATTGAAAATGAAAATATTTCGCATATCGTTGGAAGTAGCTTAGGTGGGTTTTTAGGATTTTGGTTAGGCGAAAAGAATAGCCTGCCTTGTTTACTTTTTAATCCTGCAATGGGAATGCGGTCTATTGACGTTCCTGTAGAAAGAAACTATAATAAATGCCCTAAAAGATTAATTGTATTAGGAGAACAAGATGATGTAGTTTTACCTTATCACACGATAGAGTTCTTGCGTCCTTTAAGTCGAAAGAAAACGAAACAAGAAATTATTATTGATTCTACTATGGGACATAGAATCAGTGATAAAAATTTCGCAAAGTATCTCGATTACTTTTTTTAACCTATCAAGTCAATCTCGTGGAAGGCAAATATAGAGAAGCGATTTAAGTCAATAATTAATCCTTAAATTTACTCATTGAAAAACCAACCTTTGAGCTTTAATTACAAATCCATAGACCTACCCGTAGTAGAAGTGATTCCTGAGATCCAGGAAAAGTTAAAAACAGATGCAACACTTATAGTCAAAGCTCCTCCTGGAGCCGGAAAGAGTACGCTTGTTCCACTTACTTTAATGAATGAGCCTTGGTTAAAAGGTCAAAAAATATTGATGTTGGAACCAAGGAGATTAGCGGCGAAAACGATCGCAAATCGTATGGCTGATTTATTAGGAGAGCAAGTAGGGGAATCTGTTGGTTTTAGAATTCGTTTTGAAAATAGGGTAGGACCAAATACGCAAATTGAAGTTGTAACGGAGGGTATTCTTACCAGGATGATTCAACAAGACAATGGCCTTGAAGGAGTTGGATTAGTAATTTTTGATGAATTCCATGAAAGAAGTATTCACGCTGATGTAGCCATGGCACTATGTCGTGAAGCACAGCAAATCTTGCGTCCTGACTTACGAATAATGGTAATGTCGGCGACGTTGGATATGCCTGAATTATCCGCAATGCTCAATGCCTCGGTTGTAATTAGTGAAGGAAGACAATATCCGGTGGAGATAAATTATTCTGGAGAAAGCGATATGCGCTTACTGCCAGAATTGGCAGCTAGAGTGGTTAAGTCTGCATTGCAAAAGCATGAAGGAGATATATTAGTATTTCTGCCTGGGCAAGGTGAAATTCGGAAATGTGAAGAGTTTTTACGCAATTCTACAAAGGGAGTAATGATTCATCCCTTATATGGACAGTTACCACCAAATAAGCAGTTTGCTGCTATTATGCCCAATCGAGAAGGTAAGCGAAAAATTGTTTTGGCAACTTCGATTGCCGAGACTAGTTTGACGATTGAAGGCGTAAAGGTTGTTGTAGATTCTGGCTTTGGAAGAACCTCTCGTTTCGATCCAAATTCTGGGTTATCTAGATTAGAAACGGTTCAAGTTTCCAAAGATTCAGCTGATCAGAGAGCAGGAAGGGCAGGTAGGTTAAGTGCCGGAGTTTGTTATCGTATGTGGACTTTGGCAACCCAATCTCGTTTAAAAGAACATGGAACTCCTGAGATAGAGCATGCAGATTTATCATCATTAGTCTTGGATATGGCGCAATGGGGAATCGTAGATCCGCAGCAACTTTCATGGTTAACTCCACCACCTAAGGGTCATGTAGCCCAAGCATCTGAATTGCTCCATGAATTAGAAGCTCTAGAGAATAACCGTATTACGGAACATGGTAAACAATTACACCGGTTACCAACACATCCTCGAATTGCGCACATGCTAATTCGCGCCAAAGAAGAAGGACAATTGGATTTGGCAACGGACATAGCTGCAATTGTAGAAGAAAGAGATCCTTTACCAAAAGAAGCCGGTATAGATATTAATTTACGAATAGATGCATTGCGTCGTTACCGAAAAGAAAATGTAGGTGGAAGAAAATTAGCTAGAATCGAAAAAATAGCTGAACAATACAGAAGAATTTTCAAGATAGAACCGGACAATACCCCCCATGATGATTTTGAAACAGGTTTGCTAATTGCTTATGCATATCCAGAAAGAATAGCATGTGCTAGGCCAGGAAATAATGCACAATTTCAAATGGCAAATGGGCGATTTGCATCTGCCGGACATCGAGATGATTTGGCACATGAAGCATGGTTGGCTATTGCCCATGTAAACGATAGAGATAGAAGTGGGAAAATATTTATGGCTGCTCCTCTTAACCCAACTGATTTACAACCTTTAGTTAAAACGCAAGAGGTAATTACTTGGGACACGCGTAAAGGAGGCTTAATTGCAACTTTGGATATGCGAATTGGGAGTATAATTTTAAAAAGTACTCCTTTACCAGACCCAGATGATAGTCAATTGATAAAAGTAATTACTGACGCGGTTCAAAAGGAAGGTGGTACCTTGTTAAACTGGAATGAAGATGTAGAACAATGGCAAAATAGAGTTTTATCTTTGCGCAAGTGGAACCCTCAAGAAGGTTGGCCAGAGGTTAGTATGGAAACTTTACTATTGACAAATGCCGAATGGTTAACTCCATATTTGAACAATATAAAGAAACCAGAGGCTCTTAAGAAAATTAACCTAAAGGAAATTTTACAATACAGTTTACCACAAGAGTTACAAAAACAATTAAATGTTTTAGCGCCAACGAAAATAGATGTTCCCAGTGGATCAACAGTTAAGTTAAACTATCAAACCAGTGGGTCTGACCCTATATTGGCTGTAAGGCTGCAAGAGTGTTTTGGGTTGGAAGAAACCCCAACTGTTAATAAGGGTAAGATTAATGTGTTAATGCATTTACTTTCTCCTGGCTATAAAGTTGTTCAAATCACAGATGATTTAAAAAGTTTTTGGGCAAATGCTTATTTCGATGTTCGGAAAGACTTAAAGGGGCAGTATAAGCGGCATTTTTGGCCGGAAGACCCACAAGATGCAAAAGCGATAAAGGGGACGAAAAGGCAGAATAATATTAAATAGATAAGATTGAAAAAAGAGTAATTAAAACGTTGCCTTAACCTTTCTCTTTTCCTTTTTCAGGTATCTCGTTCCCTTCTTTATCATACTCAACTCTAATAGTTTTCCTTCTTCTCAACTTTCCCTTTTTTGACTTTTCTTTTTTTGACTTTTCTTTTTTGCTAATGACGTTACCATCTTTATCAACTTTAGCCTTAACAGTTCGAGTTTTAGGATTTTCTTTCTTCACTGCGGTCTCTGTTTCACTTTTCTTTTCGCTATTGTCTTGACTAAAACTTATAACTGAAGTAAATAAAAATATTGATAAAATGATAACTTTCATTGCTTTGGGTTTTTGTTAATTTTAAAATGTAACTCCTCGAATATAGTTATTTAATGCTAAACACCATCAATAAAATAATAGAAGCTTAATTTATTACTAATTATACATGTGTGGTAAGCGTGGCATGTTCCCATAAGAATTTTTTTAGGTGTTTGGATTAGGATGTTAAAAATCTTTCTCTATCTTAGCTTAAATAGTAAGCAATTAAAGTTTAAAAAGTAAACAATGTCTAAATTTTCAGAAAACGTAAGGTATCTTCGTAACAAGAGAGCAATCTCTCAAGAAGCCTTTGCAGAAGAATTACAATTAACACGTAGCAAAGTTGCTGCATACGAAGAGGCAAGAGCAGAGCCTAATATTCATACTTTGATTGGTTATTCAGAATATTTCAGACTTCCTGTAGATGCATTGATTAAAACGAATTTAACCAAAGGACGTGAGGACACTTTTATTGATATAGGAAATAACCGTGTTCTGTTTCCAATTCTTATAAATGAAGATAACGAAGATGTGATTGAATTAATATCAAAGGAAGCTTCAGCGGGTTATTTACAAGGTTATTCTGATACAGAATATATTGCTAATTTGCCAATAATGAATTTGAATTTTCTACCTACTGGAAAATACAGAGCCTTTCCTATTAAAGGAGATTCAATGTATCCATGGGTAAAGGATGGAGATTTTGTTGTTGCAAAATACATGGAAGATCCTAAAACAGTTCGAAACAATAATTGTTATATCATTCTTACCAAAGAAAATGGTTTGGTGTATAAAAGAATAATGACAGACCGTTTAGAGGATAATTTTTTGACTTTATCTTCTGATAATAAACAATACCATCCTTACGATTTGCATACTTCAGAAGTATTAGAGATTTGGGAATTTACGGTAAACTTGAGTCTTGGTCAATATGAGGAAGATGAGGTTAATCCTGCGCATGTAATGAGTTTGTTGAGGAGTGTAGGAGTGGAGTTGAAAGATCTTAAGGGGCGATTAGATGTTATAGAAACACAAGCGTAAATGTCTGCCGGTTTCGTTTATATATTAAAGTGCTCAGATGGAAGTTTTTATACAGGGAGCACTAAGGATTTGGAATTAAGAATTCAACAACATAAAAGTGGTGAGGGGGCAAAACATACAAAAAACAGATTGCCAATTGAATTGATATATTTTGAAGAGCATCAAAGAATAGATGCAGCTTTTTATAGAGAAAAGCAAATTCAACGATGGACCCGGAAAAAGAAAGAAGCTTTAATTTTTGGAGCTGACAATTTACTTCATCAATTGGCGGTTTGTAAGAACGGTACACATTGGCTTCGGCTGCGCTCAGCCAACGGTGAGAAAGAATAACCGTAATAATGATCAAATTATGTTTTCTGAGTGCAGTAAGTTATGTTCACTGGTACTAGAACGAGATAGGTTCCAGTCATTAGTTTCTTCTGGCCAATTAACAAAACGTCCTTTTCCAGCGTAGTAAATTATTTTCTCTGCGCTCAGCCAACGGTGAGAAAGAATAACCGTAATAATGATCAAATTATGTTCTCTGAGTGCAGTAAGTTATGCTCACTGAGTGTAGTAAATTATGTTTTCTGATCGTAGTAAATTATGTTCACTGAGGGCAGCCGAAGTGCATAATTTAAGATCCTCGTAAGAGCTTTGTTTAAAATAAGAAATGTTACATTTGTTTTTATGAAAACATTAGAAGATTGGCTTGAAGCCTATGCAGTTAGTCATCAAAATAAAACAAATAAGTTGATACATTACTTTTGCGTTCCCGCAATCTACTTTTCAATTGTAGGTCTATTAATGTCTATTCCATCCGGGGTTCTATCAAATGTTAATATGAACGAACCTATTTTAGTTAACTGGGCAGTTGTTGTGCTAATACCTGTATTCATATTTTATGCAAGGCTTTCCTTAAAAGTGGCTTTCTTGATTTTGGTTTTTTCTGCCATCTGTGTTTTTGCTAATTATCAAATATCGACAATAGCTAACTTATGGATTGTTTCTGTTGTCATTTTTGCAATTGCTTGGGTATTTCAATTCTATGGGCATCACATAGAAGGAAAGAAACCCTCTTTTTTAAAAGATATTCAATTTTTATTAATCGGACCAGCTTGGATATTGGAAGCGCTTTTTAAAAAGTAATTATTACTTGTACAGGTAGTTCAAGTTTATAATTGCGGTACTATTCATCGTTGAATTAAGTGTAATAGCCTTTTTTCCAAATCCTGATCTAATTTCTAATGCCGCTGAATTCGGTTTTACACTTCCTTCATTGTGCGCAACCATTTTTAAGATGTTTTCACCAGGTTCCAGTTTTATTTTAATCTTCTTTTTGTCGTGTGTTATTTTATAATTGGATAGAACAACCTTGTCATTTAGAGTAAATGAAATAGTATCATTATCGATAATCCCAAAATCCCAAACTTTAATTGTTATTCGCCGACTTCTACAATCAATTTTTCCTTGCTGATCAAGTTCTCTGGCTAAATGATCCTCTGGTAAGTCTATTTCCCATTGATTTGGAGTTCTTTTTTCTTTTTTACGTAAATCGTAGTCAACGATTAAATTTAATCCTAGGTAATTCCCTAGATGACTAGATGTAGCTTCTGAATTAGTGGAACTTAAATCAAACGTAATAAATGGGTAGTCTGAATACATGTAAGTAAACTGAAACATTAAGGAATATCCAAAGCGCTCATCTCTTTTATACGTTCCAATTTGTGGAGAGATAAACAACGGCCTACTTTTGTGAGAATCGGTTAATACATGATAACCACCTTCCTGCTTCTGTAACTGATTATTTGAATGGAATGTGTAACCAACTCCGCATCCTATTGTTATGTATTCGAATGTTCCCCCTAAGTAAAAGTACTTGTTCAAAATGCTTTCTGTTTTTAATCCAATATAACTAACTACGTAATTGTACCCGGGTGTCGAAAACTCATAATTATATAGGTTAAACCCTCCTCCAAAAGAAAGCGAAAAGCTATTTTTCCACCTTAATTTGATACTTGGTTCAAGAGTGATTACTGGAGCAATTGAACCTCTCCATTTTTCCTCTCCAGTATTCTCAATAGAATTGTACAAGGCTCCAAATGTTAATCTTCCTGACGCAGCAAGTTTAAGCCTTGCTTGTCCAATTGTCGTAATTGTTAAAAAGCAAAGCATACAAATTATTAGTATGTGTTTAATTTTAAAGATACCTTTCTTTTAGTATTTTAATGTGATGTTTTTGATGGCCTCCATTGATATAAATTAAGTCAATTACTTTCATGTTGCTGCCATTTGCATTTCCTGCCATTTGTAGCATTTCAGTAGAAAAAGAAGCGATTAAGTCATTAGTAGATTGATGAAGGTTTTTATATTCCTTCAAAAGAGAATTAAAACTTCTGTTTTTAGCTTTCGCACAAGCAACATAATCGTTATGGTCATATCCTAAGATAGCTTGTTTTTCTCCTCTGGAAATTGCAACCATTCTATAAGTGAATATCCTTTCTGAATCAATAATATGTTGTAATATATCCTTTATTGTCCATTTACCTTCCGCGTAAGCGTAGTTTGCCTTTTCTTCAGGTATAGTTGTCAAAATAGCAATTGCATCAGCAAATACGTGACTTAAAAGATCCAAGTAATCAGCATCCAAAACGGATTGAATGTACTCTCTGTAAAATTCTGGAATTGCATTTAAATTAGGCTTCATATTCGCATTTAATGTTAACACTTATAAATTTATCATATAGATGTTCAAATATATTGAATTGAGTTTATAGTTTCACTTAAGCTATAGAGGCTTTTCTTTTTTCTTTCAAACTTGTCGTCATTACGAAAGTTTAAAAAACCAGAAGCAACCTCACCCTTGAAAGAAGTGGTTTAATTAAATCTTATAGGGATTCGGATATAATGAATAGCCATATAATTATTAACAATCCTTTCTCTTATCATCCAATCTTCCTATGTTTGGTGAAGTCAAAATTTAAAGGAACATGAAAAGAATATATTTTTTTACTGCAATATTGTTAAGTGCTTTTATAGTTGGTTGCGAACCAACTGCAGAGGAGAAAGAACAGGAAGAAAAGGAGGTAGCAACGCAAAAGCGATTTACGATTGAAACTATTTTAGACGAATATAATGATTGCATTGCAAATGCAGAAAGCAGAAATGATTGTAAAAACTTTACTGCTCGTGCTATTTGCGAGTATTATGGTATTGATGATTTGAAGAAAGGCGGAGAATACGTGGAATACCATGATATTTTTGATTTTGTAACTAAGGATGCTAACTGGAAAAACTTAGGTATGGCAACAGAACAAGAAACTTTAGATAATGCGCAAAAAATGGCTAACGATGGTTTTGCCGTTGTTGCTATTGATACAGAAGATAAACATAAATTAGCAATAATAATTATTGAAGGGGAACAAGTTAAGTCTGGATCTTGGGGATTAAATGCTCCAATGTGTGCAGCTTTTTTTCCTTCAAGTGGTCCTAAACCTTTTATTCACAAGACATTAAATTATGCTTTTAGTTCACCTGAGGGAATTCAGCTTTGGGTAAAAAATTAGCTTATGGCATTCCTAGATAGATATAAAAAAGGTTTTAAAGGTGATTTTACTGGTGGAGTTACTGCAGCAATAGTTGCAATTCCATTGGGGTTAGGTTTTGGAGATTTGAGTGGACTAGGACCAGAGGCTGGTTTATATGCTGCAAGTATATTGGCAATAGTTGCGTCTTTAATAGGGGGGACTCAAACTTTAATTAGTGATCCTACTGCTCCAATGACTTTTGTTGCTGGTGCAATTATAGCTGCTGGAATCAGTCATAACGCCGGTGGTTTAGATAACCCTCATACCTGGGTTCATATTATACTTACATTTTCCCTTGCAGGTTTATTTCAGATATTATTTGGTTTTATCAGAGTGGCACAGTATGTCAAATTTATTCCATATCCAGTTATATCTGGTTTCATGGGGGGGATTGGTATTATAATTATGATTGGACAGATTTTTCCGATTCTTGGTCAAAAATCTCCAAAAGGAGCGATAAATATTTTTAGTGAGTTACATGCTGTTCCAAATATTAATTTTTGGACGCTAGGTTTAGGATTAGGAACAATAGCTTTGATTTATCTAGTGCCTCTTTTGTCCAAGAAAATTCCTTCAGTTTTAGTTTCGTTAATTGCGATGACCGGTTTCTCAGTAGTAGCTATTAAGATGGGGTGGATGGATTTGGGTCCGGATTTAATAGTTGGAAAGTTTCAAGGTGGTTTTCCTACTCCGAAGTTTAGTATGCTCTCTGAAGTAAGTTTTGATGATCTTAGACTTGTTGTTATACCTGCTATTACGTTGGCTTCTTTAGGAACAATAGATACATTGCTAACATCTGTAGTTGCTGATAATATGACTAAAACCAAGCACAATGGCAATAGAGAGTTAATGGGGCAAGGTTTAGGTAATTTTATTGGAGCATTTTTTGGAGCATTGCCTGGAGCAGGCTCCACAACAGGAACTGTAATCAATGTAAAGTCAGGTGCTACAACACATCTTTCGGGAGTAATTAAAGGACTATTTATTATTTTAGTATTACTTATATTAGCTCCTGTTGTCAAACATATTCCATTAGCTGTATTGGCCGGAATTCTTTTTACAATAGGAATTGGGGTAATGGACTTGAAGGGGCTCAAAATGTTGTTAAAAGTGCCGCGAGCGGATTCTGCTATTCTTTTAATAACCCTAGGAGTTACTGTTTTCGATACTTTATTGGATGCAGTTGCAATAGGGGCTTTAATGGCTGTAGTTACCTTTATGAAAAAGATGTCTGAAGTAATGGAGGATATGACTAAAGAAGGTGATTTAGGGGCCTTTACGCGTGATGATAAATTGCCTGAGGAATTATTGAAAAAGATATACGTTAAACAATTGGATGGACCTATGTTCTTTGGTTTTGCAGATCAGTTTAGACAGCAGATGAGATCTATAAAAGGTTATGAAGCTGTAATAATTGATATGAAGCAAGTTCCTTTTATTGATGAAACAGGTTTATTGACATTGGAAGATGCAGTTGCCGATTTATACGAAAGAAAAATCGCGATTTATATAAGCGGCGCAAATGATTCAATTTATACGCAGTTTGAAAAGGTTAAAATCCCAGGAAACCTAGTTCCAGAAGATCATTTCTTTCCTTATTTCAAGCATTGTGTAAAACATTTGCGTAATAAGCATAAGTATGAGCAAAGCTTATTGGAAAAGGAAGCATCAGAACCAGAAACCGAATAAATGAAATTCGGCCAATTAGATACTTGGGAGGATGTTAATTTTAGTTTTCCAAAGTTGTCCAAACAAACAAAAAGTTATTTATCTGTTTTAGAGAAGGTTGATAAACCTAATTTTTATATTGGAGCCCCTGTGTTTTCGGATAAAAATTACAAAGGAACTTTGTTTCCTGTTGACACCAAGCAAAAAGATTTTTTACAGGCTTATGGTGAGCAATTTAATAGTATTGAAGTTGCAGCAACTCGTTTCGGTACTCCAAAAGAATCAACTTTACAAAAGTGGAAAGATAGTGTAGCTGATGACTTTAAGTTTTCATTAAAGTTCCCTCAGGTAATTACACATCGAAAAGATATTAATGAAGCTGCTGCAAAGCAAAGACTAGAATATTTTTTGGTGGCTCTTGATTTTATGGGAGAAAACAATGGTGTCGCTTTTGCGGTTATGGCAAACTATTTTCGTCCCGATAAATTTGAAGGACTCGTTGAGTTCGTTGAGTATTTACCCAAGGATGTTCCATTTGCAATTGAATTAAGAGCTCCTGAATGGTTTGAATCAGATACTTTACAAAATGAATGGCAGGCGTTATTTGCAGAGAATAACATTACCCCTGTTTTAACGGATACGCCGGGTAGGAGGGATGTGTTAAGTTTTAAACTGACAAACGAAAATTTATTCATTCGATACGTAGGTGATTTTTCTAACCCTCTTGATCAAAAGCGAGTTGACCAATGGGTAAATCGCATAATTGAACTTGTCAATTTAGGAGTGAAAAATGTATGGTTTTATGCACATCAACCTGGAGACAAAAGAGAGTTAGTAGTTGAGTTTTTTAACTATTTAATTGAACGAATTAATAATGAATTAAATCTATCAATTAACAAACTCATCAATTATAGGAGCTAAATTAAATCATCATATAACGTTTCTTTAAAACTCATCTGAACCATCTGGTCTAGCCTGTTTTCTATTGTAATTATTTAAACGCATTGATAGAGCAATACTTACTATCGGTGTAATTGGCTCCTGAAATGAAACCGTTTTAAGGTTGGTGTTTTCCTTTTCTGTTATTGTTCTGGAGGTACTAAAAGCATCTCTAACCTGCATTGAAGCAGACATCTTTTTATCATTTAAATCTTTTTTAATCGATAAGTCCATGGAGTAATTATCACCCTGACTACCCAGAGGAGTAACAATTGCACTGTTGTATTTTCCAGTGACTTGAAGTCTCCAGTTTCCTTTTAATGTTAATGTATTGTTGATCCTCCCGTTATAGCTAAATGATTGCTGGTCAAAAGATCTTTCACTAAGTTGTCCTGTAACCTTGTAGTTGTATGCGTTTCCAGAGAGCGCTAGTTTCCACCATTTTGCTAATGGATAATTATATGAAGCTTCTATACCTGTAGCGTATTCTTTTCCAATGTTTTCTGGTTTAGTAATAATTACGTTTGCTGAATAAACAGAGCTTATTCGTTGAATTTTATTGCTTACGTCTTTATGATATGCTTCTAAAGAGAAGTTTCCTTTTTTTAATTTTCGAATCCATCCAATTTCATAGGATAAAATATATTCTGGGATAAGGCGCGCATTTCCGGTTCTCACAGAAAAAGCATTTTGCCAAGTAATAAAAGGTTCGAAATACCAACTTCGAGGCCTTTGTATTCTTCTAGACGCATTTGCCATAAATTGATTTTCCTTATCCAATTCATAGGAAAAGTGAGCACTTGGAAACAAGTCTAATCGGTCTATTTTAGTGGTGGCAGAAACTCCGGTAGAGGTAATCGTTCGGTCTGTATATTCTCCTCTGAAACCAAATTGATACCCTAATTTTTTATGTTTCCCTGCTAAAATTGAATACCCAGCATAAATATTTCTGAAATAGTCGACAGTAGTATTGAAAGCCGTTTGCTCAATGTAATCTTCGGAAATGGTATCGTATTGAAAAGCAGTTGTTTGATCACCACTGATTCCAATTTGAGCCTGTAAACCTACTTCCAGCCTTCCTTTTTTGCGCAGAGGACGAACATAATCCAAATTTATTCTCCCCATATTGGAAGGCCCTGTTTCGTAATTAATATTTCCACCTTGTATCTCATTCTTGTTATTGAAATATTCAGTGCTTGATATTTCGCTACCATCATGCACATTATAGTTTGCTCTTATATTTAAATAGTGCTTTTTATTTCCTCTAAAATTGTAGATTAAGGATGTGTTTAAAGCATAATTTAGGAAATCTCTAGTAGCTATTTCAATGTTATGATATTCATTGGATAAAGTATTTTCAGCACTTTCTTTGAAAATAAGATCTGAACTGGAATCATATTTTCTTTTCCCCAGTTTTCCTCCGGCTGTAAAAATCGTTTTTCGATTAGGTCTCCATTCAAATTCAAAGTTAGCGCCATAGCCACCAAAGTTTCTGCTTACTATTCCCTCTTGTTCAACGCTTGATAATATTGAGTTAAAAATAGTCTCGTTAGTCGCTCTTTTGTATCTAGGCTTTTCTCCTTCTTTATAATTACCACCAATTGTTAATGATGTTTTTTTATGATTAATATTGACTAGGAAATCACCTCCTAACTGATTAAATTGACCTATTTCAGTACCGGGAACGGTTCCTAAATTTGTACCTGTATTCGCATTTATTAACGCGCTAATTCCGCTGAGTCTATTTTTCTTTAAAATAATGTTAATGATTCCACTAACCCCTTCTGCATCGTACCTTGCTGATGGGTTTGTGATTATTTCAATTTCTTGGATAGAGTTTGCAGGAATTAATTTTAAAGCATCTGTAACATCTAAATTTGTTGGCTTATTATCAATTAATAATGTAAAACTAGAGTTTCCTCTTAAGCTTACATTTCCATCTATATCAACGTTGATAGATGGAACATTTTCCAATACTTCCACTGCTGATTCTGAAGCGGTTGTGTTCAGATTACTAACGTCAATTACTTTTTTGTCTATTTCATATTTAACAAATGGTTTATCACTCGTAATATCAACTTCCTCTAATTGGTTGTCGATAGATGATAAAAGAATTTTACCTAAATCAATACTGCTGTTTTGTGGATGTATTTTTACGGAGTCCATAATTTTTGTAGCGTATCCAATAAATGAAAACCGAACTTGATACATTCCTCCTTTGATACTGTCCAATAAAAATTCGCCATTTTTTCCGGAAGTAATTCCCGAAGCTAATTCCATGTTACGCATGCGAAAAACCGTGATGGTTGCATATTCCATTGGTTTGTTTGAGTTCTTGTCAATGATTTTTCCGCTGATTTGCCCAACAAAATCACCGTTCCTTCCTCCTGGTTTTCTTCCTCCTCCAGGTCTTTGAGCGTCTATAAATAGACAACTTAATAGTAGAGTTGTAAAGAGTAAAGCTTTTAGCATTTATTGGTTTTTTTATTCCGTTGAGACTGCAAAGATAGCAGAAGGTTTAATGGAATTTTAAAATAAATGTTAAACGGAAATTTTTAAATTCTAGTAAGGTGTTTAAAGTTTTTTTTAGATTAAAAATCGTAATCGTCTATATTCTCATGACCTTCACCTTCACTTTCGTCACCAAATTCATTGTCGCTGTATTCATTCAAGATATCATCGATTTCGTCTTGCTGTGATTTCTTTTTTGGCTCTTCATCAAACATTCCTTCTGTTAAGTCTGGAATTTCTTTCGAGGTTTCTTCTGGAGATAAACCAGCTTCACGAATACACCTAGGGTATCTGGTTCCTTCTTTAAAGTCTCTTTCTTCAAAAAATTCAACGTAAAAAATCCACATTCTAAGGAAATCATAGAGGTATAATATCTTTTCATTTTTTTCGCTTACCATTTCCTTAATAGTGGTAACGTTCATCATTCTGGGTCCTTGTTCTTCTCCAAATCCCATATCCATTAGTCCAATCTCTTCACCTTTGTCCCAGTTTTCATCACTCATATAAAAGGATGCCATTTGGTCTCCTGTAAAATCGAAAGATTCAATAATCATATCGTGTAAGTCTTCAAAGTTTTGAGACCCTAAAATCTCAATATCTCTAAAAACATCTTCTTCGATGTCGGCTACTACTCTAAAAACGTATGTCTTCATTTTAATCAGTTTGGGCTATAAGTCCTAATTCTTCCCCTTTTATCAGCATAAAATTATATGCAGCATCGTAATTATTTTCAATTTCTCCCTCTAAGATAGCTTCTTTTATCGCGTCTTTTATATTTCCAATGTGCTTACATGGTTTCAAGTTAAAAGTCTTTATAATAACATCTCCCGAAACGGGTGGTTGCCAATTTCGTATTTTATCTCTTTCTTCGACTTTTTTAATTTTGATTTCAACCTCTGAAAATCGCTCTAAATATTTTTTGACTTTTGTTTCATTCTTTGAAGTAATGTCTGCTCTACAAAGCTTCATCAAGGGTTCTAAGTCTTGATCTGCATCAAAAAGTAACCGTCTTAACGCACTATCTGTAACAATTTCCTTGGTAAGCGCAATCGGACGTAAATGAAGTTGAACCATCTTTTGTACAAACTTCATTTTATGATCTAAAGGTAACTTCATTCGTTTGAAAATTACAGGAACCATTCTGGCTCCCTTATCTTCGTGTCCATGAAAAGTCCATCCTGCTTTTGGATGAAATCGTTTGGTTGGCGGTTTTGCAATATCGTGCATAATTGCAGCCCACCTTAACCATAAATCATTCGTGTTGGGTAAGATATTTTCTAAAACTTCTAAAGTATGGTAGAAGTTATCTTTATGCGTTTTTCCATTTTTATTTTCAACTCCTTGCAAATCCGCCATTTCCGGGAAAATAATCTGTAAGATACCTGATGAGAATAATGATTTAAAACCGATTGAAGGATGATTTGAAAGAATAATTTTATTCATTTCATCGGTAATTCTTTCTTGTGTAATGATTTCGATTCTATTCTTATTAACTTTAAGAGCTTTGAATACTTCAGGGTCGATATTGAAATTTAACTGTGAAGCAAAACGGACTGCACGCATCATTCTTAAAGGGTCATCCGAAAAAGTAACGTCAGGATCGAGTGGGGTTTTAATAACTCCCTCTTCTAAATGATCAATCCCGCCAAATGGATCGATTAAAGTTCCATAATTATCTTTATTTAAACTTATGGCCATTGCGTTAATGGTAAAATCTCTTCTTTTTTGATCGTCTTCCAATGTTCCATCTTCGACAATAGGGTTTCTCGATACTCGCTTGTAAGACTCTTTTCTAGCACCAACGAATTCCAAATCAAATCCTTTGTGGTGTATCATTGCAGTGCCGTAGGTTTTAAAATAAGAAACTTTTGTTGCTTTTAGTTTTTTAGCTAATAGCTCTGCTAAGGCAATGCCGGATCCGGCTATCACAAAATCAATGTCTTTACTAGGTCTTTCCAAAATTACATCACGAACATAGCCACCAATAACAAAAACGGGTTTACCTAATTCTTCTCCACATTCAGCCACAATCCTAAACACCTTGTCATGAATTACTTTTTGAATTTTCTTTTTATTTTCTGATGATATCGAGTTCACCTTTTGGGCCTATTTTAATTATTGATGATGGTTCGTTGTTTTTTTCAGAAGCGCGCAAATGTACTACATGGTCCACTGCTTTCAAAATTTCAGGGGCTATGTCTTTAAAATCTTTTGGAGCATTGCTCCCCGCGATATTTGCAGAGGTTGAAACAATAGGGTTTTTAAACCGCTGTATTAATTTTCTGCAGAAATCATCTTTTGTAATCCGGATGGCAATTGATCCATCTGAAGCTACTAAATTTTTTGGTAAATTGATGGCCTCGGGATAAATAACAGTCGTAGGTTTTATTGCGTAATCCAAAATGTCCCACACAACTTCAGGTACTTCCCTTACAAAACGATTCAATTTTCGGTCATCATCTAAAAGAATTATCAATGATTTAGAATGTATTCTTTTTTTTATTTCGTAAATTCTTTGAACGGCTTCTTCGTTCTTAGCATCACAACCTAGTCCCCAGATAGTATCTGTAGGGTAAAGAATAATCCCTCCATTTTCTAGTATGGTTATAACTTTGTTGATCTCTTCTTGCATTGGTGCAAATTTACTATGTTATTGTTTAAAACTGCTAATAAACTTTAAATTTACCTTATCAAATTGCTTGAAAATAAAATGAACTAAAGGATATTTATTATCTTCGTTCCATGAGCATTAATCATCTTATCATATTTGTTAAAAATCCAGAGCTAGGGAAGGTGAAAACGCGATTGGCTAGGACAATTGGAGATGAAAAAGCTTTGTATATCTATAAGTTGTTGTTAGAGCAAACTTTTCAGGTTACTCTGCCTGTATTGGCTGACAAGAAATTGTATTATTCAGAATTTGTTCAGAATATGGATCAATTTAACGATTTGGTTTATGAAAAACATATTCAGAGTGGAGATGGTTTAGGTGATAAAATGTACAATGCTATGAAGCATAGCTTTGGTGAATGGGCAGGTAAAGTTGTTTTAATTGGAAGTGATTGTTTTGAATTAAATTCAGGTATAATCGAAGAGGCGTTTAAAGCTCTTGAGGAAAGTGACTATGTTCTTGGACCAGCTAAAGATGGAGGGTATTATTTGATTGGCATGAAGGAACTTAATTTAGAAATATTTCAAAATAAGGAATGGAGTTCCGAAAATGTATTTTTAGATACTTTACTGGATATCAAAAACCAAGAGAAATCACATTATTTATTGCCGACTCTTTCTGATGTAGATACAGAAGAGGATTTAGGAGACCTAAGAGGGTATATTGAAGGGTGAGTCAATAAACTTAATTAGTCCTAAGAGAAAAAAACAAGAATGAATCTAGAACGGATTGCCGAATCGATAAGGTTTTTAAAAGGAAAAGGAGTTACAACTCCTCAAATTGGAATTGTATTAGGAACGGGCTTAGGAAACTTGGTTAAAGAGATAAAAGTTGAATTAGAGATACCTTATGAACAAATCCCCAATTTCCCATTATCTACAGTTGAATCACATTCAGGTAAGTTACTGTATGGCGTCTTAGGTGGTAAACAAATACTTGCAATGCAGGGACGTTTTCACGCTTATGAGGGTTATTCAATGGAAGAGATTGTATTTCCTGTTCGAGTGTTAAAACAATTGGGAATAGAAGTATTATTACTATCAAATGCAGCTGGTGCTATGAACCTTGAATTCAAAAAAGGAGATTTGATGTTAATTACAGATCATATTAATAAATTTCCTTTCAATCCTTTATTAGGGAAAAATGAAAATGATTTAGGTACTCGATTTCCTGATATGAGTGAGGCTTATTCAAATGATTTAGGTAATAAATTGCATGTTATAGCTAAAAGGGAAGGGGTTGTTTTGAACAGAGGAGTATATATCTCTGCTGAAGGACCAATGTTAGAAACACCTGCTGAGTATAGAATGCTCAGAACCTTAGGAGGAGATGCTGTTGGTATGAGCACTATTCCAGAGGTTATTGCTGCTCGCCATATGGAGTTGACATGTTGCGCTGTTTCTGTATTAACGGATGAATGTGACCCTGATAATTTAAAACCAGTTAAAATAGAGGATATTATTGCTGTTGCTGGTAAAGCAGAAAAGAAGCTAACGAAGCTTTTTGTTGGTTTGATTGAAGAGATTTAAGAATTAGTAATATTCAAACCATGAAACGAATATTGTTTATCTTTTGTCTATTAATGCAGGTAACATCCTTTAGTCAGAATGATTCAATTCCAAATACTATTGAAACTTCTGGAAATATTGAGTTTTCAATTGATTCAATAAATAAAGGAGCAAATATTAATTTTGAATTCATAACAGAATTCAACAAGCAAGTTAGCTTAAAACTATATTCATTAGAAGGTGTGTTGATTAGCACAACATTAATAGAGGTGTTTTCTGATAGGGGATTGGCATTAGCAACGCGAAGTTTTGAAGTTGGAACTTATTATATGTGTTTAAAATTGAAAACGAAGACTTTGATTAAAAAGGTAACGATAAAAGCCTAATGTTCTTTGTATGCTTTTTCCCCTGCTTCAATTCTAAGGTCTAAAAAATTCTCTTTTGGTGGTATTGGACAATTATATCCAGTTGTATAATGACAATAAGGGTTAAAACAATAGTTAAAGTCTAAGTTGAATGTATTTGAAGTAGGTATTGTAGCTTCAATATATCTTCCGCCTCCATAGGTTTCTTCTCCATTTGTTAAATCTGTAAAAGGAATAAAGATATAATCTCGGTAAAGAGGATTCGTCATCAACTTTAAATTCTGGTAGATCGGAAGAACATAATCGATACTATCTATCCTGAAAAGGAGATTACCATAAACTCTAAATTTTTTTGATTTCCCAGAAGAAGTTGTCATGTCGAAAGGGGTACCAAGTTCTTTTACAAATTTTGCCTGAATATTAAATTTTGGATTCGGTGCAAAATAATTCAAACTGTCAAAATTAGCAATGTCCTTATGGAAAGGAGATTTTAATGAGTCTTTGTATTCATTGTTTTTATTTGTTCTATGCTCTAATACATTTTCGATGTATTGGTTTTGAGAGTATGTGATAAATGGAAGTAATAGAAGTAGTAGGGCTAATTTCATATAACGCTGGCTTAATCAAATTTAATACCTCTTTTTTGAATTATTTCAATCACTTCATCCAAATCTTCTTGCGTGTCTACAGATAAAGCATGATGGGTAGTATGAGCTACTTTTATTTTACCTCCATTTTCTAACCAGCGCAACTGTTCCAAAGATTCGGCTTTTTCCAGCCTTGTTTGATTCATCGAAGCAAATTGCTTAATTGCTTTGGGAGTAAATCCATACATTCCAATATGCTTATAATAAGCATGGTGCTCAATCCAATCATCTTTTTGTGCACCTCTAACGTGCGGTATAACCTCTCTGCTAAAATATAAGGCATAATCATTTTTGTCAATTACAACCCAAATATCACTCGTAGATAAAAGTTCTTTTTTATCATGTACTGGCCTTATTAATGTCGCCATTTCGGTTGAAGGCTCAGTAAAACAATTCGCTAAGCTTGTTAGAATTTCAGGTTCGAGTAAAGGCTCATCTCCTTGGATGTTTAGTACAGCATCAAAATCAATATTTAACTTCTTTTGAACTATGTTATATGCTTCAACACATCTATTGGTTCCGGTAGTGTGTTCTGCCGAGGTCATTACCACATTTCCGCCAAAGCTTTTCACTTCCGCTTCTATCCGAGAATCATCCGTTGCTATATAAACGTGTTCTAAAGCTTTTGTTGCTTGTTCATAAACGCGTTGAATCATTGTTTTTCCACAAATATCTTTCAATGGTTTTCCTTGAAGGCGAGTAGAAGCAAATCGAGCTGGTATTATTCCTAGTATTTTCATTAAATATTCAAAGTATGGGGGTCATTGTTTCTCATTTCGATGTGATTTTTAACTTCTGCCATCTTAAAAGCTAAGGTTGCATACATCATATCATATTCTCTCAGCCATTTTTGAGCTCCTGGGTGGTTATCTATTGCTAATCCCATGTATTTTAATAAATCAAAATCAAATTCAGTTAACCATTTTAAAGCTATTTCGTCACCTTCACCAGCAGAAATCATTGCCAATAAATGCGGGTATCCATTATTCATTAGCCAGTCTTTCCCTTTGACATCGTTTTTTAATGCATGGCAAAAAATACCGAGCTCAGGATAACCGTTTTTCATTAACCAGTCTAGTATTTTTGAATTCCCAGAAATAGCTTCACCCCAAGCAACTAATATCTTTGGAGGATAATTAATTGGCTTAATAGAAGCTTTTCCAGCTTTCTTCTTAGTGTCCTTATTTTTTTTGAATAATCCCATGTTAACCAGCCCCTTCAATAAGTATTTGTAATATATCCTGTGCTGCTTTACTAATTTTTGTTCCAGGTCCAAAAACAGCTGCAACCCCAGCATCAAACAAAAATTGGTAGTCTTTCTGCGGGATTACACCCCCAGCAATTACCATAATATCTGCCCTGTTTAATTTTTCTAATTCTGCTATTACTTGCGGGACCAGCGTTTTGTGACCAGCAGCTAAAGAGGAAATTCCTAATAAGTGAACGTCATTTTCTACAGCTTGTTTCGCCGCTTCTTCTGGTGTTTGAAACAAAGGCCCAATATCAACGTCAAATCCTATATCAGCAAACGAAGTAGAAACAACTTTTGCACCTCTATCGTGTCCATCTTGACCCATCTTTGCAATCATTATACGTGGTCTCCGGCCCTCTAGTTTTTCAAACTGATTGCTTAACTCAATTGCCTTTTTAAAGTCTTTGTCTTCCATAGCTTCTGATGAGTATACACCCGATATAGAACGAATTGTGGCCTTAAATCTATTAAAATGTTTTTCCATTGCCAAAGAAATTTCTCCTAAAGAAGCTCTTTCTCTTGCTGCAACAATTGCGAGTTCTAGTAAATTTCCTTCACCCGTTTTAGCAGCTTCGGTTATGTTGTCTAACGCATTTTGAACTGTTTCGTTATTTCTTTCGGATTTCATTTTATCCAAACGTGCAATTTGTGATAATCTAACTTTTGTATTGTCAACCTCTAGTATGTCGATTTCTTCTTTACTATCAGTCTGATAAGCATTTACTCCCACTAAAATATCTTTTCCAGAGTCTATCCGTGCTTGCTTTCTTGCGGCAGCTTCTTCAATTCTCATTTTCGGTACTCCCGACTCAATTGCCTTGGCCATTCCTCCTAATTCTTCAACTTCCTCAATTAAGCTCCATGCTTTATCCATGATGTCCTTCGTAAGTTTCTCTACATAGTAAGATCCAGCCCAGGGGTCTATGGCTTTTGTAATGTCGGTCTCTTGCTGAATATACAATTGCGTGTTTCTTGCAATTCTTGCAGAAAAATCAGTAGGTAAAGCAATTGCCTCGTCTAAGGCGTTGGTATGTAGAGATTGTGTTCCGCCTAGAGTTGCAGCCATTGCTTCTATACAAGTTCGAGCAACGTTGTTAAATGGGTCTTGCTCGGTTAAACTCCACCCACTGGTTTGGCAATGCGTTCTCAAAGCCATTGACTTGTCACTTTTTGGATTGAATTCTTTTACAATTTTTGCCCATAGTAATCTTCCAGCTCTTAATTTGGCAATTTCCATAAAATGATTCATTCCTATTCCCCAAAAGAATGAGAGCCTTGGAGCAAAAGTATCAATGTCTAATCCTGACTTTATTCCAGCTCTGAGGTATTCCATACCATCAGCTAGGGTGTATGCTAACTCAATATCCGCAGTAGCTCCCGCTTCTTGCATGTGATACCCAGAAATACTGATAGAATTGTACTTTGGCATGTTTTGAGAAGTATATTCAAAAATATCCGAAATAATTCGCATCGATGGAAGAGGAGGGTAGATGTATGTATTTCTTACCATGAATTCCTTTAGAATATCATTTTGAATAGTACCAGATAAAAGTTTTTTATCAACTCCTTGCTCTTCTGCTGCAACAATATAAAAAGCTAAAATTGGAAGTACTGCACCATTCATAGTCATGGAGACAGACATTTTATCCAATGGGATTTGATCAAACAATATTTTCATGTCCAATACCGAATCAATAGCAACACCCGCCATACCAACATCGCCAACTACTCTTTCATGGTCAGAATCATAACCTCTGTGTGTTGCTAAATCAAATGCAACAGATAGTCCTTTTTGACCTGCAGCCAAATTTCTTCTGTAAAAAGCATTCGATTCTTCAGCAGTACTAAAACCAGCATATTGTCTTATTGTCCAAGGACGAGAAATGTACATAGTAGAGTAAGGACCCCTTAGAAATGGCGGTAATCCAGCAACATAATTAAGGTGAGTAACATCAGCTAAATCTGTTTTGGTATAGCTGTTTTTAATAGGAATTTGTTCAGGAGAATTCATTATATTTCCTGAAGATTCTGTTAGTTTCTCCTCTGAAGATTCAATATTCACATTTGTAAAATCTTTTCTCATTCTACTTCTTTGTTTTGTATGGTAAGTGTTTTGTTAATTCAATTACTTTAAAAAATACGCCATTAGCAGTTTTTTGCGATTGAATATTAAGAGAACTGCAAATATGACTTTCGATACACTTTTAGATGTGAAAAAAGCAGCAGGTGCCTTTATATTGTGGTGGAGGTCAAAAACTTTAAAGGGTTTAAGTGATCTAAATACGCCTTCTGTATATGTTTTATTTACATCAATTATGTCACAATACTTATTCATAACTGGCGCTTAACCTCATTTGAGGGATAGGGTTAATAGAGGCGTTCTCTAATCTACCTTTCAGTTCTTGATCTGCAGCATAGTTGTCATTTTCATTAATAAACTTATTGACTCCAATCATTGTTCGCTTATCTTCTTTTAAATCATTAACCTTTTTCTCTAGTTCTTTATTGATTTGATTCTGAATATCACCATTTGTTAATGCAGTTATATATCCACCTCTTTTTTCGATGGAGAGAAAATTTACCCAAGACTTTTTCTTTATGACACTAATCAAGTTTTCAACGTAGTAAGAGCCTTTTGAAGTGTCTTTTACTTGGTTTAAATAGCTTTCTTCTTGAAAGAGTAGTTGAATGTTTTTTGAAATTCGTTGACCAAACTCATCGTTGCCAGAATCATTGCTGTTAAATGGAAGAAGTGAGAGTGAGTGACAGCCTCCGAGAACGGCGCTCATGCCACATGTAGTGGCTCTTAAAAGATTGTTATACATGTCCTTGTTAGAATAGTATAAGTTCGCATTAATAGCGTGAATTTTTGTTTCAATATCTTCTATTGAAATGTACTGATTAATTATAATTGACCAAAGAGACCGAAAAGCTCTAATTTTAGCAATTTCTAAAAAATACGATGTGCCAATCCCAAAAGTAAATTCTGTTTTTTGAATTATCTTTTCAAGAATAATAAGGTCATGTTTAAATAGGTTTAAGTACTCGTTAGCATGCGCTATAGCACATGCTATTTGTGTATCCACATTTGCTCCTCCGTTACAATAAGTGGCGGCATTAATGTTAAGAATAGAGAAATTATTAAAATTATTTGCAGCCAGAAGTATATCCTCAATTGAGGATAAATCTTTTTTTTCATCTTCCAGCCAATTTCCAGATAATGCAACATTCCCAATAGGGTCGTAGATAAACCCACCTTTCAGGTTTTTAGTGTCAATTTTTTCCGAAGTACAATATTGATAAAATATATCAATAATAGATTTAGGATTAGTTGTGTTAATGTCGATATAAACGTGAATAATATCAAGCATAACTCCACTAAACACATCGTTAATGTTTTTAGATGATAAATTAAATATTTCAATGGAATTAACCCCTCCTTTTAATGCTAATAAAATTTGCTCATTGGCGCCTAGCGCAGCAGCGTCAAATCGCTGTCTAATGTTCCATCGGTTGTTTTCTTTTTGTTGGAAGTTGTCAGAGGTAACTTCTTCATAATTAAAAAGAACTGGATTTATTGGTCCTATTTCAGACTCCCAAAAAAGAGATTCCACTGATTTTCCTTTTAAATCAGAAGTGATTTTTTTTAACCACCCTTCCTCGGTTCCTGGTTCAAAAAAACTTAATAAATCCTTTGTCATAATAGGTTGTTGTCAAGTCGCTAAAATACAAAAAGTTGAGAAATGTAAGGGATATAAAGGGGGTTTTATTTCAAACGAAAAAAGTTAGAAATGCAAAGATTTACATTGCTGCAGGTTTTTTCCAACCTTTAGTTCTTCTTCCTTTGAACAGCGCATTATTTATATTCGCCCATTGGAACGAAACCTCAAAGCCGCCTTGGGCTGCATTGTTTAATTTGGAAGTTGTTATTTCATAACTAAGACCAATGATATAGTTTCCTAGTTCAAGTTGAATTTGAGGTACAATGGCATCCTTAGACCTGTATGTTGCTCCAATAGAGAAATAGGACTCAGAGTATAATCCAGTATACCTAGTTCCTTCATGGGTCCTAAATTTTACGAGTAAGGTACTTAGTACTTCTTTAAATTTATGTTGCCGGAAATAAGCGAATGACGGTGCTAAAGTGATTTTTGACCCTGGAATATCCAATTGCATTCCACCATGGAATACCATTTTAGAATGAAGGCTATCGGCTGCGCCATTACCATAGTTTAAAACAGGTTGTGAGAAATGAAAGTAAGAGATTCCTCCGTAGAAATTTTTTATTTCCTCTCTTGCGAAGGTAGATTTATGACCATTATATCTGTAAAAAACGCCAACTCCAAAATCTGGGTAAATAAATGAACTAATATTTGCTTCATTAGATGCAATTTGAGAGTCAAAACCATCTTGACCATTAAATTGATTTCCCCAATTTAATTTACTCACATCACCACTTCTTTGGGCTCCTCCAACTTCAATACCAACAGATGCTGTTTGGTCTTCTGCAACTTGAATAATACCGTTAACCGCTAAGCTAAATTTATTTGTTCCAAATTTTGCATCACCCGCAACATCGCTGTAAAAATTTAAACCTATTCCCAAATAACCTTTGCTCGTACCATTTTCATTTTTTAAAAGGTTTAAGTCAGCAGAAAGTTGGGAAGTAACATAAGGACTTCCAACAGAAAGCCATTGTTGACGATGTGAAATACTTACTCTTTCCCAGCCGTCAAAAACACCCGCAGTAGCCGGGTTTATTAATTGTGGGGTAGTAGAAGATTGTACGAAATGTACATCTTGTCCATATAAAGTGAAAGGCACTATTAGAAGTAATATGTATGCTACTTTATTCACTCTTAATTTGCCGAATTTCTAACGAGTGTAATATTCCCTCCTTTAACTTCGGTTGTGCCATCAATATATTGAACGTTTATCTTGTATACAAAAACTGAAGTGCTTAATTCTACACCCTTATATGTCCCGTCCCATAAAGATAATCTATCGTCCGTTTCAAATATTTTTTCTCCCCATCTATTATAAATTGCAAATAAGAATTCTTCTACATTTCCACCAATGTAAGTTTGCAAGAAATCATTGTTTCCGTCATTGTTAGGTGAGAATCCAGTGGGAACATAAACTCCCTCAAAAGTTGGAGTAGGTGGTGTTCCTTCAGTTCTGAAATGAGCTGTAATTGTTTGATTTCCAGTTATTAATGTAGATGCATCTGCTGAATCTGCTGCGGGATTGATAGGATCGGAAATTGAGGATTCCCAATAATCAAATATGAACCCTGGATTGGCATTTGCTTTTAAGAGTATATCAATTCCTCCATAATATGTTCCCGTCCAAGGGTATTGATCAAGTGTGGTTGAATTCACTTTAATCGTACCGGATGCAACCGGTGCAACATCGTAAGTTACCTCAAAAGGACCAACAAGGTCATAACAGTCTACTAGTCCTGTTTCAATTTCAACACACCTATCAGTTATAAAATTCCTAAGGGTTTGAACATTTGCTTCCCAAGTGGCAACACTGCTTCCCCAACGTGCAACTTGCCCTGGCATTTCTGGGCTTATTAATGTGATAAGGCTATCGAGGTGACTTAGCATAAAGTCACAACTAAAAACAGTGTTTCCTAAATCAATATATCTTGAAATATAGTATTGTTCAAAAGTTGGATTATTCATTAATTCTGTCATGATTTCTGTATGACCTTGTCCTCCTGGATCAGGCAACGCTTCAACAGCACAAGGGTCTGCAGTTGCTCCTTGGTCAGGAACTCCTGTATAATTAACATAGTGTCCAAAGGTAGCGTCCATATCCCACAATGTGTATCGCCATTTTTTCTTATCTCCATCTGGATTTAATCCCCTCCACCAAGATGTGTTCCAATTGAGCCAATCCGCGCATACGGTATAACTGTTTAAGCAAAAGTAGTCTACCAAACTTTTCCAATTAAATAAACTGTCTACATAATCGAAATTGGCAGGAATGCTCATGTCATTAGTAGTAATGTAATTGACCATTGTATTCCAATCATTTTGCGCATTTGGCGCACCCATTTCTTCCCAGGTTCCTCCCCATGTTCTGAGAAATTGAACATCATTTGGACCGCCACTATACTTTTCATCTTGATCATAATAGTAACTAGTGAAATCAGAATCACCTACTTTTTCACGTATTTCATATAGCCCCCAATACTGACCATTAACGTAAAGTATTGCAGGTTCATATGATCTTTCATCCATTTTTAAGCCTCCTACTTGCGATAAGGATTGAACATAAGCATCTCTTATATATGCTCCTCCCGTTTCAAAAGAAACATTATCATTTGCGGCTGCTTTTATCATTAATCTTTGATGACTGGTTCTGCTTTTACCCCTATATATTTGATCTTGAATTGCATGGTTGTATCCAAATTGATCTCTCATAATAAAGTCAATACCTCTTTGGTCATATGCCCAACTATCGTTTCCGTGTTTATTATATTCGCCTTCTCCTTCGTCAATTAGCACACCTGCTGATGTGAAAAACTCCAATGCTCCTCTAAAATTATTTGAAAAAGAACCGGGGGCCTGATCATTGATGAAATCGGTTATTTCATCACCACATATAGATAATATTTTTAATGTATGGGATATATTGAAAAAGTAAGTGTTCGTTTCAACAAAACTTTGCGGGATATTAGGATCAGAGCTAATAGAAATGGAACGAATCACAGTATTTGTACTCAGAGCAATCGCTCCTGATACAGGAGTTGAACCAGCAGTTGGAGTTGAGCCATCATTTGTGTAATACAATGAAACATTTGCGTCTGGAGAACTAATGGTTAAACTAATATTGCCGCCTTGAATACCGGATGCAATATCAAATAATGGTTTAGTTGCATATTCTTGCTTAGCGTTTGTGTTAGAAGCCCCAATCGTTGGTGACGTAAATAGCGACCAAGTTGTAGCCCCATCCGTAGTTCTACCTCTTGAATGTCCTAGTTGACATGGGGCCATTTGAATTTGGTCTACTAAAATTCCACCTGCGTCTGAGATTAGTATTTCTTCCGGTTTTGTTTGCGTTAACTTGAAGGAAGTGTGCAAGTTTCCGCCCGAAAACTCATCTCTACCAGAACAAATTACTTTAAGGTGTCCTCCAGCCGGTACAATGCCGCCAGTAAGTAAGTTTTTTAAGGGTTTGGTGACTTTATCCGATAAATACCATCCTGTAACATCTATGTCTGTTCCTCCAGTATTGTAAAGCTCAATCCAGTCTTCAAATTCGCCGTAATTATCTGCGTTTGAATTCATGTTTGCACCTGAATATTCATTAATCACAATTTGAGAATAACAGTGTCCTAAGATTGATATAAAAAAAGCAATGGTTAGTTTTAACTTCATTTTATTTTTAAAAAATCATTTAAGTGACGCTTTCTATATTGTTATAGTTGCTTCTATAAAAGTATAAAGTTAATGATTAATATTATTTAAGGGGTATTTAAAATGAACCAATTGTAAAGTTGGGTGTATCGTGAGTGTAAAAATTGGTATAACTATGAAGTATTTTACTTGGTTGATTGCGACGTTATTTGTATTGACAGCCTCGGCTCAGTCAAATTTTTTTCAATTAAAACTGAAGTTACTCCCTGGGCAGATTAAAAGTGGGTTTAAAGTGGAATTGAAATCTTCAAAGGCGCAGAAGAAAATGACAACCAATTCAACAGGGGTTCTCGTGTTCAATTCCGTGTCATATGATGAAGTTTATAAGCTGATACTTTCCAAAGTTAATTTCGTTACTAAAACGATTATAATTGATGCTAAGAAAGGATACTATGGCGATGAAGTTACTAATGATGTTATCGAATTAGAAATTGAAATGATCGAAGCACTTTTATTTGTTGATTATGATGTAGTAACTAATTCTCCAGTTGGTTTAATTGAAATAGCTTCTGAAACGGGAAGACTTGAGAATAATGCATTTTTTGCTACTAACCGGAAAAATGAAATTGACAATTTCCTTAAAACGACTGAAAATTTATCTAAAGGAATACAAAGTCAATTTAAGAAACTACTGAAGGGTGCTAAAAATGAAATTGAGGACAACAAATTTGAATTAGCAGAATCTTTTCTGCAGAAAGCAGAAAAGATCGTAATTAATAAAGAAACAATAGATGTTAGGGAGCTATTAGTTGGGGCTATGAAAAGAGAAGGAGATGAGTTAGGTGCGATTAAGAAAATTATTGCTGTTGCAGATAGTCTGTTTAAACAAGAGATTTACAATAAATCCATAGCCTTGTATAAGAGGGTGATTAGACTAGACCCTGAAAATAATTATGCACAGGGAAAAATAAATGAAATAAATGTTCTTTTAGTAAATATGGAAAAGCAAAATAATGAGCTTATGGAGGTGAAAACTTCTACAAACGAAATTCTTGCAAGAGCAAAAATAATTCAGGAAAATAGAATAGATAATTATTGTAGGAGATAGGTTTAAAATTGATATTGAGTTAATAAAAAAACAAGAAAATGTGATTGTGATTTTTAGGATAGAAAAAATGACTCTGAAATAAGTAACGTTTTCGTTTAAAATACGTTATATAATTGGCTTAATAAAATGAAGTATATATTTCAATTTATCGTTATAATTAGCGATATTTGTTGATTGCAGTTGAAGAATATGGGTAGATATACCAAAATACTAGCATTAATAATTACAGTATTTCTAACATTTGTTGCATTTAATGTAAATGCACAAGATGAAGAGGAAGACCCAATTCTTATGTTTTCTGGAAAAATCACAAATTCTTCAGGTGGGAAATTAGCTGGTGTTTCTGTTGAGTTTTTTAGGGATAACGTTTCATTTACAAAGGTATCAACAGCTTCTTCTGGTAAGTACTCGCCGGTAGAAGCAGAATATGGACATGTATACAAAGTAGTATTTAGTAAGGACGGTTACGTTAGTAAATCGGTAGTAATTGATGCGAAAAAAGGTTTTTTTGCAGAAGATATTAGTGAAAAAAAGACCTATCTTGATGAATTAGGAACATCTCTAATTAATGAACAACCAAACATTGATTACGGTGTTGTTACCAGTCGACCAGTTGCAAAAGCGCATATTGATCCGTCTACAGGGCATTTGGATTTTGATTTTGGGTATATAAATACACGTAAAAAAGAAATTGATAAATTTATTGCAGCTCTTGCTAATGCAGATAATGAGCATGAGCAAAAATTTATGCAATTGGTTAAGGCGGGAGATAATGCAATTAGTTCTGAACAATATGTGAATGCTATTGCGAAATACAAAGAGGCATTAAAAATAAAAGAAGACAAGAATGTTACAGCAAAAATTGCCGAGGCAGAAAATAAATTGAAAGATTTAGAAGCGCAAAACAAAGTAAATGAAGAGTTTAATAACGCTATCAAAAAAGGAGACCAATTGCTTGCTTCCAATGATTATGATGCTTCTATTCTGGAATATAAAAATGCGAAAGCAATTAAACCTGCTGACTCATTGCCGGATGAAAAGATCAAAGCCGCAAATGATAAACAAAAGTTAGCTGATGAATCAGCCTTATTTAAAGAATACAATGATAAGATGCGAGAAGCCGATATACAATTCAAGGCAAGTAAGTTGGTTGAAGCAGAAGAATTGTATAAAGCTGCCATGCAGATAAAACCAAGTGAACAAGCACCAAAAGATAAAATTGCTGAAATTGAAGCTATTCTAAAAGCGAAGAAAGAATTAGAGGAAAAATACAATAACTTAATTACTTCCGGCGATGCAGCCATGACAGGGGAGAAATATGATGAAGCAATCTCAATATTTGAAGATGCTTTGGCTTTAAAGCAGAATGAAGCTTATCCCAAGAAACAAATAACAAAGGCAAAAGAGTTATCTGGAGCAAAAGCGGATGAAGCTGCCCAACAAAAGAAGTACGATGATTTAATTTCAAAGGCAACTGGGGAATTTGGAAGTGAGAGTTGGGAGTCAGCAAAATCGACTTTCAAAGAAGCTCTAGCTGTTTTTCCAAATGAGCAATTGCCAAAAGATAAATTGGTAGAAATAGAGAATAAGTTAAAAGAGCTAGCTGGGGCAAAAGCGGATAAAGCTGCCCAACAAAAGAAGTATGATAATCTCATTTCAAAGGCAACCAGTGAATTTGGAAGGGAGAGTTGGGAGTCAGCAAAATGGACTTTCCAAGAAGCTTTAGCTGTTTTTCCAAATGAGCAATTGCCAAAAGACAAAATAACAGAAATAGACGCGAAATTAAAAGAGTTGGCTGATGCTGAAGCAGCAAATGCAGATGAAAATAAAAGGAAAGAAGAGTTTGATGATTTAGTGGAAAGTGGTAAAAATCAACTAAAAGAAGGGGAGTTGGATAAGGCTAAAACTTCATTCACTGAAGCCTCTAAAATATATCCAGAGAATAAACTTATTAAGGATAAGTTGTTAGAGGTAAATGCCAAAATAGCAACAGAAGGAAAACAAAACGAATTGACAGCTAAATACAATAAAATAATTACCCAGGCCGATGCTGCTCGAGATGCTGAAAGCTGGGATGCAGCAAAGCAACTATATAAGGATGCAAATAAAGAAAAAACATCTGAATCTTACCCCCAAGAACAAATAGATTGGATAAATGATAAAATGAAATCTCAATTGACGGATGACCTACACAAACAATATCAAAAAATAATTGATGTAGCCGATAAAATGTTTGCAGATGAAAATTATTCTAAGGCGAAGGAACTTTATATACGCGCAACAAAATTTGAAACAGCGGAAGCTTACCCGTCAGAGAAAATCGTAGAAATTGAAAAAATACTAGCAGATAATGCTGCAAACGCTTCAAATGAAAGTGAGTATAATACGCTAATTGCGCAGGCCGATAATCAATTTGAATCCGAAAACTGGGCGGATGCTCGAATTATATATAATAAGGCATTACATGCTGTAGATAAAAAATACCCGAAAGATCAAATAGCAGAAATTGATAATAAAATAAATGAAGAACAAAATAAGCATGCGGAATATGACCAACTAATAAGAAAGGCGGATAGTGAATTTACCGTAGAAGATTGGCAAAATTCGAAAAGTAATTATGAGAAAGCAATGGCACTGTTTTCTAAGGATTATCCAAAAAAACAAATTGATATTATTGAAATAAAGTTAAAAGGTTTAGCAGAAAGTATTGGATTAGATAAAGAATATACCGATAAAATAGCGGCGGCAGATGCTGCTCGTGATACTAAAAATTGGGATTCAGCGAAAAAATTGTACAAAGAAGCGCATAAAATTAAATATTCAGATTCTTACCCACAAGAGCAAATTGTATGGATAAATAATCAGATGAAAAATTCGTTAACAGAGGAGGTAAATGAACAATACCAAAAAATTATTGATGTAGCAGATAAATTGTTTGGCGAAGAGGATTATGTGAAATCTAAAGAGCTCTATCAACGAGCAGGAGGAATGAAGCCAGGAGATAATTATCCGCCAACACAGATACAAAAGATAAACGATTTAATTGCTGATAAGAATAAACAAAATAAATTGTATTCATCTTATATTAAATCTGGGAATTCAGAATTTGAGAATAAATCGTATAACAAGGCTTTGAGGTCATTTAATCATGCTCTTAACGTTAAGCCAAGTGCTCCATATCCACAAAATAAGATTGATGAGATCAATGAATTATTGGATCAATTGACTGCCGATAAATTAAAGCAAGATAAATTGAAGCCATCCGAGTTTGTTAAAGATCTTTATGGTGAAGAGGTAACAGGAAAATATACAGAAGCTGATGTTAAGTTTATGATGACAAGTGGAAGAATCGATGATAATGATATAAATGCTGAAACGATAAGAAAGAGAAAGGAAGACGAGGCATTAAGATTGCAAACAAGTGCTGATAACCAGCATGAATTAGGCGATAAAATTAATGCTGTAAATGAGGAGATGGAAACTAGGATATCAGAATTTTCGAAAGATGCAGATATTCAGCGTGAAAGTAATGCAGAATATATGGTTGATTACATAGATAAAAATGATGACAGATTAAACAATAAAATTAAATTAGGAAATGATGTTACTTACAATAATGGTGAAGCAATCGAAACAATGGAGACACGAATTAATGTTTTTAGCGTTATTTCAGATCTTCAACGTCAAGATAATGTAAAATCTATGGAGCACTATCAAGAAAAGGAATTTGCAATTAAATCTATTCGTGAAGAAATTACGCTTGATAAAAATTACAACACGTTTGAAGAACAAGAGGAATTAATTACCGCGATTAATGATGAGATAGTTGAATCTGATAATCACCGCCAAGAAAATGTTAAATCTATGGAGGATTACCAGCAGGATGATTATACTGAGCAGGGAGATAGAATAGGCTTTGGAACCGATAGAACTTATGATAATGAATTAGCGAATGAAACAATGGAGACACAGATTGCTGATTTTTCAAGTGAATCTGATAATCACCGACAAGACAATGTAGTATCGATGAAGGATTACCAGCAGGCTGATTATACGAAACAAGAAGATCGAATCGGTTTTGGAACGGATCGAACTTATGATAATGAATTAGCAAATGAGACTATGGAGACACAGATTAATGATTTTTCAAGTGAATCTGATGTTAACCGACAAGACAATGTTGAATCGATGGAGGATTACCAGCAGGATGATTATACGAAACAAGAAGATCGAATCGGTTTTGGAACGGATCGAACTTATGATAATGAGTTGGCAAATGAGGCCATGGAAACTAGGATTGCTGATTTTTCAAGTGAATCTGATGAGAACCGGCAAGACAATGTTGAATCGATGGAGGATTACCGACAGGATGATTATGAGGAACAAGGAGATCGAATCGATTTTGGAACGGATCGAACTTACGATAATGAATTAGCAAATGAGACTATGGAGACACAGATTGCTGATTTTTCAAGTGAATCTGATGAGAACCGGCAAGACAATGTTAAATCGATGGAGGATTACCGACAGGATGATTATACGGAACATGGAGATCGAATCGGTTTTGGGACGGATCGAACTTACGATAATGAATTAGCAAATGAGAGTATGGAGACGCGTATTAATGAGTTTTCAAAGGAGTCTGACGAGAACCGCCAACACAATGTGAAATCGATGGATAATTACGCGCAAGATGAATTTAAGGTACAAGCAGATAGAGTCGATTTTGGGGCAAATAGGACTTACGATAATGAGCTGGCAAACGAGGAAATGGAAACAAAAATTGCCGATTTTTCAGTTGACGCAGATGATTCTAGAGAAAGAAACGCTGAAGCTTTAGGTGCATATGAAGACGGTTTACAGGATGAAAGTAGCGATTCCTACAATAGGAATAAGGACGTAAGAATCGAAAATGCTGAGGATATGGATCGCATTAAAAATCAAAGTGTAACTATGTTTGCAGACGAAAATAAACAAAAGCTAGCGACTCAATACCCGGAGGGTATTACTGAAAAAATGTTCGAAAGAAGAAACGGTAGAGGAGATGTGATTGAAGTAACAATATTGCGCATAATAATTAAAGGTGTAAAGGGTGATGAATACAAAAAAGTTTCTGCAAAATGGGGCGTAAACTATTTCAAAAATGGAGGTATTATATCCGAGTATATTTGGGATACAGAGACCAATTAAACTACCTGAACGACTTGGTGTCTAAAACAGTCTATAGCATGGTCATTCACCATCCCTGTTGCTTGCATGTGAGCATAAATCACAGTTGGTCCTATAAATTTAAAACCCCTTTTCTTTAAATCTTTACTGAGCTTATCTGAAGTTGCTGTAGTAGCTTTAACTTCGGACATTGATTTGATGTTGTTTTGTATTGGAGTGTCATTTACAAACCCCCAAATATACTTACTAAAAGAACCGAATTCTTTTTGAATTTTCATAAAAGCAACAGCATTCGAAATAGTAGCTCTAACTTTTAGTTTGTTTCTTATGATTCCTGCATCTTGAAGGAGTTCTGCAATTTTAACTTCGTCATAAAGCGCTATCTTTTTATAATCAAAATTATCCAATACTTTTCTAAAGTTTTCTCTCTTTCGAAGAACTGTAATCCAACTTAATCCAGCTTGAAAAGTTTCTAATACTAAAAATTCAAACAATTTTTGCTCATCCCGAAGAGGAACTCCCCATTCTGTATCATGGTATTCAACATAAAGAGGGTCGTCTCCACACCAAGAGCATCTAGTTTTACTTTTCATTTATAGTTTTTACTAAGGTCTTATTTTTTCATTATTGCAATAACTATTCTAAATCCATCAGGGTCGATATACGTTGATCCATTGTTGTTCCAATATGGATTTTTTGATTGAACAGAACTAAATCCATTGTCATCGAATTTCTGTTTTACAGAAATGTATTCTTCTTCCGATTCGAGATAAAAGACTAATAAATCGTCTTTGTCAGTCTGGTGTTTCGGGCTTTCCTCTGATCTGGTAAATTCGAGATGCCAATTCAATCCTTCTTTGCCGATAAATACGCCGTCATATTTATCATGGTTGGTGAATTCTCCAATAACTTCCAATCCTAATAAATCTCTGTAAAACTTAATTATTGGTTCTAAATTATCTGTATGTCTAGCAACTCTAAAGTTCATGTGAGTTTAGACTTCAATTAACCCTGTTTTAACCAATAACGCCTTTGTCGAAGGTTCCTTTCCTCTAAATTTCTTGTACAATTCCATAGGGTGCTCACTTCCTCCTCTAGAAAGTATGTTTTCTAAAAAGTTGGTAGCAGTTTCTTTGTTGTATATGCCAGTTTCTTTAAACAATTCAAATGTATCTGCCTCTAATACTTCTGCCCATTTATAACTGTAGTATCCAGCAGAGTATCCACCTTGGAAAATATGTGAAAAGGCGCAAGATGTAGTAGTTTCTTTTGATGGAGGAAATAGCTCAGTCTCCTTTACCGCATTTTCTTCAAATTCATAAACGCTGTTAGTTGGAATCGAAGTCAAATTGTGCCAAGACATATCCAGTCTTCCCAATCCAACTTGACGAACCGTTTGATAACCGCTTAAAAAGTTGGCGCTATCTTTAATTTTTTGAACCAAATCAATTGGGATAATTTCATCCGTTTCATAATGTCGTGCAAATAGATCTAAACACTCTTTTTCATAACACCAGTTTTCCATTAATTGAGAAGGAAGTTCTACAAAATCCCAATACACAGAAGTTCCACTTAAGCTTTCATAATGGCCATTTGCCATCATTCCGTGCAATGCATGTCCAAACTCATGGAATAAGGTGGTTACTTCTCCGAAAGTCAATAAGGAAGGCTTTGTATCAGTTGGTTTAGTGAAATTACAGACAATAGATACCAAAGGCCTAGTATCTAAACCATCGTATTTATTTTGACCGCTAAAAGACGTCATCCAAGCACCATCTCTTTTTCCTGCTCTTGGGAAGAAATCTGCATAGAAAACGGAAAGATGTTTACCCTCTTTATCTTTAACAGCATAAGTAATTACATCTTCATGATATTTCTGTATGTTCTCTAATTTTTCGAATGTAATTCCATATAATTTTTCTGCAGTTATAAAAGCACCATCAATTACCTTTTCTAATTGGAAGTATGGTTTTAAAATTTCGTCATTGATTGCAAATTTTTCATTTTTTAATTTTTCTGAATAGTAAGAGAAATCCCACCTTTCTATTGGAGAAGGTCCATTCAGTCTATTGCTTAGCTCTTGAATTTCTTCCATTTCGTTTTTAGCAACTGGCAAAGCATGTTCCAATAGTTCGTCTAATAATTGATATACTTTACTTGGCTTTTCGGCCATTCTTTCTTCTAGTATTAAGTTAGCATGAGAAGCATAGCCTAGTAAATTGGCTTTTTGGTGTCTAAGTTTTGAAATTTCTCGAACGTTACTTTCGTTATTGTTTTCGTCTTTTTGAAATGAACGTGATCCAAAAGCCAAATAGAGTTTTTTTCTTAACTCTCTATTCTCAGAATACTTCATAAAAGGAATGAATGAAGGATATTCTAATGTTATTAACCAAGTGTTCTCTTTGCCTTTAGCTTTTGCCGCCATAGCACAAGCCTCTTTGAACCCGTCAGGTAACCCAACCAAATCATCTTCTTTGTCAATCCACATTTCAAAAGCATTGGAAGCTTTCAAAAGGTTTTCTCCAAATGTTAAACTTAGTTTAGAAAGGTCTGTATTTAATGTTTTTAGTGTTTCCTTATCTTTTCCTTGAAGATTTGCTCCATTCCTTACAAAACTTTTAAATGTTTTTTCTCGTAACATTTTTTGTTCAGCGTTTAGGTTGTCTTCGCTTGAGTTTTCGTATGCTTGTTTTATACGTGTAAATAACTCTTCGTCCATTAAAATGTCGTTAGAGTAAGCGGTTAACATTGGAGATAGTTCCTGTGCTAGTTGTTGCATTTCTCCACTTGTTTCAGAACTATTTAAATTAAAAAATACACTCGATGCTGTGTCTAATAACTTCCCGCACCTTTCTAACGTTTCAAAAGTGTTTTCAAAATTGGCAGGTAATGGATTGTCTTTGATTGTAGCAATTTCTGCCTTTCCCAATTCAATGCCTTTTTTCATAGCAGGCATATAATGTTCAAGTTTTATTTCTTCAAAAGGAATTGTGTTAAAAGGGGTGCTAAACGCTGAAAGTAGTAATGGATTACTCATATATTTTTTGATTGTATTATTGTCTTCCTACAAAGTAAATGAATTTTGATTTAGTTGATTATCTTTATTCACAAATTATTAATGCTTAATATATTTTTTGCTAAAAGAACCTAGTTTAACAGGCCTTAAAAGAAGGGCTATTGAAATCAAAGTATTTGATTAGTAAGACCGGAAAGCTCCGAAGCAAATTGCGAGGAGATAATTCGGCCGCACTTATTAAATAGGAAGAGAGCAATAGTTTTTCTTTGACAGCCTTGACTTTTTTTGTTTCGTTTTTTGTGTCAAGACAAAAAATGAAATGCCAGTCCGGCATTAGGACAAGTATAAATGTTTTTTTTTATTTTATGAAAATACTATTAATCCTTTTTCCTCTTTTTTTAGGAATATCAATGCAAGCCCAATTAGAAAATAAATCCGTCCTTTCGATCGGTGATATTATGGAAGGAGAAGGGTTTATAGGAAACCATCCGCATTCGATTAGTTGGACACCCGATAATAAAATTATTTACCAAAGAGATAAAGACAATGATAGAATAGATGAGTATTTCTATTCTAAATATTCGCTAGAAGAATTTATTGAACTTCGCCCGGTGGAGTTAAATGACTTTCCTTTGAATGGTTATGAAATATCTGAAAATGGTGCAAATTTATATTTTACAAATGGTCCATCCTTGTTTCGTCAAAAAAGTGGTTCAGATAAACCTGAGTTAATTTATTATGATTTAGATGGTTTTCAATCAATTCAATTGGTGAATGATTCCTCTAGGATTTATTTTCTTTCAGCGGGTGATTTATTCCTATATGATTTAAAAAACGTACAAGTCAGGCAAATAACAAATTTTATAAATACTTCCGAAAAGGAATCGAAGAAATTGTCTGAGGAAGAAGATTATTTAAAAAATCAGCAATTGGAGTTGTTTGAAATTGTGCAATCTCGTTCAAAGAGAAAAGCAGAGAATAAGAACCGCGAAGAACTTCGGGATCAAACGCAACCTTTACCTATTTATACCGGTGGAAAATATTTACACAGTGTCCAAATTTCCCCAAACGAAAAATACGTTACGTATATCTTGTCAGATTATCCCAAGAATAAACAAACACAAGTTGAAGATCATGTTACGGAATCAGGATGGACGGAAAGTATTAGTGCTAGATCAAAAATTGGAAGAAAGGATGCTACCCATGAGCTTTATATTTATGACTTAAATAATCGCACAACATTGTCTGTTGTTCCAAGTGATTCTGAATTGGAAGGAATGTATTCCAGACCTAATTATTTAAAAGATTATGAAGGCGATAATTATAAAGCAGAAGATAATGTTCCTAAAAACATAATTTTTCATGGACCCTATTTTTCAAAAGATGGGAAGGCAATAGTAGAGATTAAATCGTATGATAATAAAGACCGTTGGATTGTGTTAGTGAATCTTGTAGATGGTTCGGTGAAAAAAATCGAACACCAACACGATGAAGCATGGATTGGTGGTCCTGGAATTAGCAGTTGGAAAGGAGTTCCTGGAAATATTGGTTGGTTAAAAGACAATAAAACAGTCTTTTTTCAATCGGAAGAAACGGGCTATTCGCATTTGTATTTATATGATACTGAGAAAAACAAAAAGAAACAGTTAACCGAAGGAAAATTTGAAATCCATTCAGCTCAATTGTCTTTAGATGGCAGCAAGTTTTATGTGTCTGCGAATAAAAATCACGCCGGTAACCGTGAGTTTTATCACTTGGATATTAAATCAAAAAAATGGACATCGATACTTACTGAAGATGGAAATTATGAAGTTGCAGTTTCCCCGGATGAAAAGTACCTAGCATATCGTTATTCCTATAAAAATAAACCTTGGGAGATTTACATCACTGAAAATAAAGAAGCAAACACTCCTATTCAATTAACACATTCCTTGAATCCTGTTTTTGAAGATTATAGTTGGAGAGCACCCGAGGTAATAAGATTCAAAGCCGAAGATGGCGCAGATGTTCCTGCTAGGGTTTATAAACCAACTGCAGAAAACAACAACCATGCGGCTGTAATATTTGTCCACGGAGCCGGATATTTACAGAATGCGCACAATTGGTGGAGTGGTTATTATCGTGAATACATGTTCCATAATTTATTGGTAGATAACGGTTATACGGTCTTAGATATTGATTATAGAGCATCAAAAGGCTACGGTAGAGACTGGCGAACCGGAATATATAGATATATGGGAGGAAAAGATTTATCGGATCAAGTTGATGGACGTAAATACCTGATTGAACAATGTGGTGTAGATTCCAATAGAGTAGGGATGTACGGAGGATCTTATGGCGGCTTTATATCAATTATGGCAATGCTTACTACCGATAAATTTCCATGTGCTGCTGCAATTCGTTCCGTAACCGATTGGGCCCATTATAATCATGAGTATACTTCCAATATTTTAAATACACCTGTATTGGATAGTATTGCATACAGAAGAAGTTCACCAATTTATTTAGCGGATAATTTACAAGGAAAACTCCTTATGTTACACGGAATGGTTGATGATAACGTTCAATACCAAGATGTGGTTCGTTTATCTCAGCGGTTTATAGAGTTAGGAAAAGAAAATTGGGACCTAGTCGGTTATCCTGTCGAACCTCATGGATTTAAAGAAGCAACAAGCTGGACAGATGAGTACAAAAGGATTTTTAAGTTGTTTCAGGAAAATTTGAGGTAATTCAGCTCCACCGTTATTGCGATGGTTTGCAAAACCAGAAGCAATCTCAGCTTCTTTCCCTAACTCATTAACTGATAAGTAATAAAACTCCCTAAATAAGCCATTCCGGTAAAGACCAAGAATTGTGTTATTGCGAATTTCCATTTACCGGTTTCTTGTTTTACAATTGCAATAGTACTCATGCATTGCAATGCGAAGACATAGAATATTAATAAAGAGAACGCGGTAGGTTTATCAAATTTTATAGAGGCTAGGGCTTCCTTAGAGTTCTTGTCGCTTCCAACGCTATAGATAGTTGTCATTGTTCCAACAAATACTTCTCTTGCAGCAAAAGAGGTAATTAAAGCTATTCCTACTTTCCAATCAAATCCAAGAGGTTTAATAACAGGTTCAATCGACTTTCCAAAATAACCAATATAGGAGTATTCCAGTTTTTCAGATGATTTTAATACTTCAATTTCTTCCGCTGTATGCGTTTGAAACATTTCCTCTGAAGTATATTTTGTTTCTATTCTCTCCCTATCTGAAGAGGGTCCGAACGAAGATAAGAACCACAATACAACGGATGCGATTATAATTATTTTACCCGCTTCAAAAACAAAGGTTTTTCCCTTGTTTATCATTGTAGAGACTACGTTTTTTAAGGTGGGAATACCATATTTAGGCAACTCCATAATAAAGGAGGAGCGTTCTGTTATTTTTAAAAACTTATTTAAAATAACAGCAATTACCAAGCTAAACACAACTCCCAAAAGATAAAGTCCCATCATAAATAAGCCTTGCAGACTAATTATTCCCCCAACCATTTCGTTCGGCACAATAAAAGCAGTAAGAAAAACATAAACAGGCAATCGCGCAGAACAACTCATTAAGGGTGTTATAAAGATCGTAATCAAACGCTCCTTTCTACTTTCAATGCTTCTTGCAGCCATAATAGCTGGCACACTGCACGCAAAACCACCAACAAGAGGGATTATAGATTTTCCATTCATGCCGAACATGCGCAATAAACGATCAGACATAAAACTAATTCGGGATAAATACCCTGAATCTTCAAGTACAGTAATCAATCCAAATAGAAGCATAATTTGCGGTAAGAAAACAAGTATGCCACTTATACCTGCAAGTAATCCTTCGGTAATAAAATTAGAGATATAACCTGCTGGTAAAAAATTGGAAATGCTATCTGATAGAAAGGCCATTCCGTTTGTAATAATTTCCATTGGAATTTGAGCAAGCGTAAAAACAGATTGAAATAATAAGAAAAATACACTGATAAAAATCAAGAAACCCCAAACAGGATGTATAACTATTTTATCAATTCTAGTCGTAGTGTCATCCTCAGTATTTGGAATTTCATTAGTAACATTAGCTGCAATTATTTCTTGTATTTTCTCGTAGCGATTGTTGATTTCATGCAGCTCTGCTTCGTTTCTGTTATAGCTACTGTTTTGAACTATTAATTCATAAAATTTTTTATCCGCTAACCATGATAAACTTTCTAGGTTATTTAATGACTTGAATAGACGGTATTGATTCTGGTCAGGATACTTTTCTGCAAGTACTCCGAGAGTTTTTCCTCCAATCTTTTTCGAGTCAATTGTTGGTTCGCCCTTTTTAGAGTGTTCTGCTAAAAATTTAGACTTAAGGCTAGATGCTGATTCTTTTTTTGCACTAACCTCAATAATAGGTACGTTTAATGCGTTACGCAAACCTTCTATATCTACTTGAATTTTCTTCTTCTTAGCAACATCCGACATATTCAATGCCACAATCACGGGAAACCCAAGATCTATTATTTGGGTAACTAAAAATAAATTCCTCTTTAGATTTGTAACATCTGCAATTAGAATAACGACATCTGGAAAAGACGCATTTTTTGTGTCCAAAAGGATGTCTTGTACTACTTTTTCATCTGGAGAAGTTGATGATAAACTATAGGATCCAGGTAGATCAATAATCTCATATTTCTGGCCATCGGCCATCGTGCATAAGCCGGATCTTTTTTCTACAGTAACCCCAGGGAAATTTCCTACTTTTTGATTTAAACCAGTTAATTTATTGAATAGCGTAGTTTTACCACAATTCGGATTCCCCACCAACGCTATCTTAATTCTCTTGCTCAACTACTTATTTTGAATGGTTATAAGTTTCTACAAATATCCAAACTGAATATAGTTTCTACAATACCCCTTTTAGGGTATTATTTAGATTGATTAAAAATAATAAATAAAAGTAAAATTTGCTAGGGGCTAATAGAATCGATGGTTTTGAGCAATCCTCTTGTTTTTTGTACATTTAAAATACCCTAAAAGTGGTATTGCGCAAGTAAATTTCCAAATCTATTTTTGCAGTTTAGAATTAATTAGATTGATTCTAAATAAGGAATATAGAAACGACTTAGCATACAGTAAAATGAAGAGATTAAGCCTAAATTTATTATTGATATTTTTTGGAAGTATAGTGCAAGCGCAGGTTATATCTGCAGATACTACTACAAATGAACCGATGAATACGGCTCAAAACATTTTAGCAGGAAATGGAGGTAAAGCGATTACTGTAGCTGGTTATGGTGAGGTGCATTTCAATCAACAATTTGCAAACGCACAGCGGTATAACGGAAACATGGATGTGCATCGAGTGATTATGTTTTTAGGGTATAAGTTTACCGATAAAACGTTCTTCGTAACAGAATTGGAATTTGAACATGTGAAGGAATTATATGTTGAGCAAGCATTTTTGCAGCACAATCTTAATCAGAACATTAATTTTCGAACAGGGTTAATGTTAATTCCAATGGGAATTGTGAATGAGTACCATGAGCCAACAACTTTTAACGGAGTAGAACGGCCCAATATGGATAATAAGATTATTCCAACAACATGGAGAGAAATTGGAGCAGGTTTTTCAGGTAAATTCCCGAGTGCTTCCTTAAGATACCAATTATATGTTGTAAATGGTTTGTTAAGTTACGATGGTTTAGGCAAGATTGGTGGGAATTCAGGTTATCGTTCTGGCAGACAAAAAGGAGCAAATTCTATTTTCACCACGCCCAATATTACTGGTAAAGTAGATTTTTATGGAGTAAAAGGGTTGAAAATAGGTCTTTCTGGATATTTTGGAGGAACTCAATCCACAGCTTATGACAACTTAGATATGCGTGAGAATGATGCAGTTGCAGCTGCTGATTCTACAGTAATAAATATGTCTATGGTAGGGGTTGATTTTCGATATCAGAATAAAGCTTTTAAGGCTAGAGGACAATTTATTTACAGCAATAACGATAATTCAGATCAATACAATGCTTACACTGGAAGAGATTTAGGCTCTAGTTTTATTGGTTATTATATAGAGGGGAGTTATGACGTTCTTTCACTCATAAACAAAGACGCTAAAATGGAATTAAACATTTTTGGACGATATGAAAATTATGACACGCACAATTCAGTTATTAATATGGCTCGGAATTTAACGTATGGGCGGTTAGATTATACAACAGGATTTGGCTTGAAATTGGCGAATGGCGCTGTATTAAAAGCGGATTATCAACAATTTATTAATATTGACCCCACTACCGATGCGAAGCATCAGATTAATCTTGGACTAGGGGTATGGTTTTAGTGAGCTATGTATTGTATTCTGAAATACAATATATGTAGTAAATAATGACTTACTTAGCATTATGCTTCTTTCTTTTTTAGTTTTGGGATATATATTAATAGTGTCGTTCATTTATGGGTTTGGCTTCATTAAAGGGATTAGTTTTTTTCTCAAAAAGGAATTTAGTGTTATCAACGAAGCATATGATATTATATGTTTAACAGGAATAAGTTTTCTAACAATAATTCTTTCATTTTTTTCTTTATTTATCAACATTGGAATTGAGGTTCATTTCATTATTTTGGCATTAGCAGTAATAATTGTCTTTAAACATAGAAGACAATTAAAGACTATTCTAACTAATTATTTAACCAGGTTAGTAAAAAAGAATAGTTATCTAAAATTCATTTATTTTTTAATTTTCATGATTGCATTGTTTTATGCAGTTATACCAATATATGATCCAGATACAGCATATTATCATGCTCAGATTATTCAATGGATTGAGAAGTTTAAGGTTATTCCAGGCTTAGGAAATATAAATCCAGTTTTTGGATATAATCAAAGTATATATTTGGTTTCTGCTTTTTTTAGCTTTTCATTTTTAAATATAGAACCATTTCATTTAATAAATTCCTTTTTGTTTTTATTACTATTAACTAGACTTACATTTATTATTTTCGAAAAAAAAGAAAATTGTTTTTTTGCTGGAGCTATTTTAGCATTTTTCTTGTATACATTTTATTATTTTGTTTCATCTTGCGGAACCGATCTTCCAGCATATATTTTTTGCACATATATTATTTTAATTTTTATAGATCTAGATAAATTTGATTTACAATTAAATAGCGTTTTAATCTTTTTCTTTACTATAATCGTACTAACAATTAAATTATCTGTTTTACCTATTGTTATTTTTTCAGGTTTTTTAATCATTAAGAATCTTAAAAAAGCGAAGGTTAAAGTAAAACTTGTTTTGTTTTCCTTATTAATGCTTATTCTTGTTCCTTGGGTTACTAGAAATGTTATTCTGACTGGTTATTTAGTATATCCGGTATCTTCAATAGATATTTTTAATTTTGACTGGAAAATCCCAAAAGAGAAGGTAGAGATTCAAAAAAACTTTATAAAAAGTTGGGCAATTATGCCTTTCCAAAAGGAGTTTCCTAAAAAAAATATAAATAATAGGGATCTTTCAATGCTAGAATGGGAAGAAAGAGTTAATAAACAATACTTTGCTGCTGATTTAAATCAAAAATTTGAAAGCATATTAAAAAGACATCAAAATAGCAAATCAGGATCCTATAACGTTGAATTTTTAATATCAATTTCAGCATTTTTTACAGCATTATTATTTCCAGTATTTTTGTTTTTTAACAAAAGATTTGCCATTACCTTAAAAGACATTTTTTTATGGGTTTTTTACTTTTTAGGTATTTTATATATTCTGTTTTTCTCACCAGCTTATCGTTTTGGATGCTTTTTCTTCATTTTAAGTATAATTTGTTTTGTTAATATTCTTACTCGAAGTTTTTTCAAAAAGAAGTTTAATGATTATGTTAGAAGAGTTTTGTTTTTAGGCACAATACTATTTTCAATGTGGATAGGATTGAGAAATTATATGCACATTAAGACAATTGGAATTAACCAATATCCTTATGCTAAAATAAAAACTAAAGAATATAAAAACTCTAATATGATAGTTAAGGTTCCTATAGGTCTAAAGATATCTTGTTGGAACGCAATTATTCCGTGTGTGTCTCTTCCAGGCGACATTAAAGAATTTGAATTTAGAGACAATAATTTAGAAGCAGGGTTTAGACCAAAAAAAATGGCGCCATAGTGCTTAAAGTTGATCTTTTTTCTTAAATAACCCCAGAAAATTTTCTGTTTTTTGATTATAACCAGTTAGTTTATTGTAAAGGTTAGTTTTACCACTATTGAGACTCCATCTATAAATTTAAAATACCCTAAAAGTGGTATTGCGCAATTAAATTAACAGATTTATTTTTGTCGTGTTTAATTAATTAGATTGATTCTAAATAGAGTGAAAAAAGAAACCTAAAGGACCAATTCATGTACGGCCTCAAATTTCTTTGGTAGATCTGAATCGAATGAGAAATACCAGATTAACCTTGGATTTGGGGTATGGTTTTAGTTGGGTTGTTGAATACATGTTTACGGATTGCTTTTGAATTATGAAGATATTTATTCTTATTTCTGTTTTTGCTTTTGGAATTACACTTCAGGATGTGCCATGGCTGGATAAGAGTGGTCAAAAGAGAATACATAAGACCTTTGATAAACTGTGGAAAGATCAAGAGGTTGAGATAGTTACTTTGGATGTCTCAATGGTTGATCAAAAGGAATTGGGGTTTAAAATCAGAAAGCAAACTTTGTATAAGTTAATAGGAAATGCTGAGCACCTGGGCTATATGTATTTGGATAAAGCGCCAAGTAAATTTGATAAGTTTGATTACATGGTAATATACAACACTGATTTAACTATAAAAGAGGTAAAGGTATTGGTGTACAGAGAGGACTATGGTGGCGAAATAATGAGTGGTTCTTTCGTGCGGCAATTTAGAGGGAAAAATAGTTTTTCACCATTCGAATTAGGGAAGGATATACAGGGTATTTCTGGAGCAACAATCTCTTGTCGATCTACAGTGGAAGGGGTTAAAAAATTGACTAAAAGAATTTATAAGCTGAATCAGTCGGGTAAACTTTGAAGGTTCTAATTTTATTTTGTTAATTTGTGCTAATTGTGACCAAAATATGATGACACCCCAGGAATCTAAATTAGTAGAATATTTAAAAGAACAGACCGTTGTTATGAATAACACGATTCTGGTTGATAGAAATATTGTAGAAAAATCATTGACTTATTTCCTGGAAAACGGAATTACTATTCTATCGTTGTCTTTTGTCAGTCTATCTGAAAGTGATGTTGAGAAAACTGAAAATGCATCTATTTCATATTTAGACAAGCCTGCATCGATGGATAAAATATTGAACGATATGAAGGCTGAAAAGGCTAAATATACGCATGTTGAAATATCTGTTCGGTTAAAAAATCAACCTTGAAATTAGAAGGGAAAATACACAATCTGCCTAGCTATGCTAAGGCCTTTATATTTGCTTTCTTACTCACGTTAAGTTTCGGATATTATACGGGTGTTCTATTTGTTAAACACACAACAGAGTTTACACCACAAGGAATAGAAGAAAGCTATAATGGCAATAAAACTGAAGAAGTAATTACCGATGATGATTGGGAAAATGATGACTGGGGGCGAGAAAACTTCGACCCATTGAAATACAAGAAATCAGAGCAAGAAATTATTTCCATAGTACATGCGCATGTTATTTCATTTTCTTTAATATTTCTGCTTCTTGGCGTAATTGTGATGCTGACATCGATTCCTGTTTGGTTAAAGAAAATACTGATAATTGAGCCTTTTATTTCTATTGTATTAACGTTTGGTGGTATATGGATGCTTTGGAAAGATATTACTTGGATGAAATATATCGTAATGTTCTCAGGAATTTTGCTGACAATTACTTTTAGTCTTTCAGTAATAATTGTGATTCAGCAATTATTGAAAAAGCCTACTGCTTAAATTAATCCATCTTTTTGGAATACTTTAATTCCAAGCTGAATCATTTCTGTTACTTCTATTTTCAAACCTTCATCTAAATTTTTAATATGAAAACAGCTTTTTCCTTTTAACATTTTTCGTAAAGCAGGAGAAATATCTTTAAATGCATCAACATGCGTGTAAATAGGGAAGAAGTATAAGCGAATATCTTTTGGCTTAGGAACGACGCTTGCAAAATACAAACCATCTACTTTTTTTTTACCTTGCATTGCTTCAATAGTTCCTGTTACTTCAAAGCTTGCTTCTGAGTTTTTCGTAATTTTTAAAGCTGGTTTTTGTGCTGTTAACGAATCTTTAAGGAATTCTTGTATTTCGTTCAGTGTCATATGGTATTTAATTACTATTTCCCCATTTTCAAAGTATGTCCTAACTTATCTTTTTTTGCTTTAAGATATGCTTCATTGTGTTCGTTTTGACCAACTTCGATTGCAACATTTTCAACTATTTCCAACCCATAACCAATTAATCCAGTACGTTTTTTTGGATTGTTGGTCATTAAACGCATTTTACGAACACCGAGATTTCTCAATATTTGCGCTCCTATTCCGTAGTCTCTTTGATCTGCTTGAAATCCTAGTTTTAGATTGGCTTCAACTGTGTCGTATCCCTCTTCTTGTAGTTTATAGGCTTTCAATTTATTGACTAATCCTATTCCTCTACCTTCTTGGTTCATGTATAAAACAACACCTTTTCCTTCTTTTTCTATTTGATCCAAAGCATTGGCTAATTGAGATCCACAATCGCATCTTAGAGAGTCCAATATATCTCCTGTAAAACAAGATGAATGCACTCTTACCAAAATATCTTCATCTTCGGTCCAAATTCCTTTTGTAATTGCAAGATGTTCTTCTCCTGATGTAGTTTGTTTAAACGCGGCTAATTTAAAATTTCCATGTTTAGTAGGCATATCTACTTCTACTAATTTTTCAATTAATGATTCATGACGCAATCTATAATTAATAAGATCTTCAATACTGACTAATTTTAACTTGAACTTTTTTGCAATTTCAACTAATTGTGGCAATCTAGCCATTGATCCATCCTCGTTCAATATTTCAACAATTAAACCCGCTGCATCAAACCCTGCTAATCGTGCAAAATCAATTGCAGCTTCTGTATGTCCAGCTCTTCTCAGTACACCGCCAGCTTTTGCTCTTAGCGGAAAAATATGTCCGGGTTTTCCCAGTTCATTCGGTTGGGTATCTGGATGAATAAGCGCTTTTACTGTTTCAAATCTATCAACTGCTGAAATTCCAGTAGTAGTTCCGTGGCCAATTACATCAACAGAAACAGTAAATGGTGTTTCAAATTGTGCACTATTGTTTTGTACCATTAAGTCGAGACCCAAATCATCACATCTGCTCTCTATTAAAGGGGCACAGATAAGTCCTCGCCCATGCGTTGCCATAAAATTGATGATTTCAGGAGTAACGTTTTCTGCGGCAGTTAAGAAATCACCTTCGTTTTCTCTGTTTTCATCATCTACAACAATGATAACTTTTCCTTGTTTGATATCCTCTATTGCGTCCTCTATTGAATCTAATTGAAATTCCATGGCCTTTTGTTATAAGGTCACAAAGATAAGGTTAAATAGAGATGATTCTATGGATTACTTCTTGTTTTCGATTAAATGTATTAATTTTTGGGTTGAACCCGTCCAATTAAAGGTGTTTTCCACGTATTTCTTTCCAGCCGCTGCAATAGAATTACTTTTCTCTGGGTCGGAAAGTAAATCAAGAATGAGATATTTATATTCTTCGGGAGTATTTCCTATTAAAATTTCTTTTTTATCTGCAGCTTTGAGTGCGTTGTTAGCAAGACTAGAAGTGATGCAAGGAATTCCCATTGCCATTGCTTCTAATAACTTATTTTGAAGTCCTGTTCCTATATTTAAAGGAGCGAAAAATATTCTTCCTTTCGCGTAAGACTCTCTAATATCATCTACCCAACCTGAAACCGTTACATGTTGAGAAGCGAGCTCCAATACAGCTTTTGCAGGAGAGGATCCTGAAAGTAAAATTTTAATATCGGGTTTTTCTTTCAGAAGAATAGGCAGAATTTCATTGACAATAAAAAGTGCACTTTCCACATTTGGAGCATAACGCATATTCCCAACAAAAACCAAATCGTACTGTTTGTCAATTTGTAAAGGTGTAAATTTTGATAAATCTATTCCATTTGGAATAATCGCTATTTTGGCTCTATTTGGATGAAAGATAAATTCTTGATCTTGTTTAGAAATTATTGTTTTATTCTCAAAATACTCGAAAATTAAATTTTCATATTTCTTAAGCCTTTGAAATTCCGCTTTAATGAAAGGCTTTTTCCAACCACCGTGTTCTATGCGTCTTTCCATTCCTTTAGAAAATGTATCCATATAGTCTAATGTTTTCGGAATAGCGTGTTCGTGTTTTACATATTCCGCAGTGCGCAGCAGTTGACAATAAATATGATCAGGTTGGATGTTTTTTATTAGTTGTTTTATTTTACGATGCGCGTGGCCTTGATAGAAATACCAAACCTGAAAGGGTAGGGATGAAAATAGTCCTGTAAATAAATTAATTACAATTTGCCATTTTCGTAGTTTGATTACGGTAACACTCTTGCAGAAAGCTTCCAATTGCTTCAAATGTTCGCTTGGAATGCTTATATCGTCTAAACAGCACAAGTGAATTTCATGAAACGCTGATAATTCCTTTATTTGGTAATAAGCTCGTAGTTTATCTCCTTTGTCTAAAGGATATGGAAACCGGGAAAGAAGCAAGAAAATTTTCATTTGCCCAAGACTTTATCGTAAAACGAAAGAAGTTTTTCTGTAATACGTTGATTATTGTAATAGGTCTCTACTAATTTTTTTCCATTCTGACCAATTTCATAGAGTTTTTCGGGGTTTGCTTTTAACCAAGATAGTTTGTCGTTAAATTCTTTCGAATTATTAGCAATAAGTATGTTCTCACCGTCTTTGTAATCTATCCCCTCAGCTCCAATTGTTGTAGAAATAATAACGCGGCCTAAAGCCATTCCTTCAATAATTTTAACACGCATTCCTCCAGCAGACAAGAGAGGTACAATCATAATATCATTTGATAGCATGAAGTCTAGCGCGCTTTCAACTTCAGTATGGTTTATCATGCCCGGAACTTCTTTTTCAATTAACCAATTTGGCATAGCTCTTCCTGCAATATGCAATTCCAAATCTGGATTTTCTTTTAAAACAGAAGGCCATACTTCCTCAATAAACCAGGAAACTCCTTCCATGTTCGGTTTCCAGTCCATAGCTCCTATGTGAAAAAGTCGGAGTTCATTGACTAAGTTATTGCGCAATTGGTACTCAGAATTATATGCTTTTAGGCTTATTCCGAATGGAATGGTAACCATTGGTTTTTTACAGCCAAGTTGAATGTACTTATTTTGATCTGATGAACTTATACTGGCAATTCCATCAATTGAAGAAAAAACATTGGTTTCATACTTTTTTAATTGTTGCGCTAATATTTTTAGGTAAACTTTTTTTGCAGGATTAGCAGGTGCAACAGAAAGACGTTGCCATATCATATATTCTAAATTATGAGAACGTAGAACAATTTTGGCAGTAGAGAATCTTCTAATTGTGTGCGCATAAGGGGTCATGAATAAGCTTTCCAAATGGATAATGTCATATACATTCGCTTCAAGTGTTTTCCGCAGAAGGATATCAAAATCAGTCGAAAAAAAACGGCTAATATTATAAGAGTCAGATGTAATAAGGCTTGAGAATGCGTCCACAAGATTTATTTTTGTATCTACAAATACACTCTCAATATTAGTGGCAGAATGATAGTCATCGCTATAGTGTTTCTTGTCAAAAGGATGTTTTTTTGTACTAATTGTGAGAACTTTTACATCAACCCCATTTTCAATAAAGCCTTTTGTTATATTGTTTATAGCAATACAACCTCCATCAACCGAAGGTTGTGGTGGCTTATGGCATAATTGTAAGACTTTCATTACTTCTTTTTTCCAAAATTAAATTTAAATAGCTTTTGGTAAAATTCCATATCAAATAATTTGGAATCATTATTTGCTTTGTAGAAAATAAAAACTGCTATTGGACTTAATACCATTGCACTTAGCCACATCCCTAAGGTAACATTTATTTCTTGAGCCATTGACATTTCGTCTCCTGCTCTAGTTAGAATGAAGTAGACAAGAAAAAAAAGAATTGCTATAATAACGGGCCAGCCCAAGCCTCCTTTTTTTACTATAGCACCTAAGGGTGCACCAAGAAAAAATAGCATCATACATGCATAAGCAAGCGTGTATTTTCGGTGCCATTCAATGTCTAGAGTTGATAAATATTGCCGGGTATGCTGCACTCTTCTTTTGTCCATTTCTAGTGTTCTTATGGTGTTTTTAACTGAAGCAATGGCGCCATGTATATTCCTTTTTTGATTTGGTTTTGAGAGCGATTCAAAATAATTCACCGAAGGAGTATACGCTTCAGTTGTTTGGCTGGAATCATTTTTTGTTCTTAGTAAGGTAAGTGTATTGCTAATAAATGTAGTTGTTCTTTGTATTCTTTTTTCCGTTTCTTTAAAAGTGGAATCTTTCAACTCTTCAATTTGACTGAGACTTAATAAGTATTCGGGATTCTCGTATACATCGTCTTCGCTTTTTTCGAATTCCATAGAAGTTAGATTAAAACTCAAGGATGCTTTATCAAAATAATAGCGCATAAAAGGCATTTCAGAATTGGCAACACTGGCTGGATCCATTTCTTGAACAATATACCCATCAACTAAATCCAATAGTAATTTTTTCTTGTCTTTTGATTGCGATATTCTACCTTGCTGTGATCGTATTATTCTTTTATAATCTCTGGGGTCTGTGATAATTTTATTTGGTTTTAGGGTTCCTGAGTAGTCGTATATTACGAGGTCATATAACTCCTGTCCATCTTCACTTTTCTTACCAACTCGAATGCTGAAATTTTCCATTTCATTGTAAAAAATACCTTCTTTTAAAATGATTCCAGCTTTTGTATTTTGAATGTCGGTAATTAATACCTGCATTTTAAATTTAGCTAATGGCCAGAGGTTATTGGAAAAGAAAAAAGCCCCAGCGGATACAAACACCATTAATATGATTAAAGGTTTCATAATCCTTGTTAATGAAAGCCCAGCGGCCTTCATTGCTGTTAGCTCATTGTGTTCTCCTAAGTTGCCAAATGCCATAATTGAAGCAAGCAGAATAGAGAGTGGCAGCGCTACAGGAACCCAAGTTGCAGAAGCATAAAAAAGTAGTTCTAGAATAATATACCATTCTAGTCCTTTTCCCATAAAGTCGTCAACATAGAGCCAAACAAATTGCATGTCTAATATGACCATCCAAATCATAAAATTAAGTATGAAAGGGCCAATAAAAGCTTTTAGAACAACCCACCCAAGTTTTTTCAAGACAGAGTGTATTTAATTAGTTTAGAAATATAGAACGGTTAAAATTCAAGGATGTTATCCTCCAATGACTTGTTTTAATTTAGCGGCCATATTATCCCAAAGAAGTTTAGCGCCCTCTAGCTCACCTTCTTCCGCAAAATCAGTAACCAGTAATGCAACTTCTTTGGTAAGGGGGTCGATATTAATTAATAGTTCAAAGTAATAATCTTCACCTTCATCATCTTCCCATTGAAAACGAATAGAATCTCCCTTTTTTTGTTGCATTAATTTAGCAACTTCTTCATCTCCATCCCAAAAAAAAGTAAATCGATCATCTTTAATGTTTACATCATCAGCAAACCACTCAGAAAGACCACTAGGGGTAGTGATACAAGTAAATAGAATATTTGGTGATGTATTGACTATATATTCTAATTCGAATTTAATTTTTTTCATTATAACAATGTCTTTTTAGTTCAGGAATTGTGAACTTGCACAATATAATAATAATAATAGGTTTACAATGGAATTTTATTACAAAAGGTATTAAAACTAGATTTTTCTTGATTTTTCATATAAATAAAAAAGTCTTATAAAATATCCTCTAAGAAATATCTTGTAGTTAAAGAGAATTTATATATTTGCGCCCTTCTAATTATGGCGCGGTAGCTCAGTTGGTTAGAGCGCAGGATTCATAACCCTGAGGCCGCGAGTTCAAATCTCGCTCGCGCTACCAAAAAGCTGGATTTTTATCCAGCTTTTTTTATACCCTTTTTTTTATAAATGTCAATTCAATAAA
>Ga0209406_1000098_pt1 | contig 74544 bp, 57 predicted proteins | sample COGITO_mtgs_1204_FD_184808 | JGI IMG/M metagenome (GOLD analysis project Ga0209406, IMG submission 184808) | Pelagic marine microbial communities from North Sea - COGITO_mtgs_120426 (SPAdes) (version 2) | ecosystem: Environmental > Aquatic > Marine > Epipelagic ... | reverse complement strand
TTGGCACCTCGATGTCGGCTCGTCACATCCTGGGGCTGGAGAAGGTCCCAAGGGTTGGGCTGTTCGCCCATTAAAGTGGCACGCGAGCTGGGTTCAGAACGTCGTGAGACAGTTCGGTCTCTATCTGTAGTGGGCGCTAGAAATTTGAGTGGATCTGACTCTAGTACGAGAGGACCGAGTTGGACTGACCGCTGGTGTATCTGTTGTTCCGCCAGGAGCATCGCAGAGTAGCTATGTCGGGAAAGGATAAGCGCTGAAAGCATATAAGCGCGAAACCTACCACAAGATGAGATTTCTTTTAAGGGTCGTAGGAGACGACTACGTTGATAGGTCACAGGTGTAAAGGCAGTAATGTCATAGCCGAGTGATACTAATTACCCGTAGGCCTATCGTGCAACTTTTTCTTACTATTGTTTTTTATACAATGCTATTTTTTAAATCTTAAATTTTAATATGTTAACTTATTGTGTTTTACTTTGTAAAACAACTCACTTTTGTGAGAAACTCTAGGGTGGTTATTGCATTAGGGCTCACCTCTTCCCATTTCGAACAGAGAAGTTAAGCCTAATAGCGCAGATGGTACTGCCATTTGGTGGGAGAGTATGTCACCGCCTTCTTCGAATCCCGATCATTAACTTGATCGGGATTTTTTTTTAAAAATAATTATGAGACGTGGCGATTTGTTTTCTACAAATTCATTTAAGTCATAATCTCCGAAGATTTGAATAATTTCAAGATTTGTTTTTTTAAAATATTTTTCAAAATCTTCGAAAGATAGTGTGTTCACAGATTCTTTAAATTTATAATCAATATTATTGTCATTAAACGATATTTCTTTAGTTACTGAAAGTTTGTTAATCTTTCTTTTTATATTAAACTTTAGATTATCAATAATAACTTGTTCGTTTTCTATTAGATTATCCTTTACGTTTTTTAGATTGAAAAAATCTATAACACCAGTCCCATTATTTTTAAGATTTTTTTCTAATGATAATAGTATTTCTAAATCTTTTTTTCTTTCATAATATCCAAAACTTGTAAATAGATTCAATACAACATCAAATTCTGAATTGAGTGGTTTTGAAATATCATGCACCATAAACTTAAGATTAGTATTCTCAAATTTTTTTGCAAATTTTATACTGTTTTTTGATAAATCTATTCCTGTTACTATATGTCCTAACTTTTCAATTTCTATCGAATGTCTTCCTTTACCACATCCAGCATCCAATACTTTTGAACTTGAACTAAGATTTATATGTTTAATTAGTTTTTTAATAAAAACTTTAGCTTCCTTGTGATTTCTATTTTTATATAAAATATGATAATATTTTGAGTCAAACCAATTATTGTATTTAGTATTCAAATCTATTTATGTTTTCATAGTTAATTGGTTCAAAAATAAAGTATTTTTAACGATAATTATGAGTGATAATAATGATTTTAAAATGGTTGCAAAAACATTCTTCGGATTGGAAGAAGTATTGTCAAATGAATTATTAAGTTTAGGAGCTAAAAAGATAGAAAAAGGAGTTAGAAATGTAAGTTTTTTTGGAGATTTAGGTTTTTTATATAAATGCAATTTATCATTACGAACAGCCATTAGAATTTTAAAACCGATTGCTTTTTTTAATATTGATAATGAAAAAGAATTATACACCTCTTTTTATAATTTTAATTGGGAAGATTATTTGTCTTTAGAAGACACTTTTTCTATAGAATCTGTTTTGAATTCAGATTTTTTTTCTCACTCACTTTTTGTTTCTCAAAAAGCTAAGGATGGAATTGTAGATAGGTTCAGAAAATTATTTAAAAGACGACCTAGCGTAGATTCTATTAACCCTCACATTAAGATAAACATTCACATAAGGGACAATAAATGTACTGTTTCTTTAGATTCTTCTGGAAAACCATTAAATCAAAGAGGTTATCGTTCGCAAACAAATATTGCGCCTATTAATGAAGTGTTAGCTGCAGGGATAATATTATTAAGTGATTGGGACTTAGAATCTGATTTTTTAGACCCTATGTGTGGAAGTGGAACATTTTTAATAGAGGCTGCCATGCTAGCTACCAATTATCCTCCTAATATAAAAAGATCAAATTTTTCTTTCAAAAATTGGAATGATTTTGATTTAGATTTATTTGTAATGATTACCAAATCTGTTCTAAGTAAAATTAAACCTTTCAATAACAAAATTTTAGGTTTTGATAAATCTCCTTCTGCAATTTCTAAGTGCAATCAAAATATAATTAATGCAGGACTTGAAGATGTTATTTCTATTTCCAAAGAAGATTTCTTTAGATCAAAAAAAAATAATAATAATTTTCTTCATTTAGTCTTTAATCCTCCTTATGGGGAGAGATTACGGATTGATATAGAATCTTTTTATAAAAAAATTGGAGATAAACTTAAAACAGATTATTCTAATTCTAATGCTTGGTTTATAACTTCTAGTGTCGAGGCATTAAAATACGTTGGACTTAGACCGTCAAGGAAAATTAAACTTTTTAATGGAAAATTAGAAAGTAGATTAGCTAGATATGAAATATACAGTGGCTCAAAAAAAACAAAAAAAAATATTTAGAAAGTTTTTACTTTTCTAAACAAAGGAATTTGATATTGTATAGTGTATGAAAATCCAACACCAATATTATTATTTTCTAAAACTTTATTGAACCCAGGTATATATAGATTACTAAAATTTTCAGGACTTTTTTGACTTAAGATTCTCTTAACATTTAAATTTAGACCCATATAAAAGTTATCAATTACTTGAGCTTTAAATCCTACAAGGAATTCCAACCATTTTGCATTAAGATTTTCATAAGAACTAGAGTTAGTGATATTATTTTGGTTCCAGTACTGATCAACATTATGGATTGTAAATGAATTTAAATTATGATCGAATTTTGATGAGCCGTATCTTAAACCAATATAAATTTCATTTTCTAAATTTTGTATGTTTTTGAAAATATTATAATTTACACCGGCTTTATAAAAAGATCCCTTAGTTTTAAAATTTAACACTTCATTTTCCACTAATTTTTCTTCACTTCCAAACTCAACAGCAATATAAAATTTATCTAAAACTCTATAATCTCCAATTATGACAATTCCTTTGTATTCAGGTTCTGTCAACATTCTAATTTGTTTACTAAAATCAATCCCTAGTTTTATCCCATAGGTTGATTTATAAATACTATCAATGTTTTGCTCTTGAGATGAACAATTTAGGTATGAAATTATAGCAAAAAAACTAATGAAATATTTTAACATGTATGTTTTTTTCATCAATTATATTAGTGTTAATTAACTCAGTGTTTAAAATCCAATTATTAGAGTCGCTTTCAATAATTAAATCCTGAATATTATATGTTGTGATAAATCCACAGGCTCTACTTATGTAATTCCAATTATAGTTATAATTAAAATAAATCTTGTCTTCATTTCCAGAGTTAGGTGTATTTTCATTAAAATCTTTGGTTAGATTATAAACTGTTAAATTTTCTGAATTTTTTAATGGAATTCCTATTGAGTCAAGAGTTTGATAAATATAAATTTCTTCATTTGAAAGTCCTTGAATTTTTAAATTATTAACTTCTTTTAAATCACCTGTGTTTTGGTCATAAAAACCTATAATAAGTTTTGGTGTGTCCTCCGTTGAGCTAAGGCATATGTCATCTGGCTCACAGGAAAGTAAAAATAGAAATAAGCAGATTAATAAAAAGTTATTTTTCAATAGCGTTATTTAAGTTCCAAAAGTACAATATTTTCGACATGATCAGTGTGAGGGAACATATCTATCGGTTGGACCTTTATTATATTATATTTTTCTTTTAGTAATTCTAAATCTCTACATTGTGTAGAAGGGTTACAGCTTACGTAAACTATTTTAGTTGTGTTTAGTTTTAAAATTTCTTTTATAACATCCTTATGCATTCCTTCTCTTGGTGGATCAGTAATAATCACATCAGGTTTACCGTGTTTTAAAATAAAGTCATTAGTGAAAACTTTTTTCATATCACCAAATTCAAAAACAACATTATCAATTTTATTTTCCTTGGCACTATTGGTTGCAGAAATCACAGCTTCTTCAACACTTTCAACCCCAACAACTTTTTTAGATTGTTTGGCAACAAATTGGGATATTGTCCCAAGACCAGAATAGAGATCATAAACAATTTCATTTTTTTTAATTTTTGCATATTCTTGTATGATTCCATATAACTTCAAAGTTTGTTGAATATTGGTTTGAAAAAAAGACTTTGGATAAATTTTGAATATTAATGAATTAATTTTTTCTTCTATATAGTTTTTTCCATAAAACAGTTTAATTTCTCTATCATATATACTGTCATTTTCCTTATCATTAACAGTATAGAGAAGGGAGTGAATTTCATCAAATGATTCTTTAAGAAACTGCATTACTAGTTCTATATTATTTTTATCATTTTCAAAAAATTGAACTAGAACCATAATTTGATTCATACTGGTATTTCTTATTGTTAAAGTTCTAAGTAATCCTTTTTTTAATCTTGTATTGTAAAAAGAAATATTGTTTTCGATAGCAAATTGTTTTAATGATAATCTAATTTTATTTGATGGTTCGCTTTGAAGGTGACATTTTTCTATATCAACAATTTTATCCCACATTCCAGCTTTATGAAAACCAATCCCTCTTCTATCAATTTTGTCGTTTGTATTTTTAATTTCAGATTCTGTTAGCCATTTATTTTCCGTAAAAGAGAATTCAAGTTTGTTTCTATAAAAAAACTTATTTTCACATTTAATAATTGGGTTTATTATAACATCATTAAATATCCTTGATATTGAATATTTAATTTTATCTTCTTTTAACTTAGTTTGGGTATCGTAAGAAATATTTTGAAGTTTACAACCACCGCATAATCCAAAGTGTTTACAAATTGGTTCAATTCTGTCTTTAGAAAAAGAGTGATATTTTATGATATTTCCTAAGAAATAATTCTTTTTCTTTCTATAAGTTTTTATATCAACGATATCACCAGGAACTCCGTTTTTTACCATTAAAACTATTCCTTGGTCTGATTTTGCAATGCTTTGCCCTTTTGATCCTAAATCAAAAATCTTAACCGAACTGAATATTTTGTTTTTTGACATTTGGCAAATTTAAAATGAAAAAATTAATATTATTAATTATATTTAATATATTCCTTAAAACAACACAATTATGAATAATCTCATTAAATACACTCTACTATTATTTTTTGTTTTTGCGATAAATCTAAATTACTCTCAAAAAAATAAAAAAGATGTTAAAAATGAATCAAACCTTTATTCTGGACTTAAATTTAGATCCATTGGACCTGCTTTTATGTCAGGAAGAATTGCTGAAATTGCAATTAACCCTGTTAATGAGAATGAATGGTATGTCGCAGTGGGTTCTGGAGGGGTGTGGAAAACTGTGAATGCCGGTACTACTTGGCAACCGCTTACAGATGACCAATCTTTTTATTCCACAGGAAGTATTACAATAGACCCTAACAATACAAATACTATATGGCTAGGTACTGGAGAAAATGTAGGTGGAAGACACGTTGGTGTTGGAAAAGGAGTATTTCTGTCTAGAGATGGTGGAAAAACATGGAAAAATAAAGGTTTAAATAAATCCGAGCACATTTCAAAAATTATAGTTAATAAAAACGATTCAAATACTGTTTTTATTGCTTCGCAAGGTCCACTTTGGTCAAGCGGAGGTGACAGGGGACTTTATAAATCCATTAATGGTGGTGAGAGTTGGAATTTAGTTTTGAGTGTAAACGAATGGACAGGAGTAACCGATGTAGTTGTAGACCCAAGAGATGAAAATGTTATGTATGCTGCCACATGGCAAAGACACAGAAATGTTGCGGCTTATATGGGTGGAGGACCAGGAACTAAATTGTTTAAAAGTATTGATGGAGGTGATTCGTGGAGACAATTAAAAACCGGTTTACCAACTGGAAAACTGGGTAAAATAGGTTTGGCTATTTCAGAAATAAACCCTGATGTATTGTATGCTGCTATTGAGCTTGATAGAAGAAAAGGTGCTGTTTACAGAACTTCTAACGGAGGAGAAAGCTGGAGTAAAATGTCTGATACAGTATCAGGAGCTACAGGGCCACATTATTATCAGGAGTTAGTTGCTTCTCCTCATCATTTTGATCGAATATATTTAATGGATGTTAGAGTACAAGTTTCTAATGATGGTGGAAAAACTTTTTATAGAATGAATGAAGGAAATAAACATTCTGATAATCATTCAATGACATTTAAGAAAAACGACCCTAACTACTTACTTGTTGGAACAGATGGTGGGATTTACGAATCTTTTGATGATACTAAATCGTGGAAATATGTTAATAATCTTCCTCTGACTCAATTTTATAAATTAGCTTTAGATGATTCATATCCTTTTTATAATATTTATGGAGGAACTCAAGATAATAATACACAAGGTGGACCAAGTAGAACTTTTAGATCGAATGGTATAGTAAATAGTGATTGGTTTGTTCTTCTTGGAGGAGATGGTCATCAACCAGCAACTGAACCAGGTAATCCCAATATAGTTTATGCTCAATCTCAACAAGGGAATCTTCATAGAGTTGATAGAACAACAGGTGAAGCTGTGTTTATTAAGCCATATTCTGGATTAAATGAAGATTATGAGAGATTTAATTGGGATTCACCAATTTTGGTAAGCTCACACGATCCAAAGCGTCTGTATTTTGGATCTCAAAGAGTATGGAAATCTGATGATAGAGGTGACAGTTGGACTCCAATCTCTAAAGATTTAACTAAGAATCAAGAAAGGTTAGAATTGCCTATTATGGGCAAACAGCAGAGTTGGGATTCTGCTTGGGATGTTTATGCTATGTCAACATATAACACAATAACTTCATTAAGTGAATCTGTGTTAAATGAAAATATTTTATATGCTGGAACTGATGATGGATTAATTCATAGAACTAAAGACGGAGGTTCTTCATGGACATCTATTACTGTCGATAAACTTCCAGGTGTTCCTAATTCTTCTTTTGTGAATGATATTAAAGCAGACCTTCATAATGATCAAGTCGCATATGTGGCATTAGATAATCATAAGTTTGGAGATTACAGTCCTTATCTTTACAAGACTTCTAATGGAGGAAAGTCTTGGAAGCCTATTATTAATGGATTGCCAGAAGATAATTTTGTTTGGCGAATTGTTCAAGATCACATTGATCCAAACTTATTGTTTTTAGCTTCTGAATATGGGTTGTATTTTTCTAACAACCAAGGTGAAAAGTGGATTAAGTTTTCAACTGGATTACCAACAATATCAATAAGAGATTTAGCAATTCAAAAAAGAGAAAATGATTTAGTTCTGGCAACATTTGGAAGAGGATTTTATGTATTAGATGATTATTCTTCGTTAAGAGATATAAACAACGAAAACAGTAATCAGCATTTACTTTTTAACGTTAAAGAGGCTTTACAATATTATCCTATAAGATCAGGAACATCAAGTCAAGGATCTTCTTATTTTCAATCTAAAAATCCACCATATGGTGCAATTATTACTTATAATTTACCTAAATCGTATAAATCTTTAAAGTCTATTAGGTCTGAAAGAGAAAAAGAATTAGATAAATTAAAAAAAGATATTCCCTTTCCAGGATGGGAATATTTGGATAGAGAAATTAATGAGAATAAATCAAAAATAATATTGGAAATTAGAGATGAAAAAGGTGATTTAGTAGATCGAATAAACGGCTCAACTAAAAAAGGTATTAACAGGGTTTCATGGAATCTTTCCAAACCTTTGCCGACAATATTAGATTCAAATTCCAGATGGTCCAGATCTTCTCTTAATGTAAAACCAGGAAAATACTCAGTGCATCTTTTAGAATTAGTTCAAGGTGGTGTTAATGAATTAGCAAAGAGTATAACTTTTGATGTTAAAAAAATTAGAGAAAATGTATTAAAAAATCCCCTAAGTTCTAAAATTGATGAGTTTATAATAGAATTAAACAAATTTGAAATTGAGTATTCAGTAATGGTTTCTAATTATATTAAATCTAAGAATAAGCAATCTAGTTTTGATAATGCACTAAGATATATTAATAATATTGATACCGATTTATTAAATAAATTAAAAGAATTAAAAGATTATATGAATTTAACTGATGTTTTGCTATATGGAAATAAATCAAAAAAAGAAGTAATGGAAAAAGATATTCCTCAAGTTTCTGAACGCTTGGGAATTGCAAAAAGAGGTCTTTATGGTAATTCATACGGTCCTGCCAAACATCATATGGATAGTTTTGATATTGCAAAAAAACAGTGGGGTAGTATTTATCCTAGAATTGAAAAATTTATAAAAGCAGTTAATGATTTAAGTAAAGAGTTAGAGCAATTAGGGGCTCCTATGATTCTTGATTAGGATATTTATTAACTAATAAATCAACAACCAAATTATAGGTTTTTATACCTTTTGTTTGGTTGTTTACTTTTAAATAAATATCATATGATTTTTTGAAGTATTTCTCTAAAGGGTTTTTGTATTTTTTCCATTCATCACTTGCTTCTTTATAATTCTTTAAAACTCCTACATTGACTTTTTTGATTAACTCATCAAATACTTTCTTGTCGTTTAAATACATTTCGTTCAATAAGTATTTTAATGCAAATGTGCTTCCGCTATAATTTACGTATTCATTTTTAGAATTTAGAGTAGCTTCGATACTTATGTAATTTGCTTCATTTTCAGCTGAATATCCTAGTTGATGAGCTATTTCGTGACAAATCGTGGTAGGTATATTTAATTTTGCAATATTAGTGTTGAAATGAGCTTCAATAGTAAAAGGATTTATATATCCACTAAAGCCCATATAAGAAAGTGGTAAGCTGAACAAAGATTTTTTTATAGTCCGATTTAATTTTTGATTTTTGTTATAGCTAGAGTTTTTTATTGACAGCAAAGATTCAAGTATTAGATCATTGTCAAATTTTACCGAAATTGAATCGTTTTCTGAAATTTTTTCATGAATCTTATTCGTTTTATTAATAAAATATAGAGTAGTTTTTTTAAGTTGATTTAAGCTGTAATTTTTTGTAATTGTTAGTTTTTCTTGAAGTGGAACTCTATGATAATTTAACCCCCATTGAATATTGAAAAATATATAAACTCCTAATAAAAATTGCAGGCAAATATTTATGTTTTTTCTTCTGGTGTTAGTTTTTTTTAGTTTAAAAAAAATAACAATTGGAATAAATATATATAATAAGTCCCCTAATGAAAATTGAAATTTATTAAAAAATAATATTATTAAATACGAAACGTTATTGTAAACTAAATTTGAATAATAGTTTTCTATGATATAAGGATAACGTATTATTAATTGAAATATTAAAATAATAAAAACATATATATATAATGATTTTAATCTAAGCGATACAAATGAGAATTTCATTAATTATTTTAACTCTACAATTTCCACTTCGAAAATTAAATTAGACTTTGGTGGTATTTGCGGACTTCTACCCATTTCGCCATATGCGAGATAATAAGGGAGGAATAAAGTTGCTTTATCTCCTACGTTAAGAAGTTTTAAACCTTCTTTAAATCCGGATATCATTGAGTCTTCTGGGCCTATTTTAGCTGCAATAGGAGAATAACCACCTTGATTTTTTTTAACAATATTTACAGTTTGATATTGTTCAGCAATCTCTAAAATACTAGTATCAAGTAGAGAGCCATCTTCAAAATAGACTGCATAATGAGTCATTACGATCTTACTATCATTAACTTTTTTCGAATTATCTGCCTTATATGTTATAGTATACTCTAAACCTGTTTTTGTTTTCTTAGCATAAGACTTTTCTGATTCATGTGCTGTTTTCTTTCCTTTTCTAATACTCTCAAGTTGTTCTGCTTTTTTTTCTTCTAGCATTCTATCTTCTTCAAAATGATTTGTAAATACTTTAGAGGCGTTAAAAGCTCTGGCTTCTCTACCTTTTCTAACAATAGAAACTTTTATGATAGTATCATTTTGTTCAATTAAATCAACAGTTTCTAATCCTTTGATGACTTTTCCGAATACAGTGTGTTTTCCGTTTAACCATGGTGTTTCCTTATGAGTTATAAAGAATTGACTGCCATTTGTTTTAGGACCTGAGTTTGCCATTGATAATATTCCTGCAGAATCGTGTAAAAGATCTTCATTAAATTCATCTTTAAAATTATAACCAGGTCCTCCACGACCTGTTCCTGATGGATCTCCCCCTTGAATCATGAAATTTTCAATAACTCTGTGAAAAATCAATCCATCATAATATTTTTTATTTTTAAATTCTGGGAGCACTTCTTTGTTTTTTCCTTCACTAAGTGAAACAAAGTTAGCAACAGTAATTGGGGTTTCTTTAAATGTAAGATTAATTAAGACATCTCCTTTGTTTGTTTGAATATCTGCATACAATCCATCGTTTAAATCTGGATGAGTGCTTACACATGATGAGATGAGAATGCTTAAAAATAAAAGTATTGAGTAAATATGATTTTTCATTTCTTTAAATTAATTTGTCTTTGTATTTTGGTAATGATTTTAAAAATTTTTCTATAGCTTTTTCAGCATTTCCTTCAAATTTTCCACCGGAAGCATTAGTATGTCCTCCGCCTGAAAAAAAATTTTCAGCAAAAAGATTACTAGGAAAAGTTCCTAGAGATCTAAATGAGATTTTAACATTGTTAATTATGTTTACATCTTCAATAAAAATAGCACAAAAAATTACTCCTTTTAAGGTTAGACCATAATTTACAATTCCTTCAGAATCCCCTTTTTTATAATTAAGCTTTTCTAACTCATCTCTTTTAAGAAACATGTAAACAGTTTTTAATTCTTTTACATGAGTCAAGTTGTTTAAAGCAGAGCCTAAAACTTTAAGTCTACTTGAAGACGAGTCATTATAAACCTTATTATATATTAGATTATGATCAATTTTTTTATTGAACAAATTAGAAATTATTTCATGTGTTCTAGATGTAACAGAAGAATATTGAAAGGATCCTGTGTCAGTCATCATTCCAAGGTACAGACATGATGAAATATCTTTATTTATCATACTTTCGAAACCAATAGAAACAAATATTTCATAAAGAAGTTCGCAAGTTGAACCTATTTTAGAATTTGAAAAAACTAAATCGGCGTAATCTTTTGGGTTTTGATGATGATCAATCATAACTGTTTGAGAGTTAGATTTTATTACAAATTCTTTAAGTTCTCCAATTCTATTAAGATCATTGAAATCAAGTGTAAAGATTAAATCGGAATTTGAAAGTATTTTTTTGCATTTTTCTTTATCAATATCGTAATGTATTATATTGTCAAATCCAGGTGTCCAATTTAAGAATTCTGGAGCTTTGTTTGGGCTAATTATGTTAGAGGATTTATTAATAACCTTAAGAATATTGAAGAGAGCCAGACAGCTTCCTATCGCATCTCCATCAGGGCTTGTATGAGGGATTATGACAATATTTTTACTATTATTAATTAACTCTTTTAGTTTTTTAATTTTATCAAATTTCATTAAATCAAATATAAGCATTAGAATGAGATGAATTGATTAAAATTTATTCTCAATTTTGTACATTTGATATAAACTGTTTCAAATTGAAAGTCAATCTCTTTAAACTTAATAAAAACAAAAGATTTAATTATAATCCAAGGTATATAAAGGACAAATCTGTAGAAAATATTTATGATTTTGAATCAGTATACGAAAAACAAAGAAATCACAGAAGTTCTCATGATCTTTCTTCAATTTGGAAAGAAGACAGAGCTTCCTATAGAAATAGATCAAACAGTATGTTTTCAAAAACACTATTGATTATAGTTCTTTGTCTAGTGTTTCTGTTTTTATTTATAATAGATTTCGACCTTTCTATATTTTACCAATAATATTATATGAGTATAATTAAATTACTTCCGGATAGCGTAGCTAACCAAATTGCTGCTGGTGAAGTGGTTCAAAGGCCTTCGTCTGTTGTTAAGGAACTTCTTGAAAACTCAGTTGATAGTGGAGCAAAAACTATTAGATTGGTAATAAAAGACGCTGGTAAAACGCTTATTCATGTTATTGATGATGGAATAGGAATGAATAAAACTGATTTAAAAAAATGTTTTTTTAGACATACAACTTCTAAAATTCGTAAATCGAAAGATTTATATTCATTAAAAACAATGGGTTTTAGAGGAGAGGCTCTTTCTAGCATTGCCTCAGTCTCTCATATGAGTATTATTTCAAATAAGGACAATAACAACTCACTTGGATATGAAATTAAACTAGAAGGTGGTCAAGAAAAATTATTTAATGAAGTTGTATCTACTAAAGGAACTTCAATTTCGGTTAAAAACCTTTTTTTTAATATTCCTGCTAGAAGAAACTTTTTAAAATCTGATAATGTAGAGTTGAAACACATTATCGATGAGTTTCATAGAATATCATTAATTAACCATGATATTAATTTTATTTTCATAAATAATAATAATGAATTGTTTAACCTTTCTAAATCAATTTTCAAAGAAAGAATTATTAGAGTTTTTGGAAATTCATCAAAACAAAAACTAATTCCTATTAATGAAGAAACTGAAATAGCTAAAATTAAAGGATTTGTTTTTAAGCCAGAATATTCAAGAAAAACAAGATCGGCTCAATTTTTCTTTGTTAATAAAAGGTTTATTAAAAACAGTCACTTGAACCATGCGGTTAAATCAGCATATGAAGGTTTAATACAAGATAACTTATATCCTTCTTACTTTTTAAAAATTAACGTTCCTTTGAATTCGATTGATGTTAATATTCATCCAAATAAAACTGAAATAAAGTTTGATAATGATCAGTCAATTTATGCAATCTTAAAATCCTCAATTAAACATAGTTTAGGTCAGTTTAATATAGCGCCTACAATTGATTTTGATAATAATATAAATTTAAACACACCCTATTCTTATAGAAATAAAGAAGCATCTATTCCAAAAGTCGATTACAATGAAGCTTTTAACCCTTTTAATAATTTGACTAAACCTGTTGATTTAAAAACTAAAGATTTTGAAATAAGTAATGTTGATGATTTGGTAAGAACAGATCAATTTAAGAATGAGCTTGAGATTTTAAAAACTAACATTTTTCCCTCATTTCAATTAAATTCTAAATATATAATAACCAAAACAAGTACTGGTATTCTAATTATTAATCAAAAAAGAGCTCATCAGCGTATTTTGTATGAAAACTTTTTAAAAGAACTTTCTAATAAAATTAATCCTATTCAAACATTATTATTTCCTATTAAATTAGATTTTAACGTTGAAGAAATTAGAATGTTAAAGTTGCTTGAAGCTCCTTTGGTTCATTTAGGATTTAAGTTTAATACTTTTGGACCAGATAATATTGAAATTTCTGGAACACATCCTTTTTTAAATCAAAACAATGTTAATGGTTTATTTCAAGATTTTCTTAGAAATAAAGATTATAATAGGGACAATACTGTTCATACCCTGAATGATTTAATTGCTAAACTTTTATCTAAATATTCGTCAATTTCATCAAATGAAAATATTAATGTTAAATTACAAGAATCTTTAGTCAACGACTTGTTTGCTTGTAAGGATCCAAATGTTTCGCCTTTTGGAAAATTAATTTTTAAATTAATCTCTTTAGAAGAAATTATAAAAATATTTTAATATATGAGATCGGTCCCTGAAACAATCAAGCAGCTAATTATAATTAATATAATTTTTTACTTTGGTTCGCAATTTTTGGGTGATTTGAGTTATGATATTTTAGCTTTACATTATTTTGAAAATGACAAGTTTTTAATATCTCAGCTCGTTACTCATATGTTTATGCATGGCAGTCCATCACATATATTATTTAATATGTTTGGTCTTTGGATGTTTGGTTCACCACTTGAGCAAATGTGGGGAAAGCAAAAATTCTTATTTTTTTATTTCTCAGCTGGTTTAGGTGCAGCTGCATTACAAATGCTAGTTTATGATATTCAAGTTCAGGCCCTTTATGATGTTATTGAAACAAATAACTTAAGTTTAAACGATCCTAATGTTTTGTTAAACTATATGACCCAAAGTGATTATAATCAAGCTTTATCATCCTTTAATAGTGTTATGGTTGGTGCTTCTGGTGCTATTTATGGAGTTCTAGTTGCTTTTGCATTTTCTTTTCCCAATTCTAAGCTTATGCTGCTATTTCCTCCAATTCCTGTTAAAGCAAAGTATTTTGTGCCCTTATTGATTTTAATAGATCTATTTTTTGGACTTTCTTCTTTTTCAATTGGTTCAATAGCACATTTTGCACACATTGGTGGTGCATTAATTGGTTTAGTTATGGTTATGTATTGGAAAAAAAATCAATTTAATTCAAACAGATGGAATTAATAGATAAAATTAGATATAATTTCAAAAATCTAGATATTTTACAGAAAATCATTTTAATTATGATTATTTTTTTTGTAATTCCATACATTGTAAACACATTTTTATTTCTTTTTAATTTCAATGAGTTTTCAGTAATTAATCTATTTGATGTTTCTCCAGATCTAATAGATTTATTATCTAAACCTTGGTCATTGATTACTTATGGTTTTTTTCATTCAGACTTGTGGCATTTGATAGGAAATATGATTATTTTCTATTTAAGTGGATCTGTAGTTCTTAATCTTTTTGGCAGCGAAAGATTAATTAAGATTTTTATTTTAGGAATTTTATATGGTTCATTAGCTTATTTAATCAGTTATAATCTTTTTCCAGCTTTTAATAATATAAAATCCTCAATGATTGGATCTTCTGCAGGTGTAATGGCTGTTTTTATTTTTTTAGCATCTTATAATCCAAATTATAGCTTTAGGATACTTAATTTCAATGTTAAAATTTTATACATAGCTTCATTTCTTGTTCTAATAGATATTATTCAAATACCAGGAGGGAATTCTGGAGGTCATATAGCGCATTTAGGAGGTGCATTTTTAGGATACTTTTACCATAAAAAAATGATTCAAGGTGATAATTATGGTAATTGGATCATTGATTTATATAATTTTATTTTCAAACGAAAGGTAAAATTTAAGAAAAGAACTTATTCGAATAAAACATCTGTGTCCGTAAAAGACGCTGCTACTCAAAAGAAAATAGATTTGATATTGGATAAAATTAGTAAGTCAGGTTATGATAGTTTGACTAAGGGCGAAAAAGAAACTTTATTTAAGGCAGGTAAATCGTGATTTTTGTAAAAAACAAAACTTTTTTTAGTAAAATTATATTTTTATTAAACTTCATTACTCTAGCACTGATAGGCTTATGTTATTTGCTTTCTAACTACCATCTAGAAATATTATCTTCGTTTTCTATTACAATCATTTTCCTTCCCATTCTACTTATTTTTAATTTTTTGTTTTTTATTTATTGGATCATTAAGATTGATATCAGATTTATTTTTTCTTTTTTAGTTATTTTGGTTTATTTAGATAAGCCGATATCTTTTTTTGAAATTGACAAGAAGGTTGATAAACAGGAAGGGTTGCAGGTCATGAGTTATAACGTAAGACTGTTTAATCATTATAATTGGATAAAAAATAGCTCAACAAAAGAAGACATAAGAACTTTTATTAATGAAAAAAAGCCTGAGTTTGTTGCATTTCAAGAGTTTCATTATGATTATAAAGAATTAATTGACGGTTATAAACACAGTTATATTGGATTAAATGAAGGAAATGTTGGTCTAGCAATTTTTGGAAACAGAAAAATGATTAACAAAGGGCAAGTTCTTTCTGATAATAAGCGGAAAATCGCTATTTATGTCGATTTTATTCAAAAAAATGACACTGTAAGACTGTATAACTCTCATTTTAAGTCATACAATCTTAATCCTATGTCTTTTAAACCAAATAAAGAAACTTTTTTAAAAGTCGTGGCTAAGACTAAAATGGTACATGAAATTCAAAATAATGAATGTTCAATTTTGATAAATCACATGAAAAAATCTCCCTATCCTTTGTTAATGGCAATTGATTTGAACAACACTCCCGATTCATTTGTGTACAAAAGAATTAATGATTTTTATTTTGATTCTTATACACAAAATGGGTTTGATTTTGGGGCAACTTATGACTTTAGTTTTTTGCCAATTAGAATTGATTATATCTTTTATTCAAAGCTTGTTAAAGTTAATTCTTATCAAATTCACAATGTTAAACTTTCGGATCACAAACCGATAAGTGTTTTTTTTGATATTTAAACTTTTAATATAGATTTTATAATTTAATTAGCTGAGAATAAGCAGTTTATTTAATAAAAAAACTAAACGAACATCCTCCGTAATCTTTGTTTTTATTAAAATTTTTATGTTTTTTTAAACTTATTTGTTTTGAATGTTCTGCAATTATTAATCCGTCACTATTCAAAAGGTTTCGTTCAAAAATTAAATCAATAATCTTAAAATATTCTTCATTTTTAAATATATAAGGTGGGTCAAAAAATATAATATTAAATTGCTCTAAACAATTTTTTAAATATTTTAAAGCGTCACTTTTAGTAATTTTTAAATTAAAATTTAAATCTTCTGAAATTTTTTTTATAAACCTGACACAGTTTGAGTTATTATCGACACACGAAATATCTTTAACACCTCTAGATGCAAACTCATAGCTTATATTACCACTTCCAGAAAATAGGTCTAGAACCTTTAAGTCTTCAAAATAATAATTGTTATTAATTATATTAAATAATGCTTCCTTTGATTGATCTGTTGTTGGTCTGACAGGGAGGTTTTTAGGAATTGATATTTTTTTTCCTCTGTTTTTTCCAGAAATTATTCTCATGTCACAATATTTTCTATTAAATAACCTGAGTTTTTAATTTCAATATTCTTTATAAACTTCAATAAATAGGCGTAATGTTGATTTATAATTTTTTCTTCACCGATTAACTTTATTTTAGTTTTATTATTTACCAATTTATTTTGTTCAATTACAAATAGTACAAAATATAAAATATCCTCTTTGGATTTATAATCAAAAGTATTTGAATAATTTAATTCTCTTCCTTTAAAAACAATAATATTTAAATAGCTTTTATTAATATTTACATAAATTATAATTTTTTTATTTGTAGATAATTCAAAATGTATTTTTTTTAAAAGAACTGTACTGTAATGGAAGTATTCAAACGAGCCAAATTTTTCAATTAAATAATTCGTAATATTTCCATAAGCAATATACACGTTGTGTGTTTTTAATTCTTCAATATAGTCAGAGGAAGCAGTATCGTTTTTAATTAATCTAGAGTTAAACTTAAGGTAATCAAGACAATTGTCTTCTTGAAAAAAATCATTTGGGACAAGTACGGATAGTTTGTTGTTTAGTACCAATGTGACTTTTACAACATTTAATAAATTAAATTCTTTTAACTTATTTTTTAGTTCAGATAAAATTTTATCGATTTCTATTTCTTCAGCGTAGAATGAATAGTTTTGATCTATAATTTTAGAGTCAATTGAATTTCTTAATAAAAGTTTTAGTTCTTTCGAACTAATCATTATAATAAGAGATAAACTTTTTTCTAATTTGTTAATTTCTTGCGATTGCGTCATATGTTGTAGGCCAATTTCCATTGGTGCTAACCTCAGACATAGATCCAAGTACTAGGCTAGGTCCATTGACACCATCAACAGACATTAGAGCCTTTTCTTGCTTTAAAAGATCTTTGTTTTGATCAAATAAAATGGCATCCTTAGAAACTCTAACTTCAAATACAGGAACATTGTAGCCGTTTTTATCAATTACATCTGCCTTTATTTCAAACATCTGATCTACACCTTCAATTGGAACTTCTGCCAATAATTTATATCTCTCAGAACTTCCGAACAAAGAATCTTTTACAGATGCAAATCCAAGTGTATCAATTACTACAACTTCTTGTAGCATGTCAATTCTGTAAATTCTGTCATATTTCATATAACTAGAATCTCTTTTCTGGATTAGTGTGTATTGAGCTGTATCTATAAATTTGATTAAACCTTCAAAACTGTCAGAATACACTCCATTAACACTTTTATAAGCTATTTGAGCATTTCTAATATCCTTTAATTTATCAATAACTTTTAGATATCTCTCGTTTTTTATTTTATTAAATTCAATTGGTGCATTAACAGAGTTATAGACTTGAAAGCCAAAAAAGGCTATAAAAAACCATAATACGATTTCTATACTTCTCTTATATTCTGATATTAATTTCATTGATTAATTAATTATATTTAACAAAACTACATTTTTTTTTAAACCCACAAAATACATTACATTTTCTTAAAAACAATGGAATTTAAAGACTTTTCTCAACTTTTAATTAATAAATTTTCTTTTACACCTACAGAGGACCAAATCACTGCAATTCAAGAGTTAAGTAAGTTTCTTAGTTCCAATAATGAAATTGGCTTATTCATTTTAAAGGGGTATGCAGGAACAGGAAAAACAACATTGATGAAAACTTTAGTTGATAATGTTAAGTTTTTGAAATATAATATTTGTTTATTAGCACCAACTGGAAGAGCTGCAAAGGTTTTATCCAATTATTCAAAAAAAAAATCACTTACTATTCATAAAAAAATATATTTTTCCTCAATTGATAAATTTGGAAAGTTTGAAACAAAATTAAAAACTAATAAACTAAAAAATACTTTATTTATTGTAGATGAGGCATCTATGATTTCTGATTCTACAACTTCTTCTGATTTATTTAAAACAAAATCTTTATTAGCAGATATTTTTAAATATGTTGACTTTAATACAAATTCTAAATTGATATTTCTTGGTGATACAGCTCAACTCCCTCCAGTTAAACAAACTATTAGCCCAGCTTTAAATGCAGATTTAATTGAAGAATTCTATGGTCTTAAATCCAAAGAATTTACTTTAAGTAATGTAGTTCGTCAATCAAAGTCCTCAGGTATTTTAATTAATGCTACAACAATTAGAAATAATATTTTAAATGAAATATTTTCTTTTAATTTTCAATTATATCCAGATGTTAAAATATTAAATGATGGATTCGAAATTCAAGAAAAAATTGAGTCTTCATATAATGAAAACGGGTCTGAAAAAACTATTATAATAGTTAGATCTAACAAAAGAGCTAATTTGTATAATCAACAAATCAGAAAATCAATACTTTTTAATGAAAGTTTAATATCTGTTGGAGATTTATTAATAATAACTAAAAATAATTATTTCTGGTCCTCTGAAAAACTAAATATTTCCTTTTTAGCAAATGGTGATATTATACAAATTTTAGAAATTTTTTCTATAAAAGAATTATATGGATTTAAATTTGGAGAAGTTAAAGTTAAATTAGTAGACTATGCTGATGAACCTGTTCTTGAGACGGTTATCATATTGGACACGTTAAATTCAGATTCACCCTCACTTTCATATGACCAATCAAATAAACTGTACAATGAGGTTCAAAAAGATTATATGAATCTTAAATCAAAATATAAAAGATTCATTAAAACAAAAGAAAATCCTTTTTTTAATGCTTTGAATGTAAAGTTTTCATATTCATTAACTTGTCACAAAGCTCAAGGTGGTCAATGGCCAGTTGTTTTTATTGAAAAACCGTATTTAAAAGATGGTGTAGATATTGACTATTTAAGATGGTTGTATACTGCAGTAACTAGAGCTGAAAAGAAATTATATTTAATTGGTTTTTAAAATTTAAGTGTATTTTTGAATTAAAACTATACTATTGAAAATTATAGCCATGATTCCTGCTAGATTAGATTCTACAAGATTACCAGGAAAACTTATGATGGATCTTAATGGAATCCCCATTATTTTATCAACTCTTTTAAATACAATTAAAACTAAATTGTTTGATGATGTATACGTAGTAACTGATTCAAATAAAATTTATGATTTTTTAATTACACATCATAAAAATATTTTATTGAGTAAAAAAAATCATAACTCTGGCTCTGATAGAATAGCTGAATTTGCAAAAGATATGAATGCGGATATAATAGTTAATGTACAGGGGGATGAACCATTAATTGATAAAAATAGTTTACAAAAATTAATAAACACTTTTAAAATAGATAATGATAATAAAATTGACTTGGTTTCATTGATGAAGGCTATTTCTAATATTAAAGAGATTGAAAATCCTAATAATGTTAAAGTAGTTACTGATAAAAATGATTTTGCATTATATTTTTCTAGAACTCCAATTCCCTTTTGTTCAGATTCAAATTTAAAAGTCAAGTATTTTAAACATATTGGTGTTTATGGATTTAGAAAAAAAAGTTTGTTAGATTTCTATAATTCAAAACCAACAAAATTAGAGCAAAGTGAAAAACTAGAACAGTTAAGGTATCTAGAAAATGGAAAAAAGATTAAGATGGTAATCACTGATTTTGATGGTATTGGAATTGATACTATAGAGGATTTAATTAAGGCAAGAAAATTAATAAATGATTAAAATTAGAAGATATATTTTTTTTAATATCATTAAATGGAAGATTATAGGAGATACTGATTTTCCAAAAAAATGTGTCTTAATTGCTGCTCCACATACGCATTGGATAGATTTTTTTATTGCAATTTTTGCAAGAAGCTTATTTAAACAAAAAAAAGTCAGTTTTATCGGAAAAAAAGAATTGTTTAAGTTCCCTTTAAAATATTTTCTTGAATGGCTAGGCGGTATGCCAGTTAACAGAGGAAGTAATTCTAATAGTGTTGATTCTATTGTTGAAATTTTTAATAAAAACGAAACATTTATTCTAGGTATTTCACCAGAAGGAACTAGAAAAAAAGTTAATAAATGGAAAACAGGTTTTTATTATATTGCTAAAAAAGCTAAAGTACCTATAATTTGTGCTGCATTAGATTTTGAAAATAAACAAATTTTAATTTCAAAACCATTTGATTTAACAGATGATATAAATGAAGATATTAGTCATTTAAAAAGTTTCTTTAAAGGAGTCAAGGGTAAAATTCCTGAATATTCTTGATTAATTCATGTTGTGAAATACATTCTGAATATCGTCATCTTCCTCAATTTTTTCAATTAAAATATTTACCTCTTCTTTTTTATTATCACTTAGTTCTTTCATTTGTTTAGGAATTCTTTCAAATTCTGAAGATATGATTTCGATTCCTTGATTTTCAAGTTCTTTTTGTATTGAACCGTAATTTTCAAAAGATGAGTATAAAATTACTTCACCATCTTCATCCTTTATAACTTCATCAACTCCAAAATCTATAAAATTTAATTCTAATTCTTCTAAATCTATTTCTGTTTTTATTTTAAAATTACAAACTCTATCGAACATAAACTCAACTGAACCCGCAGTACTTAAATTACCACCGTATTTATTAAAATAACTTCTAATATTAGCAACAGTTCTATTATTATTATCACTCGCAGTTTCAACAATAATTGCTATTCCAAAAGGTCCATATCCTTCAAAGAGAATTTCTTTAAAATTTCCGGTAGATTTATCAGAAGCTCTTTTTATAGCCCTTTCAATATTGTCTTTAGGCATGTTAGCAGCCTTTGCATTTTGAATGACAGCTCTCAATTTAGAATTAGTTTCAATTGATGACCCACCATCTTTTACAGCCATTACTATATCCTTTCCTATTCTAGTAAAAGTTTTAGCCATCGCTGACCATCTTTTCATTTTTCTTGCTTTTCTAAATTCAAATGCTCTTCCCATAAATTCAAATATAATTCTTATACCAAATTTAATAAAATGATTTTAGTCAATTTTTTCCAAAATAGAATCAAATGTGAAATTAAGATGCTTAGGAAATGAATTTTTATTAGACAGTAATGAAATATATCTATTGTTATTGGTTGTATACACGTATTTAAATTTAACTGCTCTTAAATTTAATTTTTCAATTATAATTTTTATTAGTTCCTCGTGATTAATTAAATCTTTACTTCCGTGGTGAAATATTCCGTTTAGATTTCTACTTATCATGTAATGTAAATGTTTTGCTAATAAATTTTCTGAATTTATATTGATAATTAAATTTGGAAAGATTTCTATTGGACTTAAATTAATAATACTTTCTTTTATTTGATCTATTCTTTTTGATTTTGAACTAAAAATCATAGCAGATCTATTAATAGTCCAATTTGAGCTTTTCATTCTAAACAATTTATTTTCTATATGAATATTAAATCTTCCGTAGATGCTCTGAGAAAAAGTTTTATCTTCCTCGTAGGAGGGAAAGTTAACAAATGAGTCAAAAACACTTGAAGAAGATATAAACATTAGCTTTGAATTAAACGCTTCGCAATATTTAATGATTTTATCGTAATATTTTACTTGTAAATTAAAATTGCCTTTCAATCCAGATATTATAATATCTGGATTTAATTTATTTAATATAAAAACAGGGTCATCCTTAAGATCATAATATAAATACCTTTTATTTGAACTAAATTTAATTTGTTTATAATAAGTAGCATGTAAATCATAAAATGGATTTAATTCTTTGAAAATTGCTGTTCCAATTGAACTGCTTCCTCCAAAAATTAAAACTCTAATCATTTTATTATATAAACGGTGGTTTTATGATTTCTGATTTGACATATTTATTTCTAATTTGTATCAATATTTCAGTTCCTAATTTACCTTTAGAAGTCTTTACATAACCCATTCCAATTCCTTTTTTTAGTATTGGTGACATGGTGCCAGATGTTACTTGCCCAATCTCATTTTGCTCAGAATCAAATATTTTGTAACCATTTCTAGGAATTCCTCTTTCTTTAAGAATAAAACCGATTAATTTATTTTCAGTTCCTTTTTCAATTGTATTTAAAATATGTTTTTTTCCAATAAAATCTTTGTTTGTTTTTGTTGCCCATTTTAATCCAGCTTCTATTGGGTTAGTTAAATCATTAATATCATTGCCATAAAGACAATAACCCATTTCAAGTCTTAATGTATCCCTTGCTGCTAATCCGATGGGTTTAATATCTAAGTATTCACCGCTTTCAATCAATAAATTATACAATCTAACAACATCTTCATTATTTACATACAGTTCAACACCTCCTGAACCAGTATATCCAGTAGTGGAAATAATAACCTCTTTTATTTCTTTAATATCATTTTTAATAAAGGAATAATTTTCTAATTGATTTAAGTCAAAATCAACTAATTTTTGAAGGACTTCATTTGCTTTTGGTCCTTGAAGTGCTAATAGGGAAGTATTATCTGAAATATTAGTTAATTTATTATTGAACTTTATATTTTGTTCCACAATCCAATTCCAGTCTTTGTCAATATTTGAAGCATTTACTACAATCATATAGCTATTGGAACTAAATTTATAGACAATAGAATCATCAATTATACCTCCATTGTAATTAATAATACAATTATACTGAGCTTTTCCATCAGACATTAATAAAATATCATTAGAACATATGTAATTTAAAAATTCAGTAGCATTATCTCCTTCAACTAAAAATTCTCCCATATGAGAAACATCAAATATTCCTACCGATTTTCTAACTTTCAAATGTTCAGCATTTACACCTTCAAATTGTACAGGCATATTAAAACCTGCAAAAGGCACCATTTTAGCATTGTATTTTACGTGAATATCAAAAAGTGAGGTTTTTTTCATAAAATCTTATATTATACAAATTTCGAGCATTTTTTTTTACCTTACAATAAAATTATCAAACACATATTAACATGAAAAAAATATTAATTTTTCTATTATTATTACCTATTGTATTATTCTCCCAAGGAATAATGGGTGATAAAACTGAATTTAGTAGACAAGATACATTACGTGGATCTATAACTAAAGAAAGATCTTGGTGGGATTTAAATCGTTATCACTTAGACATAAGCGTCAAGCCTGAAGAAAAATTTATTTCTGGTTCTAATAAGATTTCATACACAGTACTTAAATCACATGATTTAATGCAAATTGATCTTCAAACACCATTAAGATTAACTAAGGCTACTCAGGATAATTCTGAGTTAGAGATTATACATGACGGTAATGCCCATTTTATAAAACTTAAGAAAAAACAAAATATTGGCTCTAAAGAAGAGTTAGTAGTTCACTATGAAGGTAATCCTAGAGTAGCAGTTAGAGCTCCTTGGGATGGCGGTATTTCGTGGGAAAAGGATAAAAATGGAAATCATTTTATTGCATCTTCTTGCCAGGGCTTAGGAGCTAGTGTTTGGTGGCCTAACAAAGATCATATGTATGATGAACCTGAAAGTATGTTAATGAGTGTTAATGTTCCCAAAGGACTGACAAATGTTTCAAATGGAAGATTAATTAAGGTTGATGAATTGTCAGATTCTACCACATTTCATTGGGAAGTTGTCAATCCTATAAATAATTATGGAGTTAATATTAATATTGCTGATTATGTGAATTTTTCAGAAATATATGAGGGTGAAAAAGGTAAATTAGATATGGACTATTATGTCTTAAGCTATAATTTAGAAAAAGCTAAAGTTCATTTTATAGATGCGATAAAAACTATGCAGGCTTTTGAGCATTGGTTTGGTCCATACCCATTTTATGAAGATAGTTTTAAATTAGTGGAAACACCTTATTTAGGTATGGAGCATCAAAGTTCGGTTACTTATGGAAATAAGTACAGGAAGGGATATTTGGGACGTGATTTATCAGGAACTGGATGGGGACTAAAATTTGATTATATAATTATTCATGAAACTGGTCACGAGTGGTTTGCTAATAATATCACTTATAAGGATATTGCTGATATGTGGGTTCATGAGGGTTTTACCACATATTCAGAAAATCTTTTTGTAGACTATCATTTTGGTAAAAAAGCATCATCTGAGTATGTAATTGGAACTAGAAGAGGAATTGGAAATAAAAAACCAATAATTGGACCATATAATGTTAATAAAGGTGGTTCTGGTGATATGTATTCAAAAGGTGCAAATCTTCTGCATACACTTAGACAAGTAGCTGGTAATGACAAAGTCTGGAGAAATATTTTGAGGGGATTAAATAAAGATTTCTATCATAAAACTGTTACAACATATGAAATTGAAAATTATATTTCTGAAAAAATGAAAATTAATTTAAAACCATTTTTTAATCAATACCTAAGAGATATAAGGATTCCTGTTTTAGAACATTACTTAATCGACGGAAAAATGTCTTTTAGATGGAATAATGTTGTTAAAGATTTTAAAATGCCAATTGATTTAATTGTAACAGATCATATTGCAGGGAATCAAGAAAAAATAAGAATATATCCAACTCAAAAATGGAAATCTAAAAAATTAAAAGGATCTATTGAGATTGATAATAACTATTATGTTGATTCAAAATATATAATTCAATAAAATGAATAAAAAGCTTAGTTTTTTTTTAGGACTTATTTTTTTTGTTTTAGTCTCATGTGATATTAATAATTCATCAATAACAAAAAATGATTATGAAAAGGCCTCTTTTCATATGGGAAAAAGTTTGAACAAACATCTTAATAATGTTATAACTTTTCAGAAGTGGGATAATGAAGAAATTTTTCATTACAAAGTAAAAGATAGAGATAAGATTGAAAGTTTTACAATAGATTTAAATTCACTAGAAAAAAGGAATTATAATGAGATTGGTGAATTCAGCTCAAAAAAAGAAAATAAGGTTTATAATAAGAATCCATACGAATTTTTATCACCAGATGGTAACTTGGCTGCTTATATAAATGATTTCAATTTATGGATTAGGAATACAAAAACTGATGTAAGAACTCAGCTTACTTTCGATGGTATAAAGGATTATGGTTATGCTACCAATAATGCAGGTTGGATACAATCTAAAGGGCCTGTTTTAAAATGGAGTCCTAAATCGGATAAAATAGCAACTTTTAGACAAGATGCCAGAGAAGTAGGAGAGATGTACTTGACTACAACAAATGTTGGTCATCCAAAACTTCAAGCTTGGAAATACGCCCTTCCTGGTGATAAAAAAATATTTGAAATAGAGAGACTTATCATTGATGTGAAGTCAAAGAAAATTATAAAATTAAAAATGAAAAATGATTTTCAGAGATCTACAACTACTGATCATATTGCTGGAAGAGGAGGTGAGTTACTTGACGCTCAATGGAGTGAAGATTCTTCAAAACTGGCATTTATCTCGTCTTCAAGGGATCATAAAGAAGCTCATTTGCAAATAGCAGATTCGAAAACCGGTAATGTTCGTTCAGTATTTAAAGAAAATGTTAAAACGTATTATGAATCTGGTGTCAGGGCTGAAAATTGGAGAGTTTTGTTTGATTCAGATGAGTTCATTTGGTATTCTGAAAAAAATGACTGGGGACATATTTATTTGTATGATCTAAATACTAAAAAATTAAAAAATAGAATAACATCTGGAAATTGGTTAGTAAGAAAAGTTATGCATGTTGATTATGATAAAAGAGAAATCATTTTTACAGCCGGAGGAAAAGAAAAAGGTAACCCCTACCATGTCTATTTATATAAAGTGAATTTTAATGGAGATAATTTAATTTGTTTGACGCCTGAAACAGGATCTCATTCCATAAATCCTTCTCCAAATTGGGGTTATTTTGTAACAACATATTCAACAACTAAAATTGCTCCTAAATCAATTTTAAAGGACAGAGAAGGAAAAACTTTATTACAATTATCATCTTCAAATTCTGATGATCTTAAAAGTAATGGATGGCAAGAACCTTTAGAATTTAATGTAAAAGCAAGAGATGATAAAACGGATTTGTATGGTCTTATGTATATTCCTAGTTTTTACGATAAAAATGATAAGTACCCAGTTTTAAATTACATCTATCCTGGCCCTCAATCTGGAAGTGTTGGTAATTATTCATTTATGATTGCCAGAAGAGATTTTCAGGCTCTTGCTGAATTGGGTTTTATAGTTGTTGCATTAGATGCAATGGGTACACCTGGAAGATCTAAATCTTTTCACGATGCATATTATGGAAATATGGGCGATAATGGTCTTCCTGATAATATTAAAGCAATTGAACAATTATCAAGAAAATATTCCGGTATGGATTTGTCTAGAGTTGGTATTTGGGGTCATTCTGGTGGAGGATTTGCCTCAACTGCAGCTTTGTTAAGATATCCTGATTTTTATGATGTCGCAGTATCTAGCTCTGGAAATCACGATAATAGAAATTATGAAGCTGATTGGGGTGAAAAATGGCATGGTCTTTTAGAACCACTAAATATTGATTCTAAAGATAACAGTTCTGAGTATGATGTGAAAAAAACTAATTATGATATTCAGGCAAATCAATTGTTTGTTGAAAACTTAAAAGGAAAATTATTAATTGCTCATGGGATGCTTGATGACAATGTGCCTCCATCCAATACAATGCTTGTAGTTGACGAGTTAATTAAAGCTAATAAAGATTTTGATTTGATTTTATTCCCAAATAAGAGACATGGATACGGAGATATGAGTAACTATATGATGAGAAGAAAATGGGATTATTTTGTAAAACATTTAAAAGGTTTAGAACCTCCTAAAGGTTTTTCATTTAATTAATGCATACTAAATATTTTCTTTTTAAAATCACCATAGTCTTTAATATCAATATATTGTTTCTTTTTGGATAAAATTTTATTTATTTTCTCAGGGATATCAAGTTTGACTTTTATTGTATTTTCTATGTGTTTTGAAAATTTAATTGGATGTGCCGTTTCTAAAAATACACCTGTTTTACTCGAGTTGTTTGCAAGATATTTTTTTAATCCTAAAAGTCCCACAGCTCCATGAGGGTCCATGATATATTTTTTATCACTGTAAATCTTTTTAACTATCTCCAACGTTTGATTGTCGTCAAAGGAATATGAAGAAAGAAAGGACGATAGAGATTCAAAATTTTCAAACATTTCTTGTATTCTGATAAAATTACTTGGGTTTGATACGTCCATTGCATTTGAAATTGTTTGAATTGTTGGTTTTGGACTAAAAACTTGAGATTCAAAATATCTTGGAATCGTATCGTTTACATTAGTACTAGCTATAAAATGGTCTATTGGTAAACCCAGTTTCTTGGCAATTATACCAGCACAAATGTTACCAAAATTTCCACTAGGAACACTAAAAACTAAATTATTTTTTTTAAGTTTTTTAACAGCATAAAAATAATAAAATGCTTGAGGAAGCCATCTAGCTACATTAATTGAATTTGCCGATGTTAAGTTAAATTTATTTTTAAGTTCAATATCTACAAATGCTTTTTTAACCATATTCTGACAATCATCAAAACTTCCTTTAACTCTAAAAGCTGTAATATTATTTCCGTTTGTTGTTAATTGCCTTTCTTGTATTTCACTTACTTTATTTTCAGGATATAAAATGATAACTTTTGTTCCTTTTACCTTAAAAAACCCATTAGCTACGGCGGCTCCAGTATCTCCGGAGGTTGCTACTAAAACAGTATTTATTATGTTTTTATTTTTATTAAAATAACCCAAGCAATTCGCCATAAATCTGGCACCTACATCTTTGAAGGCTAGGGTGGGACCATGAAATAGCTCTAATGAATAAATATTATTTCCAAGATCAATTAAAGGAAAATCGAAATCAATTGTATTTGATAAAATTTCTTTTAAATCTTCTTCATTTATAGAATTTCCAATAAATTGTTTAATAACCTCATACGCAATATCAATATCAGAATAATTCTCTAGATTATCTATAAAATTACTTTTAAGAGGTTTTATTTTTTCAGGAAAAAATAATCCACCATCTTCAGCTAAACCCTTTTTCAATGCTGTTTCAAAATTGACTTTTTTATAATGTCCGTTTAGACTTCTATAAAACATTTTAATCTGTATTTAATATTTTTATACCGATATCGTTTACACACGAAATATGAACATCGTAATCTAGATCTAATTTGTCGTAGATTTTTTTCATTGCATTTCCGACATTTTTAGCTGTAGTAACTCCCTTACTCATAGCAAATACAGAGGGTCCAGAACCCGAAATGCCGCAACCAAGAGCACCAGAATTAATACTTGCTAATTTAATTTCTTTAAATTTTGGAATTAAAACAGATCTCAAAGGTTCAATTATTACATCTTTAATTGACCTCCCTATTAAATCATAGTCTTCTGTATATAGTCCGCTAATAAAAGCTCCAAGATTAGCAGATTGTTCAATCAAATTTTTAATTGAGACTTTATCTTTGACAACAGCTCTTGAATCTTTTGTTTTTAATTCAATTTTTGGATGAATTACAGTAAATGCAATTTCAATTGGAGTATTTAATTTAAAATAATCATTTTCAGTAATATTTTTAACAAAAGTAAAACCACCCAAAAGAACAGCTGCCACATTATCAGCATGTTTTGAGCCACTTGCAGCCATTTCACCACACATTGCAAATTTTATTAATTCTTTGTTTGTATATGGCTCTCCTATTAATTTATTTATTGCAAAAACACTTCCAGCAGAACTTGCAGCACTGCTTCCAATTCCGCTTCCAGGTTTAATTCCTTTATGAATTTCAATTTCAAATCCACAACTAACTTTAGTTTCGTTTAAAAGAGCTGTTGCAGAAACTCCAGCTACATTAAGCGATATATCAGTACTTAGTTTTTGTCCAGAAACTTTTTTAATTACAACTCCTTTTTTTTTAGTTTTTCTAACAGTAATTTCGTCACCAATATTATCAAGACAAACTCCTAAAATGTCATATCCGCATGATAGATTAGCAATACTTGCTGGAGCGAAAACTTTGATCTCGTTCATTTAATTTCTACTTACTCTAATTATATCAGCAAATATTCCGGATGCAGTAACTTCTGAGCCAGCTCCAGCGCCTTTAACTATTAAAGGCTGTGATTTATAACGGTCGGTGTAAAACAAGACTATGTTATCACTACCTTCTAAATTATAAAAATCATGATTCTTGGGAATATATTTAATTCCTACAGAGGCTTTTCCGTTTTTATACTCTGCTACGTATTTTATTTTAGATTCGTTTTCAATACCCATATTTAATATTTTTTTAAAATGAGTTTCATTGGAACCTAGTGAGTTTAAAAAATCTATATTAGAAGTAGTTTCTAAACATTCTTTAGGAATGAAAGAATTATTTTCAATTTCATTAATTTCAATTTCTTTTCCACTTTCCCTTGCTAATATCAAAATTTTTCTAGCTACGTCAATTCCACTTAAGTCAATTTTTGGATCAGGTTCGGTAAAACCCTCGTCCATAGCCTTTTGAACAACTTCTTTAAAAGTATTAGATTTATTGTAATTATTAAAAATAAAATTTAAACTTCCTGATAATATAGCTTCGATAGAAATAATTTTGTCACCAGAATTAATTAGGTTATTTAAAGTATCAATAATTGGCAGTCCTGCTCCTACGTTTGTTTCAAACAAAAAAGTTGTATCATATTTCTTAGAAATATTTTTAAGCTCTGTATAATTTTTAAAGGAATCAGCACATGCAATTTTATTACATGTAACTACATTAATATTATTTTTTAAAAAATATTTATAAGTTTCTGCAATTTTTGGACTTGCAGTATTATCAATAAACACACTGTTTCTTAGGTTTAGCTCAATTGCTTTCGATATAAAATAATCAAGATTAGCTTTATCACCTTCTTCTATTGTTGCTTTATAATCTTTTAAATCAATACCGGAATCTTTAAAAAACATTTTTTTAGAATTTGATATTGCTATTACTCTTAGTTTAAGTTTGAGTTTTTCTTTTAGGTATTCAGATTGTTGATATATTTGGTTTAATAGTTTAGAACCTACATTTCCAATTCCAATAATAAATAAGTTTATTTGTTTGATATTATTTTCAAAAAATCTTTCATGTAATGTATTTAAAGCTTTTTTAACATCATTCTCATTGATAACTGCTGTAATATTTCTTTCAGAGGAACCTTGAGATATGGCTTTCACATTAATATTATTTTTACCTAATGCACTAAACATTTTACCGCTAATTCCTTGATGATTTTTCATTTTATCTCCAACTAATGCTATTATCGAAAGTTTATCTTCAATTAAACATGGATTTAGAATTAAATTTTCAATTTCGTATTTAAAAGCTTCATCAACAATTTTTTTTGCTTTATCAGCCTCAGAATCTTGAATTCCAATACAAATTGAATGTTCAGAGGAAGCTTGAGTAATCATAATAATATTTATATTATTATTAGAAATTTCATCAAATAATTTTTTTGAAAAACCAGGAATTCCAACCATACCGCTCCCTTCAATTGTAAGTAATGTAATGTTTTGAATATGAGTAATTCCTTTAACTATTGAATCATTATCTGAGTTCTTGGAAATCAAAGTTCCCAGATTTTTACTATTAAAAGAATTTTTTATACATATAGGTATATTTTTATTCATTACCGGCTTAATAGTAGGAGGATACAAAACTTTAGCTCCAAAATGAGATAGTTCCATAGCTTCCTTATATGATAAATATTCAATGGGATAAGATTGTTTAACTATTTTTGGGTTTGCAGTAAAAATACCGCTAACATCTGTCCATATTTCTAATTTTTCAGCATTGGTTATCGAGGCTAATATAGATGCAGTAAAATCAGACCCTCCTCTTCCTAACGTAACATTATTTCCAAAATTATCTCTAGCAATAAATCCAGGCATGACTATGATTTTACTATTAACATTTTTTGAAAAATTTTTCCATTTTCTTTCAGTTAAATTATAATCTATTTGATTTGAGCCAAGTTTTACAAGTTTTGTAGTTATAATTTCTCTTGAATCTTTTATAGTTATATCAAGCCCTCTTTCTTTTCCAAGCTTACCAATAATGAAATGAGATATTAGTTCTCCAAAGCTTGAAATGTTATTGTAGCTTTTTGAACTAAATTCTTTTAAACTAAAGATCCCATCAAGAACACTATCAAGATCATTAAATTTTTTTTGAACGTAACTTAAAATTTCACTTTGATTTTTATATTCAAATAGTGTAGTACAAATTTCAATGTGTTTTCTTAAAATAGATTTATAAACTTTTTTAAAGTCATTATCTCTTAAACTAGCAAGTTTACCACATTTTATTAAATCATCAGTTGTTTTGCCGATTGCGGAAAATACAACTATAGTTTTTGAATCATAACTACTTGAGATTATTTTTAAAACATTTTCAATGTTCTCTGCATTTGAGATTGAAGAGCCGCCAAATTTTAAAACTTTCATTTGAAATTGAATAAATTAACGTGTAAAAATATGTCAACCTTATGTTTTATTTGAAGAAAAGTAATTTTATTTATATTATTTTACGGAATAAGTAGTTTAGGAAGGATATAATGTTGAATTAATAAAAAAAATCTAGAAAACAATATTATAATTTAATAACACTCAATTTAGAGTTGTCTTTAGAGCATTCAATTTTAAATTTGTTACCTTCTTTAATATTGGATTTCACAATTTCTTCTGCTATCAAATCCTCTACATAGTTTTGAATTGCTCTTTTTAAAGGTCGTGCACCATATTTTTTGTAAAATCCTTTATCACACAAGAAATTAATTGCTTTGGATGATATTTTAATTTCATAACCAAGCTCTTTCAATCTGTTTTTTAATTTTTCAAGTTCAATGTTTATAATCTTTTTCAAATCATCTTTTTCAAGACTATTAAAAATCACAATCTCATCAACCCTATTTAAGAATTCTGGTGAAAATGCTTTTTTTAAAGATTTCTCAATGGTGTTTTTTATATTTTTAGATTCTTGAGACTTCATTGATTCTGTTCCGAATCCAACACCGTTTCCGAAATCCTTTACTTGTCTAGCACCAAGATTGGAGGTCATTATAATTACTGTGTTTTTAAAATCTACTTTTCTTCCTAAGCTATCAGTTAAAGATCCTTCATCAAGTACTTGTAAAAGCATATTAAAAATATCAGGATGAGCTTTTTCAACTTCATCAAGTAAAATTACACTGTATGGTTTTCTTCTAACTTTTTCAGTTAGCTGACCACCTTCTTCATATCCAACGTACCCTGGAGGAGCTCCAATTAATCTAGAAACAGCAAATTTTTCCATGTATTCGCTCATGTCAATTCTAATTAAAGAATCTGAACCGCTAAACAGCTCAGAGGAAAGAATTTTTGCCAACTGTGTTTTTCCAACACCAGTTTGTCCTAAAAATATAAATGATCCAATAGGTTTATTAGGGTCTTTAATTCCAGCTCTGTTTCTTTGAATAGCTTTGACTACTTTACTTACAGCCTCTTTTTGTCCAATAACTTTGTTTGAAATAATTTTATTTAGGTTATTTAGTTCTTTAAGTTCGGCTTTAGCAATTTTATTAACAGGTATTCCAGTAATCATTGAAACAACTTCAGAAATATCATTTTCATTAACTGTTTGACGATGCATTTTTAATTCCTCTTGCCATTTTTCTTGGGCTTGAATTAATTCTTTTTCAATTCGCTTTTCATCATCTCTCAATTTTGCAGCTTCTTCGTATTTTTGTTTTTTTACTACTGCATTTTTTTTATCTCTAACCTCCTCTAAACTTACTTCTAAACTAACTATGTTTTTTGGAACATCCATATTTGTTATATGAACTCTTGATCCAGCTTCATCCATAGCATCTATTGCTTTATCAGGAAAAAATCTATCAGATATATACCTATCTGTTAATTTTACGCAAGCTTCTAATGCTTTATCAGTAAAATTGACATTGTGATGAGATTCGTATTGATCTTTTATGTTTCTTAATATTTCTAGTGTTTGTTCAACTGTGGTTGGCTCTACTATAATTTTTTGAAATCTTCTTTCTAGAGCACCATCTTTTTCAATATATTGTCTATATTCATCAAGTGTTGTAGCTCCTATACATTGTATTTCTCCTCTGGCTAACGCAGGTTTAAACATATTTGAAGCATCTAGACTTCCAGTTGCTCCTCCTGCACCAACAATTGTGTGAATTTCATCGATAAAGAGTATTATATCATCATTTTTTTCAATTTCATTCATTACAGCTTTCATTCTTTCCTCAAATTGTCCTCTGTATTTTGTACCTGCTACTATGCTTGCCAAATCAAGAGTAACAACTCTTTTATTGTAAAGAATTCTTGAAACCTTTTTTTGTATAATTCTTAACGCTAATCCTTCTGCAATTGCAGATTTACCAACACCTGGTTCTCCAATTAATAAAGGGTTGTTTTTCTTTCTTCTACTTAATATTTGAGAAACTCTTTCTATTTCTTTTTCTCTACCAATTACTGGATCTAATTTACCTGAAATAGCTAAAGAGGTTAAATCTCTTCCAAAGTTATCTAGCACAGGAGTTTTAGATTTAGCTTTAGATTTAGAATCTGATTTAATTGTAAATGGATTTTCTTCAATTGGACCCTCATTATCTTTAGAATCTTCAGGAAATGTTTCAGATGAGGGTGAGCTAGAAAAATCGTCATTAAGTTGAGTTAGCATGTATTTAAATTGCTCTTTAACAGATTCATAATCAAGTTGAAGTTTGATTAATAATTTAGTTGTAGGATCATTCTCATTTCTTAAGATACATAAAAGAAGATGAGCAGTATTTATTGATTTTCCCTGGAAAAGTTTAGCTTCTAAAAATGTAGTTTTTAGTGCTCTTTCAGCTTGTCTTGTTAGATGAAGGTTTTTTTTATGATTTTGACTAAAATCATTGATTGGATTAGGAGGACTTAATATTTCAACTTTTTTCCTCAAATAATCTAAGTCAATTTCAAGGGAGTTTAAAATATTAATTGCTTTTCCGCCACCATCACGAAGCATTCCCAAAAGAAGATGTTCAGTTCCAATAAAGTCATGCCCTAACCTTAAGGCTTCTTCTTTACTATAAGTTATTACATCTTTTACTCTCGAAGAAAAATTATCATCCATACTTGTTTCGTTATCTTATAAGTAAATAGACAAAAAAAAATTTTTAATTCCAAGTTTTTTCTTCTTCTATTTGCCTAATTTTCTTTAAAAATTTGTTAATAAAATATATAAAAAAACTGTATTTAAATTCAATTTAAAATATGGGGTATTGTTATATTTGTTAGGTTATAATTAACGTAAAAAATATTTTTATGAGTGAAGGTGAAAAATTGATACCTATTAACATTGAAGAGGCAATGAAATCTGCGTACATTGATTATTCAATGTCTGTCATTGTTTCAAGAGCACTTCCGGATGTAAGGGATGGTTTAAAACCAGTGCATAGACGAGTTTTATACGGGATGCATCAATTAGGTTTGAGAGGTTCTAGCAAATTTAAAAAATCAGCTTTTATTGTTGGAGAAGTACTTGGTAAATATCACCCGCATGGAGATTCCTCTGTATACGATACTATGGTTAGAATGGCACAGGAGTGGAGTTTAAGATATTTGCTTGTTGATGGACAAGGAAATTATGGGTCTGTTGACGGAGATAGTCCGGCTGCAATGAGGTATACAGAAGCTAGAATGCAAAAAATTTCTGAGGAAATGGTAGCTGACCTTGATAAAGACACTGTAGATCACCAATTAAATTATGATGATTCTATAATGGAACCTACTGTGCTTCCTACTAAAATTCCCGGATTATTGATAAATGGTGCTAGTGGAATTGCTGTTGGTATGGCAACAAATATGCCTCCCCATAATATTACAGAAGTAATTGACGGAACTGTTGCATATATAGAAAATAATGATATTACGACTGATGAATTAATTCAATTTGTTAAAGCACCTGATTTTCCAACAGGTGGAATAATATATGGCTATGAAGGAGTAAAACAAGCGTTTGAGACAGGAAGAGGTCGTATAGTTATGCGAGCTAAAGCTGAAATTGAAGAGGTTAATGGTCGAGAGTGCATTATTGTCACTGAAATACCTTATCAAGTTAATAAAGCAGAAATGATTAGAAAAACTGCTGAAATGGTTAATGACAAAAAAATTGAGGGAATTTCAACAATTAGAGATGAGTCTGATAGACAGGGAATGCGTATTGTTTATGTTTTAAAAAGAGATGCTGTCCCTAATGTTGTTTTAAATACACTTTTTAAACATACTCAACTTCAATCATCTTTTAGTGTTAACAATATAGCTTTAGTTAAAGGTCGTCCACAAATGTTGAATCTTAAGCAGATGATTGGATATTTTGTAGAACATAGACATGATGTCGTTGTTAGAAGAACCAAATTTGAATTAAAGAAAGCTGAAGAGAGAGCTCACATTTTAGAAGGGTTGATTATAGCTTCTGATAATATTGACAAAGTCATCTCTCTAATTAGGTCTTCCTCTAATGCTGATGAAGCAAAATCTAAGTTAATAAAAGAATTTAAATTATCAGAAATTCAATCAAAAGCTATTGTTGAAATGCGATTAAGACAATTAACTGGTCTTGAACAAGATAAGTTAAGAGGCGAATTTGATGATTTAATGAATACTATTAAAGATTTAAAAGGTATTCTTGAAAGTGAGGACAGAAGAATGACAATAATTAAAGATGAACTTGTCGAAATTAGAGAAAAGTATGGAGATGAAAGAAGATCTCAAATTGAATATGCTGGTGGTGACTTAAGCATGGAAGATATGATTCCAAATGAAAAAGTAGTTATTACAATTTCTAATGCAGGCTATATTAAAAGAACTCCTTTAGTTGAATATAAAACACAAAATAGAGGAGGGGTTGGTCAAAGAGGTTCTACTACTAGAAATGAAGATTTTTTAGAACATTTATTTGTTGGTACTAACCATCAATACATGTTGTTTTTCACCCAAAAAGGAAAATGTTTTTGGATGAGAGTTTTTGAGATTCCGGAGGGTAGTAAAACTTCCAAAGGAAGAGCAATGCAAAATCTTATAAATATTGAACAAGATGATGAAGTCAAAGCTTTTATTTGTACTCAAGATTTAAAAGATGAAGATTACATAAATAGTCATTATGTAATCATGGCAACTAAAAAGGGTCAGGTGAAGAAAACATCTTTAGAACAATACTCTAGGCCTAGATCAAATGGAATTAATGCAATTACTATTAAAGATGATGATGAACTTTTAGAAGCTAAATTAACTACTGGTAATTCACAAGTTTTGATAGCTGTTAAATCTGGAAAATGTATTCGTTTTGAAGAAAGTAAAACTCGCCCAATGGGTAGAAATGCGTCTGGTGTAAGAGGAATTAGATTAAAAGATTCAAAAGATGAGGTAGTAGGTATGATATCTGTTAATGATTTGGATAGTGATATTCTAGTAGTTTCTGAAAATGGTTATGGTAAAAGATCTAGTTTAGATGACTATAGAATGACTAACAGAGGAGGTAAAGGTGTTAAAACTATATCTATTACTGAAAAAACAGGTGAGTTAGTTACAATTAAAAATGTTACCGATAATGATGATTTAATGATTATTAATAAATCAGGTATAGCAATAAGAATGGAGGTTTCTTCATTAAGAGTAATGGGTAGAGCAACTCAGGGTGTTAAGCTGATAAATCTTAAAGATTCTGATTCTATAGCAGCTGTTGCAAAGGTTGTTCATGACGATGAAGATATTTCAGATGTTGATGAAATTGATGTTGTTGAAGAAACTAACGATAATGATTTAAATTAATTTAAAATGAAAAATATATTATACACTTTAATACTTACAGTTTCTGTATTGACATACGGACAAAAAAAAGAACTTAAACAAGCTCAAAAATTGATAGATCAAGAATTTTACAATGAAGCTTTAGATGTACTTGATAATAATAAAGAATTGATATTATCCTCTGATGTCAAATATCAAGCTCATTATTATTATTTAAATGGATGGGCTCTTAAAGAGGATTCTCAATCTCTAAAATCTGTTATTTCACTAAGAAAATCAATCGAATTGGAAAGATCTATTAGACAAAAAAAATATATTGAAGATGCTAATATTTTAATTCAAAATGCTGAAGCAGATTTAGTTAATTCTGCAGTTGAAGACAATAAAAATGATAAATATTTAGAAGCTTCAGAAAAATTATATGATGCATATTTAATGAACCCTAATAAAGAAGATAATATAACATATTTATATTATGCTGCTTCTAGTGCCGTTAATTCAAAACAATATGACAAAGCACTAGAATATTATTTGAAGTTAAAAAACATGGGATATACAGGAGTTGTTTCTGAATATTTTGTAACGTTAATTGAAACAGGTGTTGAAGAAAAAGTATCCGAAACTGAATACAATTTATTTAAAACTTCAAAAGACTATACTAATCAAAGAATTGGTAAAACAGAATCTAGATTGCCAGAGATTGTTAAAAATATAGCTCTTATCTACGTACAAAAAGGTGACAATGATTCTGCTATTTCTGCAATTAAGGAAGCTCGTGCCATTAATCCAGAAGATGTTAATTTAATTCTGTCAGAAGCAGATTTATATATCAAAATTGGAGATAAAAATAAATTCAAGGATCTAATGCAACAAGCCATCGAAAAAGATCCGAATAATGCAATTTTGTATTACAATTTAGGTGTAATTAATGGTGAACAGGGAGATTTCGAAGTTGCAAAGACTTATTACTTAAAATCTCTAGAATTAGATAATACTTATACAGCAACATACCTAAATCTGGTCGGGTTGATATTAGAGGGAGAAGGTCCATTAGTTGAAAAAATGAATAAACTTGTAACATCTAGAAAAGCAAGTGACATGAAGAAGTATGATGAATTGGAAATGGAGAGAATAGGTCTTTACAAGGAATGTCTTCCATATTTAGAAAAATTAATTGAAATAGATCCAACTAATATTGAAGCGCTTAAGACTGCAAAAAATATTTATTATACAACAGATGATCTTGATAATTTCAAATTAATGAATGTTAAAATACAAGAATTAGAAAATTAATAGGTCACTATTTTTTTTAAATGATGTGTTAATTTATTTGAATCAGAATTAATTATTCCTTTTTCATTTATATAGTCAATTCTGATTGATCCAAATGCATGTATTATCTTGTTTAAATTCATCAAAATACCAACATGTGTAATTTTATTTTGACCGAAAAAAGCTAAATCACCAGGTTTAGATTTTTTTAGTTTTATTTCTTTTCCTTGAAGAGCTTGTTGATTTGCATCTCTAAATAATTGATAACCGTTTAACTTGAAAACTTGTTGAGTAAAACCAGAACAATCAATTCCGTATGGACTTCTTCCTCCCCATAAATAAGGAGAGTTTATAAATTTCATAGAATTTTCAATTATTGATGTTTTAGGATTAGATTTTAATATTAATTTATGATTTAATACAAATGCTGAACTAATTTTACTACCAATTATAATAAACATTTTTCCATTTTCTGTTTTTATTTCAGAATTAATATTATTTAGATGTATTGGTACTGTTTTTTTTAATTTTTTAAAATTATTTTCAGATATTTCTTTAAACTGTGTATGATTAATCCAACCTTTGTAATTGTCGTCAAAAGATTCAATATAAAACCATTTTCCATTGTTTTTTAATACTTTAAAGAACTCTCCGTATATTAATTGAGAAACTAATTCAGATTTGCTAGTAGAATCTGCTCTAAGTGGAATTATGCTTAAATGACAAATACCGTACATATTTAATAAAATTAATTTTTTAAAATAATAAAACTATTAAAATTTCAATTTTTTATATTTGGGTAATATTTAAATTATGATTGTAAAACAGATATACACAGGTTGTTTATTTCAAGGAGCTTATTACATTGAAAGTAATGGTGAAGCTGCAGTTATTGATCCTTTGAGAGAAGTTTCTGAATACTTAAATTTAGCAAAATCTTCAAATTCTAAAATCAAATACATTTTTGAAACACATTTTCATGCAGATTTTATTAGCGGCCATTTAACTTTATCTAAAAAAACAAATTCTCCAATAATATTTGGTCCAAATGCAAAGCCTTCCTTTGAATGTATTATAGCTGAAGATAATCAAGTTTTTAAAATTGGAGATATTTCAATTACAGTGATACACACACCTGGACATACCCTTGAGAGCACATGTTTTTTATTAAAAGATGAAAATGAGGTTCCATATTGCTTGTTTACAGGTGACACTCTTTTCTTGGGTGATGTTGGTAGACCAGATTTAGCACAAAAATCTTTAAATATTTCAAAAGAAGATTTAGCTGGAATTTTATTTGACTCTATTCAAAACAGAATATCAGTTTTGCCAAATAATATATTGATTTATCCTGCTCACGGAGCTGGATCTGCTTGCGGAAAAAATATGATGAAGGAAACGGTAGATACATTAGGAAATCAAAAAATTGTAAATTATGCTTTAAATGGTTCTTTAAGTAAAAATGAATTTATAAAAGAACTTACAAATGATCTTCCAAATCCACCAGTATATTTCCCATCAAATGTAAGGTTAAATCAAGAGGGGTATAATGATTTTGAAATAGTCTTAAAAAATAGCCTTAATCCTTTAAATGTTGAAAAATTTAAGAATTTAATGAATTTAGAAGATGTTATAATTTTAGATGTTAGAAATCAAAATGAATTCAGACAGGGTTTTATTCCAGGATCTATTTTTATTGGTTTAAAAGGAAGTTTTGCACCATGGGTTGGTTCAATTATTAAAGATGTCAATACTAAGTTGTTATTAGTTTGTGATAGGGGACTGGAAGAAGAGGCTATCTTAAGATTATCAAGAGTTGGATTTGATAATTGTTTAGGATACTTAGATGGAGGAATATCTTCATGGACAAATAGCAATAATTATGATACAATAGAATCTATTTCTGCAGATGATTTAAGCAAAATAATTGAACAAGTAAGTTTAATAGATGTGAGAAAAAGTGGTGAAAGATCAAATGGTTATTTATATAATTCAAAACATGTTTCTTTAGATGACTTTCAAGATCAAATAAAAGAAATTGATAAAAATAATAATAACTATATTCATTGTGCTGGTGGTTATAGAAGTATGATAGCTTGTTCTATATTAAAAAGAAACGGCTATGACTCGGTAATTGATGTTAAAGGAGGATTTTCCTCAATAAGAAATTCAAATTTTAAAATTATCAATAATGTATAAATATTTTTTTCTGTTACTTTTTCCTTTTTTAATCATATCTCAAGAAAACAACCAGGTTTATGAAGTCCTTAGTTATGTTGATTTTAAAAACCAAATAAGTAATAATAAAGTTTTATTATTTGATGTGAGAACAATGGAAGAATATAATACTGGTCATTTAAAAGGTTCAGTGAATATTGATTTTTATGAACAAGAGTTATTTAATAAATTTTTTAAAAAAGTTGAAAAATCTAAACCTATATATATATACTGCAGGTCTGGAAATCGAAGTAAAAAATCATCTGAAAAATTAAAAGAACTTGGTTTTGTTAAAGTCTATGATCTTAAAGGCGGATATAAAAATTGGATAATAAAAAGCAATTAGTTTTTTGTGGCAGAAATAATTAATGTTCCTTTCCACTCATTTTTTTCACCCTCTCTCCAGCTTACGATATTTTTAAAACCTGCTTTACTCACTATATTTTTCCACTCTTGAGTTGAAAGTAATGTCATAGTGTCAACATTGGTTTTTTCTGCCCAATTATGAGATGTTTTATTTTCATAATAAAAATCAATTCCCATTATAAATTTCCCATTCTTATTCAACCAATTTTCATAAATATTTGTTAATACAATTAATGGATCTTTGAAATAGTAAAAAACTTCCATTGAATGAACTACATCTTTTTTCTGATTAGGTTTCCAAACAGAAATTTCTGCACATTCATATTTGCTTATTTTATCAATACGTTTAGCTTTATTAATCATTTTAATAGATCCGTCCACGCCTAAAGCACTAAAACAAGAATCCATTTCAGAAACCATTTTCACAACCCAACCGTTTCCACACCCAGCATCAATAAAAGTAAAATCATTAAGCCCTTTTAAAACATTATTTAACATAGCTTTTACAGACTTTGAATGGTTTTTTTTCATGCCATCATCTTTTCCAAGGTCTACCCAGTCAGAAAATATTTCAATTGGAGATTTTTTTGTCATATTTTTTTTCTAGTAAAAATAAAATAAGTCAAATAAAATAAAACTATAATTATTATTTCCCAGTTTACTATGTAGTAAGGCCAATCACCAAATACTAATGGGTTTTTAATATTAGGAGCTTCGTACAAGTACATATAATTTGAATCCGATCCAATTAAAAAGTTTAATGGTAATATAATAATCATTAAAATATTTAAAATACCGAATGTTCTAAGCCACGAATACTTTGAAAGTTTATAGTCTAGATTATAAAACATATAAAGAGGAACAAGCATTATTGTTCCATGACTTACGTAATAGCTTATATACATAAACCATCCACCATCATAATAGTTAAGTTGTGGAGTTAATATAGATATTAACCCACCAAGAAAGCCACAGTAAAAAAGAAATTCAAATACTTTTTTATTTATTTTAATAAATAGTATAGAACAAACAATTAGATTTGAAAATGAGCATAAATGTAGAGGAAGATCTTCTTCAATTCTCCAATTACCATTTATAGCATCGATTATGTGGTCATAACCAGTAGAGATAATTGCAATTGAACAGATTATTTTAATTATTAAAAGGTTTTTAGTTTTATCTAAATTTCTTCCTAGGATCAAAATTATAATAAAAAGAAGTGCTGTTATTGCAATATTTCTTAAACCCTCATAAGAATTAAAATCAATAATATAATGAGGATTTTGTATTACTTCTATTATCATATAATTAAGTTAAGGAAAAAAACTAGATTTTTAACTTTAACAATCTAGCATGTTTTGAACTGCTTTCGTCTTCAGATGAAATCCAAAAATTATTTCTATCTATAATTTTAATTGCCTCTACTTGTGTTTTACCAATTGGAATTTCATAAGTTTCGATTTGATGCTTTTTATTTTTCAAAGAGAAATCTTTAATAAGAATTAGGTAGTATTTCTTAAAATTAATAGTCGAAGTCAGGGCAAGTAATTTCAATTCATTATTGTAATCAGATCCAGTCACAATTGACTTGACATCTATTGATGAAATTTTTTTTGCTTCATAATTTCCTCCAGTTTTGGGAAGAGAATAAGCCTCGGTAATTTTTTTAAGTTTGTTTTTTGTAAAAATTATTAGATCATCATTAATAGAAACAATTCCCTCAGCATCATACTGTGACTTACTATATATAGTATTAAACTTTTTCTGTTCTGGATATAAAAAGTTTATTAACTCAACTTTTTCATTTAAAGATTTTTTAATTGGTATTTTAATTATTGATAAATTTTTTCTTGTATCAAAATTATTACCCATGTTAGCAACATATATAAACTCATCATCTTTTGTAACATCTTCCCAATCATTGTTTTTAACGCCTGAAATCTTTCTAGTTTCGACTATTTCCCCTTTTTTATTTAAATAATATAATACAGGTTCACCTCCTGAGTCATTGTGGGTAATCAACATATTGTCAATAATTTCTAAACCGGATGTTTCTTCAATTGTATTCGAAAGAGGGTAATCTTTTAAAATCTTTTGAGAATTTATAAATTGAATTTGAATTAACAGAATTAACGCCAATAGTTTTTTCATTTATTAATAAATTTGTTAAGATTAATTTAAGACAAATTGGTCTTTAAATTTGTCAAATAATAGTTTTAGATCTTTTGAATCCCTAACATTAATTTTATTTGATTTAATAAAAGATTTAACTTTTTTCTGAACAGACTTACTAAACAATGCTATAATAGCTTTTTTAGTAGATTTTAACTGACTGATTTTGTTATTTACAACTACGTTAAGCATATTTGCTTTTCTGTACCTTAAATTAGGTTTATCTTCAATTCCAGGTTGGTATTTTGGTTGAATTGCTTCAACAAAATGAGATTTTAAAATTATAAATCTATCATTTTTAGTAATTAGCTCATAGAATTTAGAATTAAAAACAATAAATCTGTGATTCGCAAAAACAATTGACTCTGCCTTATCTGTAGATAATGCAAAAAAATCTTCTCCACTTTTGAATTCAAAATTGTCTTTTCGAATATTATAATTTACTTTAACCCTCAAAGCTCGTTCTGAATCAGAAAGTTTGATATTAGCTTCATTAGGAGTTTTGAAAAAATAGTAGGAACCGTCAATTTCACCGGAACTTTCTATTTTCTCTAAATTCACTTCGTTGATTATATTTTGTAGAAGTGCTATTGAATTGGTAACATTTCCTTGAGAATTTTGACCAACTAAAAAATTGAGAGGAAATATTAATAATAATATTATAATTTTACTTTTCATTTAGCCAAGATAATAAAACTCATCTATTAATTACATGTCAAAAATTAATTTCATTTTTTCAATTTTATTTTCATTTTTTCTAATTTCATGTGATGACTCTAAAATTAATAGAACAGATTTTTTTGAGATTGATAAAAAAGAATATTTAGATAAACTCGAAGGCTTTTGGCTGGGTCAATCTATAGCTAATTGGACTGGTTTGATTACTGAAATGGATAAAATTGGAAATATTGGTCAAATAAAAACCGGAAAATTTTATACTAGACACAATTGGGGAGGCAAAGATGAAACAAACATATGGTCATCTGAAACTTCAAATAATGAAATAAATTTTGTCTTTAGAGAAAAAGGTGAAATATGGGGTTCTGATGATGACACTGACATTGAATACATGTACCAAGAGTTGTTGTTTCAAAGTAATCAAACTATATTGAGTCCTCAAGATATACGAGACGGTTGGCTTAAACATATCAAAATTGAAGAAGAAAATTTTCTCTGGGTTTCTAATCAAAAAGCCTTTGATTTAATGAACGAAGGATTGCTGCCACCTAAAACTAGCGACCCGAGGTTTAATGAGCATTTTGATATGATAGATGCTCAGCTTACTACCGAAATTTTTGGTTTACTATCACCAATAAATTACAAATATGCTCTCAAAATGTCTAACCTTCCAGTGAGAACAACTGGTAGGGGTGATGCTGCATTAATTTCAGAGTTTTATATAATAATACATTCTTTAGCTTCCACAATTAATAAAAGTAAACCACTTGAGAAAGAACTTATTAGAATTTCTGATTTGGCTAGTGAAATTTTAAATAATAATTCATATTCATTTAAAATGTATGACTATGTTAAATCGAATTTTGAATCTGGAATAACATGGGAACAAACACGGGATTCAATTTACCAAAGATATCAAGTTGATCAAAAAGATGGATACGATATTACATCAAGAAACTTGTATTGTAACGGATGTTTTGCTTCAGGAATCAATTTTGCTTCTAGTCTTGTAAGTTATTTCTATGGAAAGGGGGACTTTAAAGAGACTATTAAAATAGCAACTCTGTCAGGTTGGGATTCGGATAATCCTGCCTCAACATGGGGAGGATTGTTAGGTTTTATTCATGGTAAAGATGAAATTGAAAAAATATTTAATAAATCTATGTCTTCTACTTATAATATCCATCGGACTAGGCAAAATTTTAAAAACAATGGAATAGATGATTTTAGAAATATGTCTATGAAAGGAACGGATATAGTGGATAATGTGGTTGAAAAAACAGGTGGAATTGTTGATCAAAAAAATAACAAATGGCTAATTAAAAATTAATTACAAATATCTTTCTAACAAAGATTTAGTTTTATAAATTCCGTCATATTCACCAGTAATTAGACCTTCGTATTCTATTCCAAAGTAGCCGTCGTAATCAAATTCTTTTGTAATATTTATTATTTTTTTAAAATCTATTGTGCTTTCCTCGCCATTAGAATCAAAATCATAGGACTTGGCACTAACAGCTTTTGCATAAGGCATTAATTCTCTCATTCCTTGATACTTGTCATATTCGTTAATACATCTACTAAAATAATTTTCTGGATCAATTTTTTCTATACAAAAATTTCCAAAATCAGGAAGAGTTCCACAATTATCTAAGTTAACATTTTTCATCACACTTGATAAAAATTTAGCATTTGAACTAAGTCCTCCGTGATTTTCAACGATAATATTTATTTTGTCTTTTTTTGCAATCAAGCAAAGCTGCGTTAAAGATTTTGAAGAATACTCAATCCATTTATCCTTATTTTTTTCTCCATTTAAATTAACTCTAATGGAGTGACACCCTAAATTGTATGCCATTTCAATCCATTTTTTATGATTATCAATTGAATTCTGTCTTTTATTCTTATTTTTTGAAGCTAAATCACCTTCACCATCTACCATTATTAAGAGATTCTTAATTCCGTTATTTTTCGAATTGTTAAGTAGTGTTTTTGTAACCATACTAATTGGTTTTGTTTCTAATTCGTTCCAGTATAAAGAGGAGACATATTCGACAGCTTCAAACCCCATTTCACGAGCTTTAATTGAAAAATCATTAGGAGACAATTCTTTATTTATTTTAATTGCTCTGTGAAGCGACCATTGAGCGAGAGAAATCTTTTTTCTAGTAATTTGTGATCCGTTGAATGCTAAACCTAACGTTCCAAGTGCTATTATTTGATTAAAATTTCTTCTTTTCATTTAAAATTTACTTTTCAATTTTCTTCCTGTTATCTTCAGAATTTGTATCAATTAGTTTGTTGTATGGATCAACACCAACTTCCTTTGGTTCTTTGTCGACAATAATAGATACTTTATTATGAATTGAAGAAATCTTATGTTTTTTAAGATATAATTCAGTTTCGTTTTCATCATCGTCCTCTCCAAATATTCCAATATCAACATAATCTTCTAAAAATACAGAGTACTCAGGCTTTTTCATATCATCAGTTTGATAAGTTATGGAATCTCTTTCTTGTTCCCCATAAAATGCTCTACCTTTTTCATTATTTCTGTATTTACTTACTTTAAATTCAATATCAACTTTATATTTTCCATTATCTAATTTTTGAGATTTTGTTTCTACAACTCTGTTTTGATAAAGTGTAATGGTTTCAAACATATCTTTAATCAAATAACTTAAAGAGTCCGGCGTAACTTCTTTGATATGGTTAACCATATCTATAGAAGTTGTGTAAGGTGGTTCTTGGAAAGCTACTTTTTTTACATATTTACTTAAAGCTTTATTAAGTGTCTTTTCTCCAATGTAATCACTCAGAGCATAAAACACTAAAGATCCTTTTTGGTAATGAATATAGCCTTGTCCATCATTGTACATAAGTGCATTTTCTCTCTTTCTTTCAAAAGTTCTTGATGTTAAATACTCATCTAAAGATCTTTTTAAGAATTTTCTCATTTTTTTCTTACCATTTACCTGCTCAATTACTTTTAATGAAACGTATTCTGATAAACTTTCAGAGAGCATAGTAGCACCCAATACATCAGCTCCTATTACTTGATGTGCCCACCACTGATGAGCTACTTCGTGCACACTAACAAAAAAGGCATAATCGTTACCACCATCTTCTGAATCATCAACTTTTGCTATAAATCCAATGTCTTCAGAAAATGGAACAGTATTTGGAAAAGATTGCGCGAATCCTCCAGCTGTTCTTGGGAACTCTATTATTCTTAATTGTCTGTGTTGGTAGGGGCTAAAGTTAGTAGAACAGTATTCAAGGGCTGCTTTCATACCTTTCATCATCCGATCTAAGTTATAGTCATGATCTTTGTGGTAGTATATTTCAAGTTTTACATCGTTCCATTGATCTTGAATAACCTCGTACTTTCCAGAATTAAACGCATAAAAGTTTAAAATTTTACTATCCATTTTATAGTGAAAATATCTTCTGTCTCCATCAATCCATTCTTTTTGTAAATAACCAGGAGCAATAGCAATTTGATCTTTTGAAGTACTAACAGTAGCTTCAAAATCAATCCAATCTGCATCTTTAGATATATAAGTATTTCCTAAAGCAGTGGAGTCTGAAGGATGAGGCTTTAATTTATTTGGAGGAAGATCATACTTCTCTCTGGTTTTATCATCTGTAAGTTCTCCGCCAGGATATCCAAAAGTTGGGAAAAGTCTATTATTTATAAACGTACCATTGCTTACAACTGAGGAATTTTTTCTAATTCTTGTGTTTGGTTTGTTTTTCACCGAAAATGATAATTTTAAACTATCACCTGGGTACAAAGGTTTTTTTAATCTATATATGTCAAAATTATAAAGAGTATCCTCAAGAACAAGGTCAGTTTCTTTATTGAATTTAAAAGTACTTATAGCGTCGTTGTGATTTAAAAACAAACTGTCTATTGTATTAGATGTTTTATTTACCATAGAATAAGTTCCACTAGCATCAGCATCCAAGCTGTTGGGATAAATATTTACATCAACATTTACTGAAACTATTCTTGGTTGATCATAATTTTCATATTTTTTATATTTCTTTTCCCATTCAACGGTTTCTAATTCTCTTTCTTTTGATGATGTTCTCTCATTTAAAACATTTGTCTCATAATAAATATATCCTCCTGAGCTTAAAAATATCAGCATGAATAAGGCTAAAAATTTAGGATATTTTCCTTTGAGTCTTGATCCAGCTATTGAGAATCTTTCTCTGAGGTTTGAAGGTAATCCCCTGTAGTAGAATAAGTATGTTAATATATAAAATACTAAACCAAGTGACAGCCAATATATTTTGTAAAGGAAAAATCTATTAAGTGAACTTCCATAACCGTCCATATCTGAGTATGAAAATCCAGTACCAGCATTGTATTTAAAAATTGATTGTTCAACACCAGCTAAGCTTAATAGAGGTATTCCGATAAAAAGAACAATCATTATAAAAAAACCAACAAGTCTTTCAGTTGTTAATGTAATAATTAGAAATGAAAGGAGTGCCCATATTACATATGAGATAAGAGATAAAATAATTAATTCATATAGATAGTGACCTATTTCAAAATCATAGTATCCGCTGTAAGTTTGAAATAATATTCCTGAAATCATTACGAGGGAAAGTAAAACCAATTGCATTTTTACAATGGCTATAAACTTAGAACCAAGAAAAATCCAATTTGGGGTAGGAGTAGTATCTATTAACTGATTAATATTTGAGTTCCTTGATCTGTGTAATAAATTTGAAGCAAATAAAAATGTGGAAACATTTATAAATAAAGTAAAGGTAGCTCCTGCTTGTAGCATTTTCCATGTTCTTGGATATGTTGGAGTTCCAAATACATTTCCAAGCTCTGATAATCCAATGAGGTTAAATAATAAAGCAAGAATTACAATAATAACAAATGACCAATTTCTGATGATGTATTGAAAATCAATATTTGATAAACTCCAAAGCTTTTTTAAATCATTTTTTATACTAAAATCTAAGTTAAATTTAGGAAGATTGATTTTAGTTATTCCTCCAAAATTAGATTTCGTTAATCTCTTAGAGTCTTTTTTGCTGAACGAGAAAGTAAAAGCGTTCTGACTGAAACTAAAAATTTTGTAAATAGACAATAGAACAAATGATCCTAATGCAATAAAAATTAACCTATTGTAAATAACTAGCTCGGCAAGTGGTAAGTACAATTCGTTTTGCTCTGAAACCGTCCAATATCTTGTGTAGTAATTTGATGCTGAAAGACCAGAAGGATCAAATAGGGCTGCAATAAATCTATTGTCAGGGTTTGAAAAAAGTCCTTCAAGCAATGCTTCAATGATTACTATTATAATGACACTTATAAATCCAACATATACATTTCTTGTAAACGTAACTACTCCAAAAATTATTGAACTGTAAAAAAAGAGGTTTGGAAGAATTACTATAAAATAAGCGTCTAAATATGATTTTAAATCGAAAGGATTAACAATATCTTGGTTAGTGCCAGGGAGTGTAAAACCAATAGAAACTGCTATAAAAATAGCTAGTATTACTAAGTTTACTATAAAAAATCCACTTAAAAACTTTGCCGCTAAATATTGAAATTTTGAAAATGGATAAGAGTAGAGTATTGTATGCATTTCAGATTCATAATCCCTACTAATAGTTGACCCGATAATAGATGGATAAAAGAATATTAAAATGGATGCTGGTGCTGCAAATGCACCCAAAACAGCTAATGGAGAATTTACAATTTTTGAAGATCCAGTTGTTACTGTAATGGCGTCAAATATTCCAGCAGAGGCAGCAGAAATAAGCATACCAAGCATAAAAAATACAATAGTATATATATAAAAAGCAGGTCTATTGAACCAATATTTGATTTCGTTTAAAAAGATATTTAAGAACATGTATATGCTGTTTAGGAATTATTATTTTGATCTTCTTTTAATGCAATAAAATAGACATCGTCCAATTGAGGATCAGCTTTTTTAAACCCTGTCCCTGGACTTTTTTCAGAGAAAACTCTTATAGTTAGAGAATTATCAATATTATAATTTGATGATAAAATATTAAATTCTTTTTCTGCATCTTCAAGATTTTCTCTTGAGACTGATTTAGTCCAAATTTTATTTTTTATCTCTTTAGTTGATTCTTCAGGCTTAATATGTTTTAATATTCTTCCACCGTTTAAAATTGCCATGTCGTTACAAAGTTCTTTAACATCGTCAACAATGTGAGTTGAAAAAATAACTGTACTATTTGTCCCAACTTCTCTCAAGACATTTAAAAACCGTTGTCTTTCAGCTGGGTCTAATCCAGCAGTTGGTTCATCAACTATGATTAATTTTGGGTTGTTTAGTAGTAATTGTGCAATTCCAAATCTTTGTTTCATACCTCCAGAATATCCAGAAACATATTTTTTCTTTACATCTGTAAGATTTGTAATGTCAAGTAGTTCGTCAATCAGCTTTTTTCTTTCGTCTTTATTTGAAATTCCTTTAAGCTTTGCAAAATAATTTAATAATTTTTCTGCAGACATGTTTGGATAAACACCAAAAGATTGAGGTAAATAACCTAATGTTTTTCTTAGTGATATATTATCTTCAATAACATCGATATCGTTAAACTCTATTGAACCAGTATCAGGAGATTGAAGTGTAGCAATTGTTCTCATAAGTGTTGATTTCCCAGCTCCATTTGGTCCAAGTAAACCAAACATTCCTTTCCCAATTTTTAAACTTAAATCGTCTAATGCTTTTACTTTATTAGTGTATGTCTTTGATAAATTTTTTATTACTAAACTCATATTTTGCTAATTTTTTTAAAGATGCTAAGATATCATTAATATTTAACATGCTAAGTTGAATGTTTTATGTTTTTTCAAAATAAAATGAATTTCATTACATTTAAAGAAAAGCTACTATGATTCAATCCTATAAACAGAAAGTTTTACTTGAAGATAAATATGATTCAATAATTGTTGGTTCTGGAATTGGAAGTTTATGCACAGCTGCTTTACTTTCAAAAGAAGGCAAAAAAATACTTGTTTTAGAACGCCATTATACTGCTGGTGGATTTACTCATGTCTTTAAAAGAAAAGGGTATGAATGGGATGTTGGAATACATTATATTGGAGAAGTTCAGAATCCAAATGCTCCAATAAGAAAAATGTTTGATTACATCACTAATAACAAATTAAAGTGGTCAGACATGGGCGAAATTTATGATAAAATCATAATTGGAGATAAGCATTACGACTTTGTAAAAGGTGTAAAAAACTTTAAATCAAAAATGTATGAGTATTTTCCAAATGAGAAAAATGCTATTGATAATTATGTTGAATTAGTTTACAAGAGCAATAAGTCAATGAAAAAGTTCTATATGGACAAATCATTGCCAGGTTTGCTAAGTAAATTGTTTGGTTTCTTTTTAAGAAAAGATTATTTAAAATTTTCAGGAAAAACAACTTATGAAGTTTTAAGTTCATTAACTAAAAATGAAGAATTAATTAAAGTTTTAACTGGTCAATATGGTGATTATGGTCTTCCACCAAAACAAAGTAGTTTTGCTATGCATGCCAGTGTAGCAAAGCATTATTTTAATGGTGGAAGTTTTCCAATTGGTGGGTCCTCGGAAATTGCCAAATCAATTGATAAAGTAATTGAAAATTCTGGTGGAACAATTTTAGTTAATGCTGAGGCAAAAGAAATTATAATTGAAAACAACAAAGCTGTTGGAGTCGAAATGTATGATGGTAAGAAGTTCTTTTCTAATTTAATCATAAGTGGAACAGGGGTTTTTCAAACTTATAATCATCTTATTCCTAAAGATTTGAGTTATAAACATGGTTTTAATTTGAATTTAAATAAAGTAAAACCCTCAGTTGCTCATGGTTGTTTATATATTGGATTAAATGGAACTTCTGAAGAACTTGATCTACCTAAAAATAATCTATGGATTTATCCCGATAATATTGATCACGATACTGCAGTTGAAAATTACTTAAACGACAATGATTCTGATTTTCCTCTTGTATACATATCATTTGCATCATCAAAAGACCCTACATGGCAATCTCGATATCCTGGTAAAAGCACTATTGATGTAATAACATTATTACCTTACGAAAACTTTACAAAATGGGAGGGAAGTAGATGGATGAAAAGAGGAGATGAATATAACAATTTGAAAGAAAAAATATCACAACGCCTTCTAAAACACTTATACGATCAACTTCCTCAGTTGAAAGGAAAAATAGATACCTATGAGCTGTCTAGTCCTTTAACCACTAAAAACTTTGTCAATTACAGCAAAGGCGAATTATATGGACTCGATCACACTCCATCGAGATTCAATCAAAAATTTTTAAGACCTAAAACTCCAATTAAAAACTTTTATTTAACTGGTCAAGATATTGTTTCTGCCGGAGTAGGTGGTGCTCTATTTTCGGGACTTATTACAGCAGCCTCAATTACGGGAATTAATTTTATGAAAAAAATATATAAAAAAGAGGACTAAACACGCCCTCTTTTTTATTTTTCTACAAAAATTATTTTTGAGATGCAGCTAACTCAGCATCAAGCAAAGTAGGGTCGAAAAAGTGATAAACATCTACAATTTTTTCATTTTCAAATCTGAATGCGTGATGTACCGGTATTTGAATCTCATTTCCAGTAATTTTCCCTGTTGCAGTCCAATAGAACCATGCCAAAGACCAAACACTTCCATTATCATAAGTTGCAGTTGTTACATTGGTTGGTTGAATTTTACTATTAGAAATATCATCAAATAATGAGTGATGTAAAGCGGCCGCTCCAACCCATTCTTCTTTAGAAACTTTGTTTGAATTGAAATAAAAATTTCCATCATCAGCCATCAGAGATGCAGAATCCTCAAATTTATTAGCAATATAATTATCCATAAGTTCTCTGGTTAGCATGGATTCTTTACTTAAATCACTAGTTACACCAGACCATCCACCAAATTCCATATTTGGTTCAATTTTTTTTGAATTTTCAGTTTCACACGAAATTAAAAAACCAAAAATAAACGTTAATAAAATTAATTTTTTCATATCATAAATTTTTCATCAATATATATAAAACTTATTATATGAATACCAATTTATTCTACTAATTTTGAAACAATAAATAATAGTCAATATGAAAATTTCAATGGATTATGTCAATGATAATACTTTTAAAGTGCAAAATCAGTCAAATAATGAACTTTTGATAGACATGTGTGATCCTGACAAAAAAAACCATCTTTCTCCAATGGAACTATTATTATCTGCAGTCACCTCATGTGCTGCTGTAGAAATAGTTTCTATGATAAAAAAAAGAAAAAGAGATTTTAAAAATATTTTAGCTAAAACTAATGGAACAAGAGTTGATACATCACCAAGATATTTTTCTTCAATTGATATTAAATATTTTATTTACTCAGACGATTTAACAAATAATGAGGCAGAAAGATATATTTCTATGTCATTAGAAAAATATTGTTCTGTTGGGTCAACTATCAATGATAAAACTACAATTAATCATAGTTTTGAAATAATAAGATAATTTCACTGAGACAGAGTTTTGTACATAAAGTCTTTCGCAAATTTAAAAGATTTATTTCTCGCTTTTTTGTTTCCTCCAATAGTTACTCCTCGTTCAACACAGAAAAGAAATCCTATTTTTTGCAAAAAAGGATTTGTCATAGGAATATTTAGATAATTCATCAAAATATCACCATCTGTATTTACATCAAACATACAATCCTTAAAGCTATATCCATTTTCATTAAACTCTAATTCTCCTTCTCTATCAAAACCGTGATGCGAGTTTTCATAAATTGTAATATTTACATTAGATTTAGCTAGTTTTTTTACAAATTCATCACAAGGTTTGGCAGGAGTCCAGTCATCAAGTTCGCCGATTAAAATATGTATTGGAGAATCACTGAAGTTCATTTCCTTAAAATCAAAAAAACAAGGCGGGTAAAAAGCTAAATGAGATGCGAAGTTTATTGATTGTCCTAAGGCTTTTATTATTGGTTTCCACGCAGAAAATAATGTAACACCTCCACCTAAGCTCCAACCAGTAATTGAAATTTTATCTTTATCTATCGAAGGGTGTTTTGATAATTTCTCCAACGCTTTATATGCATCAAATACCATTGCTGCTACAGTTACTTGATTTTGTTTTCCAACAGTCGATTTAATATTTCTGCTTTTAAAACTATTTAATTCGAAGGTAGCATATCCTAAATCTTGATACATTTTTAAATAGTCATAATGGTGATTTTTCCATCCCTCACTTCCAGCAACTCCAATAATCAATGGATATTTTTTATTCGGTTTTAAAGTATCTTTAGGAACTACTAATTGACCAAATACATCCTGCTTTTGAACTTCAGAATTTGATATAATTTCACTAAAACTGTAAGGGTTTGAGCTTGTAAAAATAATTTTTTCTGAAAAGCTTTGCGACCAAGTTAAATAAGTAAAGAAGAAAAATATAAAGAAATAATTTGATCTTAAGTTATTCATTTTATAAAATTTAATTAATTTTTTTAATTATACTTATAATATTATTAAAGTTGACTTCATCACCAACTTTTTTTCCTAGATATTCTTTAGCTATTGGCGTTTTTGGAGATACACAATAAATTGTGTTTGACTCATTCTCAAATAATTTACAGGATATTGAAATGAAATAATTATTATTACTTGTATAAACTATTGAACCCTGAGAGACTTTTGAATTATTTACTTTGATAGATTTTATTAAAAGTAGTTGTTTTTTTAGATTTTCAATTTCTTTAATTTGTTTACTGTTTTTTTCTCTTTCAATTTGAATCATTGCTCTCGAGGTTTCATATTTATCTCCAGAACTACTTTTTGTTTCTTCATTTAAAGATTTTAACAATTCTTTATCAATTTTTAAATAATCCTTTAATTTAAAATTTATGTTGTTCTCACAATGATCAAATAATAAATCTCGTGTACTTTTCATTTTGAAGATTTATAAAGTCCAAGTTCAGAAACCAAAGGTATATCCTTTGAATCAACAATTGTAAACCTTAATTCTTTAATTATTGTAGGTTTAAATTTTATTAACCTTTTTATCCCAATTGTTGTTCCTTTTTCGATTGTAACCCACTTTTCATTAACTTTTATTTCGAATATAAATTCTTTAATTCTTTGTCCAAGATTAATGTTCTCAGATATTTCAAAAACATCAACTAATTTTTCAGTGTCAAGAGAAATATCAATTATATTATTTTCATTTGATTTAAAAGGACAAAATGTATCAATATCTCTGTCAACAATCTTTTTAATTAGATGACTTTTATTATTGAAAAACAAGTTAGATTTCTTTATTAAATTATTTTTAAAAGTATTTTTAATAAATTGATTTAACTCTAGCATTCGTTGAGCATCATTTTCATGAATTAGTCCTCTTTTATCAACAGGAATATTTAATAATAAAGAACTATTTAAACCTATTGAATTAAAATAAATATCAATTAATTTGTCTAGAGACTTAACTTTATCATCTTCCTCAGGATGATAATACCATCCAGGTCTTATAGAAACATCTGTTTCTGTAGGGATAAAATGAGTTCCAAATTCTTGGCCAGATGAAAATTTGTAATAGTCTGGCATACCTCCATACAAGCTGTCGCGATAAATATTTGACCAAGTAGTTTTACTCGCATACCCCTTTTCATTACCAACCCATCTTACATCAAGTCCAGCATCACTAAAAATAACAGCATTTGGTTGTAGTTTTCTAATTATTTTATGGGTATTGGGCCAGTCATAATAAGTTTTTTTATCAACCTTTCTAACTTCATTAGCTCCTCCGTAATATCCACTCCCTCCATTAGCGCCATCAAACCAAACTTCAAAAATTTCTCCGTAATTAGTTAAAAGTTCAGTTAATTGATTTCTAAAGTATGTAATGTAATTTTGTGTACCATATTCTGGATGATTCCTGTCCCATGGAGATAAGTATATTCCTAGTTTTAAGTTGTATTTATTACATGATTTTTCCAAATCTTTTATCAAATCTCCCTTACCATTTTTCCATGGGCTATTTTTAACTGAATGATCAGTAAATTTACTTGGCCAGAGTGAAAATCCGTCATGATGTTTTGCAGTTATTATTATTCCTTTCATCCCTGACTCTTTAATTATTCTAGCCCATTGGTCTGTATCAAGTTCCGAGGGATTGAAAGTAGATGGTGATTCATCTCCAAATCCCCATTCCATATTTGTGAATGTATTCATGTTAAAATGAATAAATGCGTAGTATTCCATTTCTTGCCAAATTTTTTGACGTTCTGTTGGAACGGGGTCTATGGGCTTATATGAATGATTACAAGAGTAAAGAATTAAAATAATTAATATTAAAATATTTTTCACTGCATTAATTTAGGATTTTTATTTTATTAACTTAGATGAATATCTAATTAAAATGTCAAAAATATTAGTTACTGGAGGTTTAGGATATATTGGAAGTCATACAGTTGTTGAACTAGTAAATAAAGGATATGAAGTTGTCATAGTTGATGATTTATCAAATTCCTCATTAAGTGTTCTTGATGGAATCAATAAAATATGCAATAAATCAATAAAATTTGAAAAGTTAGATTTAAGAAATATAAAATTTACAAAAGACTTTATTGAAAGTAATAAAGATATCGATGGAGTAATTCATTTTGCAGCATCAAAAGCTGTTGGAGAAAGTGTTGAAAACCCATTAAAATACTATTCTAATAACCTTTTTTCCTTAATTAATCTTTCAGAGGCTTTAAAAGATTTAAATAAGCCAATAAAATTTATTTTCAGTTCATCTGCTACTGTCTATGGTGATCCTAAAATTTTACCTATAACTGAGAATGAATCAATTAAAGTGGCTGAATCACCTTATGGAAATACTAAGCAAATAGGTGAGGAGATATTATATGATTTGACTAAATCAAACTCAGATTTTAAGGTTATAAGTCTAAGATATTTTAATCCTATTGGGGCGCATATTTCCGCTGAAATTGGTGAACTTCCAATTGGAATTCCTCAAAATTTAGTTCCTTTTATTACTCAAACTGCAGTTGGAAAAAGAAAAGAATTAATTGTTTTTGGTAATGATTACCCAACAAAAGATGGATCATGTATTAGAGATTTTATCCATGTGGTTGATTTAGCAAATGCTCATATTAAATCATTAGAATATTTAAAGAAAATTACTAAACCTAATTTTTATGATACTTTTAATATTGGTACAGGCCAGGGATCTTCTGTTTTTGACCTAATCAATTCTTTTGAAGAAGTTACTAAACAAAAATTAAAATATAAAATTGGAAAAAGACGAAACGGGGATGTTGGAGAATGTTATGCGAATGTCAACAAAGCCAATAAAATTTTAAATTGGAAATCTAAATTATCAATTGAAGATTCACTTTTATCGTCGTGGAATTGGGAAAAAAAAATAAATAATGAAAAATTATAACAGAAGAAATTTTATTAAAAAATCTAGTCTTGGCGCAATTGCTGCATCCACACTTAGTCTTAGTTGTCAGGAAAATATTTCAAGACCCTCCTATGGGAAATATATGGGAGATTTTGCAGATAAACCTTATGATAACATTAAAGCTGCTTTTATTGGTCTTGGAGCTAGAGGACCTGGACACTTAAAGAATTTTTCTACTTTAGAAAATACTCAGGTTGTTGCTTTATGTGATTTGTATGAGGATAATGTAAAAAGAGAATCTAAAAGATTAAAAACATATAATAATTTTTCTAATGATGTAAAGTTATATTGGGGAGATGAAAACAATTGGAAAAAAATGTTAAAAGAAACTAACCCTGATATAGTTTTTATATGTACAAATTGGAAAAATCATGCTCCAATGGTTATCCAAACCATGTTGGATGGTGCTCATGCTTTTTGTGAAGTCCCATTAGCCATATCCACTAAGGAAATGTGGGATATAGTTAATACTTCAGAATTGACTCAAAAACATTGTATGATGATGGAGAATGTTAATTATGGTCGTGAAGAATTGATGTATTTGAATATGTGTAGAAAGGGTGTTATAGGGGAATTGCTACATGCAGAAGCAGCTTATATACATGAATTGAGATTTCAAATGTTTCAAGAGGAAAGAGGAACAGGTTCTTGGAGAACAAATCATTATGCTGAGGGAAAAGGTAATTTATATCCTACTCATGGATTAGGTCCTGTTGCACAATACATGAACATAGCAAGAAAAGAAGATAACTTTAAAACTATTGTTTCTTATTCTACTCCCTCGTTAGGTCGACAATCATATGCAATAAAGAATTTCGATAAAAACCATAAGTGGAATAAATTAGATTACCAAAATGGAGATTTAAACACTTCAATAATTAAAACACATTTAGGTAGAACTATCCTTGTTCAATGGGATGAAACTAGTCCTAGGCCTTATACTAGACATAATTTAATTCAAGGTTCAAAGGGAACTTTAACAGGTTTCCCAACAAGAATTGCATTAGAAGGAGGATTTGAGGGTATTACAAAGGATCATCATTCTTGGATTCAAGGGAAGGATTTAGAAGTATTGTTTGATAAATATGATCATCCGTTATATAAAAGATTAAATTCTAAAACAAAAAAATCTGGTCACGGTGGAATGGATGGAATAATGATGTATAGAATTGTTGAATGTTTAAAAAATGGTTTACCTCTTGATCAAAATGTATATGAAGGTTGCTTTTGGAGTGCAGTAACTCCACTTAGTGCAAAATCAATAGATGAAGATGGTATGCCACAAGAATTCCCTGATTTTACAAGAGGAATGTGGAAACAAACTTTACCTCTTAATATTATTGTTTAAAATGATCAATGATTCATTAATTATTCTGGCAGCTGGACTTTCATCCAGAATGAAAAAATCAGTTGCGAGCAATAATATGAGTGAAAATTCAATAATTCAAGCCAACGAAATTGAAAAAGGATTAATTTGTATAGGTGACGAAGGTAAACCGTTAATTCATTACTTATTGTTCAATGCTAAATCTGCAGGATTTAAGAAGATTTATTTTGTGATTGGAGAAAATTCATCAAGTTTTAAAAATTACTTTTCTAAAAACGTATATCCTGGTTTAACTTTTTATTTTGCCACACAGTATTTGGAGAAAGGTAGAGTTAAGCCATCAGGAACAGCAGACGCTCTATTTCAAGCCTTATTTCAATTTAAGGAGCTAAGGAGTAAAGATTTTTGTGTTTGTAATAGTGATAATTTGTATTCTGTTTCTGCATTTAAAAAAATAAGGTTGACAAAAGCTTTAAATGCTTTCATTTCATACGATAAAAATTATTTGAAATTTAGTAATGAAAAAATTAGCTATTTTTCCATTTTACAATTAGATGATCAAAATTTTCTATTAGATATAATAGAGAAGCCTAATTCATTACAAATAAATAAATTCCAGGATTCAAAGGGAGTAACCAGAGTAAGCATGAACCTTTTCAAATTTAATGGTTTAATATTTTACAAGTATTTAAAAAACTGTCCTTTCAATGAAGCCAGAAATGAAAAAGAGTTACCAACAGCTGTTTTAAATTTAGCTAAAAGCATATCAAAATCTGTTTTAGGAATTGCTCATGCTGAGCATGTTCCAGATTTAACTTCAAAAAAAGATATAGAAATTTTAAGTAAAATAATTGAAAGTAATTACTTCAAAAAATGATATTCCCAGGGACTAAGTGAGTTTTTTTTAAGTGAAATCATTTTATCACTATTCAAACTTTTTAAAGTCTCACTAAATTCAGTATTTAATTCTTGAGATTCTTCGGACAGGTTGGCTACAAAATACATTGAATCATTATTTTTAGTTCTTTTATAACAAATTAGGTTTTTATTATTCGTTTCTATTATTTCAAACTTAATTTCCGAATCAATGTCTAGAATATTATTTTCTTTTTTTAAAGAATTAAGATTAGAATAAAACGCATAAAAATCTGATTGTTTTTTTGGTATAAAATCTTTTTCAAAAAACTCTAGCCTTTTATTTAAGCCATATTCTTGACCATTGTAAATAAGTGGCATACCCGGCAGAAAGTATGTTAAAGCAGCAAATGTTTTTGCACCATCACCATATCTGTCAAATACAGTTCCTGCCCAAGTATTTTCATCATGGTTTGAGGTAAAATTCATAAGTATATGATTGGAGCTATAGTCGTTTAAATTTCTATTTATATTAAGTTTTAGATCTTCTGAATTATTTTCTTTTTTATAAATTCTATTTAATACGTGATGACCTGACCAATTATAACTCATATCAAATAATTCAATTAATTCAAATCCCCCAGTATGATATCCATCAGATTCAGCTAGCATTAATACATTTTTCATCTTTTTTAACCTTTCAATTGATTTTTTCCAGAAAGAGGCAGGGCAACTATGTGCTGCATCAAGTCGGTAGCCATCTATATCATGTTCCTTTACCCAATATTCCATAGCTTCAATCATTTCGTTCTGCATTTCCATATTATCAAAATTTAGATCTGCTACATCAGTCCAGCCCCATGATTCCCCTGTTGATGGATTAATAGGATCTGTAATTTCTCCATTTTTATTTTTGGTGTAATAATCAGGTTTATTTTTAATCCATTTGTGATCCCATCCAGTATGGTTTGCAACCCAATCAAGTATAACAAGCATATCATGTTTATGAGCCTCTTTTATTAATTCATCAAGATCATTTTTATTTCCAAATTCAGGATTTACAGCTTTATAATCTGAAATTGAATAGTAACTTCCTAATGTTCCTTTTCTGTTTGTTTTTGAAATTGGATGAATTGGCATTAACCAAATTATCTTGACTCCTAAATCTTTTAATTTGTAAATATCCTTAGTGAAATCTTCAAACTTACCAGACTCTGAATATTGTCTGATGTTTGCTTCATAAATTACACCATCTTTTATTTGATTAATATTAAAACTTGTTGATAATTCTTTTTGATCATTACATGAAATCAAAAAAAGTAAAAAGAGTAGTAAAGTTTTTTTCATAACAATTTTAATTTTTTAAGGAAGTATCTGCATTATTTATAACTATATTGATTTTATCACCACTGATTAATCTAACTGAGGTTACTTCATGATTAACGTTAATTTCAATTTTTCTGTTTTTTAAATTTACTTTAAAAGAGTAGCTCTCCCATTGTTTTGGAATCTTAGTATTTAAATAAACTTTGTCATTAATTATTTTTAAACCTGCAAACCCCTCAACAATACTCATCCAAGTTCCACCCATCGAAGTAATATGTAAACCTTGTTTTATTTCCTTATTGTAATCATCAAGATCCAATCTACTTGCTCTAACAAAATAATCGTATGCTTTATTTAAGTCATTTGTTTTTGACGCAAGAATACAGTGTATACATGCAGATAAAGAAGATTCGTGAACTGTAAATTGCTCATAATAATTAAAGTTTTTTAAAAGTTCATCATTACTAAAATCATCTTCAAAAAAATAAAAACCTTGTAAAACATCGGCTTGTTTAATGTAAGGAGATCTTAAAATTTTATCCCAAGACCAATGTTGATTTATAGGACGTTGATTAATAGGAATACTAGATACAGGCTGTAGATCTTTATTTAAAAAACCATCATTTTGAATAAAAACATCTAAATCCTTACAATAGGGAAGATAAATATTGTTAATAATTTTGTTCCACTTAGAAATCTCTGTTTTATCTAGTGTTGTTTCATTTAATATTTTTTTGTAATGATCTAAATTGCTATCTGCTATTTCTTTAAGTGTTTCGTTTGTATATTCTAAGCACCATTTTGCACTATAATTAGTATACCAATTGTTGTCTACATTATTTTCGTATTCGTTAGGGCCAGTAACTCCAAGAATTACATATTTATTTAAAGCATTTGAATAATTAACTCTTTGTTCCCAAAATCTTGAAATAGCGATTAATATTTTAATTCCTTTATTAATCATAAACTCATTGTCATCAGAAAAATTCAAATATTTCTTTATGGCCTGAGCTATAGCAGCATTTCTATGAATTTCTTCAAATGTAATTTCCCATTCATTGTGACATTCTTCTCCGTTAGCTGTAACCATTGGGTATAATGCTGCTCCATGATTTAAACCAATCTTTTCAGCATTTAATATTGCATTAGGCAGTTGATCGTATCGTTGTTTTAAAAGATTTTTTGCAACATTAGAATCTTTAGTTCCAAGATAAAAAGGAATACAATAAGCTTCTGTGTCCCAATATGTAACACCACCATATTTTTCACCTGTAAAACCTTTTGGTCCAATATTTAATTTAGGATCTTTCCCGTTAAAGGTTTGATTTAAATGGTATATGTTAAATCTTACAGCCTGTTGAGATTTTACATCACCATCAATTATTACATCTGAGTTATTCCATATTTTACTCCATTCTTTTTTATTTTCATCCATAAGATTTGCAAAACCCTGCTTTAGCGCTGATTCTATTTCATGTTTAATAACATTTTTAAATTCCTCTACAGGAGTGTCGTTAGAATTAACATATCCTCCTAATTTTAAAATTGATAATTCATGATTTTTATCAAGATCAAATATACTTGAGCAACCAATTAGGTTTTTATTATTACTTCGAATATAATTTGCTTCTATTGCTATTGAGTTTATAAAATATTTTGATTTTATAAATGTTGTTATTTCAAAATCAGAATTTATTATTTTAGAATTAACTGTGCTAAAATTTTTTTCAGTTGAAGTTTCTATAGTTTCAAGAAATGGTTGATTCCAATTTGCATCATTATTTTTAACATCAATATCAATTGATGGTAAAACTTTTATTTTAAGACTACTATTTAATGCTTTAATTGAATATTTTATTACTCCGATATTTTCTCTTTTAAGAGAAATAAACTTTTTTGATTTGATTTCTATTTCATCAGAATCAGATATTTCAAGATGAACTTTTCTTTCACACCATCCTTCTTTCATGTTTAATTCTCTCCTGTAAGAAATGATTTTACATTTACTTAAGTCTAATAGTTTATTATTAATTTCAATTTTAATACTATTCCAGTTAGGGCAATTAACCATTTTTGCAAAGTAATCCGGATAACCTTTTTTCCACCATCCGACTTTAGTCTTGTCCTTATAATAAATTCCACTTATGTAATTTCCAATGCTCTTATTTCCTGAAAAACTCTCCTCAAAGTTCCCTCTTTGACCAATTTTACCATTACCTAAACTAAAAATACTTTCTGAATCAATCATTTTAGATTGATCAAACTTATCTTCTATTATGGACCAAGGATCTAATATGTAATTATTGTCTAACATATTTGAAAATCTTTAAATTTTATTTCTTGAAAATTTTTAAAAACTTTACTTGCCACATTTAATTTTATAGAATTTCCAATTCCCACAGTTGTCATGTTAATTTCATTTCCTGCTATTATACCAGCTTCAGAATCTTCAAATACAACGCAATTACTAGGATTTGAATTTGTTAGCTTAGAGGCTATAATAAAGCCTTCAGGATCAGGTTTAGATGCTCTAACACTATTACCGTCAACTATTGCATCAAAAAACCCATGAAGATTAAGTTTGTTTAAAATGAATTTGGCATTTTTGCTTGAAGAATATAATGCAACTGAATGATTTTGTTCTTTTGCATTTTTTATAAAATCTTGTACTCCATCAATTATGTTTGAGGAGTTTAGTTTTGATATTTTTTCCAAATAAATTTTATTTTTTTTATTAAGTAATGATTCAAACTTACTTTGACTTATTTTGAGATTTGTCCATTGTAATATTTTCAAAAGACATTTGTTTCTACTAACTCCTTTAAGTTCTTCATTCTGTTCTTTTGTTAGATTATATCCCAAATCATTGCAAATTATTTTCCATGCTTGATAATGGTACTTTTCGGTGTTCGTAATAACACCATCTAGATCAAATATAAAAGTGGGAAATTTTCTCATCTTAGTTACTTATCGTTTTTTTGTCTGTTATAAGTAAATTCAATAATCCAGCAAAAATTAAAGATAATCCAGCAATTACCATCGAAAATATCACCTTGTCTCCAATTAAATTGGTTAACATATTTATTCCGCCAATTGCTGCAATTATTTGAGGAATTACAATGAACATATTAAATATCCCCATACTTGTCCCCATACTTTCTTCATTAACTGAGCTTGACAACATTGCATAGGGCATAGATAAAATACTTCCCCAAGATATTCCTATCAAACTAAAAGAAATTAATAATAAATTATGATTTGAAATAAAATACATTGATATAAAACCAATCCCGCCTGCAATTAATGACCAAAGGTGTATTTGTTTTCTGTTAATAATTCTTTTAGAGCTATAAAGGGTGAGAATTAAAGCGAACAACATTGAAGAAAGCCCATATGTTCCCATATAAGAGCCAGTTAGATTTGAAGCCTTTTGAAAATCTAAATTTTCAGAATTATATTGGGCCAGTTCAACTTTGTTAGTTAAATCAAAATCACTCATTACTGGAATAGGAGCATTAAATACGTGTTCAGTAATGGCTGGATTAGCCATGCTCCACATTGTAAAAAACGCAAACCAGCTAAAAAACTGAATTAAACCAAGTTTTTTCATTGTTAAAGGCATATCAATGAAATGATTTGTAAATTCATTTAACATAGATTTGAAACTTCTATTTTGCTTTTGTCTAAATTCTTTCAAATCTTTTGGAGGGTATTCTTTTGTAGTAAAAATTGTAAATAATATTGATGTTAGAAAAACAAATGCTCCAATTCCAAATGCAAATTTTACTGAATCTGGAATAACTCCAGGTTCAGCAACATCACTTACACCTAAACTACTTATGAAATAGGGTAAGTTACTTGCGATCCAGGTTCCAATACCAATTATTAATGTTTGAGTTATGAATCCATATGATCTTTGTGAATCAGGAAGTTTATCAGCAACAAGGGCTCTAAATGGTTCCATGCTTATGTTTATAGATGCATCAAGAATCCATAAAAAACCAGCGGCCATCCAAAGAGTAGATGAATAGGGAACAAAAAATAATGTTATTGAACTTAAAATTGCACCAATTAAAAAATAAGGTTTTCTTCTCCCAAGAATAGGGTGCCATGTATTATCGCTTAGATAACCTATTATAGGTTGTACAATTAATCCTGTTAGAGGAGCCGCTATCCATAAAAGCGGAATACTAGCTTCTTCTACACCAAGTGTTTGAAAAATCCTAGACATAAACCCACCCTGAAGAGCAAACCCAAATTGAATTCCTAAGAACCCAAAACTCATATTCCATATTTCCCAAAAGCCTAACTTTTTTTTCATATAAAAAATAAAAAAATTACAGACATGATGTCTATTAGATATTACGTGTTTATAGGAAATGATTAACCTTAAAAAGGTAATTTTAAATGAATCAAAACCATAAACTAATTGAGAAGTAGATTTATAATTTTGAAATGCTAATATATTATTTTTTTAAACTTTAATTCATAATTAATTCAAAAATCTACTATAACGTTATAGTAAATTTAATAGTGAATCAAGAGGATTCTCTCTTAATTAATGAACAATTTATAATTTCTGTTTTGTGTTCTTTACTACTTGTTTTTCCAGTTAATTTATTTATTAAAAGTTTAGCTGCTCTTTCGCCCATGATTTCTCCGTGTTGACTAATTGTAGATAAAGATGGAGAGGAGTATCTAGAAATAACACCATCGGTAAATGATATTATTGCAATTTCATTTGGAACCGTAATCTTATTTTTTTTAAGAACTTTTAAGGCTGACCCAGCATAAATTTCGTTTACTCCCAATATTGCGTCAACTTTTTTAATTTTTAGAACTTTTTCTAATTCATTTTCCAAAAAAGACATCTCTAATTGGCTTCCTTTTTTATCTTTAACTTTTATAATTAAATCGCTATCAGGAATAATATCGTTGTCTTTTAATGCTTCTAAATACCCTTCTGTTCTAAGGTTTCCGACACTGACATAGTCCTCAGATGTTAACAGAAGAATATTAGTTCTATTATCATCAATTAAAGCTTGAGTAGCTTCTTTGGCAGCCTGTTTATCATTAACTATAACTTTATCACATTTGACATCATTAATAACCCTATCGAATAGAACAACTGGAATTCCTAAATCAATAGTTTCTTTAATATGGTGAAAATCTTGCTTCTTTAAGGTCTCTTTCGCTATTGACATTATAATTCCATCTATATGTCCGTTTGCAAGGGTCTCCATATTCAATACTTCTTTCTCAAAGGATTCATTTGAAACAGCTATAATAACATTATAACCACTTTCAGTTGAAAATTTTTCAATACTATTGATTACTATTGAAAAAAAGTGGTGAACAATTTCAGGGATTATAACTCCTATTGTTTTAGTTTTTCTGTTTTTTAAACTTAGAGCAATATTATTGGGGCGATAATTATGTGCCTTTGCAAATGCCTTAATTTTCTGTCTAGTTTCAATACCAATCTCATGACTATCTTTTAAGGATTTAGAGACCGTTGAAATAGAAACATTTAGTTCGTTTGCAATTTCTTTAAGAGTTATACGTCTTATCATTTTGATAAAATTAAAAACTAAATATTATATTTTTAATAAAGATAATTAGTATATTTTGTTTAATTGATAAAAAATAAAGTTATTAACACTATAACGTTATAGTTAGCTAGCTACAACGTTATAGTTAATTTATATATAAAACTTTCTTGTTCATCTTTATTAATTAACATAAATTAGTAAGTGAGAAGTAGATTTTTTAACCAAATAAAAATCAAAAATATGATGAAATTTTTAAAACAAATTCAAATTCTTTTTTTGCTTTTCCTATCACTAGGAGCTTTTGCACAACAAAGTGTTTCGGGTTTAATTACAGACAATTCAGGTACTCCTTTACCTGGTGTTAATGTAATTATACAAGGAACTAATGTTGGAGTTTCAAGTGATTTTGACGGTAATTATCAAATTAACGCTGATAATGGTCAAATTTTAGTTTTTTCATACATTGGATACGAGAGTGTTGAATTAACTGTTAATGGAGCAAATCAAGATGTTAAAATGACAGAATCCGATTCTGAATTAGATGAAGTCGTTGTGATTGGATACGGAACAGTTAGAAAAAAAGATTTAACTGGTGCTGTAGATTTAGTCACTGAAAAGAACTTTGCAAAAGGTTCTGTGGTATCTCCACAACAATTGATAAGAGGAAAAGTTGCTGGTGTGTCTATTGTTTCAAATAGTGGAGCACCTGGTGACGATTCTAATGTTCTTATAAGAGGAATAGGTTCTTTAAACTTAAATTCTAATCCTTTATATGTTGTTGATGGAATTCCTTTAGATTCTGGCGGTGTTGGTGGGTCTAGAAGTCCATTAAATGCTATAAATCCTGCTGATATTGAAGCTATAAGTATTTTAAAAGATGCTTCAGCTACGGCTATATATGGATCAAGAGCAGCAAATGGTGTAGTTTTAATTACTACCAAAAAAGGTAAAACTGGGGATCTTAAATTTAATTTTAGTTCCAGATCATCTTCGTTCACACCAATTGATTTTGTAGATGTGTTAAATGCAACACAATTTAAATATGCAGTTCAGGCTACAGGTGTTTCAGATTATATTTCTAGACTTGGTTCAAATGATACAGATTGGCAAAGAGAAATTTATGAAACAGCAAGGGCTCAAAATAATAGTTTTTCAGTTTCTGGTGGACTTTTAGACATGCCTTTTAGAGCATCTTTAGGATACACTGATCAGGATGGTATTTTAATGGGTGACAATTTTAACAGAATGACAGGATCTTTCAATATAGCTCCCTCATTATTAGATGGTGACTTAAGAGCTAATGTTAATGTTAGATTTGTAAGAAGTGAAAATGATTTTGCAAATAGAGGAGCAATTGGATCAGCTGTATTTTTTGATCCAACTAAACCAGTTTTTGGATCTTCTTCAAACTATGGAGGATATTATACCTGGCTTGATTCTACTGGAAAAAAATTAGCATTGTCTCCAACTAATCCACTTGCATTATTGAATTTAAGTGATGATGAGTCGACAGTTGATAGAATTATTACCAATTTAAAATTAGATTATGACCTTCCAGTTGACGGGTTAATCGCAACTGTAAATGCTGGTTATGATAATTCTAAAGGTGAAGGGTTTAGTTCGCAAGATAAAAACATGCCAACTGATGCAGCAGGCTTTAACGGGAGTAATAATATATATTCTAATGAAACAACTAATTTATTGTTTGATGCATATTTAAATTATGCTTTAGAGTCCGGAAAATCAAACCTTTCTGTAACAGCAGGTCATTCATATCAAAGCTTTGAGTATGATAACTCGAGTACGGCATCCGTTGAATATTTAAATCCAGACGGTTCGGTTAACTCTGGATCTTCAACAAATAATTCATTTATTGATACATCAAAAAATGTTTTACTTTCCTATTTTGGAAGATTTAATTATTCATTTGATGAAAAATATCTACTTACAGCAACTTTAAGAGCTGATGCTTCTTCAAAATTACCCTCAAGTGATAGATGGGGACAATTCTTTTCTGCTGCTTTAGCCTGGAACTTTTATGATGATGGTGTTGACAAATTAAAGTTTAGAGTTGGTTTTGGTGAAGTTGGAAATGTCAATGGATTAGGAGATTATAATTTCTTAACCAGATACGTTAGTAGTGATTCTCAAGCAAAGTATGGATTTGGTAATTCATTTTATTCTACATACAGACCTGCTCCAATCAATAAAAATTTAAGATGGGAAGTAGGGCAAACTACAAACTTTGGAATTGATTTTACATTTTCTGACCTAAAAATAGATGGTTCAATAAATGCATATGTTAAAAAGACTAATGATTTAATAGCTACTGCGGTTATTGATCCTTTTACAAATTTTGGTACTACAATTGATGCCAATATTGGTGATATGGAAAATAAAGGGGTTGAAATTCAACTAAATTCTACCTTATTCGAATCAGACGATTTAAAATTTGATATCAGTTATAATGTTTCTATTAACGATAACAAAATTACTAGACTGGATAACGAACAAAATGTTGGTGGAATTGGTTTTGGTGCTTTTCTTCAAAGACATGAAACAGGTAAATCTCCATATTCGTATTATGTGTATAAACAAATTTATGATCATAAAGGAAGACCCATTGAAGGATCCTATGCTGATCTAAACGGTGATGGAAGAATTAACAATGACGATAGATACTTTTATAAAGATCCGTATGCTGATGTACTAATGGGTTTAACAGCATCTGTAACATATAAAGATTTTGATTTAAGTATGGCTTCGAGGGCTAGTTTAGGAAACTATAGTTCAAATAGAATGATGGCAGCTTCAGTTGAAAATCAAATATGGAATTTAGGAAGATTATCAAATGTTCACTCTTCTTATTTAGACACAGGTTTTTTATATTTTTCTGATAAAAATGCAGTAAGTGATCATCATATCCAAAATGCTTCCTTTTTTAAATTAGATAACGTTACATTAGGCTGGACAGTCGATAATGTAATTGATAATAATCCAATGAGATTATATATAAGCGCAGATAATCTGCTGACCATTACTGAATATGAAGGAATTGATCCTGAAATAACAGGTGGTTTAGATAGTAACTTTTATCCAAGATCCAGAGCTGTAGCTTTAGGACTTGATATTAATTTTTAAACTATTATTATGAAAAAAATATTTTATTTATTCACATTATCATCATTGATACTAGTTTCGTGTCATGCTGATTTAGATCAAGACCCTACGGATCCTGATTTATTTACAGAAATTGATGTTTTTAAAGACGTTGACTCTGCAAAAGGAGCGCTTGCTAAAATTTATGCGAGTTTAGCAATTACTGGCCAGTCTGGTCCTGATGGTAATCCTGACATAGACCCAAGTTTAATTGATGAAGGATTTTCTCAATACACTAGAATTCTTTACACATTAAATGTTTGTAGTACTGATGAAGCTGTTGTTGGATGGGGTGACCCAGGACTGCCAAACATTCATGAAATGTCATGGGACATAAACAACCCATGGACACAAGGAATGTATTTTAGATTAGCACAAGTGGTGTCATTTTCAAATTCATTTATCGAAAATGCTGCAGATTTAGCTTCAACAAGCTCAGATGCTGCTTATTTTGTTGCTGAAGCAAGATTTTTAAGAGCTTACGCATATTTACAACTTATAGACATGTATGCTAATGTTCCCTTAGTTACTCAGTTAACCTCTGAACTTCCAGAGCAAAGTAATAGACAAGAGATTTTCTCTTTTATTGAAACGGAGCTTAATGAACTTACTTCCTTATTAGCAGATTCTAGATCCAATGAATATGGAAGGGTTGATAAAGTAGCCGCTTGGGCTTTACTTTCTCGACTATATTTAAATGCACCTGTATATATTGGTTCCGATATGAGCTCACAGGTCATAGCTAATGCTGAAAAAGTTATTTCAAGTTCATATTCTTTAAATACAACTGATGGCAACGGAAATGGTTCTGCATATGATGAATTATTTCTTGCTGACAATAATACAAATGGGGCTCAAAATGAGTTTATTTTTGTTGTTCAATTTGACGGCTTAAATAGTCAAACATGGGGTGGAGGAACTTTTATGGTTCATGCACCAATTGGTGGCTCAATGGATCCTTCAATCTTCGGAGTTAATGGAGGATGGGGTGGACTTAGAACAACTAAAGCTTTAGTAGATAAATTTGAATATTCTGTTACAGCATCCGATGGAGATGGTTATCCAATTGCTTGGTCAGATTCTAGAGCAATGTTTCACACCGACGGTCAAAATTATGAAATGGAAAAGGTTGCTCCATTTAAAGAAGGTTATGGAGTTACTAAGTTTAGAAACGTTGATATAAACGGAGCAGCTGGTTCTGATTCTTCAGGAAATCATGTTGATACAGATTTGTCAATAATTAGATTAGCAGAAGTTTATCTAAATTATGCTGAAGCTGCTGTAAAAGGAGGAGGAGGTAGCATGGCTACTGCAACTGATCTAATTAATCAATTAAGATCACGAGCTGGTGCTCCATCAATAACAACTTCTGATTTGACATCTGATTTTGTTTTAGATGAAAGATCAAGAGAATTGTATTGGGAAGGACAAAGAAGATCAGATTTAATAAGACATAATAAATTTGTTACATCTAATTATATGTGGCCATTTAAAGCAGGAGCTGCTCAAGGGAAAGCTTCTGACGATTATAGAAGAATTTTTCCTATTCCAGAAGCTGTGCTTCTAGTGAATACTAACTTAACACAAAATCCAAATTATTAATTATGAAAACTATATTAAAATTTAGTAAACTATTATTATTTACATTTTTAATTGTAAATATATCTTCTTGTGAAAAAGAAGATTATTTAATCTTTACTGCAATAAATCAGAAAGAGGTTAAATTTCAAAATGAATTTCAAGATGTTTATAAAATATCTCAACAAACATCAAATAATATTTCCGAGAGATTAGTTTGGAATGCTCCAGACTTTGATGCACCAACGACTGTAACTTATGTAGTTGATATTTCAACAAATAGTGATTTTTCAACAATTGATATGAGTTCAGGTGATACTTCTAATAATCATTTAGGAGTAAAAGTAAGTTCAATGCTTGAATTTGCTGAAACTTTAGGCTTAGATGATGATCCTAGTACGACTTTTAGTGATGGTTCTCCAAATAATACAGGAATGGTTTATGCAAGAGTTACTGCTTATGCAGGAACTTCTTCTTCTGGTGCAAACCAATCATCAACTGTTTCTAAAACAGCTTCAATGAATATTGAGGTCCTTGAAAATGTTGGAGCATGTACTGATTCTGCGTTAAGTAACTGGGGACTTGTTGGAAGTGCTGTTAATGGATGGGGTGGAACAAATAGAGGTTTTGCTGCCGGAAATGATGTTCCGTTTTTAAGTAATGGACAAGATGGAATGTTTAGAGCAGTTGCAACCTTGTACGATGGTGAGTTTAAAATTCGTGAAGATAACGCTTGGGGTCTTAATTACGGAGATAATGGAGCAGATGGTACATTAGAACAAAATGGTGCCAATATTTCTATTTCTGCTGGTCATTATATCATTGACTTTGATGCTGTTAATTTTACTATAACTATTACACCTGCAGGAACTGTGTGGGGAGTAGTTGGTAGTGCAACTTTAAATGGTTGGGGAGCAGCTGAAGATGTAAAATTAATGCCAGATCCTTGTAATGATGGTGTCTATATAGTTAAAGATGTTGTTTTAACTGACGGTGAAATTAAGTTTAGACAAGATGATGCATGGGGTGTAAATGTTGGAGATAATGGAGCTGATGGTACTTATGAAGCTAATGGAGCTAATATAGCTGTTACGGCTGGAACTTACGATATGATCTTAGATACTGTTAACGGTACATATACTTTAACTGTTAATTAAGTTTAGTTTTGATTAATTAAAAAAATGGGTTATCAACTTGATAATCCATTTTTTTTTATTCACTTTAGAGTATGAAATCATTTATATATACTTTTTTTATTTTTTTATTTTTTTTAAATAATAATTTTTCTCAAGACACTTTTGTTAATCCAATAATTAATGGTGGCTACCCAGATCCTTCGATCGTTAGAGTTGATGATGACTTTTATATAGTTAACTCATCTTTTGAATATTTCCCGGCTCTCCCTATTCATCATAGTAAGGATTTAGTTAACTGGGAATTAATTGGTTATGGAATTGATAGGCCAAGTCAAGCTCTTGATAAAGTAAATTTATATGATGTTCAACAGCAAGGCGGAATACATGCTCCATCCATTAGATATCATAATGGACTCTTTTATATAGTTACTACAAACGTATACAGTCCAAAAGATAAATCTAAACCTACTGAAATGGTTAATTTTATTTTAACTGCAAAAAATCCAGCTGGCCCTTGGTCTGATCCATACGTAATTGAAGGTGCCCCAGGGATTGATCCAGATATATTTTTTGACGACAATGGCAAAGTTTGGTTTGTAGGAACTCACGATACGGGAAATCCAAATAAAAACGGAATTGGTGAAATATGGATTCAAGAATTAGATTTAGATTCTTGGAAATTAGTAGGACAAAGATTCTCTATTTGGACTGGTGCTTGTGGAGGATGTTGTGTTGAAGGTCCTCATATATACAAGGAAAATAATCGTTATTACTTAATGGTAGCTGAGGGAGGAACCTCGTATAATCATGCTGTAATGATAGCATCTAGTGAAAATATTGAAGGTCCTTACGATTCTAATCCTAAAAATCCAATACTAACGTCAAGACATTTATCTAACAATAACTGGGTACATAGTACAGGTCATGCTGATTTAGTTCAGTTAAAAGATGGTCGTTGGTATATGGTATCGCTAGGTATTAGAAATGAAATGAATGCCACAAGTAATATGGGAAGAGAAACTCATTTAATGCCAGTAACTTGGGAAGAAGCATGGGATAATTGGGTTGAAGTTGAAAAGGGTAGATGGGAGCCAGTTATTATTAAATGGCCAGTAGTAGCGCCAAATACTGGAAAAGTAGAGAGATATACTCCTATTCCGTTTATTGAAAAAAAACAATATTCTAATAATTCTTTTTATGATGATTTCAGCTCTAATTCACTTGATTTGCAATGGAATTTTAGAAGAGTACCAAGAAAAAACACTTATGAATTAAATCCAAAAAATAAAAATCTTAAGTTAAATCTAAGTTCAGAAACTTTTAAATTAAGAGGACAGTATAATTTAATGGGTTTTAGACAAAAGGAAACGGAGTTTGAATATTCTGCAAACATGAACTTTAAGCCTAAAAAAAATAATTCAGAAGCAGGTTTGAGTATTTTTTCTCAAGATGATAATTATATAAATTTTACAATTAAAAAAGAAGATAATATTAATAAGCTTATACTTACTGTAAAACCAAGAGAAAGTGAACTAAAAATAGTTAAGTCAATGCCAATAAAATTTAAAAATAATTTGATTTTAAAAATCATTTCCTCTAATGATAATTATACTTATCACTATTCAGTCGATGGCGGAAATACATTTGAAATGTTTTCAAAAACTGCAGCTAATCTTGTTTTGTGTAAAGGATACATTGGAACTAATTTAGGCATATATGCTACAAGCAACGGCAATAAAACTAAAGAATATGCTG